>Ga0157378_10006685_pt1 | contig 10075 bp, 8 predicted proteins | sample M65metaG_FD_115309 | JGI IMG/M metagenome (GOLD analysis project Ga0157378, IMG submission 115309) | Miscanthus rhizosphere microbial communities from Kellogg Biological Station, Michigan, USA - M6-5 metaG | ecosystem: Host-associated > Plants > Roots > Rhizosphere > Soil | place: USA: Michigan... | reverse complement strand
CCTATGCCAACAGGACGCTGCACCTCGACAAGGGTGTCTTCATCGAACGCGAGCTTGCAGCATGACCTTGCTCTCCCTGATCCGGAAGAACCTGTTTCGCAAGAAGCTGCGCGCGTTCCTGATGATCCTTTCGATATTCATCGCGTTCTTCGTGTTCGGAATCCTGACGGCGTTCAAGAGCGCGTTCTACTCCGGCCGAAATGCGCCGGGAGACCGGCTCGTGGTCGTGAACAAGGTCAACTTCACGTTCCCGCTGCCGCTGTCCTACTTCGGGCGCGTTGGCGCGTTGCCGGGCGTGCAATACGCCACGCATATCGACTGGTTCGGCGGCTACTACAAGGATCCGAGGAACCAGGTCACGGTGTACGTGATCGATCCCGCGACCTACATCCGGATCTACGAACAGGATTTCGAGTTCACGCCGGAAGCACGTCGTGGCTTCCTGGAGAACCGGACCGGAGCGCTCGTCGGCGAGGTCGCGCTGCGCAAGCTTGGCCTGAAGATCGGCGACCACATCCCGATTTCGAGCAGCATCTATATGCAGCTCAACAATTCGCCCACCTGGGACGTGACCATCGTCGGTACTTTCAAGGGGTTGCGTCCGCAGGTGGACAGCAACTTCATCCTCTTCCAATACGACTACTTCAATGAAACGCGCTCGTTCGCCAAGAACAAGATCGGCTGGATCGCGCTGACCACGGAGACGGCGGCGGCCAACGAACGCGTCATCAAGGCTATCGACGGGATGTTCGCCAACTCCGTGGACGAAACGACGACCGATACCGAAATGGCGTTCAATCAGGCGTTCGCGTCCCAGTTCGGCGACATCGGCACGATCATCAGCCTGATTGTCGGCGCCTCGCTCGCGACCGTGCTGATGATCACGGGAAACACCATGATACTGGCGATCCGCGAGCGAACGCGTGAGCTAGCCGTCCTGAAGACCCTCGGCTTCTCGACGCCGCGCATCGTCGGAACCATTGTCGGGGAATCGGTGCTGCTGGCCCTGATCGGCGGAATTCCCGGACTTGCACTGGCCGCCTTCATCGCCCAGGGCGCCCGCGACAATCTCGCCGGCTTCGTGACCAGATTGGCGATTACGCCGGGCATCGCCTTGGCAGGGCTCGCATTGATGCTGGGCCTCGGCCTCGTCGTGGCGCTGATTCCGGGACTTTATGCCACGCGGCTGCGCATCGCCGTGGCGCTGGGAAGGGGCTGAACCATGCGCTCGATCCTGCTTCAGATCGCCGCCGTCATAAGAATGGACCTGAAGGGCAGCGTCCGCCGGGTGTGGTCGTCGCTGTCGATCATCCTCTCGATTGCGCTGGTCGTTGTCGTGCTGCTGTCGCTGCTGGCGATGGCGAACGGCTTTCGGCTGACGGTGGCCCGATCGGGCTCCGACGATATCGCCGTGATGCTCCGCGCAGGCGTGCTTTCCGAACTCAACAGCACCGTGACGCTGGATCAGGTCCGGTTGATCGAGACCGCGCCTGGCGTAGCGAGAACCGCTGAAGGCCGGCCGCTGGTGTCCGCCGAACTCTATATCGTCGTGAACGGCATCAAGAAGGCCACGGGCAGAACAGCCAATCTGCCGCTTCGCGGCATCGGCCCATTGGGGCAGGAGCTGCGCAAGAACGTCAGGATGGTTGAAGGGCGGATGATGTCGCCCGGCAGCAACGAGATCGTCGTCGGCCGGGCAGTCCAGCGGCAATTTCGCGGCTTCGATCTGGGCGACAAGATTACGCTTGGACCGAGCAGTTGGACCGTGGTTGGGGTCTTCGAGGCGGGCGGCAGTGTGTTCGATTCAGAAATCTGGGCGGACTACGCCGTCATCCAGAGCCTGTTCCGGCGGATCAACTCCTTTCAGACGATACGCGTCCGGCTGCAGTCGCCCGCGGCGCTCGATCCGTTGGTCGCCTATGTCGCAGCCGATCCGCGGCTGGCGCTGGATGTAAAGTCGGAGGCAGCCTATTTCTCCGACCAGGCGCTGCGCACGTCCGATCTGATCCAGAAACTCGGATGGCCGCTGGCACTGATCATGGGCTTCGGGGCTCTCGCTGGCGCACTGAACACGATGTACAGCTCCGTCGCCGCGCGCATGACCCAGATCGCGACGCTACGCGCCATCGGCTTCGGCGGGTTCGCATCGTTTGTCGGCACGCTGGTGGAAGCGCTGATCCTGGCCGCATGCGGCGGCCTCATTGGAGCCGCTGCAACGCTCCTGCTGTTCGACGGACTGACGACCTCTACGTTGAGCGGCAACATGACCCAGATCGAGTTCAGCTTCAGGCTGACACCGGCCCTGATCGTGCAGGCGATCCTGCTTGCGTTGAGCGTAGGATTGATCGGAGGGCTGTTCCCGGCGCTACGCGCCGCGCGGGCGCCGATCGCGACGGCGCTGCATGCTCACTGAGCAGGGTTCAAGCTAAGCGACAATTCCGGGTGCGACGGTAGACGTCGGCCGCGGTGCGAGCCGTCAAGCGCCGCGCGCCATGCCTGCGAGCGATGACACGGCATAGGCTCGGTCTCGCCCTGCCGGAGCGCGAGCGATGCGTCGCCAAGTGCCGCGTATCGTGGCGAGGCGGCGACGTTCGTGATCGATCGTCAGACGCGATCGTTCGCGCGGACGGTGAGCAATCCACGCCAGTCGATGTCGGTGAGCGCCGGGATTGCGACGGCGCATGATGTCGCTCGCTTGAACAATCACGATCGATGCGATGTCATCGCATGACGAGAGAGTGAATGGAGTTGATCGACATGAATCGTTTCAACAAACGCGCGACGCGCTTCACGTCAGATCGAACAGTCAAAACAACACGATGCGAAATTGTTGCGTCGCGTGTGTTCGCAACACGTCCATGTTAATCTTAGGTTGAGCGAAGTTACCGAGCGAGAGATGGGGCGTGATGATGAAGACACTCGTAATCGACAACTACGATTCATTTACCTACAACCTCGTTCACTTGCTGGCTGAAGTTAATCAGGAAGAACCGCTCGTCGTTCGCAACGACCAGATTTCCTGGCAGGAGCTTCGCGAGAAGAAGTTCGATAACATCGTCATCTCGCCGGGCCCCGGAAATCCGGGGGTGGAAACCGACTTCGGATTGTCGAGGAGCGCCATTCTGGAAAGCGGCCTTCCGCTGCTCGGCGTGTGTCTGGGGCACCAGGGCATTGCACTGTTTTCCGGCGGGTCGGTGATCCGGGCGCCGATGCCGATGCACGGCAGGATTTCGCAGATCCATCACAGCGGCAGCGAAATCTTTGCCGGCATACCGTCGCCCTTCGAAGGCGCGCGATATCACTCGTTGCATGTCGCCGGGCCGTTGCCGGCGTGCCTTGAGGAGTTGGCCTGGACCGGTGACGACGCGCGATTGATCATGGGACTGCGGCACCGCAACCGTCCGCAATGGGGTGTTCAGTTCCATCCGGAGTCGATCATCAGTGAGCACGGAAGGGCGCTTCTGGAAAATTTCCGGACGCTGACCTGGAAGGAAACCCAGAAGTCCAAAGTGGCGCTGGGCTGTTCGCAGTTCAGCACGATGGGGCGGGCGAAACCTGGCGCGCGTAGCGCCGTGTGGCGGGAACTGCCGCATGCGGTCGATGGCGAAGCGGTGTTCATGACGCTGTTCGAAAGTTCGCCGACGGCATTCTGGCTGGATAGCAGCCTGGTCGATCCGGCCCGGTCGCGCTGGTCCTATATGGGCGACGTGTCCGGTCCGAATGCGGCGTTAATTCGCTATCGCGCGGCGGATATGCGACTGGACATCGCCGACGCCCAGGGCACAAGAACCGAACACCGAAGCGTCTTCGACTACCTCGACGAGCAGAAATTCGAAAAACCGCAGCCCGCGGCGCCGTGCCCGTTCGCCGGAGGCCATGTCGGGTGGTTCGGGTACGAGCTTCGGAATGAATGCGACTCGCCAGGGTCGCGCGAGGCCGCAACGCCGGATGCACTCTTCGTCAGGGCCGACCGGTTCGTTGCCATCGACCATTTGAGCGGCCGAACCTACGTGGTGGCGATCAATGACGCCGGCGATCTGGCGGACGCCGAGGAGTGGGTGTCCGACACCGCCGGCCGGATTCTCGACGTCAAATCCGCGCCTCCGGTGCGGAAGGCGAGGCCGCCACGCCAACCGCTCGACTTCCGTCTGGACCGGGATCGCGAAACCTACCTTGCCGACATCGAGCGCTGCCTGGAATTGATCCGTGCAGGCGAGACGTACCAGGTGTGTCTCACCAACGAAATTTCGTGTCGCGCCAACGTCGATGCGCTGGATCTGTATCGGGTGATGCGAAAGATCAACCCGGCGCCCTATGCCGCGTTCATCAAGTGGCCCGATGGGGCAGTGCTGAGTGCCTCGCCCGAAAGGTTCCTGTCGGTCGACAAGGACGGAAACGTCGAGACCAAGCCGATCAAGGGGACCATTGGCCGGGACAGCGACCCGATCCGCGACAAGCGACTGGCCGATCAGCTTCACCGCAGCGAGAAGGACCGTTCGGAAAACGTGATGATCGTCGACCTGTTGCGAAACGATCTGTCGCGCGCCTGCGTACCGGGCAGTGTGGTCGTGCCGAAGCTTTATGGCGTCGAGACATACGCGACGGTCCACCAGCTCGTCAGTACGATCAGGGGCGTGGTGGCGCCGGCCAATTCCGCCGTCGATCTCATCCGCGCGACCTTCCCCGGAGGATCGATGACGGGTGCGCCGAAGATCCGGACCATGGAGTTCATCGACATGCTGGAGCGGCGCCCGCGCGGGGTCTATTCCGGCGCCCTTGGATGGCTCGGAGACGACGGTGCCGCCGATCTCAGCATCGTCATTCGCACCATCGTTGCGACCAACGGGACGCTGTCACTGGGCTGCGGCGGCGGGATCGTCGCGCTGTCCAAACCCGAGGCCGAGTTCGACGAGATGGTGTTGAAGGCGGAAGCATCGATCCGCGCGATTACCATCGCTTGTTTCGGAACGGCCGATTCACGGAATTGCAGGCGTAGCTGGGTCGCCGATGAGGAAGTGATGAAGGATGCGGTCGGCAGCATGTAAGCGCTGACAGCGCGATCGTTCTTATGCGTGAAGCGCAAAGAGAGCCGGTCGTGCGCAAGTAAGCGCTGGCAAATCAAGTTGATTGCGATGCCTGGAAGAAGCGGAACGTGACGAAAGAAATGCATTGACCACGTACGATCAGAGATAGGAAGATGTTAAAAAAGCAGCCTGTAATAGAATTAGAGTCCACCCTGCAATTGTTTGTGTTCTAAACGAGGGATCGTGCAATGGTGACAACGCTGAACGAAGACACGATCAAGCGGTTCTGGCAGGAAGGCTGCATTTTCCCGATCCCCGTGTTGTCGCCCGAAGAGGCGCAGACGTTTCGCGATGCGCTGCTGAAGTTCGCGCGGCCCGACGGCACGGCGAAGAAAGCAATTCCGACCAAGCCGTATCTGTTGTCGACGGCGCTCGCCGAATTGGTTCGCAATTCGAACATCCTGGACGCGGTGGAAGGCGTTCTCGGACCTGATTTGCTGTGCTGGAACGCCAACGTGTTCATCAAGGAGCCGAGTTCGGCCGCGCGGGTCACATGGCATCAGGACTCGACCTACTACGGATTGAGCGAGCCCGACCTGGTGACCGCCTGGGTCGCTCTTTCGGACAGCAACGAGACGAACGGCGCGATGGAGTTCATCCCGTCCTCGCACACCTGGGAGCAGTTGCCGCACCGGGACACGTTCGCCGCGGATAACCTGTTGACCAGAGGCCAGGAGATCGAAGTCGAGGTCGACGAAAGTCTACGCAAGGTCATCACCCTCAAGGCGGGGGAAATGTCACTGCATCATACGCGGGTGGCTCACAAGTCACCGCCGAACACATCCAGCGGTTGGCGGATCGGGCTTGCGATCAGATACATCCCGACGCGGCTTTCGCAAACCGTCGGCGAGGACAGCGCAACGCTGGTGCGCGGCGTGGATCGCTTCGGTCACTTCGAGCCGGAGCCAAGGCCGATGGCTGACTTCGCGCCTGAAATGCTCGAGTTCTACAAGAAGGTGATGGAGCGGGCGACGAGGATTAATTACGCCGAAAGGCGTACGGCGGCGCCGGCCGCCTAGGGCGCGAGCGAAATCCTCCAACTCGTCTGAATGCGCCGCGGTTGGTCGTGGGCGGTCGAAAGAAGCATTGCATGCGCGAAGAACATGAGACGATTGCTGCGATACTTTGCCAGATGCCGTCGGCATTTGTTCGGGCTCATCTCGCTGCGCTGAACGCAGGCAGTGTCAGCGTGCTGGTTCCGAACCAGGATTACCGGGTGCTCGCCGATCTTGCCCGGCGATTTGGCCCGCGTCTCGAAGTCATCACCGACCGTCCCGACGAGCCGCGCTTGCGGGATTATCGGGTCACGGCCGTGACGGGTGCCGCGCCGGCGGAGTTTCCACGGGCCACGCCGCCTGCGCAGCCCTGCACGATGTTGCTGACATCGGGAACGACGGGCGAAGCCAAGATCGTGTCGAAGGCGTTCGGGAATTTTGCCGAGGAATCGCGATCGCTCGACCGATTGTTCAGGCCGGCGGGCCGGGATGCTCGCGTCATCACGACGGTGCCGTTCGAACATATGTACGGCTACGTCTACGGATTCTTCTGGCCGCGGCTGGTCGGGATCGAAGCGCCCGAGGTCCGGATTGCGCTTCCGTCGGAGCTGACGCGCGCGCTGGCTGTTTCATCGAAACCGGTCTGGCTGGTGACGACGCCGATTCATCTGGCGGCGTTCGTGGAAGCCGGCTTGCGGGCCGACAATGTCGAGCGGGTGTTTTCGGCGACCGGTCCGTTGACCCCGCAACTGGCGCGCGCCGCTTCGGAGTGTTTTGGGGTGCCGATCACCGACATCTACGGCAGCACCGAGACCGGCACCATCGGCTGGCGCGACATGGACGGATCGGAAAAGCTCTGGGAATGCCTTCCGTTGCGCCAGATGCGGCAGGCGAATGACGGCCGTATCGAAGTTCATAGTCCGGATTACCCGCAACCGGAGATCCTGGGCGACATCATCGAGCTGGAGCCCACGCAGCAGTTCCGCGTCGTCGGCCGCTCCGCCGACCTGATCAAGGTTGCCGGCAAGCGGACGTCGCTCGCAGGCCTGAACGCGGCGTTGCTGTCGGCGCCCAGCGTTCGCGACGGAATCTACTGGATGCCCGAGGAGGCCGGCCGGGGTTCCGAGGTGGTGCGTCCGGTCGCCTTCGTGGTGCTGCGCGACGGCGCGACGAGCGAAGCCGTGATGGAGCACCTCCGTGGCCGGATCGATCCGATTTTCCTGCCGCGTCCGCTGTTCACGGTCGATGGACTCGATCGCAACGCGGTCGGGAAAATGCCCAAGGAGCGGCTGCGCGCGCTTTACGCCTCGTGCGTATCGACGGCGCCGGACGAAATGGAAACAGCAATCGGGAGTGAAGCGAAATGACAGGGATCACACGGCTCAGTGCCGAAACCGTCGCGGAGAAGCGCGCTGCGTTGATGCGCCGGATCAAGGCAAGTCTGATCGAGCGGCTGTCGCTGCAGCTCGAGCCGGACGAGATTGCCGAAGACACGACCTTGTTCGGGACCGGTCTCGGTCTCGACTCCGTAGACGCGCTGGAGGTGGCGCTCAGCATCGAGAGCGAATTCGAGGTGCCGGTCGGCGACGACGACATCAACGGAATCCGGTCGGTCAATCTGATCGCCGACTACATCGCGGGCAAGCAGAACGAAATGAGAGACGCCGATGCTTAAGACATATGCGGCAGCGCGCACCGGTGTGGCATTCTTCGACAACCGGCGGGAAGGGCGGTTCAGGATCTCCGGACCGGACCATGCCGCGCTCAACGAGCTCGTCTCCGTCGACCTGGATCTGCTCGATCCCTACGCCGGCGTCGTGGGGCTGGTCACGCAGCCGGATACGCAACTGGTGGCCATCGTCCTGATATTGCGGGGCGAGGACGATTTTTATATCTTCACCGAGCGCGAACGCGCGGATGCGCTTCACGCCCATCTGGTGGAGCGCCTGGCGGACAGCGGAATGGAGGTCGAAGACCTCAGGCAGTCCCACGACTGGTTCGCCATCGTAGGCCCGCTGGCGCAGGATGTGATGGTCGAGGCGGGTGGCGAGGATGTGCTCGGGCTTCCGTATCTGAGCTACGAAGATAACTCGCGCCTTGGCTGTCAACTGTTCCGGGTCGGTTTCACGGGCGAATTCGAGTACCGGTTTCTGGTTCCCAAGGCGCATGCCGACCAGTTGCGCGCGGATCTTGAGAAAGCGGGCGCCGCATCGAGCATGATCCAGGGCGACGTCGACGCCCTCGACGTATTGTTCCTGGAAGTGCGATTCCCGATTCACAGTGACGTAGGTTTTGCCGGCAACCTGCTGGAGGCCGGGCTGCACTGGATGATCAATTTCCGGAAGCCCAATCTGGTCGGTGGCGAGATCCTGAACGAGCAGAAAGGCTCGCTTCGCAGGCGCGGCCTGATGATCCGGCTGGACGACGCCGGCAAGGCCAAAGGCGGCGACCCGCTTCTGATCGAGGGTGAAGAGGTCGGCGTGCTGGCCCGGGTGGCGAATTCACCGACGCTCGGCGCCGACATCGGCCTCGCCTATGTCAACGCCGACGTCGGTTGGGTCGGGGTGTCGTTCGACGTCGCCGGCGCGGGAGGTCCTGCGGTGGCGATGGGAATCTCCGCACCCACCGTCCTGACCCACAGCGTGTACACGAGCTAGGGTTGCTATGTCCGCAGTCGCACAAGCAAGCAGGAATCCTGGCGTCAGCGATGGCGCGAACTGGGCATTCGTGTTTCCGGGCCAGGGCGCCGAATTCCTCGGCATGGGCGAGGATTATTGCAAGCGATTTGCGATGGCGGGCGAGATGTTCGGCATTGCCAGCGAGCGGATGGGGACGGACCTGCGTGCCGTGATGGCGAAGGGGCCGGCGCGGACACTGGCGCAGGCGGAAATAGCCCAACCGGTCGTTTTCACCATGAGCTTCGTGATCGCGTCTCTGCTGATGGACCGCGGCATTGTCCCGTCGTCGCTGGCCGGACACAGCCTTGGCCAGTTCGCCGCGGTCACCGTTGCCGGGACGATGGATTTCAGCGCCGCGCTCGACCTGGTGATTGCGCGCGGTCAATACCTCCACGAATGCAACACGCAGGCCAATGGCGGGATGATGGCCGTGGACCAGTTGTCCAGGGACGTCATCGAGGAGGCCATTGCCGAGTTCGATGCCGAACTATGGGTCTCGAACGTCAACGCGGCGTCGCAATGCGTCGTATCGGGGCGCAAGCCGGCGCTGTGGCAGTTGAAGAAGGCGCTCGACCGCCGCGGTGGAAATTGCCGCTGGCTCAACGTGCCGGGCCCCGCGCACTCGCCGCTGATGAAGCCGGCCGCTGACAGACTTTCCGTCAAGCTCGATGGCATCGCCTTGCGCGACCCGCAGATGCCGGTGATCGCGAGCGCGTCGGGCGTTCTGTTGACGGATGCCGCCGCCATTCGCGCGGAGTTGCAGGGCCACATGCTGAAGCCGGTGAACTGGGTGGCCGCGCTGCAGACGTTGCTCGACCGCGGAACGCGGTTGATCGAAGCCGGGCCGGGACGGGTGCTCAAGGGTCTCGCGCTTCGCAACGGCTGGCCGTCGCGGTGCCTGCTGACGTCCACCGTCAACGATTTCCAGGAATCGCTCTCCACCATCGAAGAAGCAGCAACATGCGCATTGTAGTAACCGGAATGGGCGCCGTAACCGGCTTCGGCTATGGCATCGATGCACTGACCAGCGGATTGTTCGACTGCCGCAGCAGCGTTCGAAAGAACACGCTGTTTGCGGAAATCGACGGCACGCCGAGTCCCGCCGCCTTTGTCGAGGGCGTGCCCGACGACGTGGCGTCGAGGTCCGATCATTTCATGAGGGCGAGCGTCGCCGAGGCCATCCGGCAGGCGGGGCTGTCGCTGCCGCTTCCGACCCTCGGCGTTTTTGTAGCCACGCTGCACGGCAATCTCGATAGCTGGTGCCGGGCGCATGAGCACAACCGGCCGCGCCATCCCGATCTCTGGGAGCAGGGCACGG
>Ga0157378_10006684_pt1 | contig 10076 bp, 8 predicted proteins | sample M65metaG_FD_115309 | JGI IMG/M metagenome (GOLD analysis project Ga0157378, IMG submission 115309) | Miscanthus rhizosphere microbial communities from Kellogg Biological Station, Michigan, USA - M6-5 metaG | ecosystem: Host-associated > Plants > Roots > Rhizosphere > Soil | place: USA: Michigan... | reverse complement strand
TTGCCATTGGGTCACTCCTACCTACACAACCCGCGAAGCTAGCTGCTCAGGCATACTATCGAGGACCTCCGCTCGCAATAGTCGCTTAAGTCTCTCGTCAGCCAAGAGGCTCTTCAATGCAGTGCTGACAAGAGCGAGACGTTCCTTGACTATTGCGGAACGTTTCAATAGGCCACGCTGCGTTCGAGTTTGCATTTCGTACTCCTTCGCAAAGTCTCTTTCAGCCACTCCAGGGCTAGAAACGGTGTTGAGTTTCCGTTCTCGCACTGACCGCCGTGCGATCATGCGCTGAACTGCGACTAGTTTCCTGCCCCGAAGATCGCCCTTTTCGTATGCATCGTTGAGTGCTCGTTGTACTTCGGGCGTACCTGCCGTCGCTATTGTAATTGCGACATTGAGCGGAACCGTTCCGGCAACTACCTGCCCCAGGAGGTGGTGCTCACCGCCGCGCATGAGTCGAAGAATCCCGTCAATATAACTCCGGCCAAGTCCCAACCTCCCTGCAATCTCGGCATTCTTGCAGCCCTGATCTCGTAGGCGGCGAACTTCACGGACCAGCGCCGACTGTGGTGGTCGTTTTCTCGCGATGTTCTCGACTAGACTCATGAGGTAGCGCGACTTGAGTGAGGCGCTGCTAATAATCGCGGGAATGCGTGTTCCCCCTAGCGCCATGATCGCTTCGAGACGTCCTTGTCCACACACTAGATCGTACTGTGTGCCGTCAGCTTGTCGTTCGCGTTGGCCCACCGTTATTGGTTTCTTCAGTCCCACAGCCCGAATGTTGGCAACAATGAGCTCAAACGTGTGCCTATTGCGTGCGCGTGGGTTGACCACTCGGATTTCAGAAACGAGGATTGATTCAATCCGTTGGCTGCTCATGCTTTCTCCTTGATGGTGGTGCGGCGCACCATGTTGTCCAACACTGATAGGTCATCGAACCTGAAGATGTTGATGAAACTCTTGCTCGAGCCGTAGTAAGATTGGTTCCGACATCGCTCCAGGCGCGGCACCACAAAGTAGTCCAATACCCTATCGTTTCGTGGGTTCATTCGGGCTTCGATTGTGATGTCACACGACGGCAGGTTCTCGGGGCGAAAATACCATCTATGGCCAGATTTGCTCCGGCAACATCGAGAGACTAAGAAACGCACGGTGAGTTCTTCATTAATCGTGAGCACGTCCGTGTCCGGGTTCCGATCCACTTTGGCCCCCTTGCTCTGCAGGTCCATAACCAGCGCGCCAATCCACTCCTGTTGCTTGACTTTCATCTCCACGTTGGAATTGAAAAAAGAGAAGTCATGGGTCGGGAAGTATCCGATCAGCCGGTAAGCCTTCAGCAGTCCCCCGAACCGTTTTTGGTAATGGCGCGAACGTGGCAATCCACTAGCGCTGTCGATCACAGATCTAGTTAATCTCCCGACTTGCAACAGCAAACGTTTGAGCAAACCCAACACTTCCTCGTCTGTGCGTTGGCGACGAGTCGCGACGAGTTCTTCTTGCGCTTTCTTGAATACTTCGGGACTGACGAGCGCTTGAAACGCTCCGTCTCGCCGTACCCACATTTCGGGAGGGTTGACGACGCTCTTGGCTTTTAGTTTGAAGGACTTCCTATTCGTCACGTTATCCCCAGCGTATTTGGGATTCGTTAGGATGCTCCACACGAGTGCTGTTGTCCATAAACCACCGTGTTCGCTGGCAATACCCCGCTGGTTGAGTTCGTTGGCGATAACATACATGGGCTTATGCTCGTCGATAAACTGCCGATAAATGTCATGGACACAGCGGACTTCTTCGACCGGACCCAGCACGAGAATCACTCTATCCGTCGTGATACTCTTGCGCTCTCCAGGCTTCAGAACATTTTTTGCGTGGCCGTTCCTGTCAACCAGGAGTCGCCTCAATCCGAAACCCGCAGATCCACCCTGTCGGAATCCGCGCTCGACCATCCGGCACTGTCCAGCGAACACTTTTGCCGACAACTCGCGGCTAAATTCACCAGCCATCGTGCGCTTGAGTGTCTTGAGCAGTGCTGAAGAAATGCTGCCATCGTTGGCAAACGGCTCGGCACAGTAGTGAATATCCATCTTGGCCTGTTTACACCGATATTCGTAATAGGCGCTTTCGTCGACATCTTGGAACCGCCCCCAGCGACTCACATCGTAGACCAAAATGATTGAAAACTGAACTTCACCCTTTTCTACATCCTGAAGCAACTGGCGCAATCCTTGACGCTTTTGCAGGGTCAATCCACTCTTACCCTGATCAGCGTACGTCTGAACGACCTGCATGTTGTGCTCAGTAGCGTAGTTCGCAATTGCGAGACTCTGGTTCTCAATCGAGTATTGCTGGTTCTCGGTTGACGCTCGCACATACTGTGCCGCCCGAACTGGCACAGTTTCCGTAGGTGGGTTGTGAGCCTGCATTTTGACCGCGAGGTAAAATGTTAGCTCGCAAACGATCGAAAGCGCTTCGATGATACTCCACAGCACGCCGGAGGGAAAGCGGTATACGATTTCGGTAGTGGTCAAGTCTCGATTCTAGTGGGGCAGTTTGAGTGCCTCAATCTCGTAATCCCGTCTGAGCTTAGGTGCACCGATGGCAGGGAGTAGACTGGTCCTCCGAACCGAGATTTAGGAATCCGCCCCCCGTCCCCCTTATTCCCGAACTACATCGGTCGCCTTCTTGTCTGTCCGCAGCGCCACAAAGTGTGAGTGCCTCAAGTGGTTGTCCGGCGTCCACTCCACGAACTCAAATTGCGCGACCAGAACCGGTTTCAGCCACCGGCAGTCCTTCATCTTCGCAGCAGTTATTCCTTGCCCCCAGCGCCCCTCTCTTTTTTCCGGCAAGTTGTAGAATGGGCAATCGACCTGTTCCAGCCCGTTGAACTTCCGCATCAGGGCCTCACGAAGCGGTGGAGTAAAGCCGTTCCGCGTCTTCGCCGCAAAGAGCAGTTCCTTCCCTTCGTAGTATCCAAACACCAGCGCATCGAATGTTCGGCCTCCCACGGTATACCCGCCGATCACAAATTCCTGCCCTTGGTTGAGGCGCATCTTCTGCCAAGCGCCGGAGCGTTGCCCAGGCTCGTAGTGGGTCCCCTGCCGTTTTGCCACGACACCTTCAAGGCCCTGGGCTTTAACCGACGCCAGGATGTCCGCCAGGCTAGCGTCAAGCAGTGAGGATTCCCTGACGGGTTCTTTTAGCGCCCTAAAGAGCTTGGCTAGAGCGGCGCGTCGGTCAGCCAGGGTTTCTCCCTGCAGGTCCTGTCCTTTGAGGATCAGCACGTCGAACACATAGTAGAAGACCGGGGCTTTGGCAGTTCCGTAATTCTGGAGGACATTGAACGATGGTCGCCCCGACTCATCCAGCGCCACGATCTCCCCATCTAGGATCGTGTCATCGGGTAGGCCTGAGAGCGCTTGGGTGACACCCGGATACCGAAGTGCGAAGTCTTTGTCATTGCGGGAGCGCAGGTGAACCTCTCCGCCAGTCTTGAATGCGATAGCGCGGTAGCCGTCCCACTTAATCTCATAGGTCCAGTCCTTGCCCTGCGGCAGCTTGGAGGTCCGCAGTAACAGCATCGGCTCGATGAACTTGGCTTTCACACCCGTACTCTACCGAATTGAGCAAACGGCATAGCGCGAAGGTAAGTTCACGATCAGGTCCTATAGGTATGTTTACAAGGTACGGGATGATAACATTCCATCCATGGCCGTAGACCCCGCCAAAATGCTCAAACTGGCAGAGGACTTCCTAAACGGGAACATGTCATCAGGCGACGTAGCCGCTTCCCTAAGCATTGAGGAGATGGATGCCCTATTGGAGCTACTTGACCGCGTAGGGGCCGAGAAAGTGGCTGGCGCTAGTGCAGAACGGTTCAAAAAGATTGCCTAACCAGGCGGCTTAAACGGGCGGTGCCTCTACCTCAGGCCAAAGCTGTGCAGCAGCCCGTGCAGGCGTGGAAACAGTTGTGGAACTGGCAGCGATAGCGGATCCACGGAAGCGGTTGCCCGGATCACCGCCTACCAACAAGTAGCCAGATTATTAGGATCACAAGGAGAAGTCCTCCAATCCCACCGCCCACCATAGGTCCGCCGTAATAGAAACCACCGCCACCACCAAGGAGGAGTAGAAGGATCAAAATGATCAGAATCATGTTCATGGAGCGAAATCATATCACGCTGCTGCGCAGAGTGTTGGCTTAGGGGCCATCCTGGAGGGAGAGAAAAGTAGAACCCGCCAGGAACAGCACATCAAACCTCGGAGGAGGGAGGGCCTAGATCCTAAGTCCGGGTCGTTCCCCGCGTGCTCTGGTTAAGCAGCCGTGTACCAGTACGTTCAATTTATAGCCTAGATTTGTCCCGAAAAGCAGTTATGACGTATAATACGGTCCCATATATGGAAACCCCGAAACTCCTCGCTTCCATTAATCTGGCCTTCCTGCGCTATCTGATGGCCGCAACCGTCGTGATGCTGATGACGATTTCTCTTCATGCCAACGTCGTTAACCCGGGGGATAGCAACATAGTGCCCGACGTGTTCCCGAATGTGGGTAACCCGCCGCTGCTTGGCCTTACCAGTGGAACTTTTAGCCTCGGAAGCGGGACTGGCTTACTCACGGGCAGTTATTTTGACGCTGTGCTGGTTGACCCGCTTGGCGTTACCTGCGCCGGATGTCTGGACTTTGCTTTTCAGGTCAACCTGGATTCCGGCCTGACCGCTGGGATTAATCTTTTCATCACGACTTTGTTCAGCGGATTCACGACCGATGTCGGTTACATCGACGGAACGGGCGTCCAGGGAAGCAGCGGCGGTAATGGTAATCCTCTATTGATAACTCGCGGGCCATTCGGCGGCGGCGTGGTCTTCCTCTACAGCAATTTGACGAACTTAATTCCGATCGGGCCAGGCGGTTCGTCTGCAATTTTGGTAGTGGCCACCAACGCTAAATTCTACAATAACCTTGGTCAATTGGAGATTAGGGGTGGGAGCGTGGGTAACCCCACCGACGGTTTTATTACAGGCCTTTTTGAACCCGTCGCTGTGCCGGAACCATCTGCAGCGCTTCTCCTGAGCCTCGGGCTAGCGGGACTAGCAGTTTTTCGGAAACGGACAAGTTAGCCAGGAGCACTCCGGGCTAGGGAGAGCTGGCCTAGAGCTAGGTTCCGCTCCGAGCAGGGTTCACCTCCTATAGGTTTGGCCTGCGCTAGTCTCGTTGCCAGGGGGCCGTCAGCGCGGAGGTGTTCTCAGGGTTGAGAGGCCCAGAACGATGAAGCCGACTGCGATCACGAAGCGAAAAGCCATCGGCCAAGTTGGGTCCCCACGACGGAGACTTCTGATCCCAAGCACTATGAACGCCCCACCGATACAGATGTACCACCAAGCCAGCATTCGCGCCCGGCGGTGGCGCTTCTCGATGGCGGATGGGTCCTGCCGCACAACTTAGTATCAACTGAGGCACTGCTGTGACGGTGGATTGTATGATGCAGGAGCCGTTCCAAAACCGACTCCCTTTAGACTCCCATTAACTGTTTCCTAGTGCTCCCAAGGCTCTTTTGAGTTGCCACTCGTGCCTGAGGTTTCTTACAGTTACCAGTGCTCGATCCGCTCATAACCCAAAGGTCGTAGGTTCAAATCCTACCCCCGCAACCAACCAAATCAATTACTTCTGCGATATCTTTTCGGTTTGTTCGTAGCGCTGCTCGTTAGCACTCGGAGGTTATCGTCGGTCCCGGTGCCGTTCTGCGGCGAGCGAAGTCCAACTAGTTTAGACAATTGCAGGTCGAAACCGCTGATGCACTCGTTGGGTTCGTCCCCAAGGTCTTTGAGGAATTTGGACCGACGTGGCGAACAGTTGCGCGAAAACATAGATCTAAACACGCTGAAGTGGTTACGTGCCTGGGAGCGTGGGCGCGTAGTCTACCGCCAGCAAGAGTCCGGAAAAGAACCGGAGCAAGAAAGGGACAGCACGACGCTTCCAAATACCTGGTGCCAGGCGAGGTATCGCTTTCGCCTTTGAACGAAAGGATACTGAAATTAGCGCACCTGCTGGTGGTTCCGGCCTGGAACTTCCGGCATATCACGAACGTTCGTATTCGGCGGGAAGTGGAGAAGATTCTTTCGAATTATGGCAATATCAAAACGACCATCTGTACGCCGGAAGAGCTTATCTGTGCAGAAACCGTGGGAAGACGAAGTGCTCCAAGCGGTTTACGCGGTGCGAGACTCCTACGCGGCGGAGCACGGCTACAACCTGGATCAGATCTATGCAGACCTAAAACGCCGGGAGGTGAGCAGCGACCTCCGGCGGTCAGACTCGCGCCCTCTGGCTAAGGCGTAACGACTGACCGGCCGCGTACCATCCTTCCTAAAACGTTCCGTTCACTATCGCACCGATTCACCTGTGCCTTGACCCGCGCACGCATCTTGCACACAAATCCTGGCTGATATTGCTTTAAGCAAAACAGAACACGGAGCCGGCAGTCCGGACGTCGCTGATCAAGCGAATCAGTGTCACAAGCCCACGAAAAGAGGGTCTCGATGCAGCTTGTTTGCTCCGTAAGGCGGAAGCCTGAGAAGGAGCGATTGAAAAGCATGGTTTCCCCCCACTCGCTAGAAAAAGCTCCTTTAGATCCCGGAGTTTCTACGGAGAAGCCGCGCCGCTGATCCAGGCGGCGCGAACTATAGGCGAAAGTGACACTACCCATCATGGTTAGGTGCCCTTCCGTGGCGTTGATGCAAGACTGCCCAAAAGTTTGAAGGTCTCGCGGCAAGTCTGGCCAGAGTAACTGAGCGTCTCGGGTTCGTTCCCGAATGCACACAATCAGGCCCGACGGTATCCCTTAAATGCCGTATTGACCAGTATCCTCCCACGTGAAATACTACCTTCCAAACTTTCTCAGTGGCTTGAGGGCCTTTGTAACGGTGATGCTGGGTGAATCTTGAAACGCAGGACCGGTCAACGGTCATCGGAACGGGCGCGCAGTTCCGATTTCTAGCCAGTCTGACAGTCTTTTTCCCGGCATTCAATGATGCGCAGTCTCTTCCGCTACTCCTCCGGCGAACGTTCGAAACCCTGGAAAGGATCGCGTCAGACTACGAAGTCATCGTTGTCAACGATGGGAGCTCTGACAACACCGCGGAAGTACTAGCAGAGCTAGCTCGTATCTATGCTCCCTATGTTCGCGTTATTACGCACGCGCGAAATCAGGGATATGGAGCAGCGCTCCGGAGCGGGTTTCAGGCTGCGACTAAAGACTACATCTTCTACACGGACGGAGACGGACAGTACGACCCTCGGGATTTGGAGCACCTGCTACGAGCGGTAACACCCGATTGCGGCCTCGTCAACGGTTACAAACTGGTTCGCAGCGACCCTTGGCACAGAGTAGCCCTAGGCTGGCTTTACAATTGTTTTGCGCGCTGGCTCTTCCGGATTCAATTGAAGGACATTGACTGCGATTTCAGACTGATTCGGCGGAGCGCTTTCGACCCGACGGCGCTGCGCTCTACCGGCGGGACGATTTGCGTGGAACTGGTCCGCAATCTAGAACTGAGTGGTAGCAAGATCATAGAATTGCCCGTCCGCCACTACCCTCGCCGATATGGCCGATCCCAATTCTTCAGGATTCGTTCGCTTGCGGTAACTCTCTTTCAGCTATTTCAGGTGCTGATGCGGCTTGTGGTGGCACCTGCTATTCGTGGCTTTTCCTCCGGAGCAGCCGGCCCAAGAGAAGCATTCTCCCGACGGAGCCTAGTCTTCATTCTTCTATGCGTGACCTTCCTGTCTTTCATGGCATATGCGCGGTCTCTTACCCTGCCATTTATAGCGGACGACTATGTTCAGCTTCAGCTGTCCCGTGATTTTGGTCCATTGTCCGGGTGGAGCGCTCTTGCACACGATGCCCTGTATAGATGCCGCGCCACCTCAATCATCCTGACGTACTGGATCGACCAAGGCCTGGGGACCAATCCGCTCTACTACAGGCTGGCAAGCCTTTTGCTGCACATCGTCAACTCACTACTGGTCTTCGCTCTGGGATCTTGGCGAGTTGTCGGCTGGAGGGTCTCGGCTCTGGCGGCGTGCTTCTTTGCCGTCAGCCAGCGACACAGCGAGGCTGTGATCTGGTTTGCCGCTGTACCCGAATTGCTGGTGTTCTTCTTTTCGCTGCTGAGCTTCTTATTCTGGGTATCCTGGCTGGAGAATCCGCGGGGAACAGTCTACGGCGCGGCAGTCTTGATGTATCTTCTCGCACTCCTTTCGAAAGAATCTGCGGTAGCTGTGGTTCCACTTTGCGCCCTGGCTGTTGTTTGCCATCCGGGCCGACAGTTCAAGCGTCTCTGGGCCACTGCGCCGTTTGCGCTTGTGGCAATAGTCTACTTCGGAATGGTATTTTTGGCGCGCGATTCACACTTGCATTTTCACGACGGGACGTTCTCGCTCCAAGCTCCTTTCCTGGAGGTGCTCGCTAGAAGCATGTGGGGATTGCTTTGGGTTTGGGGTCTAGTGACCCTCGTGCTCTTTTCAACAAAAGTCCTCCGGCCCTGGCCACCGTTGCTGCCAATCGGTCTGGTTTGGATGATAGCGACGCTGTTGCCCTATAGCTTTCTTACGTACATGCCTCGAGTACCCAGCCGCCATACCTACTGGGCGAGTGCCGGCCTCGCGTTGATCGTCGCTTCGGGATTTGTGGCATTCCGACAGCGAGCTACGATTTCGAACCGGAGATGGTTGATCCCAGCGATAGCAACAGTCATCGTCGTACACCAATTCGTCTATCTATGGACCGTGTTACATCACCGTTATACCTTTCGGGCTGAGCCCACCGAGGAACTTCTAAAAGTCGCCAGACAGACCACGCGACCGATCTATGCAAGTTGTTTTCCTTACTCGACCGTCATAGCGCAATATGCGATCCAGATTGGAACCGAAGGATCTTCTAAACCGGGATTTGAAGTAGGTCCGGATGCTGCAAAGCATCCGGATGCGCGCGATTTTTGTAACTCCATCGTCGAAGGGACACGCTATTGACATCCGTTGTGCAACCCTGGGTTCGCACCGTCGCCATGTTCGACATGCATCCCGTGCTGAAGCGTGCGGGAAACCGGATTGACAAGCACCTCACCGAAATGCACGCCGCCCGGCGATTTATTTTGGGACAGCAGGTTCAATGCTTCGAAGAGGAGCTTGCCACGTCCTTCGGCGGGAGTTTTGCGGTAGGCTCAGGCTCCGGAACCGCAGCTTTGGAATTGTGTTTGCGAGAAGCAGGGATTGTACGGGCTGAACAAGAGGTAATAGTTCCGGCCCTGACATCTCTTTTCACTGGGCAAGCCGTGCTTGCAGCCGGCGCCCGTTTACGCATAGCCGACGTTGACCCTGACACTCTCCTGCTCACCCCGGAATCATTGGAGCGAGCCTGGACTCCGGCGACAGCAGCGGTCGTGTGTGTGCACCTTTACGGCCATGCTTGCCGCTTGGACGAGATCGCTGACTGGTGCCACCGGCGTCGTGCCGTCCTGATTCAGGATGCGTGTCAAGCGCACGGCCTGCGATACAAGGGCAAACCGCTGACCGCATTCTCCGCCCATACTGCATACAGCTTCTATCCAACCAAGAATTTGGGATGTCTTGGCGACGGAGGCGCGGTGGTCACAGACTCAAAGCGCGTGGCCAGACGGATCCGACTGCTGCGAGACGGTGGCCGCAATGGCGACCAAATCGCGCGGGCACCGGCGACGAACTCGCGGCTTGATGAACTCCACGCGTGCTACCTTCGCGGATTTCTTCCGGATCTGAATGATTGGACCAGGCAGAGGCAGCGGATTGCGTCAGTTTACGCACAGAATCTGCGCGAGAACAAAAATGTGAGGCTGGTGGGTGTTGATGGCGAAGCGGTTCATCACTTGTTTGTGATTCGCGCCAGAGAACGCGACGGGCTGCTCCGACATCTGCAATCCCATGGCATTGAAGCCGGTATACACTATCCCTATCCTTTGCATCGACAACCTGCCTTTCGCAGGCGCGCCACCTGGGCGCACTCCCTTGTGCACGCGGAAAGAGCTTGCCGGGAAGTTCTTTC
>Ga0157378_10006683_pt1 | contig 10077 bp, 9 predicted proteins | sample M65metaG_FD_115309 | JGI IMG/M metagenome (GOLD analysis project Ga0157378, IMG submission 115309) | Miscanthus rhizosphere microbial communities from Kellogg Biological Station, Michigan, USA - M6-5 metaG | ecosystem: Host-associated > Plants > Roots > Rhizosphere > Soil | place: USA: Michigan... | reverse complement strand
GAGCGTGCACCGAAGGCGAGAACAACAACATCGCCAGAACAATTCCCGACGCAATAGAGTGCTTCAGCATTGGGCAAATCCTCTCCACGATCCGGGCAGGTCGTAGTTGTTGCTCACGGTTTCGGAGCGTCGTCCGGCTTCACTTCGGTGGCCGGGTTCACGCGGCCGGGCAGCCTCTGGCCAGTCGAAAGGACGACTTCGATGATCCGCCCGACGGGGGCTCCGCTCTTTACGGGCAGCGCCGTCAACGTGATCTGGTCTCCGACCTTCAGGGATTTCTCAGTCCATCCAATACGGCTCAAGGTTGACGGATTTTCACTCTCCGCCGTCCAGTGCACCACGTGGCCGCTGTCATCGGTCACATCCATCTGAATCAGGCAATGCGGATTGGACCATATCCACCGAGTGATGGTCCCCTTGAGGATCACTTTTTTATCGGTGTCATACACTGAGTAACCATGATGTGCGGAGAGTGGCACGGAAACGGCCAGAAACCCGATAAGGACGAAGAAAATAGTCCTGAGCTTCCCAGGCATATTGATCATCTCAATTTCTCCCTATTCCTCGCGCACGGCATACGCTGTGCGCTGCTTTCCAAGGGAACGAGCGAGTCCATGGATTTGCGTTTTGGGCCTCCCAGATGAGACATCTTATACACCCTCACTCATTCTTAGTGAACCAGATTGTTCTCATCGCGTCCTGTCGAGCGGGCGAAAATCAGGCTCTACAGTGCAGCGGAGTCGTGATTACGTTGATTGCCCTATCGACGTCGAGCTCATACTGCGGTCAACTGACAGCGGGCCAGTTTCTGACAACTAACCTTCGGGATACTCACGCGGAACGGATCCCGGCCACAAAATACAAACAGTGAGGTTGTTTATGCGGACAGGAAAATATGCGGCAGTATTGGTTCTCGCGTGCGCAACCCTGCGAGCTCAGCAGCCGGCCGCGGACCAGCACGTGCAAATGGATAATTCCGGGCCGGTGCCGGTCTTTAAAGTGACCGTCGTCGAGCGCACCACACCGGCCATCAATTATCGGCACCGCAGCGGTTCAACGCCGATCGATTTCCAGGGCACTTCGTTGATGCCTGCGGCCAGGGGCGAGGCAACGGTGAACAGCAAGCAGGGCCGCATCGAAATCGATGCCCGGATGGAACATTTATCACCCGCCATGCAATTTGGTCCCGAATATCTTACTTATGTGCTCTGGGCGGTTACGCCGGAGGGCCGGCCAAAAAATCTGGGCGAAGTTCTGTTAAACGGCGGTACCAGTAAACTGGAAGTGACTACAGATCTGCAAACTTTCGGCCTGATCGTCACCGCGGAACCGTATTTTGCGGTGACTCAGCCGAGCGACGTGGTGGTCATGGAAAACGTCGTGCGCAAGGATACGCAGGGGACCTACGAGAACATCGACGCAAAATATGAGCTGCTGCAGCGCGGCCAGTACGCCGTGAACGCGAACCGCGCTGAGCTGAAGCCCATGATCTTGGACAAGAAGACTCCGCTGGAGTTGTATGAGGCCCGCAATGCCGTACGGATCGCGCGTTGGACCGGCGCGGATCGCTACGCCGCCGACACCCTGCACAAGGCAGAAGTCGGTCTGTATAACGCGGAAGAAGAGTTAAAGGGCAAAATCGGCAAGAAGACCGTTGCGCAGAATTCCCGTGACGCCGCGCAGAACGCGGAAGATGCCCGCCTGATTACACTGCAGAAATTACAGGACGAGGAAAGCGCCAGAGAAAAAGCCGCCGCCGATCAGCGGGACGCGGAAGCGCGCGCGAGGGCGGAACAATCTGAACGCGCAAGATTGCGGGCGGAAGCCGACGCGGAACGCGCCAAGGCCCAGGCTCAGGAAGAAGCGGAACGCGCTGCGCGTGACAAGGCCGCAGCCACGGCTCAGCAGCAAGCGGCGCAGGAACAGCTCAATCAGGCTCGCCTTTCGGCCGAACAGGCCGAGCGCGAAAAAGCGGAATTGCGCGAGCAACTGCGGCAACAGCTCAATCTGATCCTGGAGACACGAGAAACCGCTCGGGGCCTGATCGTCAATATGTCCGACGTGCTGTTTGACACCGGAAAATACACGCTGAAAACCGGAGCGCGCGAGAAGCTCGCGAAAGTCAGCGGCATCATCCTTGCGCACCCCGGGTTGAAACTCCAAGTCGAAGGACACACCGATAACGTCGGAAGCGATGAGTACAACCAGCGGTTGTCCGAGCAACGCGCGGATTCGGTTCGGGATTATCTGGTGTCGCAGGGATTGTCCGGCGAAGCGATTTCAGCGATCGGGCTCGGCAAGACGATGCCGGTAACGACGAACAGCACGGCGGCCGGGCGTCAACAAAATCGCCGCGTCGAGCTCGTGGTCTCCGGAGAGCCCATTGGCACTTCCGCAGCGAATAGAGACAGTCAAAGGTAGGAAATCGCGACTGCTCTGCCCTACGGCTTACTGTGGCGCAGGTTTCGGCGCGAGTTTCGAACGTTGCACACAAAACACCCGCGCCCTGAAATCTGCGCCACTCGCTTTTGCAGAACATTTCCCGCTCTACCATGAAATTAGCCCGTGTATACATAGTGGACAGCATTCCCGCCGGGAACTTGTGGGCGTAAATTCATTAAGTTGCGCAGATGCGCCGAATGAAGGGGAGGAAACAATGGACAACCAATACGATTACGATCGCGGAGTTGTGGACGGACAGGCCGAGGGCACAGGAACCGCGGCACGCATGAAGCAGACGGTGAAGGACACTGCCTCCGAGGCATCGGAAAAGATTTCTGAATTTGGACGCAAGACAGTCGATCAAATCGACGCGACTCGGGCGCCGATCGCCAGCACACTGGATCGAACCGCGTCAACGCTCCATGAAAAGGGCGAAACGGCTGCGCGGGCCGCACACACCACTGCGGACAGACTGCAATCGACCGCGGAATACGTCCGGCAGCACGACGTGCAAGCCATGATGGGCGATGTCCAGGAATTGGCGAAACGCTATCCGGGACAATGCCTCGCGGCCGCCGTCGGAATCGGATTTCTTCTTGGCCGGCTGTTCCGCAATTCGGATTGAAATTTCTCGTAACTCGGAGGTCCGATGTCCATACGCGGCGAACGAAGCTTATCCGAAGTACTTCAGGACGTGGTCGGCAACATCCAGGAGATTATCCGCTCCGAATTTCAACTGGCAAAAGCGGAAATCAAGGACCGAGTCGCTAAGATGCGTGGCCCCGCGGCATGGATGGGCGTGGGGTCCGTCATCTTTCTATATGGCCTGGGCTTTATTCTGCTGGCTATTGTCTACAAGCTTGGCACCATCATGGAGCCGTGGCTGGCGGCGCTGCTCGTGGGCGGTGCCCTCGCACTGTTCGCGGCCGTCATCCTCATTTCCGCTACGAGCAAACTCAGAAGAATCGATGCGGTTCCTCAACGGACCGTGAAGACCATGAAGGAGAACATGACATGGGCGAAAAAACAAATCAAATAGAGCAGCACATTCGCGAACAACGCAACGAGCTAGGCCAGAACATCAGCGAATTACAGCAAAAAGTGAAGGACACGGTCGACTGGCGGGCTCAATTCGAGCAGCGGCCTATGACCATGATCGGATTAGCCGTCGGCGGCGGCTTGCTGCTTTCCGCACTGGTCGGATCGAGGTCGCGGCACAGAAACTACAACCGCGCGTCGGACGGTCAGAAATGGGCTCCCGAGGATCGCCCGGCGGTTAAGCCCTACAATCCTGCCGTTATTAATGGCCAGTCGAACGGCGCCTCCGTGGACAAAGCTTCGGAATCGTTGCGTGACATCAGGACGGCTTTGATCGGCGTGGCCGCCGCGAAAATCGGCGACGTGATCGAGTCCGTGCTTCCCGGCTTCAACGACGAATACGATAAGGTGAAAAAAGGCGACCGTCCCTTTGAGCCGGCTCATCAACTCTGAGGGAGTTCAACTACACAACGGGCAAGTTTCAACGTGCCGGAGCCGTTTTTTCTAATGAGCTCCGGTTTTTTTTCACGTGCTTGCGTCAGAGGGTTGTAACTGTAGGATTAGGAAACTGCTTCCTGGATTTTCGTTCCCAGTTCCGAATCGACATAGCCCAAAACCTCGGGCAGAGTGCTGAAAACCAGATCGCCCCTCATCATCTTCAGCCGGCCGGCTATCTTGTTGAGATCTCCCTCCAGATGCCACAAGCAGATTACGATGCGCATGTTGGGCGCCAGGGGCCGCAGCCGTCGATACAGGGATCGCGCGTGGCTCACGCCAAAGGGTGGAAGCGCCGAGATGCAGACGATTTGCGGCTTGGCATCGGCGACTTGCTTCAACATTTCAGACACCGGACCGATCAGCAGGCTCTGTGCCTTATAGCCCCGGCTTTCCAGTAACTGCGCCACGATCAGCGCCACCACATCGTCCGCCTCATCTCTGGCAGGAATACAAAAAACATCGGCCCGGCCCTCTCCCGATTCGGCGACGCCCACGGAAGCCGTAGCCTCGATTGCTTCCTGTGCGGATTCCTCAGCAGGCGCTTCGTCAAGATCTTCGATCATTTCCCGAACGTTCTGATAGATCAGGGACTGCGCGTCGTCGTCAAGCTCATCGCGATACCTGTCTTGCTCGGCCAGGCTCAACGCTGGAATCACAACTGTGCTGTAGAGTTCTTCTGCTGACTTATTCGATTTGAGGAATTCATCCAGAACGTGCCTGGCCTCGGTTGGTTCCTGAGCCAAAAGCCGCTGATAGAATTGCGCGTGCGGCGCGAGCACAGGCTCATCTCCCAGCAGGACATTAAAAAAGGCCAGGCTGGGAACGTAATGTCCCATCACCACAAGAAATACGGTGAGCGGGGTGGACAGCAGAAGCCCAGGAATGCCCCAAATCAGGGTCCAAAAGATGGCTGACACTAAAATGGCGAGCGCCGATAAACCCACGTGGGCGCCGTACAAAAGCGGCTCAAGAAAATTCGATACGATGACTTCCAGAACAAAAAACAAACCTGCTGTCTCCAGCGCGTGACTGAAGCCGCTAAAAATCGACAGCGACAGCAGAATCGGCATGGCTGCCGCCATCGGCGGACCGGCGTACGGTAGAAATCGAAGCAAGCCCGCGGTGGCGGCCCACAGCGATGCGTTCGGGATTCCGATGAAATACAATCCGGTTCCTATAATGGCTCCATAACCGATGTTCACCATCATCTGTAACAACAGGTAGCGATTAATACGGCGGCTGGCCTCGTCCAGGGCCTGGGTCATAGCCGTCAGGCGTCCGCCGCCCGCCACTCGGAGGAAGCGATCCCGCAGATCCTCGCGGTCCAGAAGCATGAAGACTGTAAAAACCAAAATAATTCCAGCGGTCGCGATGGGTCCAAGCATGCTTTCCAAAGAGTCCACCGGATTCGCGGGTGGGACAACTTGGACAGCCATGGGATGACTCGGCGAGTTGGGGGCAACGGACGGCGATGGTTTGCCTTTCGTTTCCGGCAGCGTAGCAGACGAGTTCCCGGAAATTTCGTTCTCCAAATCTTTGACGGTAGCCGAAGCTTTCGCGAGGCTTTGGCCCTTTTCGCCTTTCACTGCCTGGATCTTCTCGACCAGCGCCGTTTTGTAGGCCGGTATCTGGTTTGTCAGATCCACGAATTGTTGCGACGTTTTCCAGCCCAGAATTCCGAGGGCTCCGACCAATGCGCCGATGACAATCAAAACGGCGACGCCGCGAGGCAGTTTAATTCGTTCGATAAGCGTTACGACGGGAGTCAGAAGGAATGACAGCAGCAAGGCCAGCGTCAGCGGTATAAAAACGACCTTCGCCAGATAGAGCGTGGCGATCACTACAACGCCGGTAACAACGGCAGTAAGTTGAGAGTTTTTTCGCGCTGTGGATGCCCGCTTCACAATTCGACCTTGCCCGGCTACGCCCGCCATTCGCCTTGACGGAGAAGCGAACCTCTAAACTCGATTCTCTCACGACCGGGCGACGTTCCGAAAGAATTCGCGATCCTGCCGGAAAATGAGGCGCGCGCGTGATGAAAGCGGTAAAATGGTGTCCATTGGCGCGCCCATCTTTCAGGTGGGATGGAGTGAATTTGTTGTTTCGCTTTATGTTCGCCTAATATATACTCCGAGGCATGCGCACCCCGGTGATCAAGAAGCTCATTTCGCTGACGTTCTACTCGCTGCCGCTGATCGCGTTTGCCGCCAATTTCACGGAGCCTCGCGCAGCGGTCGTTTCCCCGAAAGCTCGAGAGACAATTGTGCAGCCTCTGAAGGTGATTATTCACCGCAGCCAGCGGCCGCAGTTGACGAGCGTCCATACTGTCTCTACCGGCATATTTTCGCTACGGAATGCCCGCAGTTCCACGCAAGAGGTAAAGGCTTACGTTCAAAATCAGGCTAGCGAATTGGGGGTTGACCCTAAGCTGGCGCTTTGGATCGTCAGACACGAGTCGCAGTTTAACCCGCGCGCCAAGGGCGACGGAGAGGCCAGTCGCGGCCTTTGGCAAATTTCAAAAATTTACCATCCGGAAGTGTCGGACGCGGAGGCTTTTAGCGTCACTTCGAGTACGGCATGGAGTTTGAATCGGATCAGGTCAGGGAAGGCGAACGAGTGGTCGACGTACCGGTATTGCAGAACCTTGTATAAGGATTGCCCGTTTCAGGGAACGGAGTAGCGCGGGCTTCAGCCGGCGGGGTTTCGTACTTGCTGGCACCAAGCCCCGCCGACTGAATGGCTGCGGAAAAATTCATAACGGTGTCATTCTGAGCGAAGCGAAGAATCTCTCTTTGTTTGTTCTCTATACTTAAATCGAAGAGAGATTCTTCGCTTCGCTCAGAATGACAGAACGGACACTTTTTCCGCAGGCTAAAGCCTGCGCTACTGATGTTACTTGCCCGCTACTAAACTTGACTGGTTTCGATCGGCAACTTTGCCGTTTCCCAGCCAACGATCCCACCTGCAATTTCGCTCACTCGATCGAATCCGGAGCGTTGCAACAGACTCGCGGCAATCGAGGAGCGATAACCGCCGGCACAGTAGACGATAAGAGGGCGGCCCTTGGGGATTTTGCCCAAATTTTCCACCAGATGGTTCAACGGAAAAGGCAAGCTGCCGGAGATACGTTTCTGCTCCCGCTCACGCGGCATGCGCACATCAATCGCCACGGGTGGTTCGGTCGAAGACAGCAGCTCCGCGGCAAACGGCGCGCTTAACCGCTCGGTGGTCGCCGTCAATTCGGGACGGGACTCCAGACTGTGCAGCCCGTCTTTCAAAAATCCCACAATGTGATCGAACCCGATTCGCCCAAGACGAGTCGCGGCCTCTGCTTCCCGACCAGGATCGGCGATAATCACGATCGGATGCTCGCGGCTTAAAATCGTGCCGGCCCAAGTGGCGTACTGGCCGCCCAAGCCGATATTGATACTTCCCGAGAGGTGCGCGGCTGCAAATTCCGCAGAGTCGCGGGTATCGAGAATTTGCGCGCCGACGCTTTGCAGCGCCAGCACATCGTCCAGCGTCATAGGATTCACGTGCGCCAGCGTTTGATCGAGCGTGGGCCGCTCTTCGCTGTTCAGCACGGCGTCGTAATTGAAATAAGCGGGAGCATCCGGCTGGTCCGCCGTGACGACCTGGATGAAGGCTTCCTTGCTCATGGGCTGCAGGGCGTAGTTCGTGCGCCGCTGTTCTCCCAAGCTTGATACCGTTTCCTTGCTCAAGGATTTCCCGCACAGCGAGCCCGCACCGTGAGCTGGATAGACGAGGCTCTGGTCCGGCAGCGCAAGCAGTTTCGTATGCAGCGAATCGTAGAGCATCCCGCCCAACTGCGAAGCCGACCACCCGAGAGCCGCGCGCAGATCCGGACGTCCTACATCGCCGATGAAGAGAGTGTCACCGGTCAGCACGGCATACGGTTCCTTATTGTTTCCTCCGCCGCGCGAATCCAGATCGTATACAAGAATGGAGATCGACTCTGGAGTGTGGCCCGGCGTCTCCAGTATTTTCAGACGAACGCGTCCAAATTCAACCGTTTCACCATCGTGCAAGGGAGTAAACGTATAGCCCGCCTTGGCGGCTGCGCCGAGGTAGATCGCCGCGCCTGCACGTTCGCGCAGTTCCAGATGCCCGGCGACAAAATCAGCATGGAGATGCGTCAGGAAAACGTGTTTTATTTTGAGGGAATGCTCGGAGGCAAAAGCGATGTACTGGTCGGTGTCGCGTTGTGGATCAATTACGGCGGCCGTGCCTGTCGCCTCGTCTCCAATCAAGTAGGAAGCGTGCGCCAAGCACGGCAGATAGAATTGTTTGAAGATCACTTCGGATCATCCTTTTGCGGCCCTTATTTTGGCTGCGGAACGATCCGTAGATAGGGTCGTGGAGATTTCCAACCGTCCGGGTATTTCTGTTTGGCCTCTTCTTCAGTCACCGCGGGCAAAATGATCACGTCATCGCCCTGTTTCCAGTTCACCGGCGTGGCGACCTTGTGCTTGGCCGTAAGCTGCATGGAATCTACGACTCGCAGCACTTCGTCAAAATTGCGGCCAGTGCTCATCGGATAGCTGAGCATCAGCTTGATTTTCTTGTCCGGACCAATCACAAACACCGTGCGCACGGTTGCGTTCGTCGCCGCGGTGCGGCCCTCAGACGTATCGCCCGAATCCGCCGGAAGCATGTCATAGAGCTTAGCGATCTTTAGTTCAGGATCGCCAATCATGGGGAAATTCACTTTGTGGCCCTGGGTCTCTTCGATGTCCACGGCCCACTTGCTGTGGCTGGTCACCGGATCCACGCTCAGCCCGATGATCTTGCAATTGCGTTTGGCGAAATCCGGCTCCAGACCCGCCATGTATCCCAACTCGGTGGTGCAAACGGGGGTAAAATCTTTAGGATGTGAAAACAGGATGGCCCAGCCATTGCCGATCCATTCGTGAAAATTGATGGTGCCCTGCGAAGTTTCCGCGGTGAAATTGGGTGCTTCATCGTTTATGCGCAGCATCGATTGTCTCCTGGGTCCGGGCCATCGTTGGATCGGTCAAAACCTTCGTTTTCGACTCATTAGACCGCAATGCGCCAACCCGAACCACCTCATTGGGATTGGGGTTCTCTAGGACGCGGATTGTACGCTTGTCGAGTCAGTCGCGCAACTTGGTGCGTCCGAACAGTCCCACTTCCTCAATTAGAAACTCTTGCCTGCTGAAAGATGTACGTCGAAAGCACTCTTACCTACGTATTCGACAAATCACCTCATAACCTCTTCCCACTGCGAAAGAGAAAACAGGTGATAACATATCAGGCACATCAATCCGTGGTACTAGTGCCATGGCCGTTCCGTTTTGGCACCATTTTTGACGGGGCCGGTGTGGTCCTTCACTTTTCCTCAGGAGTTTCAAGTTGAAACCGAAGTGGATTTCCCGGGTTAGCGATATAAATAAAGAACTTCTGCTTATTTTTTCAATCATCGCAGCAGCAGGAATCGTCAATTTCTTCGTCGCCGGACAGAGGCTGGTTCTTACCTTCTATAATCTTCCGACATTGCTCGCCGCCTACTACTTTGGACGCCGCCGCGCGGTTGAGGCAGCCGTTGCCTCCATCCTCTTCGTCGTGTGGATGAATCTGATGAATCCGACAGCGCTAGGGGGAACCGTTGAGTGGAAGACGCAGGGACTCTTAACCTGGTCCGATCTCAGTGTGTGGGCGGGATTCCTGCTCATCTCGGCGTATGCCACGGGAAGCCTCTACGAGTTGGGTGAAAAGCGGCTGAGTGAATTGAGGCAGACCTACTACGGCGTGCTGCAAATCCTGAACCAGTTCATCGGCAATGACAAATTTACGCAAAACCATTCTTACAGGGTATCCGTCTACGCCACTGCAGTGGCTAGTGAAATGCGGCTGTCGCATGAACAAATCGAGGATGTGCGTGCCGCCGCGCTGCTACACGATATTGGGAAACTCGAAATCAGCCGCGATATTCTGTACAAAGCCGCACGGCTGAACGACGACGAAACGCTGGAAATGAAATCCCACGTGGAAAAGGGCATCACCATGTTGAGCCCGGTCGGAGGATCGCTTCGCCGCGTCTTGCCGATTATCCTGGCG
>Ga0157378_10006681_pt1 | contig 10078 bp, 7 predicted proteins | sample M65metaG_FD_115309 | JGI IMG/M metagenome (GOLD analysis project Ga0157378, IMG submission 115309) | Miscanthus rhizosphere microbial communities from Kellogg Biological Station, Michigan, USA - M6-5 metaG | ecosystem: Host-associated > Plants > Roots > Rhizosphere > Soil | place: USA: Michigan... | reverse complement strand
TGCCTTATCATGATAACAAAGTAACGCTTGATAGAAATGTGAAAGACAAGTGGGGCCTTCCTGTACTTGCGATGGACGCTGGTTTGAAAGAAAATGAATTAAATATGCGTAAAGATATCATCAAAGAGTTGGTTGCCATGTACGAGGCAGTTGGAATAAAAAATATAACTACCTGGGATAAAAATTACGCTATCGGCCAGGGTATCCACGAAATGGGCAGCGCGCGTATGGGTAAGGATCCAAAAACATCCGTGCTCAACGCACATAACCAGGTTTGGGACGCGCAAAATGTGTTTGTAACTGATGGTGCCTGCATGACTTCAAGTGCTTGCCAAAACCCATCGCTTACCTATATGGCGCTAACGGCACGTGCAGCTCAATATGCCGTAGATGAATTGAAAAAAGGCAATATTTAACCTGTGCCTAACGTGATGAATGAAAAAACAATTAAACCAATAATTACTAAAATGAAATACGATATCCTATTCACAGCATTACTGGCAGGGACTTGTTTTACAGTAAATGCGCAACAGATTGCTAAACCCGAAGAAACCGAGGTGTGGAAACCAATTCCAAAAGTAGTTAGTCCCGGAAATACATTCAGAGATGCTCCATCCGACGCGATCATTTTATTTGATGGCAAAAATCTTGATCAGTGGGTGTTAACTAAAGATAGTACTTCGAAGACAAAATGGCTGGTGGCGGACAATATAATAACGGTTGATAAAAGTGTTGGGGATATTCAAACGAAGAGGTCTTTTATGGATTTCCAGCTGCATATTGAATATCGGATACCATCCAATATAACCGGCTCCGGTCAGGCTCGTGGTAATAGCGGTATTTTTTTGGCTGCGCTTCCATGGGGGGCCGGTGGATATGAATTGCAGGTGCTTGACAATTATAATAATCCAACCTACGTAAATGGGCAGGTTGGTAGTATTTATAAACAATCAATTCCATTAGTAAATGCAGCCTTGCCGCCGGGTAAATGGCAAACTTACGATGTCATTTGGACGGCCCCGAGATTTAACGATGACGGTTCATTGAAGTCACCCGCCCGTGTAACAGCGTTCCACAACGGGGTACTCGTCCAAAACAATTTTGAATTAAAGGGCGACACACCTTACATAGGCCAGCCTGAATATCGCAAGCATGGCCCTTCTCCTATCAAATTGCAGGCCCATGGAGATAAAAGTGAACCGATAAGTTACCGGAATATCTGGTTGAGAGAATTATAGCTTAAATAAATTCCATGAATCGTTTTCTCATCGTAATCGCGTGGCTATGTCTGCTTTTTTGTTCGTGCAAAAGGCCCGATTATCAAAAAATAACGGACAATCCGGAATTATACCGGGTTACTGTAAAAAAATTAAATGATATAGTGCTTGAAAATAATTTCCCGCCGGTTATCGCGTCACGTAACTATGCTTATGCCAATATTGCTGCGTATGAGGTGATATCCGCCCGCGACCCTAAAAAATTCAGATCGCTGGCGGGCCAGATTAAACATTTGACCGCTGTACCCAAACCTGCTCCGGGTGTTGAAATTGATTACCCGTTCGCATCCTTACTTGCGTTTTGTTATGTAGGAAATGCAGTTACGTTTCCTGAAGGGAGTATGGATGAATATGTCGGTGAATTAAAAAAGAAAGCAAAAGATGCCGGAATGCCTTCCGATGTATTTGAAAACTCGGTGAACTATTCAAATGTAGTTGCAAAACACATTATGAAATGGAGTAAAACCGATCATTATGCACAAACACGATCCGCCAGTAAATACACGGTCATCCAAAAAGATGGGCGCTGGATACCTACACCGCCTATGTATTCGCAGGCGTTGGAGCCTCATTGGGGAGAGATCAGGCCCTTAATACTTGATTCTGCTTCACAGGTGCCTCCGCCGCCGCCACCTTTTTTTGATATGAAGGACATTAACAGCCAGTTTTATAAGGATGTTCTGGAGGTAAAATCAATCGGTGTAAATCTTACCAGAGAACAACAGTATATCGCTGATTTTTGGGATGATAATGCATTCAAGTTAAATGTGGTTGGGCATGCTAATTTTGGAACCAAAAAATTCTCACCAGCAGGGCATTGGATGAATATCGTGGGGATAGCTTCGGAAACCTGTAAGGCCGATTTTACTACCACAGTATGTGCATATACTGAAACATCAATTGCTTTATTTGATGCATTTATAAACTGCTGGTATTTTAAATATAAATATAATTTAGTTCGGCCTGAAACTGTAATTACAAAATATTTAGACCCTGATTGGAAAACATATATTCAAACGCCCTCATTCCCGGAATATGTAAGCGGTCATGCAGTTATATCAGCTGCCGCAGCCGAAGTTCTGACCAGCCAGTTCGGTGATAATTTCGCATACCGCGATACATCGGAAACTGAGTTTGGAATAGCACCACGTAGTTTTAAATCTTTCAGGGAAGCCGCAAAGGAAGCAGGTATATCACGCGTTTATGGCGGTATACATTTTAAAAATTCGTGCGTAGTTGGGACAAGGGAAGGGCAACAGGTTGGGCAATTGGTATTAACCAAATTACAAATGAAAATCAAAAAGGGTTAGCACATGCGTATTTTACCAAGCTTCAGTTACCAGGTCCGGTTATTCAGTTAAAAAATAACATTCTGGGTAATATGATTTAATAACACAAAGCGGGGGAGCAAATATCGTCATTTGCTCCCCCGCTTGCTGGGGATCCATGATTGGCAGCAACAAAGCGAAAGCTTGTAGTTTATTCCTAGCAAAAAAGCTCTCCAGCAATGCTGAAAGGCGATTTACCGAATGACCGATAAAGTACAAATTATCCAAACAATAAACCTGTATATGCTAATAAACAATCCTTAACGTATGAAAGGTTGACAGCCGTAGTTGTCAACCTTTTATATCACGCGACATATGAAGTTTACCCACAATTCGGAATATTATTTTCATCCATGTAAATTATCTCCCATTGATGGCCGTCAGGGTCGGCAAAGCTGTGCTGGTACATCCAGCCGTGGTCCTGCGCTTCGGCGTATAGGGTACCGCCCAACTCTTGCGCTTTGGCTATTGTTTGCTGTACGTCTTCTTTTGATGCCGCATCCAGCGCCAATAAAACTTCGGTGCTTTTGTGCGCATCGCTTACTTCCTTTTTAGTGAAAATTTTAAAATAAGCTTCGGTGAGCATCATTACAAAAATGTGTTCGCTCACTACCATACAAGCCGCTTTTTCGTCTGTAAATTGGGGATTGAAGCTGTAGCCGAGCCCACTAAAAAATGCCTTCGACCTTTCCAGGTCCTTAACAGGCAGGTTGATGAAAATTTTTGTTGCCATGATTAGATTTTTTTATTGTTATTGATAACACAAAGTTGCGGCAACCATTATTCTAAAAAATTTAAATATGTTGAGAAAGGCAAAAAAATTATTTATTAGCAAAAAATATCCTGCTCAATTGCGTCGGGGTAATGCCAAGGTATGCTGCAATATGTTGTTTTTTTAAGCGCTTAACCAAACCGGGATACTTGAGCAGGAAATTATCGTAATTGGTTTTAGCCGACTCATACCGCAGCGACACTTCGTACGGTTCCTTTTCAATGATCCAGTGTTGCTCCATATAACGAATGTAAAACGACGCGATATCGGGGTAAATGCCAACCAGCTTTTAAATTCAATGAAATTATATTCCAACACCTGGGTATCCTTCAGCGCCCTGATCGTAAAGTTGCCTGGCGTTTGCGTAAGCGCAGCTGTCATTGAGCCGGCAATACGGTTTTCAGGGAAGAAATATTTCACTACCATATCGCCGTTATCGGCAGTGTAATATTGGTAAAACAGGCCCTTCACTATAAAGGCCACCTTTTTCGGCGCCTGACCTTCGGTGACAAAATAATCGCCCTTGTGGTAAGCTTTTTCGCGCAGCAATGCCGCCCATGCCGTTTCAGCCTGTGGCGAGAGATTGGCGTAGGTTTTAATCTTTTGAAAAAATACGTCAAAACGCATAAGATAAAAATAGGAATATTCGGCAATCCGCTAAACCATCATCGATAAATTAAAATAGTCACCGATCTGCCAATTTATACGACCCGTCTATAAAGGGCAACGCCTGCTTTTAAATTTCCATAGTGCGTGATCAGAGTTTTTAAGTTTTGTATGTAGTCTATGTAGGATAGTTTTTACTGTGCCAAAGCACTCGGGTCATTTAATGCCGGCCACGCCTCGTACCAAGGAAAAATTTATGGCGTGTATTCATTTGATACTTTTTTAGTCAGGGCAAATGCTGATCAATGAGTGACCTTAACCCTTTCTTATCGATTGAAAACCGACAAGGGCAGCAATCCGGCATCATGTTGCTTAACGGAGCTTAAAGGGAGGGTCATAAAGAATTCTGTCCCCTGACCAAGTCCGCTCTGGACCCATATTTTCCCGTTGCATTTTTCTACCAGGTCCTTACAAAATAAAAGCCCCATGCCTGTACCAGACTCATTGTTTGTGCCGGTTCCGCTGTCAACTTTACTTTTAAATAATTTGTTAAGTTGCGTTTCAGACATGCCCACACCGGTGTCTTTTACGGATAATATAACATAGTTGTCGTCCTGCTGACGGGCGCTGATACTAATCGTATCATTTTGTCCGCAGAATTTAATTGCATTGGTGAGTAAATTACGGATAACTATGCGGATGGAATCCTGGTCAGCTAAAACAGCGAGGGAGTCCGGAACATTTTCGACAAGCGTTATTCCTTTGCTTGCAGCCTGTTCATGGTAGTTTTGTATTTTGAGAGTTACAATTTCCTTAATAAGAAAGCTTTTTACTGAATTTTTGAAGTTTTCCATCTGGCTGTTGACCCAGAACAATAAAGTATCCAGAAAGTCAGAGGTATATTCTAATTTTTTTAACGCATGGGGTATCATACTCAAAAACTGCTCGTGCGAAATACTGTCATCCTCGAGCAAACTGAATAAGCCGCGGAGCGTGCTAAGCGGCGCTCTTAGGTCATGCGCAAGAACCGAGATCAACCGGTCTTTCAGGGTATTCAGATCATTTAATTTTTGAGCCTGTTCGTTAAGGTCGTCTTTTTGCTTCAATACCTCGTGGTTTTTAACCTCGAGTGTCGCGTTTATCTTTTTTTGTTTCAGTTTTGCTCTGTAGTAAACAACGACGATAGCGCCCATCCCTAATATAATGACAAAGAATATGGCACTTAATAATTCGCGCCTTTGTATTTTTTGCTTATAAAGGTCGTCCTGGCGCTGATGTTGCTCAGCTATTCTTAGTTGTTTTTCAGCAAAATTCGATTCGAGACTAAATGATGTTAGTTTTTGAACTATTTCGTCGCTTTTCAAACTATCTTTTAAATCATCATATTGTTTTCGGATCTGATAGGCTTCAAATCTTTTTAAGCCTGCAAGCGCCTTACTTAACTCTAAAGTCGCGGGAATTCTCACACCTAAACTGCCTAACTTATCTGAAAGTGTTTTCCCAAGTAAGGCATATTGATAAGCATGGCGGTAATCGGCTTGCATATTGTAAACAGTAGCAAAACCGATATAGGCGTAAGCTTTATTAAAGTCTATTTTATAAATCGTTGCTATTTCGAGCGCCTGGCTGAGATAGCCCAGTGATGCGCCGTATTGCATTTTATTTCCATAACAGCGGCCAAGGTCGGCATACAGGTAGCTGATACCATTTTTGTCAGCCTGTTCCATATTAAGTTTCATTGCTTTGGACAGGTAAACGATAGCCTGGTCGTATTTTTTTTGCGCCATTAATATTTCACCGATATTTTGATAGGCGACACTTATTCCATGGGTACTATGGCATTCCTCCCAAATCTTAATTGCACGCTGGTAGTATTCCAGTGATTTTGGATAGATCTCCAAATCCTGCATTACGGCGCCAATGTTATTGTAATTGGACGCAGCATCAAGCTTGTTATGAAGTTTAATATTGATTGAAAGGGATTCAAAATAATTATCAAGCGCTCTGGACGATTTTCCTATATCGTCCGCAACCATGCCCATGTTATTATAGCATCTGGCAATTCCTGGCTCATCTTTGATTTGCTCTTTTATCGCCAGCGCCTTTTTAAAATAGCCTGAAGCCAAGTCGTATTCGGCGAGCAGCTCGTGCATCCGGCCATAAGCTAAAAAACAATCGCTAATGCCTTTTTGGTCCTTTAGACCCATATATATATGCCTGGCTTCATCCAGATTCTTCTGAGCATTTTTGTAATCGCCTTTTCTGATATACACATTTACGGTCACAAGCAGCCCGTCGGCGACGCCTTTATTATATTTTATTGTTAGTGATCTGTCAATTGCCAGTTTAACGTAATACAGCGCACTATCCGGGCTCACATTGAACAATTCGGCGGCGAGCCTGTTGACCCTGTTAATGGTTAAGGTATCGGTTGTATTATACTTGTTTGCAAAAGTGGGTGTCAATAAAGTTTTAAGACTGTCAGATTTAAGATTAGGCGCCGGATGATATATTGAATTGGGCGGTGTACAGGAATAACCTTTTAGACCTGCTAGTAATAGAACGGAAATTAAAAAGGCTCTCAAGTTTAAATCATTTAAAAGAATTCTTCTTATAATGGTTCCGAAGGCTTACCATAGCAAAAACCCATAGCAGAATAGGTTAATTGATTGTCTTTAGTTGGTTTTATACTGTATACGTGACAGGTATCGATTTTTGTTTTAATATTTAGCAAATTAATTGTGTTGCATGAACGGTGGGATATGCCGTCTGTAAAGCCCTGTGGCGAAACGCCCGGGCACAAAGAGCATGGCGGAAAAATAGCACCATCATGTACATCACAACAGCCGATCTTTGCGTCCGGCAATCATTTAAAAACCATTGCGACAGGGCCCCAGTGGAGCTGGCCGACTCACAGCGTGTTTTTCGGTCAATTTTCATTAATTAAGCGGCATGAAAAACGAAACGCCGGATATATCAGGAATAATCTCCAAAGCGACGTCGAACTTGGAAAATCTGCATTTAAGGTACCAGAAAGGGGGATATATTAGTAAAACGAGAAATAATTAGTTCTTATAGTATTAAGGTCGATTTTGGTCAAAAAAAACGAGGAAGAGTGTCAAAAATGACACCCCACCTCGCTGGGTGACCCCGAAGATACAAATGTCGAACTGCTTTTATGAAGATTTAAGGCGATTGACATCTTGGTCTAAGTCCTGATAATTTCTATCAGAATCCCAATATCAAACATAGTATTTTTCATCGAAACAGGTAAGAAGCGCGGCTAAAGCCATGCCGGTATCTAAGGTGGATTAGGCCAATAAAAAAACGAGGACAGGTGCCCAAGATGATTGGAAACGGGAATTTTATAAACGTTTCCATGGTATCGCCGGGATATTACAAAATTTGGGAATTAAAGCGCATTTAATCTGGCCACCAAGTGACTTTGACTCGATCGTTAACTATGGGTATATTGAAGCTTACACCTGTAAAAAATCGCCCGGATAGATTTTGAACCCTCTTAATTACAAGGGACTTACCAGCTTTGATTTGTAATAGAGGCTAGTACTCCGGTCTTTAATACCTGTTTTATAAATCGCAATTCTTAAAACTGTAACCTCGCGGCATATTTAATAAAGGCGGGTCCGATTGATTCAATATAATAACCCGTATATAAGAATTGGTTGCAAGCGAAATGGAATGGATGGATTGGCCAGTCACATATAACCCTGCGCGTACTGCGGTCGATAAGGAAAGTATCTTGAGCATAAAAAGTCAGAATGCAACTCCGGGAAAACTAGTTGATTATTACATTTAAGCCAATTGAGCTTAGCATCATGTAAATACGGTTGAATGTTTGCCCGTTGATATTCATTTACTTGCCTCATAAAAACCGAACTTCTCCGGAAAATATGGAAATGAATAATTCTGACAATGAAACATTCTCCCGCCGGAGCTGGGTGGGTTCAGTTGCCAAAGTGTCATTAGCGACTGGTCTATTTGCTGCGTCACCCGGTGCTTTTGGGGCGGTAGCGACTCAACAAAACACAAAAAAGAACACTAAGGGAACCGCGACCTTCAATATATGTGATTTTGGAGCCAAAGGCGATGGGACAACAATAGATACTAAAGCTATTCAAGATGCTATTAACGCATGTAATGCCGACCTTGGCGGTATTGTGCTGGTGCCTGCAGGTGTGTTTGTGACAGGTACAATTGAGTTAAAAAGCAATGTTACCCTTCATATTGCAGCCGGGGGTAAATTGCTGGGCAGCGCTGACGGAAAGCAATACAGGGCAGCAGACGCCATTCCGCTTGACGCCGGCTGGACAATGAATGACGGCAATGTAGGTTTAATATTTGCGGCAAATGCCGAAAATATTACTATTGAAGGCAAAGGTACTATTGACGGGCAAGGGGCCCAATTCCGTAGCCCGAAAGGTGTTTTGCCCCCGGCAGGCATTACAGGCAACCATCGCCCGCACCACGTATTGTTTTATAAATGCACCAATCTCACAATAAATGATATTACACTGATAAACTGTGCATACCACTCGGTAAGGGTTTGTTTTTGCAAATATGTTAAAATATCCGGCCTGCACATTCACAGCAAGGTGACGCATAATAATGATGGATTCCATTTTATTGCCAGCGAATATGTGCATGTCAGCAATTGCGATGTAGAATGCCAGGACGATGCATGTGCTTTATTTGGCAGTTGCAAATTTGTTACGGTAAGTGGTTGCTCTTTTAGTACGCGCTGGTCTGTTTTTCGTTTTGGAGGCGGTGAGGCCGAGAACATTACAGTAAGCAATTGTATTATTTACGAAGCCTACGGCTGTCCGGTAAAAATGCGGTGTTCGCCCGGATCAAGGTTCGAGAACATATCTTTTTCAGACCTGGTACTGAAAGAAGTAACCGGACCAATTTCAATAGGACTTGGCCCTGACAATCATATCAACAATACTGAAAATAAGGAGCAGCCACCCGGAATTGTACGGAATATCTCATTCAATAATATTCAGGCAACAGTAGTAAAGCCGGTTCAATTACGCGGAGCGGAATTTACCAGCAATTACAATCCGGGCGAAATGTTTTCATGCATTGTATTGAATGGCATTGACGGAGCTTACCTGGAAAATATCAGTTTTAATAATGTGCATGTTAGTTTTCCGGGTGGCGGAACTGCTGAACAGTCAGCAGTCCGCAACGTACCAAAGGTTATAGGAGAGTATTACCAGATGGGGATACCCCCGGCATATGGCATGTATGCCCGCAATGTACGCGGATTAACCATGCATAATATCCGGTTTGAAATGCAAACTCCTGATTTGCGGCCCGCCTTAGTGTTTGACGATGTAAGTGATGTATCAGTATTGGGTTTAAGCGCTCAGGGAAATGCTGCTACCGAACTATTAAGGTTTACCAAAGTGCGGGATACTTTATTATCAGCAACACGCATACTGACACCTGCATCAACATATTTAAATGTAGAAGGTACCGGAAATGAAAACATTACAATAGATGGCGGCGATTTGCGAAAAACAGAAAAACTATTACGGTTTGAAAATGCGGGCGAAAATGAATCGGTCAAGTTGAGGTTATAAATTATTGATTTACCCAGATCAACGGATGCCTTACAGGTAAATTCCTTATCACCTCTTCTGCTTGCGGGTTGTGGTCGAGGCGTTTCCAGGTATTGAGCCATTCCCTGTCATTAAAGGCAATCGCCCCAAAAATAAGCGAGGGCTGCGCCACAGGCCAATTTTCCCAATACATTACATCATGCTTAAAAGGCCATTTGTTTTTATCGGCAAGATATGGATACAAGTACCCGATACCCTTTTTTATTGAGCGTCCATTGGGTGTCTCGTAAGCCCATAAGTTATCCTGCGGAGTTGACAATATCTGGCAAAGCGTAGCAAGCGCATCCAGGTTAAATATGGAGTAACCAAAGGGCTTGGTCCGTTTTAGCTCAAGCGGCAAGCTACCATCGGCAGCCATCTGGTTGGGCAAAAAGATATTTTTAAAACGGCCGATGCAGGTATCCATCAAGGCAGTATTATGCGTAAACCTTGCAAAACAGGCAACCTGCA
>Ga0157378_10006678_pt1 | contig 10079 bp, 9 predicted proteins | sample M65metaG_FD_115309 | JGI IMG/M metagenome (GOLD analysis project Ga0157378, IMG submission 115309) | Miscanthus rhizosphere microbial communities from Kellogg Biological Station, Michigan, USA - M6-5 metaG | ecosystem: Host-associated > Plants > Roots > Rhizosphere > Soil | place: USA: Michigan... | reverse complement strand
TGCGCGAGGTGAACGAGTGTGGGGTCGGTGTGATCCATGAGAAAAGAACAGCTGGGGCAGCCTTCCTTCCAGTCTGGGCCGAACATGAAGTGATAGATGATGAGCTGGCTCCGGCCGTCGAACAGTTCGGCCAGGGTTTTCTTGCCACCCGGTGAATCGAACACGTAGGTCTTTTCAACTTTGACCCACGGCAGCGCGCGGCGTTCGCCGGCAAGCGCGTCGCGTTCGCGCGTATTCTTTTTCTCTCTGGCCAGCAACTCCTTGCGGGCCTTGGTCCATTCTTCTCTTGAAACGACTTTGTGCGGCGTGGTGATGGAACGACCTGGCGTACTCATTGCGACTTCTCCTTGCTGTTATGAAGTTCGGGCTTGCGGGCTTCGGAGATTTTGGCGACGGTTTTTTGTTGCGCAGCAGTTTGACCGTGGCTGAGGTGACGCCACCGGTGGAGACGACGCCGGTGACCAGCAGCGCGATGGTGGCGAAGCATTCGGGGCACATGGATAGACCTCCCAATTCAAAAACAATCGGAGCCGGGCGTTTGGTGGCTAGATGGGGCGCAACGTGTTGCGCCCCTGCGGAGTCAGGCGGATTGGGCTTTCTCCTTTTGCAAGAAGCGCGGCGGTTCGTCGGCGCTGGGGCCCCAGCTGGCGGGGACGGGAATGTCGAGAATGCGCAGGTAAACGCTGAACTGGCCGCGATGTTGATACCAGTGGCTGAGCATGACGTCGCGGAGAAAGAGTCCGCGAGGCTGGACGAGGACCTCCTGCCCGCCGATGGTCAGGCGCCAGGTTTCGTTCATGTGCGCGTCGCTTGCTTTGGAGAGCTCGCTTCGGACGCTGGCAGCGGATTCGTCGAAAACGTTGAGGAGCTCCTGGCGACTTGCGGGCTGCGGGAAGTTGAAGTTGGGTTCGGGCGTGGGATTGGCGTTTACGAAGCGAACGACGCCGCCTGGGACGGACGCCAGGTGATAGGCGAGCTGGCCGGCAGTCATGGATTTCTCGTGCGGCTTCCAGGTGTACTTGTCTTCGGGAAGGCGTTCGATGAATTTGCGCGTGATGGGGGCTTGAATTTCGAACTCCGCGAGAAGTGATTGCGCGATCGACATTTGCATCTCCTTTGATTTGGAAACGGAATTTATTGAACGGCGGATTTGGAGCGGCCGACTTCGGCCCGCTTGCGGACGCATTCGTGAATGTAGGTCCAGCCGGTGTTTACGCCGGTTTTGAATTCGGGCTGTATGAGGCCGAAGCCGGAGTGGCGAAACTTGATGACGGTGACGCCGTTTTCTTCGCTGAGACGGTATTGGACGTTGTTGGCGACCGGGTGGGACATCATCAGCGGGCCGGAGAATTCAAGAAGCGTTGGCTTCTTGATGGCTTGAACGTTAGCCCAGAAGTGGCCGTTGCCGTTGCCCAGGTCGCGATACCAGCGGCCTCCGGGCCAAGGCTCGAGAACCATCGGAAGAGGATCGCCGTCGGGCTTTTCGTTGTAGGGGCCGAGCTGTTCGACCAGCGCGGCGAAGGTGGTTTCGAGCGAAGCTTTGACGCGGATCTCCTGAGTGATGGACAGCGTGAGGTCTTCCAAAACAGAAGTGGCTACGGTCATGATTGCTCCTTTTCATTTTTTTCGGGATCGGAAATGGGATTCGCTTGCGCTTCAGCGCGTTCTTTCACGCGATTGAGGTGGTGCCGCCAGAAGCGTTCGAAGGTTGCGGTCCATTCATAGAGAGGGCGAATGGCTTCGGCGTTGGTGCGGTAAAGCATATGGCGGCCATCGCGGCGAACATGGACCAAGCCAACGTCCTTGAGGACGCGAAGGTGTTTTGAGACGGAGGGCTGTTCGAGGGCGAGAGCGTCCACGATATCACCCACCGAGCGTTCGTCGAGAGCGAGGAAAGACAGTATGTCGCGGCGCCGAGGTTCGGCGACAGCGTTGAAGGCGTCGGAGGTGGTGGCAGCCCTTGGCATGAACAGAGAATACATTCCCATATGGGAATATGTCAAGTGAAATTTTCAGCTTTCTTTAGGAATGGAATAAGTGGATTTATTTCTAGGGCTTAGCGGGAGCCGGGGCTGGTGTGGACGCGGCGGGCGCTTGGGATTTGTTGAAGTCGACCTTCGGAGCGGTGCGCGAGCCTTCATCGGCCTTGAAGTAGGCGTCGTTGCGAGTGAACCCGCTCAAGCTGGCGACCAGACTGTTCGGGAAGAGCGAGATGTAGGTGTTGTAGTCCTGCACAACTTGGTTGTAGCGGCGGCGCTCGACGGCGATGCGATTTTCCGTGCCGGAGAGTTCGTCCTGTAGCCGCAGGAAGTTTTCGTTGGACTTGAGTTGAGGATAGTTTTCCTGAACCACAAGGAACTTGGCGAGCGCGCCGTCGATCTGGCTATTGGCCTGAATCTTCTCGGCAGGCGTTTTCGCGTTCACATAGTTCGCGCGCGCCTGCGCGATTTCGCTGAAGACTTGTTCTTCGTGGACTGCAAAACCCTTGGCGGTGGCGACGAGATTGGGGATGAGGTCGGCGCGGCGCTGGAGGACGACGTCAACTTGAGACCATGCGGCGTTGACGGCTTCGCGTTTGACGGCCATCTCGTTGCGGCGGCTTATGAAGCCGCTGCCGAAGATGAGCGCGAGGATCAGGAGGATGGCGATGATGATAAGGCTGACCTTCATTGAGATTCTCCTTTGAGGCGAGAACGAATTTGTCCGTAAAACAAATAGTCTCCCCGTACTGCTCTATTCTCGTGCGCGCTTGAGGCGTTGCCATTCGCTTTTGGGGACGATGGCTTCGAGTGCGTGGATGACGTCGGCGACGGCTTCGAGGTATTTGCCGAAGGCGCGGGAGATTTCGGCGGAAGGATGATTGTCGCGGAGGGCGCGCCCGAGTTCGAAAACGGATGCGTCGGCGCCAGTCAGTTCTTCGATCCGGCGGTAGACGTGAGTGCGGTCTGCGGGAACGTCTTCGCCGAACGCGATGAGAACGTGGCGGAGAAGAACGGTCATGCTGGAAATAGACTTGGCGTAGACTTCGCGGAGCTGTGCTTCGTTTTCGGAGTAGTGGACGAAGTGAATGCGGAGTTTTTGCAAAAGCACACGAAGGTCGTGCTCGATCTCAATGCGGTGCAAATTCATGGGAACTTCGAGGCCGGCGATGGGATCGCGCCCGAAGAGGACTTTGTGATTCTGGCCGATGTCGAGCAGTTCGATGGAGAAGACGTCGGCGGAGTGGCGCAGCTCGTCCAGTGTGAAAAATTGCGGAGGAGGCTCTTTGAGTTCGCCCGACCACCAGTGAATGACTCGGGCGAGGCGAGCCAGAGCGGAGGCTTTTGCGGAATGAAGGACGCAAAGGAGGTTGAGGTCGGATCGGCGTTCGTGGAAGTCGCCGCGCGCGGCGGAACCATAGAGCACGATGGACTGGAGATTGTTGCCAGCGGCTTCGTGAAGGCGCCGGGTGAACTCCGCTAGTTTTTCTTCGCTGCTCTGCATTGCGTTGTCGGGTCCTTTAGATACGAATCTTAACGTCTGTTACCAGCTTCCGGAAGCGCCACCGCCGCCGCTGGAACCGCCGCCAAATCCGCCGAAACCGCCGCCTCCGCCACCACCCCAACTGCCGCCGCCACTCCAGGTGCTTCCGCCGCCGCGGTAGCCGCCGCCCCACCCGCCGCCTCCACCGAGGAAGGGGAGGATCCACCAGCATCCGCCCATGCCGCGGCCGGAGTAACGCGAATTGGCTCGAACGATTTGGAAGAAGATGAAGAGAACGCCGAGGAGCCAAATGATGCTGATGGGAGAGAAGCCTTCGGAAGAATCCGCCGAGCGCCGGTTCGCGTGCCTGACGGGAGGAGCGCCGGAAAGCGTGATGCCTTTGTCGTCGGCGACGTATTTGGCGAGCTGCCAGGCGGCGACTTCGATTGCGGAGGCGAAGTCGCTCTGGCGGAGGAGCGGAACCATGGCGCGGCCAGCGTCACCTGCGCGTGCATCGGTGATGACAGGTTCCAGGCCGTAGCCGACTTCGATGCGGTACTTGCGATCGTTGGGAGCGACGAGGAGCAGAACGCCGGAGTCCTGTTTTTTTGAGCCAACACCGAGGTGCTTGAAGAGGTTGACGGCGTAGTCTTCGACGGGGCGATCGTCGAGAGAACGAACTGTCACGATGGCGAGTTGCGCGCCGGTTTTTTGATCGAGCTCGGCGCAGAGGGCTTCGAGGCGCTGGCCAGCGGCGGCGGGAATGACTCCGGCGAGATCGGTGACGTAGCCTTTGGGAACGATCTTCGAAATATCATCGGCGGAGGCTGGAACGACAGCGAATAGAAGAAACAACGCGCAGATTGAAAGCCGCAGGCGGTGAAAGGCGGGCATCAAGATGAGTGCAATCCCGGAAATTGAAGCGCTGCTAATGATACGACGAATGCGTTCCAAGACATAAATGTTGTGATACGCCAGGAAAAAGCGCGAACCGGCCGATTCGCGAGCACGTAAGAAGGCTAGTGAATTTCATCAGGGAAGCGAAAGTACAGGCGAGAGGACTGTTCTTCGGAACAGGTGACCGCGAGAGAAAACCTTTGCGCTGAGAACAGGCATCTTAAAACAGAAAACTAAAATAGAAGAGTGAGAAGACTGCTGAAGAACCTTTCTGTCCCCGCAAATTTGCGCCGCCGGTGGAGTAAGTCGGCGGCGGCCGTCGCCGCTCTCCTGGCGATTCTTTGCGCGAATTGCCCTGGCGCAAAGGCCCAATGCGAGTCGTTGAAACCTGGAGAAACCGTGTGGGTGCGGCTGCTGCAGCCGGTGTCGTCCTATAGCGGCAGGGCAGGAGATAAAGTGCAGGCGATGGTGATCGAGTCGCCGACGTGCGCCGGCTCGGAAGAGATCGCTGCGGGGACTTTAGTCGAGGGTGAGATCAAGGCAGTGCGGCGCGTTGGGATGGGGCTGGTGCATGAGACCGCAACCGTGCGGGTGGGCTTTGACTACCTGCTCGCGAAGGGCAGAAGAGAGGTTGAAATTTCGGCGCGCGTGGTGGAAATCGACAATGCGCGCGAGACGGTGAAAAATGGCGTGATTCACGGGGTGAACGCGACCGATACGCCGCAGGGACGGATCACCAGCCGCTTGAAACACCTGCCGACGTGGAATCCTTACAGCGACCTGACATTGGTAGCCTATCGTGCCGCATTCCCGGTCTTTCCCGAGCCGGAGATTTATCTGCCCCGAGGCACGGACGTGAAGCTGGAATTGGCGACGGAGCTGAGTATTCCTGAAGAGTTGCGTGGAACGGGGCAGGGTGGTGCGCCGGATGAGATTGACCGGGTTACGATGGAGATCACGGCGCCAAGCTTGCCGGACCGCACGACGACGCGCCACGGGCAGGCGGCAGATTTTGTGAATGTGGCGCTGGTGGGCACGTCAGAGCAAATGGAGCAGGCGTTTCACGCAGCGGGCTGGCTGCATGGCGATCGAACGTCGACGCGGTCGGTGATACGGGAGATGCATGCGTTCCTGGCATTCAAGAATTATCCGGAAGCGCCGATTTCGCGGCAGCTGGTGGATGGAGAGCCTGCGAGCGCGACGTGGGAAAAAAGCTTGGACAGCTACGAGAAGCGCGAACACTTGCGCGTGTGGGCGCGCAGCGACGTGATCGGCGGGCAAACGGTATGGCTCGGCGCGATGACCCGGGAAACAGGCGCGACACTTTCGGTAAGGCAACATAAGTTCATTCACCACATTGAGGCAGATGTGGATGCGGGCCGCGGGATGCTCGTGCGCGACCTGAGTTTGGCGGGATGCGTGGCGTCGGTGTACTACGTGGAGCGGCCGGGGGTGGACCACGCGGCGATGAATGCGACAGGTGACGCGATGCGGACCGACGGTTCCCTAGCCGTGGTGCAACTAAAGGAATGCGAGAATCCGGTGTTTGAGCTACGCGCGGCGGATGGGCCAGCAATTGCCTCGCGGCCGCACTCAAAATTTGTTCGTTACGTGCGGATGCAGGTGCTGAGCTTCAAGAGCGACGTGGTGCGGGGCAACATTGTTTATGGGATGTTTGATTTGACGCGGATGGCCATTCGGGCACGGCGGAATCATGCTCAGAGGGTGGGGATGGCACGGCAGGCGGAAATGCAACGCGCTCCACAGCTAAATGTAGCGGTAGCCAGCACGAGCGCAACGATGAACGCGCCAATCGGCGGAGTGAGTGGCCTGAAGTAATTCCCCGGCAAGAAGAAAGAAAAGGCTCCGAGCTAAGCGGCCTCGTGTGTCTGCGCGTCTGGAAGTTCGTTTTCCCAACGCGCAATGACGGCGCTGGCGAGACAGTTGCCGGTGACGTTGAGCGAGGTGCGTGCCATGTCGATGAGTGCGTCGACGCCGAGGATGACGAAGACCGGTTCGGTGGGCAGATGAAACGTGGCGGCGGAAGCGAGCAGCACGAGTAGCGTCGCGCGCGGGACTCCGGCGATTCCCTTGCTGGTGAGCATGAGCGTGAGCACCATGAGGAGCTGCTGCGACCAGGGCATGTGGATGCCGGCGGCTTGCGCGACAAAAACGGACGCTAGCGCGAGATAGAGCGTGGAGCCATCGAGATTGAAGCTATAGCCGGCGGGGATGACGAACGCCACGATACGGCGCGGAACACCGAAAGCTTCCATGCATTCCATGGCGCGAGGAAGAGCGGCTTCCGAGGTGCTGGTGGCGAAGGCGATGGTGGCGGGCTCAGCGACAGCAGAGAGAAATCGCTTCAGAGGGATCCGCGCTAACAGCGCGATCGGAAGGAGCACCAGGATCAGAAATGCCAGCAGGGCGCCATACGCGGTGAGGATCAGCTTGACGAGCGGGAGAAGAACGGCGATTCCCATGTGGCCGACGGTATAGGCCATGGCTGCGCCGATGCCGATGGGAGCGTAGTACATGACCAGGTTGGTGAAGCTGAACATTACTTGAGTGAGCGATTCGGCAAAGCTGAGAATCGGTTTCTGCAGATCTTCACGAACGCGGGTGAGGGCGATGGCAAACAGGATCGCGAACACGGCGACTTGGAGAATCTGGTTTTCGGCAACGGACTTGACGATATTTTCGGGAAAGATGTGAAGCAGGAAGTCGGTCCAGCGAAGAGGAGCAACGTCGGGCGGGGCTTGCGCGGCGGCGGTCGCAGGAAGGACGAGACCTTCGCCAGCTTTGGAGAGGTTGATTGCAAAAACGCCAATAAAGAGCGCGATGGTGGTGACAGCTTCGAAGTACAAGAGACTCTTCCAGCCGATGCGGCCAACCTTGCGAAGGTCGCCGTGGCCGGCAATGCCGGTGATGAGCGTGCCGAGGATCAGAGGGGCTACGATGACTTTAATGAGGCGGAGAAAGATGTCACTGAGCACGCGGAGCTGAACGGCGAAGCCGGGAGCGTCGAGGCCGAGTTCGAGTCCGGCAACCATTGCAAAGAAGATCCAGAGGGTGAGAGAGCGCTTTTGGAATGCAGCAAGCGCGAGCAATACGAGGCCGAAGCAGCGCAGAACAATGAGCGGCCAGTGATAGGGAGCAAATGTAAGGAGCACCGCGCCAGCCGAGAAGAGAACCAGGCCGGAGATTAATAGAACGCGAAAAGAACTGGACCCTTCTCGTGGCAAGCAGCGTCTCCGATCACTTCAAAAACGGAAGCGACATCATAGCTGAGAAGCCGCAGACTGCGCCAAATAGGAATCACGGATTTTCGCGGCCCTGAAATTGCCAGAGCTGGACTGCGGGGCGACGAGCTTCGGCATCGGGCCGCTGTTACAATTTTGGGATGCCGAAGATAAAAGAGTTGGAATGTTCGCGCTGTATGACGGCGGTTTCAGCCGAGACGCCGCAGACACTGTGTCCCAAGTGCGCAGGATCGTTATACGTGCGGTACGACCTGGGTACGGCGAAGGGCTTAACCAAACGAGAGCAGATCGCGCGCGATGGCGAAGCGGGCGGCTGGGCGGGCATGTGGCGTTATCGCTCGGTATTGCCGGAAGTGAAGCCGGTGACGTTGGGCGAGGGCTGGACGCCGATGCTGCGAAGCAAGCGTTATCCCAATGTCGTGGTGAAGGAGGAGGGCGCGAATCCGACGGGGAGTTTTAAGGCGCGCGGGCTGGCGTTGGCCGTGACGATGGCGAAGCACTACGGGCTCGAGAAACTCGCCGTGCCTTCGGCTGGCAATGCGGCAGGGGCGCTGGCGGCTTACGCCGCGGCGGCGGGCATCGAAGCGAATATTTTCATGCCGAAGGATGTGCCGTTCGCAAACTACGTGGAAGCAAGGATGTACGGCGCGAAGGTAACTCTAGTCGACGGGCTGATTTCAGACTGCGGGCGACTTGTGGCGGAGCGGAAGGAGAAAGAAGGCTGGTTCGATATTTCGACCCTAAAAGAGCCGTTTCGCATTGAAGGCAAGAAGACGATGGGATACGAACTCGTCGAGCAGCTTGGTTGGGAGTATCCCGACGCCGTTTTCTATCCGACGGGCGGCGGCGTGGGCTTTATTGGAATGTGGAAGGCGTTTGCGGAGTTGGAAGAACTCGGATGGGTGAAACCGGGAAAGAAGCCGAAGATGATTGCGGTACAGTCTTCGGGTTGCGCGCCGATGGTGCGCGCGTTCGAAGAGCACGCGACGACGAGCAAGATGTGGGAGCACGCAGCGACCTTCGCGGCGGGGTTACGCGTGCCGAAGCCGTATGGCGATTACATCATGCTGGAGATTCTGCAGGCGTCGGGCGGCGTGGCGCTGGCGTTTCCGGATGAAGTAATCTTGGCTTCGCTGCAGGATTGGGCGAAGAACGAAGGAATCTTTTTGTCGCCGGAGGGAGCCGCGGCAACGGCGGCCTACGATAACTTGTTGAAGACAGGGTTTTTGAAGCCGTCGGACCGCGTGGTGTTGTTCAACACCGGTGCGGGGCTGAAATACACCGATGTGACGGCGCAGGCGGCGGGCATTCAGAGAATGAACTAAGGGGCGGACGATTGCCAGGGACGCTGCGCCAGTGAACTTACAAGGCAAAATTGATGACCGTGTAAGAACGCGCGGGAAGTTGCAGGCGCGTGCGCTTGTTTGTGGTGGTTGGTTTGTCGTACGGCTGGGGCGCAACTTTTTGCGGGGCATTGAAGCCGTTGAAGGCTTTCAGGTCGTCGCCGGTGAGCGTGAATGCATCGAGGACGCGCGATGGCTCGGCGTCTTCCCAAAAGAGCTCGACGGCACGAGCGTTAGAAAGATCACGATTGAAGAGGAAGACCGCATACTGGCTGGTCGCTTTGTCAAAGGTGCTTGAGACGTCCACGTAGGGGACGGTGCCGGTAACGGTTCTGCCTCGCCCGCCGGCTGGGTTTCGATGCTCTTCGGTTGGGGCTTCGTAAGTAGGCGATTCGACAGCCAAACTCAGTGCAGAGCCGCGCGCATACTGCAGCGCCCAGCTGTATGGATAGAAGATCGTCTGGCGATACAAGCCGGTGGAGTTCGTCATAATTGGGGCAATGACGTTCACCAACTGCGCGAGGCAAGCGACTCGAACGCGGTCAGAGTTGCGGATGAGCGAGTTGACCAAGCCGCCTACCAGCAGTGCATCTTCGAGGTTGTAAATTTCCTCGAGCAAGTGAGGCGCAACCTGTTTCTTGCCGTCGCCATCGGTTTGGCGGTACCAGACATTCCATTCGTCGAATGAGAGCCAGAGCTTTTTCGGCGAGCGCATGCGTCCTTGCACGTAGTCGCAGACCGCTTCGATCTGGGCAATCTGCTTGTCCATGGAAAGATTGAGCGCCATATACGCGCGGCTGTCGCCGCCGGTTTCGTTGGCGTTGTTGCCGTAGTAGCGATGAAGAGAGATGCCGTCGACGTAGTCGTAGCATTGTTCGAGTACCTGGCGGTCCCACTCAAGATAAGTGGACATGAAGATGGTGCTGGAGCCGCAGGCGATAAGCTTGAGCGACGGATCCACGTAATGCATTTGACGGCCAGCGTCGGCGGCTTTCATGCCGTATTCGGTAGCCGTCATGTGGCCGATCTGCCAGGGACCGTCCATTTCGTTGCCGAGGCACCAGTGCTCGACTTTGTACGGATCGGCGACGCCATGGGAGCGCCGCAGATCGCT
>Ga0157378_10006677_pt1 | contig 10079 bp, 9 predicted proteins | sample M65metaG_FD_115309 | JGI IMG/M metagenome (GOLD analysis project Ga0157378, IMG submission 115309) | Miscanthus rhizosphere microbial communities from Kellogg Biological Station, Michigan, USA - M6-5 metaG | ecosystem: Host-associated > Plants > Roots > Rhizosphere > Soil | place: USA: Michigan... | reverse complement strand
GACCGGCGGACCTCCGGGAATCTCGTGCTGCGTGGCACTGAGGCCCCAGGAGGCAAGCAGGTCCGTGAGCCACTGCGCGCAGGCGCGCGAGTCGCCGGCGTGGGCGGGCTGGGCACTGATGGATGGAAAGCGAAGGTAGTCGAAGAAGGTTTCGACCTCCGCGGACGAGGGGGCGGTCATTGGATGGCGGAAAAACGGTCGGCGCGAAATGGGTGAAGGTCGAAGGCGCATTTGCCCTTCGTCACGAGGTCGCGGGCGATTTCGCCGACGGCGCTCGCGTATTTGAAGCCGTGACCGCTGAAGCCGCCAATCGCCCACACGCCGTCCTGCCCGGGCACGCGGTCGATGATTGGCGAGCGATCGGGCGTATTCTCGAAGAAGCATGTCTCCATTGAGAGAACGGGGCCGTCCGCGTCGGGAAAAATTTCGCGGAGGAACTGCCGCAGGTCGGCTTCGTCGTCGGCGTCGGGCTCGCGGCGAGGCACGTCGGGATCGACCGCGGGAGAGGGTGTCTCGCGCAGCCGGCCGAGTTTGAAGCCAGGAATGCCATGAATCGGAAAGCCGTAGAAATGACCGGTGCGCGCGGAGTCCACGATCCAGACGGGCAGGCGATCCTCGGCGAAGGCGGCGGCATTTCGCGCCGGGGCGAACCAGCCGAGCACGCAGCGCTCCGCTGCGACCGGCATCGGAAGGAGCTTGCCGAGCCAGGCGCCCGCGGTGACGACGATCTGCGCGACCTCGTAGCGGCCACGATCCGTCTCGAGGACGAAGGCACCTTCGCGTCCGCTCCAGCCGAGCACGCGCTCGTGCCCGTGAATTTCGGCGCCGGCGGCGAGGGCGAGATTCACCTGCGCGGTGATCGCGGCCTCGGGGACGACAAAGCCTGAGCCGGGTTGAAACACGCCGAGCATGTCGGGTGCGGGATTCAACGCGGGATGCCGTGCGCGAATCTGGCGGGCGTCGAGGACTTCGTGCGCGATGTCGCAGCGTTCGCACGCCGCGAGCGAGCCGCGAAAGATCGCGCCATCGGGCGCGGAAATGTCGAGGCTGCCGATGCAGTGAAAAATCCGCTGGCCGGTGCGCGCGCCGAGTTCGTCCCACAGTTCCGCGGCCCGCAGGACGAGAGGCACGTATTTCGCGCTTTCGTGAAGCCCGAGGCGCAGGATACGCGTCGCGCCGTGCGAGCTGCCGCGGGTGTTGGGAATGGAAAAGCGCTCGATGCCGAGCACGCGCCGGCCGGCCTCCGCGAGACGCAGGCACGCGGCGCTGCCCATGCCGCCCACGCCGAGAACGGCCACGTCGAACGTCTTCAAATCAAAACAGCGTGAGATATTGCTCGGTTTCCCAGCGCGAGACCTGGCGGTGGTATTCGTTCCATTCCTGCCACTTCACCTTGAGGAACTCGCTCTGGATCGGGCCGAGGGCGTCGAGGATGATGGAGTCGTGCTCGAGCTCGACGAGGGCTTCCTTGAGCGATTGCGGCAGCGTGGTGAGGCCGCGTTTGTAGATGTCCGCCCGCGACATCGTGTAGAGGTTGCCGAGGTTCGGATTGCCGATCGGGAGTTCGTTGGCGATGCCATCGAGGCCGGCGGCGAGGTAGGCGGCGAAGAGGAGGTAGGGATTCACCGCGGCGGAAATCGTGCGGTCCTCGATATGGCCGGGGCCGCAGATCCGAAGCATTTGAGTGCGGTTGTTGTCGCCGTAGCTGATGAAGGCGGGCGTCCAGGTGAAGCCCGAGCGCGAGCTCATCAGGCCGGGGCCGACCTGGAGGCGCTTGTAGCAATTTGGCGTCGGTGAGGCGATGGCGCAGAGCGCGGGCGCGTGTTTGAGGACGCCGGCAAGGAAGTGGTAGGCGAGCTTGGAAAGGCCGAAGCCGCGCGGATCGCCCTCGTCGGTGAAGAGATTTTCGCCGGTGCTCGCGCTGGCGAGGTGATAGTGAATGTGCGCGCCGCTGCCGGTGCGGTCCGCGAAGGGCTTTGCCATGTGCGTGGCGATGGCCCCGTATTTGGGCGCGACCTGGCTCGTCATCATCTTAAAGAACGTGAGTCGATCCGCCGTGGTGAGCGCGTCGGAGTAGTTGAAGTTGATCTCGTATTGGCCGTTGGCGTCCTCGTGATCGGCCTGATACACGCCCCAGCCGAGCTGGTTGCAGTAGTTCGTGATGTCCTGCAAATACGCCATCGCGGGGGCGATGCCCTTGAAGTCGTAGCAGGGCTTCGCGAGCTGATCGACGCCGCGCGGATCCCACACGGCGATGCCGCCCTCCGGCGTTTTCACGACGAGGAAATGCTCGGGTTCGATGCCGATGTTCGCGCGGTAGCCGTATTTCGATTCGATGCCGCCGAGCACGCGCTTGAGGTTCACGCGGGGGCAATAGCCATACGCCTTTCCATCCACGTAAAGATCGCTCGCGAACCGCGCCGTGTTCTTCATCCAGGGGAGCGGCGTGTAGCTCGCGAGATCGATGCGGCCGAGCATGTCGTGCGAATGCGGTCCCTGACCGAGCCCCCACACGGCGGCGCCCGCGAAGCCCGCGCCCTCGTCGATCAATGCGTCCAGCGCGGACGCCGGGCACATCTTCACCTTGGCGGCGCCATGCACATCGACGAACTGCGCGAGCACAAACTCCACGCCGTCCGCCGCCATCCGTTCCTTGATCTCTGTTCGAGTGCTCATCTGATGAAATTATTGTTGCCTCTAAGGAAACATTCCGCGAAAGGGAAGAGGAATTTTCCAAAAATCATGTGCGGAATTGTGGGACTGTTTCTAAAGAACGCCGATTACGAGCAGGAGTTGGGCCGATTGTTCGCGCCGATGCTCGAGACGATGTGCGGCCGGGGGCCGGACAGTGCCGGCTTTGCCGTTTACAACGAGTCCGCGCCCGACGGCGCGATCAAGGTTTCGCTCCAGCATCCCGACATGACTTATGACTGGGCCGTCCTCGTCGCGGCGCTGGAGAGCCGGTTCGGCGCGCCGGTCGCGTTCTCGCAAAATTCCACGCATGCGCTGCTGGCGGTGCCCGCCGATGAGGCTGCGTTGCGCTTTGCCCTGGCCGAACTTGCGCCGGAGGTGACGACAATGAGCGTCGGTCGGCGCATCCAGATTATGAAGGAAACCGGCACGCCACAGGAGGTGGTCGCGCGCTTCGGCGTGCGGGAAATGACTGGCACGCACGCCATCGGCCACACGCGCATGGCGACCGAGAGCGCGGTCTCCACCGCCGGATCGCACCCATTTTCGACCGGCATGGATCTGTGTCTCGTGCACAACGGATCGCTGAGCAATCACAACCGGCTGCGAATGAATTTGCGACGCGAGGGGATCGAATTTCGCACCGAGAACGACACCGAGGTCGCGGCGGGCTATCTCACGTGGCGGCTGCGACAGGGGCTGGGCCTCCAGCAGGCGCTCGAGGCGGGATTGAAGGACCTCGACGGCTTTTACACGTTTGCCGTCGGCACGGCGGAAGGCTTCGCGGTGCTGCGCGATCCGATTGCCTGCAAGCCGGCCGTGATGGCGGAGACGGACGACTATGTTGCGATGGCGTCGGAGTATCGCTCGCTCGCGGGTTTGCCCGGCATCGAGTCGGCGCGGCTGTGGGAGCCCGAGCCCGGCGTGGTGTATAGCTGGAGCCACGCGTGAACGTTGTTGATCTGGGCGCCGCCACCGTGCGGGAATTGAATGCCGCGTTGCATGCCGCCGAGGACGGGACGTGGCGGGTCCTGAATTCACGCGGGGCGCACGCGCTGGCCGTTGGACTCAATGCTCCGGTTCGCGTCGAAATCGCGGGCCATGCGGGCTACTATTGCGCGGGCATGAACCAGCTGGCCACCGTGATGATCGAGGGCAACGCCGGCACGGGCCTCGCGGAGAACATGATGTCCGGCCTCGTGCGTGTGAAGGGCAACGCGAGCCAGTCCGCGGGCGCGACGGCGCACGGCGGGCTGCTCGTGATCGACGGCGACGCTTCGGCGCGATGCGGCATTTCGATGAAGGGCATCGACATTGTCGTGAAAGGCTCCGTCGGTCACCTCAGCGCGTTCATGGGACAGGCGGGAAATCTCGTCGTCTGCGGCGACGCGGGCGATGCGCTCGGTGACTCCATCTACGAGGCGCGGCTGTTCGTGCGCGGCAAGGTGGCGAGTCTCGGCGCGGATTGCGTCGAAAAGGAAATGCGGCCCGAGCACCTCGCATGGCTGGCCGAGACCCTGGAAAAGGCGGAAGCCGACGCGCAGCCGGAGGAATTCCGCCGCTACGGCTCGGCCCGAAATCTCTATCAATTCAAAATCGACCACGCGTCGAGCTACTAACGATGAACGGACCCAAACCCGGCCTGCGCGAGTCCGCGCTTTTCGATCGCAACGTCATTCACGAAATTCAGCGCGCTGCCGAGACGGGCATCTACGACATTCGAGGGTGGGGCGCGAAGCGGGCGCTGCCGCATTTCGACGATCTCGTTCTCCTCGGCGCGTCCATGTCGCGCTATCCGCTGGAAGGCTACCGGGAAAAATGCACGACGAACGTCACGCTCGGCACGCGCTTCGCGACGAAGCCGCTCGAGTTGAAAATTCCGATCACGATCGCCGGCATGAGCTTCGGCGCGCTCTCGGCGAATGCGAAGGAGGCGCTCGGCCGCGGCGCCACGGAAATGGGCACCTCCACGACCACCGGCGATGGCGGCATGACGCCCGAGGAGCGCGGCCATTCCCAATTGCTCGTCTATCAATATCTGCCCTCGCGCTACGGCATGAATCCCGACGACCTGCGCAAGGCCGACGCCATCGAGATCGTCCTCGGCCAGGGCGCGAAGCCCGGCGGCGGCGGCATGCTGCTCGGCCAGAAAATCAGCGACCGCGTCGCGGGGATGCGCACATTGCCAAAGGGCATCGACCAACGCAGCGCCTGCCGGCATCCCGATTGGACCGGCCCCGACGACCTCGCGATTAAGATCGAGGAACTGCGCGAGATCACCGACTGGGAAAAACCGATCTACATCAAGATCGGCGCCTCCCGCACCTACTACGATGTGAAGCTCGCGGTGAAGGCCGGCGCGGACGTCATCGTGCTCGACGGCATGCAGGGCGGCACCGGCGCGACGCAGGATGTCTTCATCGAGCACGTCGGCATCCCCACGCTGCCCGCGCTCCGGCAGGCCGTCGAGGCGCTGCAGGAAATGGACATGCACCGCAAGGTCCAGCTCATTGTGTCGGGTGGCATTCGCAGCGGCGCGGACGTTGCCAAGGCTCTCGCCATGGGCGCGGACGCCGTCTCCATCGGCACCGCCGCCCTCATCGCGCTCGGCTGCAACAGCCCGAAATACCAGGCCGACTACGAAAAAATCGGCAGCGCCGCTGGCTTCTTCGACGACTACCAGGACGGCCGCGATCCCGCCGGCATCTCGACGCAGGATCCCGAGCTCTCCGCGCGGCTCGATCCCATTGCGGGCGGTCGCAAACTCGCCAACTACCTCCGCGTTCTCACGTTGGAAACCCAGACGCTCGCTCGCGCCTGCGGCAAATCCCACGTCCATAACCTCGAACCCGAGGACCTCGCCGCGCTCACGATCGAGGCCGCCGCGATGGCGAAGATTCCGCTCGCCGGGACGAGCTGGATTCCCGGCATGTAGGGCGGATCAAGCGTTGCTGATGATGCTCAGGAAGCGCACCGGCGTGCCGTTTACCGAGACCGGCCCGTGCTCGAACGTGCCGTCGAAGAAGAGGCTGTCGCCCGGCTCCATCGCGTAGGTCCTGCCTGCGTGGCGATAGACCATTTTGCCTTCGAGCAGGAAGAGGAATTCGTTTCCGGGGTGCTTGAAGACGTTTTTCGCCGGGTCGATCTTTTTCTCCTCGATCGTCATGAGGTAGGGCTCGAAGGCCTTTTCCATCGGCAGGCCGAAGGCGAGGCTCTCGTAGCTGTGGCCGATCTTCGAGCCGCGGCCGGCGATGGGTTTCCGGTCGCGCTTTTTGACGAGCACGGCGCGCGCCTCGGTGTCTTCGGAGTCGAAGAGCGCGCCGACCTGGATGCCGAGCGCGGAAGCCACCCGCATGAGCGTGGAGATCGGGCAGGAAACCTTGCCGTTCTCGATCTTCGAGAGCTGGCCCTTGGTCAGGCGGGCCTTCTCGGCGAGTTGATCAAGCGTGACGTCCCGCTCGGTGCGGACGGCGCGAATTTTTCTTCCAATTTGGGCTTCGATGGAATCCACGAGGGACTGAAATAGTAGGGAGCCCCGAAAATCGTGCCTATCAAAAAAACACCTGCGAGGCGTGCGAGTCCTCCCGTCCTCGCAGCCATTGCTGATCAGCTCTTGCAATGGCGCAAGGCGTGACGATTGATTGCGCGGTGATGCGCCCGTTCCCTGTGGTTTTCCGCCTTCTGTTTCCCGCCACCCTGCTTTTCGCGGCATTTGTTCCGGCTTTCGGGGCGCCGGACAACGACCCGCCGGCGGGCATCGTGCTGGTGATTTCCGACGGCACCTCGCAGGAGCTCCTCACCGCCGCGCGCATTTATGCGCAGGGGGTCAACGGGCGCCTTCCGATGGAATCCCTCCCGCAGACCGCCATCGTGCGCACGCATTCGCGTTCCGATGTCGTCACGGACTCCGCGGCGGCGGCCACGGCGATGGCGCGAGGCATCAAGGCGGACAACCTGCTTATCGGCATGGCGACCCGCGCTTCCAAGGCCAGTCCGCCCAGTCTGCTCGATCTTGCCCGCCAGGCCGGCTGGTCCACCGGCATCGTGACGGATGACTCCGTCACTGGCGCGACTGAGGGGCCGTTCCTCGTCGAGCACCGGAACCGCACCGAGGAGGCCGCCATCGCCGCGAAAACCCTCCCCGCGCTCGGGCCGCGCGCCGACATCGTCCTCGGCGGGGGCGCGAAATGGTTTCACGACCTCTCGAAGACGCCCGGAGTCCAATACAAGCCGGAGGATTTGGCGATCGTGCGCGCGACGGCGGCGAAATTGGACGCAGCCAAAGTCGTGGCGTTCGACCAATGGCAACCGTTCGTCGACCACGTCGCGGGTCTTACCAGGACCAACGACGCCCGGCCCGTGCTTGGCACGTTTTACCCGGCGGAGTTTCCCTTTTATGCGGACGGAAAACGCACGCTGCGCATCGCCGATCTGGCCGAACAGGCCGTGCGTTTCCTGCGCGCGAAGAAGCGGCCATTCTTCCTGATGGTCGAAGCGGCCCTTCCCGACAAAGCCTGCCATCTGGGTCACGCGAAGCGGGCGATTATCGAGGTGCTCGAGCTCAACGTGCTGATCGAGCGTCTCCGCGCCACGCTGCCCTCGCGGACTCTGCTGCTCGTGACCACGGACCACAATCACGGCGGTCTGGCGATCAGTGGTCCGCCCGTGCCGATCGCCACGCGCGGCGACGCGCTGCTGGGGCCGAATCCCATCACGAAAGCGGCCGGCATCCTTTCATGGGCCACCGGGCCGGGATTCGATCAAACCGCCGCCAACACCCGCGTGCCGGCTGGTGCAAACACGCCGGCCGTCTTCAAAACGCCGTCCGATCCCGACTACGCCCAGCCCGCCGCCGTCAAGGCCAATGCCGTCGAGCACACCGGCGGAGACGTCTGGCTGCTCGGCGAGGGGCCCGGCAGCGAAAAGGTGCATGGCTACCTCGAGAACACGGACATCTACCGCGTGATCGCCGGGGAAATTCCGGGCCCCAGGCCATAACGCCGCCGCAAGGCGCGCCCGCCGGTGAAAGAGCGACTTTCTCGCGATTCCGGGCGTCGCTGGTCCCAAAACGATGGGATTCATCCCATTCCGGCTGCTAACAAACGGAGTCGTGATGGAAAATTTCTTCCGGTTCATGAAAAAAACCCGCGCGGATTTCTGACGAAACGCGAAACCTAGCAAAGAAAATTTCAAAAAAACCTTGCACTCCCTATATGCGCCCTTATTTCTTATGGCATAATCCATCAAGATAATTAAGAGAAACGAAAATATTTAAATAAATACCTGATAATGAACGAACTACCTCGCTATTCCTCCCTTCTCGATGCGGCCAAGGCTCAGCCTGAATTTGACGCTGATGCTTGTGACTTGTTTTTAACTGCGCTGCGGACCGGGGAAACCGTGTCTGATGTGGAGGCCCATTACCTTGCCGAGCATGGCATTACGCCCGGTCGTTTCGCTGTGATGCTGCTTCTTGGCATCGATGAAAGTATCACCCGCAAGCCCTCGGAACTCGCCGACCTGACCGGCGTCACCCGCGCCACGATGACGGGTCTGCTCGACACGCTCGAGCGGGACAACTATGTCGGCCGTGCCATTGACCCGACGGACCGTCGCTCGATGCGCGTCGAGAGTACGCCCGCCTGCCGCGAATTGCTCAAGAAGGTCCTGCCCGGCTACTTCCGCCTGGTCGCCGCGATTCCCGCGACGCTCACGGACGAAGAGCGCACGGAGTTCATCCGTCTCAGCCGCAAGCTCCAGGACGGCCTGCACCTTGCCGAGGTGAAGTTTATTCAGCAGTCGGTCGTGGGTCAGCCCGCGAGCCCGTTGGCCGCTGCGTATGCCCAGGTCTAGGGCCAGGACCATTTTTTCGCTGCTCATCATGATCGCCATTCTGGCGGTCGTGATCGGCGGCCTTTATCTTTTCAAGAGCTGGCAGTTCGCGGCCTTTGCAAAGATGAAGTTTCAGATGCCGCCGACGGCGGTGACATCAATGACCTTGCGGGAGGAATCCTGGCAGCCTTCGCTAGCCGCCGTCGGGACCGTGCAGGCGGTGCAGGGCGTCACCGTCAGCACCGATCTGCCTGGCATCGTCGAGAAAATCACCTTCGACTCCGGCCAGGCGGTGAAGCAGGGGCAGCCCCTCGTCAAGCTCGATACCAAGCAGGAGGAGGCGCAGCTCCGTTCCGCCGAGGCGCGGTTGCAGCTTGCGAAGTCGAACCTCGACCGGCAGCAGGGTCTCCTTCAAAAGCGCGTCTCATCGCAGTCCGATTTCGACTCCGCCGCCGCGGAATACAAGGAAGCCGAGGCCTCGTCCGCCGAGATTCGCGCCACCATCGAGCGGAAGCTCATTCGCGCGCCGTTCGATGGCGTGCTCGGCATCCGCCAGGTGAATCTCGGGCAGTATCTCCAAAGCGGCGATGCGGTCGTTCCGCTCCAGTCGCTCGACCCGATTTACGTGAACTTCGCGCTGCCCCAGCAGCAGATGGCCAAACTTACCGTCGGTCGCGACGTTCGCATCACGGCGGATGGACTGCCCGAACAGACGTTCACGGGCCACATCACCTCGGTGAATTCCGTGATCGACCAGGCCACGCGCAACGTCACCGTGCAGGCGACGCTCGAAAATCCCGGCCGCAAGCTGCATCCCGGCATGTTCGTCAACGCCGAGGTCATGCTCCCGGAAAAGCAACAGGTGATCGCCGTTCCCGCGACCGCCATCAACTACGCGCCCTACGGCGATTCGGTGTTCGTCATCGAAAAAATGAAGCACGAGGACGGCACGAGCTACGACGGTGTGCGCCAGCAAATGGTGGAACTCGGCGCCAGTCGCGGCGACCAGGTGTCCGTCGTCAAGGGCCTCAAGCCCGGCGAGGAAATCGTCACCGCCGGCGGCTTCAAGCTCGGACCCAGCGCCCCGGTGTTGCGCAACAACGCCGTCCAACCCCCGAATTCCGCCGCACCTACGCCGGCTGACAGCTAGGCCTTTTCGATGAAGCTCACGGATCTCTTCGTGCGCCGGCCCGTGCTCGCGCTGGTTGTCAACCTGGTGATCCTCATCGCCGGGCTGCAGTCCATCCACACGTTCGCCGTTCGGCAATATCCGCGCAGCGACATCGCCGTCGTCAAGATCACCACCGCCTACGTTGGCGCGAATGCCGATCTCGTGCGCGGCTTCATCACCACGCCGCTCGAGCGCGTGATCGCGAGCGCCGACGGCATCGACTACATCGAGAGCTCCAGCGCGCAGGGCGTCAGCACGATCACCGTCCACCTGAAGCTCAACTACGATATCAACGCCGCCCTCACGCAGATCCAGGCCAAGGTCGCGCAGGTCCGCAACGACCTTCCGCCCGAGGCGGAGGCGCCCATCATCGACACCGAGCTCG
>Ga0157378_10006674_pt1 | contig 10082 bp, 10 predicted proteins | sample M65metaG_FD_115309 | JGI IMG/M metagenome (GOLD analysis project Ga0157378, IMG submission 115309) | Miscanthus rhizosphere microbial communities from Kellogg Biological Station, Michigan, USA - M6-5 metaG | ecosystem: Host-associated > Plants > Roots > Rhizosphere > Soil | place: USA: Michigan... | reverse complement strand
GGATTCGTGGTCGGCAATCCGCGGATGGACACGCATCGCGCAGGTCTGCAACGCCTACGGCATCACTGAGACGGGGAGCTGGGTTGCGGGCCTCGTCGATGCGGGCTGCCCCGCCGAAGACGGGCTCATCGGCGAAGGCTGGGGCGCTTCAATCAAGATCCTCAGCGCGCGCGACACAACAGTCGAGCTCACTCCCGACCTCGAATGCGAGCCTAGCGAATTGGGATTTGTCTGGCTCAGCACGCCCGCTCTGATGCAGGGCTATTTCGAGAGGGATGATCTGACCAATGCCGCCGTCAAGAACGGCTGGTTTTTGACGGGCGATACAGGCTATCTCGATGAGGGCGGGCGGCTTGTTCTGCGCGGGCGCGAGCGCGATGAGATCAACAAGGGCGGCATGAAGATCTACCCTTCTGCCGTCGACGCCGTCGTCGAGCGCTCCCCCTCCTGCAGCGATGTCTGCACCTTCGCGATCGACGATGCGATCTACGGCCAGTCCATCGCCATGGCGGTCGTTCTGGAAAAGCCCTCCAATAACGACATCCGCGCTCTCTTCGCGCACATGCAGGACCAGCTTGCCGAACCGAAAATGCCACAGAAGTGGTGGCTGGTGGATGCGATCCCGCGCACCTCGCGCGGCAAGATCAATCGCGAGTTGGTGCGTGACGCCTGCCTGACGAAGCCCACGCTCGATCTTGCGCGCATCTTGAACGAGGAGACTTTGTTGTGACGCAGTCGCGGGCCGAACTGGTAGATGATCTCAGATCATTCTTGCTAACGCTGCAGCGGCACGGCAGGTCGATCGAGATTGCGGATGCGAACGACGAGTTGGTGGGCTCAGGCTATATCGACAGCCTCGCCGTCGTGCAGATCGTCTCGTATCTCGAAGCCAAGCACCGCGTTGATTTCGGCGCAATCGGGCTCGACCCAGATCGCCTGTCAAGCATTTCGAGCATCGTCGACTTGATAATGGAATCGAAGACGTGACAATTGCCCCGCACGACATCCGCTCTTCGCCTGGCGCCCGCATGCGCCGTGAGCTTTCGACTGGCGCCATGGTGCCGTTCATCGGCGTCTACGACGTCTTTTCGGCCTCGCTCGCGGCACGCCACTACGATGCTCTTTTCTTAAGCGGCTTCAGCTTCGCCGCTAGCTACTACGGCCTGCCCGACATCGGCTGCATCACATGGACCGACATCATCGATTTCGTGCAGCGCATTCGCAACGTGTTGCCGACGCCCCATCTCCTCGTCGACATCGATGACGGCTATTGCGACACGGAAGTCGCCTGCCATGTGACTGCGACGCTCGAAAAAGTTGGCGCATCCGGTATCGTCCTCGAGGACCAGAAGCGCCCCCGACGCTGCGGGCACTTCGATGGCAAACTCATCATGGAGCTTGAAGAATATCTGGCGAAGCTCAAGGCCGTTCTTGCCACCCGCCGCGACATCTACGTCATCGCGCGTACCGACGCCAGCGATCCGGCCGAAATCGAGAAACGCGTCCTCGCATTCGCCGAGGCCGGAGCAGACGCGGTGCTCGTCGATGGCGTGCGCAGCCTCGACAGCCTGAAGGAGCTTTCCAAACGTGTCTCGGTGCCTTTCTGCTTCAACCAGATCGCCGGCGGGAAGTCGCCGCCCTGTACATTGAGCGAGCTCTACGACTTTGGCGCGCGGCTCGTCATTTACTCGACGCCGTGCCTTTTCTCGGCGCAGGTCGCCATCGTCAAAACGCTCACCGATCTTAAGGAAGCTGACGGCAGTCTCGCCAAGAGCGCGATCGGCGTGAAGGCTTGTACTGACGTTCTCTCGGCGAACATGATGCGTGCGCTCGAATAACTGCGCTACGGGTTGCCAATATGTATATCTGCTTGCGAGAAAGCCGGGTCATTCTGTTTGGCGGCTCGCATTGAACTACGCCGCAAAAACGTCGATGCGCTGGCCACGCTACAATGCCAGCACCGGCAGGCTGGCGAGTGCCCTAATTCCCGGCCGTTCCCGCCATCTGATTTGCGAGTCATCTACGGCCAACGCGAGTTTGGGCCAGCGTGCAAAATAGCGCGTTGAGCGCGCACTTGCCTTCGAGACGCGCAAGCTGATAGCCGAGACAGAAATGAATGCCCGTTCCGAAGGCCATATGCCGATACGACCATCTCTCCAGATCAAGTTTTTCAAGATTATCGTTTGCTTCCGGGTCCACGTTGGCGGCGGCCAACATAGCCATGATCCTGTCACCCTTCTTTCGGCTGTTCGATATCGAGCGAGTTCTTGCCGCGTCGAACCCAGACCCGCGACTGTTTAAGATTGAGCTCTTTCCAACACGCCTCGCAGAGAAACAAGGTCAAATGACCTCGTCAGCGCTTACTACCTTGCGATACAGATGCCATGTCGAATGCCCGAGTATGGGCAAAACGATGGCTAGTCCGACGAGCAAGGGCAAGGATCCGATCGCGAGAGCGGCGGCGACAAAGAGGCCCCACATCGCCATCGTCATCGGGTTCGCGAGCACGGCTCGAACTGACGTCCGAACCGCTGTCGCGGCGCCGACGTTCCGGTCGACTAACATCGGGAAGGAGACCACGCTAATTACCAGCACTAAGACGGCGAAAAGAAAACCGCAGACATTGCCCACAATGATCAGCTGCCAACCCGCTGGGGTGGCAAGAATACGGTGGGCAAACTCCTCAAGTGAAACTGGTACCCATTTGCCCAATATTCCAACATACATCGCCTGGGCCACAACCAGCCAAGTGAAAAAAATCACCAGTAGCAATAGCCCCAGCCTCGCGATGGCACCGATTGACGGCGATCGAAGAACGTCGAACGCGTGCCATGCAGAGGCATCGAGACCCTTCTCGCGGCGTCGGCTCAGCTCGTACAAGCCAAGGGAGGCAATTGGACCAATCAGGGCGAAGCCGGCGATGAGCGGGAAGATCAGCGGCAGCATGTCGTAACCGAACGTCAGCCTGAACAGAATGAGACCGACGATGGGATATACTATAATTAGGAAAATGGCGTGACTTGGTATCGCCTTGAAATCGTCGATGCCCTTAGCAATCGCGTCTCTCAGGTCCGCCAATCCAATCTTGGAAACCGTCGGTTCGCCAGGCCTCCATATTGCAGAGGCAGGCCATCGCAGCTCCACACCCGGATGGCTGTGGCTCAGGTACGCATTTGTGTCGGCATTTTCGTTGACCATGACCGCACACCTCCAGAACTGCTGTCCTGGCGTTGGCAGCGCCAGATGGGAGGCCGAGCGCCAATTCAGCTGTTGCGCCGTCAATACAATGCGCCCTGGGCGAGGCCAATTCAATAGGACTTCCCGGATGCCTTGACCTTCCTCTCATGTCCTCCGAGCACGCGGCGGTGGTGTTGCCGTAGAACTATTACGGACAGACGGCTTCTCTGAGCGCTGGATCGCCCAAAAATTGTGATCAGCGCGTCGCTATGATGCCTGGTGTGCGGGTCATCCCCAATCGACTGGCGCCCGCTCTGGCGAATTCTCGATGTTGCCTCAAATAGACCACGTTGCATGCCACTATCGTGGGACCGTCGTCCTGACAGCCGTGCCAGCACGAGAACGAGATCGTTCTGACGTGTCGCGAACTTGAGCTGGATGCAGAAGCGCTTGCGCTGCAGTGCACGATGGTACATTGGTATGGGCAGACGTCGACCGCTCGAACGAGCGAGACTGGCGGCACCGCCATGGCGTGGATGAGTTCAGCAATTGATGCACAGGTGAGCCCTGCTCACCTGATGGTCCGCAGGATGGGTCCGGCGGACCTAAGAGGCGGTTTGGCCAAGGGTCTCGATGACTTCGTGGCCGTGATCGTGGCGATTTTGTTCGTCTGGCTGGGCGCAGCAATGGCCCTCGACCAGCTAACCCTCGGCAGCTGGCTGCCGCCGTCGAGTGCGGAGTTCGTCCGCCAAGTTTTCACCACTTCCTCCGGCTGGACCCTCATATGCGGCATTGGCTTACTCTTCGCTGTCATGTCGTTGACGACCAGCGTGGTGTGCGCTCCCGCTGCTTCTGGACCGCGACGTTGGCTTCGGCACGGTGGTTCGGACGTCAGTTTGAGCCGTGCTCGCGAATCCGATGACGATGGCGATGTGGGGCCTCTTTGTCGCCGCCGCCCTCGTGATCGGATCCTTGCCCTTCCTCTTCGGATTAGCTGTCGTTTTGGCCCATACTCGGGCATTCGACATGGCATCTGTATCGCAAGATTGTGGCGAGCTGAGTGCTAAGATAATGGAGTAATATATCCTTTTAATTCTTATCCGTGGGCTTAAGCGGCAAGGATGAATAGGGGATGCTTGTAGCGTTCATACTGGTTTTAGTAGCGCTCGGGTCGGTGTTATTTCACTTTCTGAGCCCGTGGTGGTGGACTCCGATTGCCTCAAACTGGAGTTACATCGATAACACGCTGATCATCACGTTCTGGATCACCGGGGTTGTTTTCACCGCCGTCGTTTTGTTTACGGCCTATTGCGTGTTTCGCTTCCGTCACCACGAGGGAATCCGGGTGGCGTACGAGCCAGAGAATAAGAAGCTGGAGTGGTGGCTCACCATAGTGACCGGCGTGGGTGTCGCGGCAATGTTGGCTCCCGGCCTGTTTGTATGGAACCAATTCGTGACGGTCCCAGCAGACGCGACTGAGTTCGAGGTGGTGGGGCAGCAGTGGCAGTGGAGCTTCCGACTACCAGGGAAGGACGGCCGGCTGGGCACGTCCGATATCCGGAACGTCAGTTCTGACAACCCTTTGGGTTTGAATCCGAAGGATCCCAACAACAATGACGATGTCGTGATCGTAGGCGATGACTTACACTTGTTGGTCGGGAAGCCGGTCAAGGTGTTGCTCCGCTCCATAGACGTCCTGCACGACTTCTATGTGCCCCAGTTCCGGGCCAAGATGGATATGGTGCCAGGTATGGTCACCTACTTCTGGTTCGTCCCGACCCGAACCGGAACATTCGAGGCTCTCTGCTTTGAATTATGTGGCATTGGGCACCCAAACATGCGTGGCAAGGTCGTGGTCGACACGGAGAGCGACTATCAGGCGTGGCTTCAGAAGCAAAAGACGTTCGCGCAATTGTCGGCTCAAACCATAAAAGTGGGGGATGCGGTTTCGGGGACAAAGGGATCTGCACAATGAAACTCAAACTCATTGAGCAGCGTCAAAAAAGGGCCAGGAGGTTATTCTGATGGTCGATGTCAGGCTTGGCGCAGACGAAGCTATCCCACTTGCCGAAGTCGGCGAAGTAGAGCTTTACCATCCGAAGAGTTGGGTGACGAAGTACGTCTTTAGCCAGGACGCCAAAGTCATCGCCATCCAGTACTCGATGACGGCTACCGCGATCGGATTGGTGGCTCTGGTGTTGTCGTGGTTGATGCGGCTGCAATTGGGGTTCCCGGACACATTTTCCTTTATCGACCCAAGCGATTACCTCCAGTTCATCACCATGCACGGTATGATCATGGTGATCTACCTGCTCACCGCGATGTTCTTGGGTGGCTTTGGCAACTACCTGATCCCACTGATGGTGGGCGCCCGGGACATGGTTTTCCCATATGTGAACATGCTGAGCTATTGGGTCTATCTGCTAGCGGTGTTGGTACTAGTGGCGAGCTTCTTTGTGCCTGGCGGGCCGACGGGCGCCGGCTGGACCCTGTACCCGCCCCAGGCCATCCTCTCCAATACTCCAGGGGGGGGCCTGGGCATCATCCTGATGCTCGTCTCTCTGATCCTCTTCATCATCGGCTTCACGATGGGCGGGTTGAACTATGTGGTGACGGTATTGCAGGGGCGCACACGGGGGATGACGCTGATGCGCCTGCCCTTGACGATATGGGGTATTTTCACGGCCACCGTCTTAGCGCTGCTGGCTTTCCCCGCCCTGTTCGTCGGCGCCGTCATGATGCTATTTGATAGGGTGCTAGGGACCAGCTTTTTTATTCCGGCCATCGTCGAAATGGGTACGCCGCTGAAACACAGTGGAGGCAGTCCGTTATTGTTCCAGCACCTATTCTGGTTCTTCGGCCATCCAGAGGTCTACATCGTCGCCCTGCCGGCCTTCGGCATCGTCTCCGACCTGATCGCTACCCATGCAAGAAGACATATCTTCGGCTATCGCATGATGGTGTGGGCGATAGTAGCTATCGGCGCCCTCAGCTTCGTAGTATGGGCGCACCACATGTACGTGAGCGGTATGAACCCGTATTTCGGGTTCTACTTCGCCACCACAACGCTCATCATCGCCATCCCAACTGCCATCAAGGTCTACAACTGGGTGCTGACCCTGTGGAAGGCTGACATCCACCTTACGGTCCCGATGCTGTTTGCCCTCGGGTTCATCGTGACGTTTGTGAACGGCGGACTCACGGGCCTCTTCCTCGGCAATGTGGTCGTGGATGTTCCGCTGTCGGATACCATGTTTGTCGTCGCCCATTTTCATATGGTAATGGGTGTGGCGCCAATTCTCGTTATTTTTGGGGCGATATACCATTGGTACCCCCTGATCACCGGGCGAATGCTCAACGAGGCGTTGGGTAAGTTTCACTTCTGGGTCACGTTCCTCGGGGCGTATTTGATTTACTTCCCCATGCACTACCTGGGTCTGATGGGCGTGCCGCGCCGGTATTACGCGATGGGCGAGACGGCCTTCATCCCGCAATCGGCCCAGCAGTTGAACGCCTTCATCACCATAGCGGCATTGATCGTTGGCTTCGCCCAGATGGTGTTCCTGTTCAATCTGATATGGAGCCTGTTCAAAGGCAAACATGCCGGTAGAAATCCCTGGAGAGCCACCACGCTGGAGTGGCAAACACCCGAAATCCCGCCGGGGCACGGCAACTGGGGCAAGGAGCTACCTGTGGTCTATCGCTGGGCTTACGCTTACAATGTGCCAGGTGCCGAGCAGGATTTTCTGCCGCAAAACCAGCCACCGGCCGCACGGGCTGCGTAGGAAACCGGCGCCATGAGTATCACAACACTATTCTTGGCTGTGATAGCGAGCATCGTTGTTTGGTTCTTCTTGCAACAAAGGCTCGCAGCCAAGCCCTGGTTGGAAGAGGGCCCGATCGACGACCTTCACGATGGAGGCGCATTCTCCCTGCCGACGGCGAAGCTCGGCCTGCGCGTGTTTTTAGCCGTGGTCACGGTTCTGTTCATGCTCTTGATCATGGCATATGGAATCCGGATGGCGCTTGAGGAGTGGCGCCCCGCGCCTCAGCTGAGTCTCTTGTGGCTGAACACGGCCATGCTGGTCTTGAGCAGCGTAGCGATGCAATGGGCGCAGAGTGCATCACGTCGCGGTGAAATTGACGGTGTGAGGATCGGCCTGATTGTCGGAGGCGTTTTCGCCGTTGCATTTCTGGGTGGGCAGATCTTGGCCTGGCGGCAACTGAACATGTTGGTTGGATTCGACGTCACGCACCCGGCGATCGCTTTCTTTTACCTGATCACTGGGCTGCACGGGCTGCACGTGTTGGGCGGCTTGGTGGCTTGCGGTAGTACCACAGCCAAAGCGTGGCGCAGTTTTGACGTGGTCCAAGTGCGCTTGAGCGTTGAGTTGTGTACCATTTACTGGCACTTCTTGCTCTTGGTTTGGCTGGTCCTTTTTGGCCTGCTGTTTTCTGGAAACGATAATCTGGGCACTTTGCTAACGATCTGTGGGATCAGGTGAACGGATCAAAGCTTATGGCACAACATGCGCTGACAAACATGGGAGAAGCAATCACGCGGCCTTCAGGCTGGCGAGGCATCGCCGCCGACTTGTCCTCGGACCAGCGAGCGTTCAAGAATGTCTCCTGGGGCAAGGGCATGATGTGGATCTTCCTCCTGAGCGACACCTTCATCTTCAGCTGTTTTCTGCTCTCGTACATGACGGTGCGAATGTCCACGACCGTTCCGTGGCCGAACCCGAGTGAAGTTTTCGCTTTGACGATTGGCGGCACGAAGGTCCCCCTAATCCTGATCGCCATCATGACCTTCATCTTGATCAGCAGTAGCGGGACGATGGCCATGGCCGTCAACTACGGCTACCGCCGCGATCGCGTCAAAGCCGCGGCCCTGATGCTGTTGACCGCGGCTTTTGGCGCAACATTCGTCGGAATGCAGGCCTTCGAGTGGACCAAGCTCATCATGGAAGGGGTCCGACCTTGGAGCAATCCCTGGGGTGCGGACCAGTTTGGCTCGACCTTTTTCATGATTACGGGCTTCCATGGAACCCACGTGACGATCGGCGTTATTTTCCTGATCATCATTGCACGAAAGGTTTGGCGGGGGGATTTCGACAGCGAAAGGCGAGGCTTTTTCACCAGCAGGAAGGGGAACTACGAGATCGTCGAAATCACGGGTCTCTACTGGCACTTCGTCGATCTAGTGTGGGTCTTCATCTTTGCCTTTTTCTATCTTTGGTGAGAGGGGAACATGGCACAGGCAGCGACAGCAGCGACACATGTAGAAGGACAACAGCACCCGATAATGCTTTATCTCGTGGTCTGGGGATTGTTGTTTGCCCTTAGCACTTGCTCTTACCTCGTCGACTACTTCAACCTTCAGGGATATCTGAGATGGTCGCTGATTCTCGCGTTCATGATTTTGAAGGCAGGCTTGATTGTCGCCGTCTTCATGCACATGGCGTGGGAGCGGCTGGCCCTGATATATGCCATTCTGCTTCCGCCGGTGTTGGTGTTGCTGTTTGTGGGAATCATGGTGCTCGAATCGGATTACACGTTCTTCACTCGGGTCCTATTTTTCGGGGCCGACCCTAGCCACTTCTATTCGCCGGCCAAGTGAGTTTGCGATCTGAGTACGCGCCATCGGCCGGGTCGACGGCGCCGTGACGTGCAGGACCTATCAGTGCGCGCTGGAGGTTGACTGGGGCTCATCCGGCGGCATGGGCGCTGATCAGCCAGCATCGTGGCAGAACCGATATCGGGTAGGCTCATTAGCAGCCGGCACACGCGGTGCCCTCCTTCACTTCGGTTCGAACCGCCTTGTCGAAGGCGGCGACCTGCTCGCGCATCTTCAACCAATCGGCAGCAGGCGACACGTCGAGCCGGTCAGCAATGAGAGCTTCGACGCGTTCGGGCGAAGGCATTGCCCCGCATCGCTCAGGCGTTGACACGCGCCGCCGGTGGCGAAGGTGCGAGTGGCACCGGGGCGAGCTTTATCCGTGCGTCGGCTTTATCGTCACCAACATGACAACACCGGCCGAGCGCGTGTTGGCATTCTACAATCAGCGCGGCACCGCCGGGCATTAGATCAAGGATAGCAAGAAACCAGCCGTGAGCCGCGCAAAAGACCTAATTTGCGGCACTGGCGCACCAAGCCTCGCAGTGATCCGTATTGTCAACGCAAGCCCAGGAGGGCTACGCTGACGCTTGCAGCTCAAGTCGTCTGGGGAACGTCACAAAGGCCGAAAGTATGCAGCGGGGCGACCCGCCAAGAATAAGCGGGCAAGCGGCCGGATGAAAAGACTGCCGATGTCAGGGACGGGATTCGACACCGGCATCGAGGGAGCCGACGCGACCTTCGAGCCAACGGTCGGCGACTTCATCGAGTTGATGAAGCCGCGCGTCATGTCACTCGTCGTGTTCACCGCGCTCGTCGGCATGGTCGCCGCGCCCGGCGAGCTGCACCCTGTGCCCGCTGGCATCGCGCTGCTTTCGATCGCCGTCGGCGCCGGCGCCTCGGGGGCCCTCAACATGTGGTACGACGCCGACATCGACGCCCGAATGGCCCGCACGGCGGGGCGACCCATCCCGCGCGGCCGCGTGACTGCGGATGCGGCGCTGAGTTTCGGCACCGTGCTGGCGATCGGATCGGTCTTGATGCTCGGCGTGCTCGTCAACTGGGTCGCGAGCGCGATGCTCGCGCTGACGATCGCGTTCTACATCTTTGTCTATACGATCTGGCTCAAGCGTCGCACGCCCCAGAACATCGTCATCGGCGGCGCGGCCGGCGCCTTTCCGCCCATGATCGGCTGGGCAGCCGTGACGGGGTCCGTCTCGCTCGAGAGCTTCATCCTTTTCCTCATCATCTTCATGTGGACGCCGCCGCACTTCTGGGCGCTGGCGCT
>Ga0157378_10006671_pt1 | contig 10085 bp, 9 predicted proteins | sample M65metaG_FD_115309 | JGI IMG/M metagenome (GOLD analysis project Ga0157378, IMG submission 115309) | Miscanthus rhizosphere microbial communities from Kellogg Biological Station, Michigan, USA - M6-5 metaG | ecosystem: Host-associated > Plants > Roots > Rhizosphere > Soil | place: USA: Michigan... | reverse complement strand
CGCGCCGCTGGCGTCGCGCGCGCCGATCATGTTCACCGTGCCGATGATCGGCGTCGTCACCTGGAACTCGCTTGTGGGTACGAGCGAGGCGGTCGCCGGGTTGAACTCGCCGGCAATCGTCGGCACGCCGGCGGTCGCCACCCACGCCGAGGTCGCCGCGGTGTTGAGGTCGGCGAAGTTTTCAAAACCCGCCTGACTCGCGACGTTGATGGCGCGCACGACTTCGGGCACCACCACGGTGCCGGCCGGCGCGCCGGTGACGGCCGCGGACCACATCGTCGAGTTGAGGGCGGCGTCGATCTGCGCCTTCGTCACTTCGAAGTACCGTCCGCCGCTCTTCGAGGCGACATTCTGGAGCGTCACGCGATCTGCAGCCGCCGGCGCCAGCGCGATCACGTAGATCGGCACGTGCCGCCCCGCCCAGGTGGTGAGATACGTCGCCGCCTTCGCCGCCGGGTCTTCGTTCGTGATGTTGCCTTCGCCGCCGCCCGTCACGAGGATGACGACGGTATTGCGGCACTGCTGGCCGCCCTGGTTCGCGTTGTTGTTGTCGATGCCGATGAGGCGGCCGGCCTCGGTCGCCGCGTCGTCCAGCAGCCGCTTGAGCGGCGCGTCCGTGTTGGCCGAGTCGTCGCCGCCAGTCGGAACGAGCGCTTTCAGGGCGTTCGCGCCGGCGCCGGTGTCGGCGTCGTCGGGCTTCTTGGAGAGAATCGTCAGGATGTTGGCGTTCGCGCTGGCGGTTTCCGCAGCGGCGAGCACCGGACCGGTCGGCGACACGTTTCCTGCTGCAGCGCCCGCCGAGTTGTTGCCGGCGATGACGGGCCGCGTCACGTACCACTTGCTGCCCGATCCGGTTTCAGTCACGATGCCGCCACCGCTCTGCAGCGGATCCGTCAGGTTCACCTGGCAATTGGCCGCCGTCGTGCACTGCGCGATGGGCTGAGTGATGGCGCTCTGCCGCATCTTGACGAGGCCGAACCGCGCGACGTTCTGATTCTGCTTCACCGCCTGATAGAGCGCGGCACGAGCGACCGCGAGCCGCGTCGGCGCATAGAAGGTCGTGTACGCGGCGGCCGTGCTGCCGACGGTCACGATCGATCCCGCATTGAACTTGTCCCCGCCGCCATTGGCGTAGGTGAAGCCGCACGTCGTCGTCCCGTCGCCACAGCTGCCGTCGGCCCTGAAGCCGTACCGACGACGATAGTTCGGGCTGAGACCCGCCTGGCCGATGGCCGGTTCCCATGCCGCGCCCGCGACCGTGTAGGTGTACGCGAACGGATCGTAGTAGTTGCTGGTCGCCTGCGGGTTGGCCTGATCGGTCGGCGCGTCACGCTCCATGCGGTTCGCCATGTCGATCGCGATGACGACGTTCGGCGTCGTGCGCTTCAGGAACAGCGTCGGGTCGAGCTGCGCGTAGACAGGCGCGGCCTCCCAGAGCAGCGCCGAGGCGACGAGCACGGCCGACGCGATGATCCGTGTGTGACGGGTGGAATGAAAAAGGTTCGCCATAATTGTCTCTGCTAAATGCTGCCTCTAGGAGATGCCGCCGGTGCCGAGCGTCAGCGCCTGGTTCGTGAGCGCCTTGCCGGGTGACTGCACGGCCGCTTTTCGCGCGCGCCGGTTCTGTTCGTCCTGACCTCGCTGTCCCGTGTATCCGCGTTCGAGCTCGGTCGTATTCGTGCGCGCGATCGTGAGCTCGACGACCTTGTGGCTGCCCCTCGGACCGAAGGCCTCCGCGCGCATCGCGAGCACGCCGGAGCCGGGGTTGGTCTGCGACACGCCGTCGTGCAGCGGGTCCTGATCGTTTTCCGACGGGTCGTCGCCGATCATGACGATGACGTAGTACGGGGAGTTGATGCCCCCCTGCGGCAGAACGTCGTTGAGCTTGCCGTAGGCAAACAGCTGCCAGGTCGGGTTGTTCAGGCCCCACGGGCGTTCGAGCGTCCCTGCCTGGAGATCGGCCGCCGAGCAGGCGGTGGTCTTCTGGCAGTTCGCCATGTTCAGCACTTCGTCCAGGTTGAACGAGGTGCCGTCGGCGAGCGTCCGCACGCCGCTCGGCGCGCCGTCGACGAGCGCCGACTTGACGGTGCCGTTCAGCAGGTTGTTCCAGTCGGGCACCGTCAGCAGGTCGTCGAGCGCACGCTCGATGGCCGCGTCGGCCGCATAGAGCGACTCGCTGTTGTTCCGGTAGTTGTTGACGATCTTGCTCTCGGTCGTCGTCGAGAGCATGAGCGACGTGCCGAGGGCGAGCATCAGCGTCATCGCGAGCAGCGCGACGATCATCGCGATGCCGCGTTCGCTCTGCGCCGAACGATGCGACGGGGCCGGATGTTCGAAAGAAGTGTTCACAGCGCTCACCTGCCGAGATTCATGTTTCGGGGAGTCACATCGAAGCGGATCTGCTGATCCGGCACCATGCGATTGCCCGTTGCCGTGCCGGGGACGGACCAGAGGGCGTCCACGCCGGACGTGAGGTTGCCGCGCAGCGACGCGTTGCCGGTCTGCAGGCGCAGCGTCACGCGCACCTTGCGGACGCGGAACAGATCGGCGTCGAAGCGGTTGGAGTTTCCGGCGTCAGGACACCAGGGCCCGTCGGTCAGCTGGGCCGCAGTCAGCTTGGCGAGTCCGGTACCGAGCGTGGCGAGGCGCGGCTGCTGAATACCGCCCTGCATCATGATCGTGCAGTTCTCGCCGGCCGGCCAGTTGCCCTTGGCGACGCCAATCGCCGGCGGCTTGGGACCATAAGTGACGTCCTGGCCCTTCAGGCCGTTGCCGTCGAGCATGATCGGCGGCGCCGCGTCGCCGAAGTACTCGAACGAGAGGCCGACGACCTCGTCGAGCACGGGGGTGACCGTCTGGTAGCCGTCGTAGTGTTTCAGTTGCCGGGTCGCCGCATCCAGGAAGTACACGTGGTCCTGGTACTGCACGACCTTGGCGCCGGGACCGTACGACTTCGAGAGGTCCGCCTGCTGATTGTGCTGGAGGTGCGCCGCCTGGTCCTGCACCTGCGTGATCGTCATCGTGTCGTAGGCGCCCGTGTCGTCGTAAATCAGGACCTGCATGCCTTCCTGGAAGCCGCAGAGGTTCTCGCCGTTCGGACAGCCCGGTTCCGAATTCACTTTCAGCTCGGCTGAGACGTTCGGCATCGCCTGCGAGATGCTCGTCTGCGACGAGGTCGACGGGACATAGAAGATCGTGATCGCGTCCGTCTTGAACACGCCCGGACCGTCGTCGAGCGCCGCACTGTTCCCCTGGCGCGACGGCTGGATGGGCGCGAAGAAGCCCGCGAGGTTGCCCGACTGGCTGCCGGAGTAGGCGCCGGCGCCGGCCATCATCAGATCCCGCGTCAGCGTGTCGACGCCGATGCGCATCCGCTGCTGCATGTCGACGACTTCCGGCTGCGCCTGGAACATGCTGCTCGACGGGTTGAGCAACGTGAAAATCCCCCCGGTGACGGTCAGCATGATCGCGGTCGCGATGATGACTTCCAGCAGCGAGAAGCCGGCGTCGGTGCGTCGGGTTGTCGTCATTGTGCTTTTCTCGTCTTGATGCTGATTACGCGCGCTTCGTCCTTCAGGCGCTCGGTCGACCCGTTCTGATCGGCCGTTCCCCGATTGCGCTCGCGCGTCACCATCACCTGAATCACGATCGTGTTGTTCGGATTGGTCGGGAGCGGATCGATCGACCAGCGGCGGATGTAGACCGTGCCGTTCGGGATCGCCGTCCCGGTGCCGAGGATGCGGCCGAACTGGTCGATGTAGTCCACGTAGCCGTCGGTGTTGCTGTTCAGCGTGTTCGCCGGAGACGGTGTCAGCCCCTTGCCGCCAGGCCCGTTGTCGTCCGTGGTCGTCGTGTTGGTCGTCGTGTCCGTGACCGGCAGACCGATCGTGTCGAAGCCGTACGCCAGGCCGCGCAGCTGCTCCATCTTCTGCTCGGCGAGCGTGACGGCATTGCTGCCGGTCCGCGCGTTCTGGTTGTTCTTCACCGAGATCACGAACATCTGCGCCAGCGCGACGACCGCCGTGGCCAGCAGGCCCGTGGCGAAGATCGTCTCGATGATCGAGAAGCCGCTCTGGGCGTTACTGAATCTGTGTTTTGCCAAGGAGGTTCACCGTAACGGAGCGGTTGACGCCCGCGCTCGTCAGAATGATGTTTACGGGAGTGGAACCCACGACCGGCCACGGCGCCGCCGCCGCGTTGTAGACATGGACGGTGCCGTTCGGCCAGAACTCCAGCGTCTGCGTGCCGCCGACGCCAAACGTCACCTTCGAATTCAGCGTCATCTTCGGGCCGTCGTTGTTCGGCTTGGTAATCGGATCGCTGTCGGCGGCCGGGAACGGATATGTAACGGTGTTGCAGCGGACCGCCGCGCGGTTGTCGGCGTCGTCACCCGTGTTGGGGTTGTTCGCGCTGCCAATCAGCTCGACACGCCGGTAATCGCCGGCGGCCGGGCAGTTGAATCGGAGACGGATCGGACGGTTCGTGGTCACGGCGCTCAAACGCGCGAGCTGCATTTCGCGTTCGACGTTGCGCGCCTCCATGCCGAGCCGCTGGCCGTCAATGGTGTTTTTCAGCGACGGCACGGCGATCGCCGCCATCGTCGCAATCAGTCCCAGGGTCAGCATCTGGTCGACCAGCGAAAAGCCGCGCGCCGACCGCGAGAACCAGACGATGTTGCGCTTGAGCATGCCCTCCATTGAGCAAAGGGATTGCCAAGGCTCGACTATTGCGGTTCAGAACCTATAATGTGTTGTATTTAAAGCTATTATTGGCCTTTTCGGCCTTGAGTTTCGATAGGACTCAATCGACGAATGATCTAATTTGTTACGTTACGTAACGGACTCGATCCGCGTGGGGAACGTCACCGAGATACGGCCGCCCGGGCCCGCAAACGCCGTGATGCGGCCGTTGTGCGTCACGACGATTTTCTGCACGAGCGCCAGGCCGAGGCCGGTCCCCTGCGGCTTGGTGGTGAAGAAGGGGTGGAAGACGCGCTCACGCGCATCCTCGGGGAACCCGGGACCGTTGTCGGTGACGGTGATGGTGCAGGCCGGCGGATTCTGCTCGAGGGCGGCGGTGACCGCGACGGCCGGTTTCCGGGCGTCTGCGGCGCATGCCTCAATCGCGTTCCGCAGGAGGTTGCTCAGCGCCTGCCGCAGCAGGACGTCATCGCCCTCGACGGTCGCGAAGTCGCCGGAGAGCGTGATGTCTCCGCCGAGCGCGCGCGCCTCGGCCCGGAGATCGTCGGCGGCACGGTCGGCGACGAGGCGCAGGTCCACCGGCGAGAGCGTCAATTGCGTCGGCTTGGCAAAGTTCAGGAAGTTGGTGACGACCTCGCGCATCGCTTCGGTTTCGGCGCGGATGCCTTCCACGTACGGGCGGAAGTTCGGCGGCAGCGCGTTGAGATCGAGCAGCCGGCTGTAGCCGTGAATCGTCGCCAGCCCGTTCCGGAACTCGTGGGCGATGCCCGCCGTGAGCTCGCCGACGCGCGCGAGGCTGTCTTTGATCCGCACCTGCTCTTCGAGCGCGACGACCGACGACAGATCGGTGAAGAGGCAGATGACGCCGTGGGGCACCGTGCCGTCCCCGCGCAGCGGCGACGCCGTGAGACCGATATGGGTCGCCTGCGCGATGCCCGCCGGGATCTCAATCGACCGGCGGATCATCGGCTGTCCCGTGCTCAGGCACTCGGCGATGAGGGCCGCTACAGGCTGGGCGTGCGCCAGCACCTCGCGGTAGGAGCGCCCTTCCTGCGACGCCTCCCCCAGACCGAGCAGCCTGCGCCCGACCGGGTTGACGATCTGAATGTTGCCCGCGTCGTTGACCATCAGCAGGCCCGCGCTCAGGCTGGCAATGATCTCGTCGGCGATGAGCTCTGAGGTCTGCGCGCGCGCCGCCATCGCGCGCTCCTGCGCCTTGAGTTTGGTGACGGCTTCCGAGAGCGCGGCCGACAGGAAGGCCGTCTCCATGCCGGTCTCACGCGAACGGCCTCGCGCCTGGCGCGTGGCCGCCATGAAGCGCAGCATCGCGAACGTCATCACCGCGACGAGCACCGTCACGATGGCGGTCAGCCCGAGAAACGCCTGGCCCTGGGGTGTCATCCTTTATAGATCCCGAGATACCACGCGACGAGCCTGTCGCCGGCCGCCGCGGCGACCATCGCGCCGACGGCGAGAAACGTGCCGAACGGCAACGCGTACTTGAGCGATTCCTTCCTGAACATCATCACAATCACGCCGACGATCGATCCCGAGAACGACGCGAGCACGAGCGTCAACAGCATCAGCTTCCAGCCGAGGAACGCCCCGATCATCGCGAGCATCTTGACGTCGCCCATGCCGAGGCCTTCTTCCTTCCGCAAGCGGTAGTAGACCTCGGCGATGGACCACAGCATGCCGCCCCCGGCGGCGGCCCCGATGAGCGAGGCCTGCCACCCGGGCCCCGCCACTTCACTGAGCAGCAGGCCGGCGACGATGCCGGGCAACGTGATGACGTTGGGGAGAATCTTGTGCTGCAGATCAATCGCGAACAGGACGATCATCGCGCACCCGAACAGCAGGCGCGCCAGCAGCAGCAGGCTGGGGCCGTACAGCAGATAGGCTCCGAGAAACATCGCGCCCGTGATGGCTTCGACGACCGGGTACATCACCGAGATGCCGGCGCCGCAGCCGCGGCACTGTCCTCTGAGCGCGAGATAACTCGCAATCGGGATGTTCTCGTACCACGTGATCATGTGGCCGCAGTTCGTGCAGCTCGATCGCGGCCGCACCGGCGACATGCCGCGCGGCAGCCGGTAGATGCAGACGTTCATGAAGCTGCCAATCATCAGCCCCATGAGCGTGACCAGCGTCGCTTCGAGCATCGGATACGGCGCCGGGTTCATGCGCCGGGCCTCTTGCGCGGCTCGAGCGGCAGCGGAATCAACGTGGACGACTCCGACAGCTGGACACGGCCCTCCGGCGTCAGGATGTAGGCGACGCCGGACGGATCGTTCGGCACGCTTCGCAAGGCGCCGGCGGCGACGAGCTCGCTCCAGCTGGTCACCCTGGCGCCTCGCCGCTCCGCGTAGGCGTCGATCGCCTTTTGCAGCTGCTCGATGTCCTCGATCGCTTTGAGCTGCATCAGCTTCATCTGCGCCGCGTGCCGCGCGTACTCGTTGTCAGCCGTTTCGTACAGCTGGGTCCAGAGCAGACGCGAGGTCTCGCGGTCGCCGCCCCGCACCAGCATGGTGGCGGCCAGTGACCTCAGCCACCAGGGCGCGCCGGGAATCGCGGCGCCGCGCTGGAACGCGTCGCTGGCTTTCTGGTAGTCGAAGTTGGTCCAGTAGTGAACGAATCCGATGTCGTGCCAGTACTGCCACTTCTCAGGCGACGCCCGGAGGCCCTTCTCGAGGAGCTTCACCGAAAGGTCCGGACGGCCCGGGCCGTCAGGATCCCTCGCAGAGAGGAAGATCGCGCCAAACCGGTACGCGATGTTGAACCGCGGGTCGAGCGTCGTCGTGATGTCGAGCAGCGGATACAGTCCGTCGAAGGACACGCTCGGCTCGCCCGGGCGGTGATTGCGCGCCTGCCGCGAGCGGCCGCCGAAGTATTGAATGGCGCGAATCCAGTACAGGTCCGCCGCGAGCATCCGATGCGTGAAGATCGCGCGCCCGGCGGCACGTTCGGTCATATAGAGGGTTTCGTCGCTGCTCGAGGGGAGCGGCATCGTGTCGCGCAGCATCTGCAGGCGCACGGCGGCGGCGCCGAGCACGAGGACGGCGATCGCGGCAACGGCCAACGACGTTCCAGGGCGCGTGCTCATTTGAAGTCGCGCCTGGAGAAGATCGCGATGCTGATGACCAGCAGGATGGCGATGTACGTGACGCCGTACGCGGACGTGACGGCGATGTATTTGGCGCCGACAGGCAGGCCATGGACCACCTGCGCTCCGACGTCGAACGCCGAGAAACCCGGCAGCAGGTAGTACAGTCCGCGCGCGAGCATCTGCGTGGCCTTCGAATCGACCACCTGATCGAAGTTGCGCAGGTCCTGGCTGAAATAGCCGGCGACGTAGACGAAGAACGTCAACGCGGCGGACAGAATCGGCGTGGAAAACGTCGAGAAGAACACGGCGACCGCCGTGACCATGGACAACTGAAGCAGTGTCAGCCCGACCGCCACCAGCATCTTCGGATCGAGCAGCGGGGTGTCGAGCGCCAGCTTCGCGTTTTCGGGCAGTCTCCACCCGAGATACGCGAGGAGGCCGTACAGCGCGACGGTCATGACCCCGATGTTCACCGCCAGCGTCAGCACGAGCCCGAGATAGCGTCCGAGCACGAGCTCGCCGCGCCGGATCGGCTTGGCCAGGAGCGCGTAGACGCTCCGCTTCTCGACCTCCTTCGACACGAGTCCGATGCCGATGAAGATCGCCATGAACAACCCGAAGACGCCGATCGCGGACAGGCCGAGATCCTTCATGATCTTGATGTCCTGCCCCGCCGTCAGCTCGCCGAGGATGTAGGACGCGCCGATGAGAATCACCGCGAACGCGACGAGGCTGTACATCACCTTGTCGCGCACCGCTTCGCGGAAGCCGTTGATGGCGATCCAGCCCAGCCGGGTCACTTGAACCGCCTGCCTGTCTGCTCCACTTTCTCGACGAAGAAGTCCTCGAGCGTCTCGCGCAGCGGGTTGAGCGACACGAGGCTGGCGCCTTCGGCCGTCAGCTCGGCCACCAGTTGTTCGGGCGGCGCGCCCGTCGGAAGTTCCAGCGTGAACCGGCCGGCGCCAATCGGGTGGGCGCGCGTGATGCGGCTCTTGAACTTCTCCAGCAGATCTTCCTTCAGGTCGGCGACGACGAGCTCCCAGCCGTGGATGCCGAAGGCGAGGATCTCGCTCAGCCGTCCGCTCGCCGCGAGCCGGCCCTTTGCGAGGATCGCCACGCGGCTGCAGAGGGATTCCGCGTCGCTCAGGACATGCGAGCTGAAGAAGACCGTACAGCCGCGATCGCGCAGCCGCAGAATCAGCTGCCGCACGTCGCGCCGCCCGAGCGGATCGAGACCCGACATCGGCTCGTCCAGAATCACGAGCTCCGGCTCGTTCAGCAGCGCCTGGGCGATCCCGACCCGCTGCAGCATGCCCTTGGAAAACTTCCGCAGCTGCAGCCGGCGCTCGGCGCCGATGCCGACCTCGTCGAGCAGCGCCGACACGCGCCGCCCGCGCTCGGGCGCGCGCAGGCCGAGCAGGCCGCCGAAATACGTCAGCAGTTCCTCGGCCGTCAGGTAGTCATAGAAGTACGGGTTCTCGGGAAGATAACCGAGACGTTGTTTCGCGGAGAGATCTCCGGCGGGACGGCCGAGAAGCCGCGCCTGACCCGATGTTGGAAACACCAGCTGCAGGAGCAGCTTCAGCGTCGTCGTCTTGCCGGCGCCGTTGGGTCCGAGAAATCCAAAGACTTCTCCCGTCTCGACCTGCAGCGACAGGCCGTCGAGGACGCGACGGGGCCGCTTCCGCCAGAAGCCGACGGCGTAGTCTTTTGTGAGCTCGATCGTCTCGATCGCGAGCGGCACTGATCTTTATTTTTGTGCCGTGGCGCGCTGCAACTCGAGCTTGATGGCGGCGTCGAGATACTGCGGCGCCAGCACGCCCTCGACCTTCACCCCGTTGATGAACATCGTCGGCGTCGCCTTGACCTGGAGCGTGTGCCCGAACGCGATGTCGCCTTTCACGGCGGGAATCGTCGAGGCGTATTTCGCGTCGTAGTCGGTCACGCCGCCAATCTCGCGCGCCCACTTGCGGATGTTGTCGGGGCTGAAGGCCGGCTGGTTGTGGAACAGGTAGTCTTCGAAGGCTTCGCGCTTGGCCGGCTGCGCCAGCCGCACGGCGACCGCCGCTTCGCACGCCTGCGGATGCGGACCGCCGTTCTGCACGCCGTCGTTGCACTTCGAGTCGAGCGGAAAGTCCCGCATCAAGAGGCGGACGGTGTTGGGCTGCGTCGCGTTGAAGCGATCGATGATCGGCTTGAGCGTCACCCACGCCTGGCTGCAGTACGGACACTGGAAATCACTGAAGTCGACGATGAGGACCTTCGCGCCTTCGGTCGGG
>Ga0157378_10006669_pt1 | contig 10088 bp, 9 predicted proteins | sample M65metaG_FD_115309 | JGI IMG/M metagenome (GOLD analysis project Ga0157378, IMG submission 115309) | Miscanthus rhizosphere microbial communities from Kellogg Biological Station, Michigan, USA - M6-5 metaG | ecosystem: Host-associated > Plants > Roots > Rhizosphere > Soil | place: USA: Michigan... | reverse complement strand
GCGGCGCGTTCGGCAAATTCCGGATGCGCATTCAATCCCGTGCCAACTACCGTCCCGCCAATTGCCAGGTCGTATAAACCGTCCAGCGCTTGCTTGATGCGCGTAAGGTCGCGGTCCAGCAGCGAAACCCAGCCGGAAAGTTCCTGTTCGACAGTGAGCGGCGTGGCGTCCTGCAAATGGGTGCGGCCAATTGTCACGATTGGGCCGAATTCTTTGGCCTTCGCAGCGAGCGCATCGCGCAGCTTGCCGACGGCGGGCAACAGCCGCTGCGAAGTCTCGGCCGCCGCTGCAATGTGCATCGCCGTCGGGAACGTGTCGTTCGACGACTGCGACATGTTCACGTCATCGTTCGGGTGAATCGGCTTCTTGCTGCCCATCACTCCGCCGCTTATTTCAATTGCGCGGTTGGAGATGACTTCGTTCACGTTCATGTTGGTCTGCGTGCCGCTGCCGGTCTGCCAGATGCGCAAGGGGAAGTGCTCGTTGAGCTTTCCGGAGATGACCTCCTCGGCCGCCTGCGCGATCAGTTTGGCCTTGTCGGCGGCGAGCTTGCCGAGGTCCTGATTGACGAGCGCCGCCGCCTTTTTGAGGACGCCGAACGCGCGGATCAGTTCCGCCGGCATGGTGTCCTGTCCAATTGCAAAGTGGACCAGCGACCGCGCCGTCTGCGCCCCGTAATATCGATCCGTAGGCACTTCGATTTTCCCCATCGAATCGCTTTCGGTACGGGTCGGCACTCCCGGCGGCGCAGTTGGGGCATGTTTGGCGGATTCAGCCATGATGACTCCTGGAACCTAACAGAGGGAGTGTAACTAGGGATCCCCAACAGTGCAAAAGGTGCGCTGGGAATGGCACCTCCCCTCCTGTTTTCGGATGTGCGGCAAATAAAGGGCCTGGCGAGTCGGGGTTACCTCCGGCCGACGGAAGGCGGCGATGGCAACCGATAAACACAAGGTTATGTCAGCATCTAGTCACCAAAAGCCAACCGAAATCCGTGGATTGGGAGCGGCCAGAGGGATGGGCCGCCTACCCGTCGGGCCAGTATTCCGTTTCGGCACTTAACGGAGATTTCGCACTTTGTAAAGGCGCAGTCCGCGATACTCAAAAAAGCAGTAATAGAACCAGGTCTAGATAGGCGCGTCCGATCCCCGACGGATGGCCCGAGCAAGAAGGCAAGATGGCAGCCAACGAAATCCGGCGGTATCCCCGGTACAAAGGCATAAAGCCAGTCCCAGTGGCGTGGATGCAAGGAACGCAAAAGGCCGTAGCAAAGGCCGAGAATTTGTCGCTCGGGGGGTTGTTTATCGGTACTCCCACGCCGCCGCCGGTGGGCGCGTTGGTTCTGCTGCTGTTTCGCACGCCGGAGGGGGAAGTACGGGTGCGTGCCACGGTGCGTAACGTAAAGCCCGGCAAAGGCATGGGGCTCGCCATTACCTCGATGGAACAGGACCATCGCGCTCGCCTTTCGCGCTGGTTGCAACTCCTCGCCAAGCAAGCCGAAGCCACCGAGTCCGTCGCGGCCCTTTGAGAATCTTCCGCGGGAACTTCCCCGACTCTGGAGTCCCAACTAGACGATGCGCCCGAAAATCCTGGCCCTGGTCGGCGCCGGCTTGGCGCTGCTGGCTGTCGTGGGGAACCGCACACTGGCTTGATACTCCACGTTCAAACCGGTCGACACATCCGTGTGCTGGAAGCCGGGCGCGTGCAAACCATCCGCTTTGCCACAAACTTGCGCGAAGTATATGACGTAGGTCTGCTGCTGGATTACAGCCCGGACGACTGGACCGAGGGCAAATGCAACTCAGACCGCCTCGACGGAATGACGTGGAAGATGTTCCGGGTGAACGCACTGGGGGCGAGAAATCTCTGGGCTAGTAAGGAATTTGCGCAGCGCCAGTGGTACCGCTACAAGCTTGTTCCAGGAACCTGTGAACTCGAGTGGGCAGTACCCCGAGTCCGCGAAGTGCCTGGGCCCGAGACATCCACGGCTGGAAATCGCGACGGATTCGAGTAGCTACCGAGAAACGGTAGATGCGATGCAATACGTGAGCGTGTTCATGGGCGGCACGGGGCTGATGCCAATTGTTCTCGCGGTGAAATGGCAGTTCACAACGGTGTTGGGAGCAAGACCGCTTCGAATATTCCCGGAAATGGAATTGCGAAATGTTGTCCCGCTGCAGCGACATCGTCCGCTGGCGCTGTTTTCAGCGCCTTTAGATTTCGGAATTGCATGGGGCAGTGTTTTGATGGGGGTGGCGTTCACCTTTTATCGAGGCCTGCTGATGCATGCGACTGCGCAAGGTTTATGGGTTGATTTTTCGAAAGGAAATGTAGCTCAGGTTTCCGAGAGCCGGTGGAAAGACACTCTGGGCGTATACAGAGATCGCAAAGGTCGATTCCTCGTGAACGGGCAGCAGGTGGACCGCCAGTCGCTGCCACTCAAACTGCAAGCGGAACTTGGCAAGAGGATGGTTTGGACGGTCTATTTCGAGGCAGACAACGCTACCTCGTTCAAGGAACGGTTTACGCGATTGACACAATTCAAAGCTGGGTGCAAAGGCTATTTGGATAACGCCGAAGATGCGAGAGGAATGAAGGGCGGCTGCAGGCTGGCCTAGCCCGGCAGAAACACCTGCACCCTGAAACGATCCTTCAAAAAGCTTAGGCGGGTGCGGCGCCAAAGGCAGAGCCGCCCGAATGCCAGCGCTGCAACAAACAGCGGCGAACAAAAGCAGCCAATCTCGGGCGGCGTAAGCTGGCCGCTAGATTGTTAAAACCGATCTACTTGCCCTGAATGAGGGTGCTTTGGCTGGCGACGCAGCGCCAGACATTGCTCTGCTTGATCCAGGTATCGGTGAAGCGGACGCGGTGGACGTAGGGCTTACCTTTGCTGATGCCGGTTTCACGATAGATTCCAACGACGACTGCGGCGTTGCCGTAGACCGTGACGGTGAGACCTTCATCGTAGAGATGGTCGGCCTGGTAGGCGGTCTTGGTGACGTCCTGGATGTACTCGGCTTTGTTCATGATGGAGCCGTCGAAGTCGATGTAGGTGAGAGTGTCCGCGACGATGTTGGTGACGGCGGCAGGGTCATGGCGGGCTTCGGCTTCGTTCCATGCGCGTTCGAGTTGCCGGATCTGGATTTCGTCGCCGGAGGGAGTGGGTTTATTTTGCGCGAAAAGCGCGGCGCAGACGGCGAGTGCAGCGAGCAGAACGGCGCACAACTTTTTCATGGTTGAACTCCCATTGTGAGAGCTTGAAGGATATGAAAACAAAAACTTGGGGCGTAGGGTAACAGGAGCGCTGCGAAGAGGCAAAGAAAAGAACAGGTCTGAAGACCCGCGACTTAGGAAGGCGGCCCCAGGATGGGCAGGCGAGCCGCCCTCCCTGACAAGAAGTCAGCGCTTGTACCAGCTGTAGCCTACGGTGAAAAAGACGCTCGCGTTGTAGCCGGGGTTGTGGTCGCCGAGGCTGGCATTCGAGTGATGAACGACATCTACGGAGAAATCAACGGAACGATCAGGACGACGGAACCAGTGAACGCCGCCGCCGATTTGCGGTGTGAAATTGATCGAGGAAGTGTTGGGAGGGGGGACATCGGAGGTGGTGAAAAGCACGCCGCCCGCGATGTGCACGTAGGGGATCAGGCGTTGAGGTCTGGTGAAATTCCACTGCACGAGAAAAGGCTTGATGCTGGCGCCGTATACCGCGCCATTCGGGGTGAAGACGGTGTAGACCGGCATGATTTCGACGGCGTACTCGAGATTGCCGCGAATCGGCGTGCTGGTGAAAAGATCGGGAGTGAGGAGGAGGCCGGCGCGCCCACCAGCATAGAGAAACTGCGTGTCGGAGGATTTGCCGGCGCCGGTGCCGCCACCCAGAAACGCGCCAAGTTCCCAGGTGCCGCGGCCGTCGGTGAGCGAGTTAGCTGGCGTTGCAGGAGCCGCCTGCTGCGCTGACGCGATGCCGGCGAAAAGGGAAAAAATGAAAACCACAGGAATTTTTGAGAGGGGTTCGCGTCTTGGGAACATGAGGTTTGGCAGCCGATTAATGTAATGGCGCTCATGTATAATTGAAAGGGATATTTCGAGAGAACTTTGGCGACCCGACCAGCAAAAACAAAGGCCAGCGGCAAGGTGAAGCTGCGGCGGAAGCTGCGGTTTCTGCGTACCCGCGCGCGCGAACTGCGCATGATCGGGAAGGCGCTCGTTTCCACCAAGCATCCGATTCTGGTGCACATCATTCCGATACGGCGCTGCAACCTGGACTGCGGCTATTGCAACGAGTACGACCAGGTGTCAAAGCCGGTACCGATCGAGGAGATGAAGCGGCGGCTGGACTACCTGGCGGCGATGGGGACGTCCATTATCACGATCAGCGGCGGCGAGCCGTTGATGCACCCGGAACTCGAAGAAGTGATCCGGCATATCCGGAAGCACGGGATAATCGCCGGGATGATCACCAACGGATTTTTGCTGAGCAAGGAACGCATCGCCAGCCTAAACGCGGCAGGGCTCGAACATCTGCAGATCAGCATTGACAATGTCACACCCGACGAAGTTTCCAAGAAAAGTTTGAAGACGCTCGATTCACGGCTGGAATGGCTTTCAGAGCTCGCCATTTTTCAGGTGAACATCAATTCGGTGCTGGGCAGCGGCGTGAAGAATCCTGAGGATGCGTTGACCATTGCGCACCGCGCGGTTGAGCTGGGCTTTACGAGCACGGTAGGCATCATTCACGACGCGATGGGCCAGCTGAGAGGGCTGAGCGGGCGGCAGATCGAAATTTTTGAAGAGATCATGACGCTGGGGAAGCGGTCGTTTTCGCGCTTCAATGATTTTCAGCACAGCGTTGCGCGCGGGAAAGAGCACAAATGGCGGTGCCGGTCCGGTTCCCGCTATTTGTACGTTTGCGAGGATGGGCTGGTGCACTGGTGCTCGCAGCAGCGCGGCTATCCCGGGATTCCGCTTTCGCAATACACGCCGGAGATGCGCCATCGGGAATATTTGACGGATAAGTTTTGCGGTCCCCGGTGCACGGTTTCGTGCGTGCAGCAGGTCGGGGTTTTGGATAACTGGCGCGATCCGCAGACGCTGAAGCCCATGCCCATGGCGCCGGCGCCTACACCGGCGAGCGAGCTGGTGCAAATCGGGAAGTAGAAAACGCCAGAACGTCGAGTTGTAGTTTGTTGCACAACGCGGCGCATCGCGCGTTGACGACGGCAGCAGGCCTGCAAAAATAGAGGCATGCCCCCGTTTGCGATCGAGACAGAAAATCTCAGCAAAGAGTACCCGCACGGTTTTCTCCACCTGAAAAAGAAAACTTCGCTGGAAGGCCTGACCATGCAGGTGCAGGACGGCGAAGTGTTTGGGCTGCTTGGCCCCAATGGCGCCGGAAAGAGCACAACCATCAAACTGCTGATGGGAATCATCTTTCCGACCGCAGGCAGCGGGCACATTTTTGGCAAACCGGTGAGCGATGTGGGGATGCACCGCGACATCGGCTATCTGCCGGAGCAGCCGTACTTTTACGATTACCTGACGGCCGCCGAGGTACTGGACTATTTTGCGCGCTTTCACGGCTACGGCGCGGCGGAGCGCGGGGAGCGCGTGGAGCGAATGCTGAAAAAGGTCGGACTGGAAACCGCGGGGAAGATTCAGCTGCGCAAATATTCGAAGGGAATGCTGCAGCGAGTCGGGCTGGCGCAGGCGATTTTGCACGACCCCAAGCTGGTGATTCTGGACGAGCCGATGTCGGGGCTGGATCCGGTTGGGCGGCGGGAAGTGCGCGACATCATCCTGGAATTGAAGAACGCAGGAAAGACGATCTTGTTTTCGACGCACATTTTGCCGGATGCGGAGACGTTGTGCGATCGGGTGGGCGTGATCGCCGGTGGCAAGTTGCGCGGAGTGGGAGCGCCGGGCGCTATTGTGGGAGTGAAGGCGACGGAAATGGAGATCTCGTTCGAACTGGCGGAGGGTGCGGCGATGTCGGAGGCGATCCGCGTGAAAGCGGCAAAGTCCGGCGCGGCCTACCGTGTGAGCGTGGCTGAGAACGAGCTGTACGCGGCGATGGAAGAACTGCGAGCGGCCGGAGCGCGGATTGTTTCGGTGACGCAGATCAAGCCCACGCTGGAAGATTACTTCATGGAGTTGATCGGGAAAGAGCGCGCGCAGGCCGCAGCCGTCGAGGTCAGCACCCCATGAACAGCGTGCTGATCGTGGGGCGCAACACGTTTCGCGAAGCGGTACGCGACCGCGTGCTGTACAACCTGGTGTTTTTCGCGCTGCTGATGATTGCTTCGGCCATGCTGATCGGGCAGATTTCGATGGGCATCGAAACGGTGGTCATGATCAGCCTGGGACTTAGCGCCATTTCCCTGATTGGACTGCTGATCGCGGTGTTCACGGGCGTCGGGCTGGTTTCAAAAGAGATCGACAAGCGGACACTGCACGCGGTGCTGGCAAAGCCGCTGCGGCGCTGGGAATTCCTGCTGGGCAAGTTCGCGGGGTTGGTGGTGACGCTGGCGGTGAACACGGCGGCCATGGCGGCTGGATTGTTTCTAGCACTTTGGCTCGTGAAACATTCCGTCACGCCGAGCGATTTGGTGGTGCTGGTGGCGGTGTACTTCATCTTGTTGAAGCTGATGCTGGTGGTGGCACTGGCGATGCTGTTTTCCTGCTTCACGTCGCCGCTGCTGGCGCTGTTGTTTACCGGCGGACTGTACCTGGCCGGACTTTTCGTCTCCGAGCTGCGCAGCTTGCAAGTCACCACCCTCACGCCGCAAATGCAGAAGTTTTTCGCGGTGGTTTCCTACGTCCTGCCGAATTTCGGGAACTACGACGTGATGGGTGCTGCGGCTCACGGGCGCGCGGTTGCTGGCATGCTCGTGCTGCACAACACGTTATACACGCTGCTGTACTGCGCGATCGTGTTGAGCGCGGCGGCGGTGATCTTTTCGCGTAAGGATTTGAAGTGAAAAGCGGGAAAGCAGCGGCTTGGCTGCTGTTACTGTTGCTGCCCGTAGGTTTTACAGGCCTGTGGCGGCTGCAGCGGAAGATCAACGTGGCGCGCGATGCCATGCACCAGGAACAGGACGAAGTACTGGTGCGCTCGCCGAAGCTGATGAAAGCGCTGGCGGGTGAGTACGCGACGCTGGCCGCGGATATCTACTGGACGCGCGCCGTGCAATATTACGGCGGGAAGCGGCTCGGACAGGATACGAATCTGGAAAGCTTGTGGCCTCTCCTGGACCTGGCAACCACGCTCGATTCGCAGCTGATTCCGGCATACCGGTTCGGGGCGACGTTTCTGAGCGAGCCGGAGCCGCGTGGGGCTGGGCGGCCGGACCTGGCCGTGAAGCTGCTGGAGCGCGGCATTGGCGCCAATCCCGACGCATGGCGTCTTAACCAAGATTTGGGGAACGTGTACTACCTGGAGCTCAAGGATTTTCAGAGAGCGGGACAGGCGTACCTGGAAGGCAGCAAGAAGGCGGGTGCGGCGGTCTGGATGAAGGTGATGGCGGCGAGATTCCTGGAGAAGGGAGAATCGCGCGAGACGTCGGTGATGTTGTGGAGCGAGGTTTACGAATCCAGCACCGACGAATCATTGAAAGAGAATGCGCGGATCAATCTGCAGCTGTTGCGCGCTGATGAAGACCTGGAGCAGTTGAACAAGATCGCGGAGCAATTTGCGGCACGCGCGGGACGTCCGCCACATAGCGTGAGGGAACTTGTACAGGCGGCTATGATCGGCGGAGAGCCGCTCGATCCTGTCGGTTACCCTTATGCGATTGGCGCGGACGGGAAATCACAGATTTCCGTGAGGAGTCCGTTGTTCAAACAGCAGAGGGCCTATCGGAAACCGCTGCCATAGGAGCCTACCGGTCGGTGACGCAAAGCAAAGTCATTTGCGGGTCGATGACGAGTTTTCCAGGCTCGCGCGCAGAGACAAAGCGAAAGGGAGTTTCCGGGCCTCCGGCGACGACGCGCCCCAGGTACTCGCCGGAAGCGGTGTAGATCGGTACCGGAGCAACGAAAGAATTGGGGACGCCGCTCTGCAACAGCTTCCCCCGCACCACGAAGCCCTTTTCGGAACGCTTCGTAGAGTATTCGAGTTTGTAGTGCGGGATGCCCGCCCCGCGAACCCAATCGGCAAAGAACCATTCCATGGAGCCTCGCCCGTCGATGGCCATGGCCGGCGTCATGACGGCTTCGAGTTCGCGCTGCAGATCTTCAGTGGACAGTGCGCGGTAGGCGTATTTTTTCTGCAGGCCCGCGAGAAACGCGACGAAGCGAGCGTTTGGATCCTTGGACTTCGGTTCGCGCAACATCTCGCGAATCATGTGGAAGACCCAGGTGCCTTTGCCATAGACCAGGGTTTCAAACCCGCTGGGCGTTTTTGAGGAATCGAGACGGCTGCCGAGGGTTAAGGCGCCGATGTCGACCGGTGCGAGATCGGAAGCGCCTTTGTCGAGCATGCGCTTGCGATAGCGATCGAGCCAAACGCGGAGCCTGCGATCGGGTTCCTTCTGACTGTCCGCGAAAAGGACGGCGAGATAGCTGGCGAGGGCTTCATCGATCCACTGATCGCGATAGCTGGACCATCCGACAACGTTGCCCCACCACTGGTGCGCGACTTCGTGAAATGGGACAAGTTCGTGGAAATGTTCCTGACCGCTAATGGACAGGCCGGCGCGCTCTTGCGCGGCCGGCGGAAGAAAAGAAAAGGTGGAAAGGTAGAGGAGCCCGGGCCAGCCCTGGCCGAAGCTGCCGGGAATCTGGGAGACGGCGAGCTGCTTGACGGGGAACGGGCCGGAGTAGGTCTCATAAAAACGAATCGACGAGTCGATATCGCGAGCCAGCTGCTTGAGCGCGGAAGCCGGACTGGGCGGGGGCAGCGGCAGGCTGAGGTGCGTCGAAGATCGCGGCGTGCCGAAGGGACGAGGCATGTCCGCGCTCGGGTCGATCGTGTTTGCACGAAGTTGTTCAGCGAGCCCCTGTTCGAGTTGTCGATTGGCGTATACGTCTACGGAATAATTCGGGTTTGCCACCGAAGCGATCGCGTACTCGCCCAGATTGAAACCAGCGACGGAGGAAGGCTTTTCGGTGCGCCAAGTACCGGTGCGCTGCTCGCCGTCCTCGTGTTCGCCAATTTTTGTACCGGTGGCCGCCAAGCGAAGTTTGCGCGGCCAGTGGAACGTCAGGTCGTAGTCGGAGAATTGCGAGTTGTCGCCGAAATGCGGATACCAGCCTTCGCGGGCGCTCACAAAGAGCACGCCGTTGCCCGCATCGCGAATCACATTGCCGTGATAACGGAAGGTGATCTCGACTTCTTCGCCTTTTTGCGGAGCCCGCGGCAGCACGGCATACAAGGCGTCTGTGCCGCGCGCCTTGCGTTCCTCGGACGTTGTAGCGTCATTCGGGTAGGTGAAAATGGACTGACCGGCAACCGTGGCTGAATCAACCGTCAGAAAACGCGAGAACTCGAAGCCGAGGAGGCGCTGCCCCGCACCTTCGACGCGCAACCGAACGGTGGCTTGTCCGCTGATGGAATCGTCCTGATTGATGGTGGTCTCGATCTTGTATAGGAGTACGCGGAAGGCCGGCGGCAGCGGCGCGGCGCCCGCAACACGGTAGGAACTCCAAATGTCGTAGAAGTCGACGCCGTTGGATTTTTTTCCCTGGCCGAACATTTCTGTTTCGTCGCGGGCTTCGTCGTACACAAAGTCGAAAGGGCCGGTCTGCACGCCGCCGAGAGACGCGGCAAAGTAAGGGCGAGAAACGTCAGAGAGCCTGTCGTAAAGAAAACGCAGGGAATGCGCTGGCGCCCGGGCCTGAACCGCACCTTGCCAGAGACTTACGAAAGCGGTGTCGGTCTGCGGTTGGATCTGCGCGGCTTCAAATTGGCGTTGCAATTCGACGGCGGTCTCCGCGGTGAAACGCAGGTAGGCCGTCGTGAAGTCCTGATCCAGCATGGCCGCGCCCAAGAAGTAGCCCAATTGTTGTTTTTCCACGGGCTCACGCGGAATCGCGAGGATGTGGCCGCGACCGGAGTAGACGGCGCCCGTGATTTTGCCGTCGTGCGG
>Ga0157378_10006668_pt1 | contig 10088 bp, 8 predicted proteins | sample M65metaG_FD_115309 | JGI IMG/M metagenome (GOLD analysis project Ga0157378, IMG submission 115309) | Miscanthus rhizosphere microbial communities from Kellogg Biological Station, Michigan, USA - M6-5 metaG | ecosystem: Host-associated > Plants > Roots > Rhizosphere > Soil | place: USA: Michigan... | reverse complement strand
TGTGCTGATTCGGCCTATATAACGGGGCGTGCACGGGTGCCCCGTTTTTTTTTTGCTCTTTGATTGCGGAGTGAGGACTGGGAAGGGCTTGCGGGTCCCTGCTGGTCGCTGCCAGCGGAGCGGCTGGTGGCTGTCAGCTGCAAACTATCTGACAGATCGCGAATCACTTGAGGGACCTGCAGGGGCAGTGAATTGGTGAGGGGGGCGGTCCTTTCGTGATTGGGGTCCGAGGCAGTAGGGCATCCTGCTTTCTGTGAGAGCGAGAGTGGGTTACACACTGGTGGAGCTGATCGTGGCGCTCCTTGTTTTTGCGGTGGGGGGATTGGCGCTGGCGAGTACCAGCGCGATTCTGGGGCGGGGGTTGAATACGGACGCGGTGCGTGAGCGTGCGGCGAGGGTTGCGGCGACGCAGATCGAGAGGCTCGCGGCGGGGTGTCGGGCAGCGGCGAGCGGGCGGGAGGATGTCGTGCAGATTCGCTCCGAGTGGACGGTGTCCAGGCTAGGGGCTAGCAGCGTCGAGATAAACGAGTCGGTCAGCTATGAGGGCAGCGGTGGACTGCGGACGGATTCGTATCGCGCTGTGGTCGGGTGTCCATGAGACGCGCGCGCGCCGCGTTTACGCTGATCGAGCTGGCGGTGGTGCTGGCGATTGTGGGCGTCAGCGGGGCGGCGATGGGGATGCTGCTGTTGCGTCAGCAGCGGTTTTACCGCGGCGCCAATGAGCTGCTGCATGCGCGCGAAGGAGTTCGTGACGCGCTGGAGGTCCTGGCTGGCGACATCCGTGGAATCGCAATACCCGATACGGTGAGACTGCTCGCCGATTCCGCCATTGAGGCGTATGCGACGATCGGAAGCTCGGTGGTGTGTCAGACGTTCTCTGCGATCCAGGTTGGGTTGCCGCCTACGGCTCCTTCGGGCAACGCGTTCACAGCCTTTGCAACCGAGCCCGACACTGGAGATCTCGCGCTGATCTACCGGGTCGCGGCGGATGGCGGCTCGTGGGAACGCCATCGCATCGGCGCCTTCTCTGCGCGGGCCGTCGCCGGCGTCTGCCCGGCGTCTTCAGGATTCGCGCGTGAAGTTGCCGGTGGCTCGCCGGGATTCGAGCTCACGCTATCGGCACCTTTCGGCCCGGGAATCCACCCGGGTTCGCCCGTTCGATTCGTCAGGCGAGGCCGATACAGTCTCTACCGCGGCTCCGATGGCGAATGGTACCTCGGCTACCGGCGGTGCAACGCCATCGGACCATCGACGTGCGGAGCGATACAACCATTGAGCGGCCCGTACCGCGGCTACAGCCGAGACCCCGCAGTCACAGGTCTCCTTTTCGAGTACTTCGACCCGCAGGGGACGCGTCTCGACGCGGCCTCCTCTCCACTCCGCCTGGCGCGTGTCGATGTCACCGCCCGCGCGGAGAGCAATCAGCGGCTGCCGATCGAAGGGCGGGGGTTCAGACCCGCCGATTCCGCGACGATCTCGATCGCGATCAGGAATCGGTTGCCGTGAAGGTCGGTGGTTGGACGTCGGGACTTCCATGCGCGAAGGATCCGGCTTCCCGAAAGGGGTTCGCTCTCGCGGCGGCGCTCCTTTGCGTGATGCTGATTGCTGCCCTCATGGCGAGCGTCTTCTTCGCGGCGTCGGAGGAGACGCGAATCGGCGCCGTTTCGTCCGCCAGGCAACGCTCGCTGTCGGCAGCGGAAACGGCGATCGAGCAGGCAATCCACGACTGGGCGGGCGCACCGGGAGATCCGATCGGGGTCGACGGCGCCCGCTCTTATACCATCGATGCGTCAGGGACGCCGGTCGCCGTCACCGTCAGCCGACTCGACTCGACGATCTACTGGATCGTTGCGGATGCCGGCCGTGTCGCGTCTGGAATAATCGCGACCCGACGCATCGGCGTCCTGGTCAGTGCGCGCATCGGTCCCGACGGTTCGATTGCAGTCGACCGAATGCCCGAACGATGGTGGTCGGAGCTTTTCTGAGACCATGGTAGCCCATCGTTACTTTCCCGCCAATTGAATCGTGTCTTAGGCTGAACGACTGGTGACGGACTAGGAGGCAGCAGTGCCACTCGGTTGGTCTCCACGCAAACGCAGGCAAACAGGGTTCTTGGGCGGCCGCTAGACATTAGCACAACGGCGCGCGCCCGAGTAAAACCCGCTTCTTTTACAAGAAAGGGCCGCGATGGGGTTATTTGGCCGGAAGAAGACTACCGTAGGGCTCGACATCGGATCAGGCCTCGTAAAGGTCGCCGTAGTCGATCACTCGAAGTCCACACCCGAACTGGTCAAGGTTGCGATCACTCCGCTTCCCGATGATGCCATCGTGGAAGGCGAAGTCATGGATCCGCACCTCGTCTCGGACGTAATTCGCACAACCATCGAGGCAGTAGACGCCAACACGAAGGCGGTGGTAGCCGCGGTTGGCGGCCGTGACGTGATCATCAAGCGAATCAAGACCGAGCGCGTCAAGGAGCAGCAGGCGCGCGAGCTGATGCGCTGGGAGGCCGAGCAGCACGTGCCTGATGTCGATTCGGTCGAGCTCGATTTCCAGATCCTCGAAGACGATGGCGGCAGCCGGGACGAGATGAGCGTTCTTCTCGTGGCAGCCAAGCGCGATCTCGTGGAAGCCAAGCTTCGCATCCTTTCGGAAGCCGGCATCACGCCGAGCTCGATGGACGTGGACGCCTTTGCGCTGCACAACGCCTTCGAGGTGAACTACCCGGCGGCGATGAGCGGCGCGGTTGGCCTCGTCAACATCGGCCACGAAGTAACCAACATCAACATTCTCGACGACGGTGTTCCGATCCTTACCCGGGATCTGCCGATAGGCACCCGTCGTCTTCGTGAAGATCTCCAGCGCGAGCACGGACTTTCCGCCGCCGACGCTGAAGCTCTCATTAGAGGTTATGACCGGTCGCCGCAGCTGGATTCGGTGATCGCCGCGCGCACCGAGGAGATTGCAACCGGTCTCGAGCGCGCAATCGCCTTCCTTTCGACGTCGCTCAAGGGCGACGGTCAGATGAAGGCTGTCTATACCTGCGGCGGCGGATCACGCACGCCTGGTCTTACCGAAGCACTTGGACAAAGGCTGAGAAAGCCCGTGGAGCTCGCGAACCCTCTCGCCACGATGGCGGTGCGCGAAGGAGCGCTGGAGTCGCTGGTGACCGACGAGGTCGCGCCGCTCCTCATGCTCTCCATCGGTCTTGCTCTCCGCAAGAACTAACCCCGGAGCATTCAGAAAATGATCGAGATCAATCTCCTTCCCGGGGACGCCAAGAAGAAAAGGAAGTCCGCCAAGACATCCTCGGGCATCAAATTCAACTTCAACCCCAGCCAGTGGTTTGCCGGGATCAGCGAAAAGATCACCGACAAGTACATGCTCGGCGCGGTTGGCGCGGTTGGAGTTTCGGCGGCCCTGATCGTTCTGCTCTTCATCAGCCAGACTGCCAGAGCGGCGATGCTGGAGTCGCGTGAGACCAAGGCGGTCAAGGATTCCGCTCAGTACAGCGCGGTCCTCACGGCGAAGGCGCGCGCCGAGGCGACCCGCGACTCGCTGTATCAGCAAATCGCGGTCATCAAATCGATCGACGATTCGCGCTATCTCTGGTCGCACCTGATGTACGAGATCAGCAACGCGCTGCCCCAGTACACCTGGCTGACCGAAGTAACCCAAACCAGCGCTCCCAAGAGCGTTGCCGCCGCCGACACGTCGAAGAAGGCAGCGGCGCCGGCTGATACCAGCAACAAGCAATCGCCCCGCGAAAAGGCGGCGGCGCGCGATCGCGCCAAGAAGGCGAGGGCCGATTCACTCTTCGCCGACGCGAAGACCATCAAGTTCAAGATCGTCGGCCACACCGTCGACATTCAGGCGCTCACGCGCTTCATGAAGTCGCTGGAGGCGTCGCCGTTCATTCAGAACGTGCAGCTGACGCGTTCCGACCTGGTGCAGGCGGAAGGCAAGGAAGTTACGGAATTCTCGCTGGAGGCGGAGACACAACCACCGCCTCCGTTTGCAATCAAGACTGTTCCACTCATAGTCTCGGCGGTGCGCTAATGGCATTCGGCGCGAACATGACAAAGCGTGAGCAGACGCTGATCGCGATTGGCGCGGCGGCGGTACTGCTGCTCGGCGCTTACTGGTACTTCCTGTACAAGCCCAAGTCGGCCGAGATGACGGTCATCCAGGCCCACGTCGACTCGCTCGACAAGAGGAACCAGCAGGCCAAGGCCGACATCGCCCAGGGCAGTCTCCAGAAGCTGAAGGCGCAGGCCGTCGAATACGAGCAGAGCCTCAAGGTGATGAGGCAGCTGGTACCGAGGAGCAACGAGGTGCCGGCACTTCTCGAGGATATCTCCACCGCGGCGCGCCGCGTCGGACTCGACCTCGCCAGCGTGGAGCCGATGCCGGTTCTGCCAGGGGAGCAGTTCGACACGTACCGCTACAAGCTGGGCGTGATCGGCGGTTATCACCCGGTCGGTCAGTTCCTCAGCAACGTCGGCTCGCTGAACCGCATCATCGCGCCGGTGACGATGGCGATCAAGCTGCACCCGGTCGCCAACAACACCAAGGCTCGCCTGAAGAAGGGTGAGTCTCTCGTCGACACCGAGTTCCAGGTGCAGACGTACGTCGCCCGCACAACGCCATACGCTCCGCCCTCGGCGGTGAAATAAAATGAAGCGACCACTCTCTTTCGCTCTCGTCTTCGTCGCCGCAGTCGCCAACGGCGCCTCGGCACAGGCGCGAGCTCAGGCAACGTCGCGTCCGGCGCCGAACACTTCCGCCAATGCGTCGGCGCCGAAGGTTCCGGCCACCACGACGGGGAAGCCGGCGGCCACCACTCCGTCAAAGACTCCGGCTGCCAGCGCGCCCAAGGGCGCCCTGCCGCTGCCGACTGCCCCCGCCGCCGACACGGCGCCGAGGGTGTTGATCAACCGTGAGGTATTTCAGTACGAAGGTGACGGACGCCGCGACCCGTTTGTGTCGCTGTTGACGACCTCCGACCTGAAGCCTCTCCTGACCGACCTGAAACTGGTCGGCGTTGCGTACGATCCGCGTGGACAAAATTCTGTTGCGGTTTTGCGCGATGTCACGTCTAAGGACCAGTACAAGGTCAGAGTTGGCCAGACGATCGGCAGAATGCGCGTCGCGGCCATCCAACCGAAAGCTGTGATTTTCACGATCGAAGAGTTCGGTTACAGTCGTCAGGAGCTTCTGCCGATAGCACCGCCCGATTCGACTAAAATGAGGCCCCGTCAATGAGCTTGTTGAAGGCGCTGCCCGCAGCGGCGCTCCTGTTCCTGCCCACGGCTGCAACCGTTCACTCAGTCAGTGTAGTCCCGTCATCCGGGAAGACTGAAGTGGTGATCGGGGTCAACGCGGCCGTCGATGTGCAGGACTTCACGCTCGACGCGCCCGCCCGGGTGGTCGTCGACCTGAAGGGAGCGACGCTGGACATGCGGTACCGGACCTACGACAAGGTCTCCCGTGGCGGCATAACCAACGTTCGCTACTCGCAGTTCCGTCCGAACGTCGTCCGCGTCGTCATCGAGATGGACGAGAAGCACCCGTACGAGCTGAAGCGCACCAGTGGTGAAGTCCGCGTAGCGGTGACCGGCGGCAAGACCGCTGATTACAGCTCGTGGTCTTCGTCATCGAACAAGACCTATGCTGCCTCCGCTCCGACTCCGACGCCGGTTCGCCCGGTGACGACGACGACTGATGTGACCGCCGCCCCGGCGACGGCCGCTCGTCCGGCGTGGAAGCCGCCAGCAACGAGACCGGCCTACACTCCGCCCGCGCCCGAGACCAACGTGGTCGCGCAGGTCGAGACGACGCCGGCGCAGGCAGACCCTCGCGATGATTACGTAGCGCCGACCGCTTCCGAGCCGGAAACGCGCGCGACGTCACATGTAAGATCTTCGGGGCTGTTCATAGCCACCCAGCAGTCGCAGCAGCCGCCGATTACGGTCACCTTCCAGGACACGGACATTCGCGATGTGATCGCGTCGTTCGCGGCGTTCTCTGGTCGCACCATCGTCGTCGGCAAGGACGTCACCGGAACGATCACCGCCGAAGTCAAGAACCAGCCCTGGGACGTCGCGCTGCGCGCGATCCTGCAGGGCCAGGGTCTGGCCGCGTCGGAAGATCCGATCTCCGGAATCATCACTGTCGACAGCTACACCAACATTCTCAACCGCCAGGCGTCGGAGCCGCTGCAGACGCAGCTGGTCTCGATCAACTACGCCCGCGCGACCAATCTCGTGCCGACGGTGCAGCAGCTCCTTCAGAAGGACTGCCTCGCCAACGCCCAGGTTCCTTCGAGCGGCAACGTACAGAACAACGCGCGCCCGAATTGCGTCGCGCGTGGTCTGGTCGCTGCTGACAGCACCACCAACACACTGATCATCACGGAGACGGCTTCACGCCTCGCCGACGTTCTGCAGTATGTGCGCAACCTCGACGTTCGCACACCGCAGGTCGGCATCAAGGCGAAGATCATCTTCGTCAACAGAACGAACATCGAAGACATCGGCCTCTCGTACGATCTCGGTACGGGCACCGATCAGTTCTTCAGCCAGCTTATCAAGCGTCCCGATCCTTCGACGCTCAAGCCGATCGACACCAACGGCGACGGAGTTCCTGACGCGCTCGGCGGCGGCACGCCGTTCCAGGGCGACCGAATTCTGCTCGGCGGCAACGCGCTGTCGGCGATCGCCAACGCCAACGCCAGAGTCGTCAACCCGGCGCTCAGCGTCGTGTTCTCGACGGCGATCGGCAAGTTCCAGCTCACCAGCTTCCTCGACGCGTTGCAGGAAGTTCGTCTCGCCGATCTCCAGGCCGAGCCCAGCATCGTGACGCTCGACAACAGACAGGCCTCGATCCAGGTCGGACAGGAAATCCCGATCCGAGTGCTGGACGCGAACACCGCGAATATCTCGGGCGGAAATCCGAACCAGGCGCCGCGCGCCACGGTTCAGATGAAGCAGGTCGGTATCATCCTGACGGTCACGCCGCACATCACGAACAACCGCCAGATCCTGCTTCTGCTGCACGCCGAGAACTCGGATGCGCAGCTCGCCTCGTCCGACGTCGGATTCATCTTCGGCAAGCAGGCCGGCGACACCCAGCTCCTCGTTGGCGATGGCGAGACGGCCGTTATCGGCGGACTCACCGTCACTCAGACCACGCAGTCGAAGACGGGTATTCCGATCCTGGTCGATCTGCCGCTCATCGGCAGACTGTTCGGAGAAACTCGTACTGACGACGAAAAGCGTGACCTACTCATCCTCGTCACGCCCCACATCATCGACGACGGCGCGCCGATACCTGGCGCTTCGTCGAACCCGATGCCACCAGCCACCCGTTAAAGGTGACTCGCATGCATAAAGTTCCTTTCGGCGTCCTGCGCCGCGGCCTGATAGTAGCCGCGGTTGCGGGGGTAGTCTCACTCGGAGTTGCGGCGTGCACTGAATCGACGTCGATCGACCCGCAGCGGGACCGCGTTCCGCCCACGATTGCGCTCACCGCATTGGGTGGGCGCCCCGACACCGTCATCGCTTTTACGACGCAGGCCAAGGATAACCTCGGCCTGAAGACCATTCACGTGCAGGCGATTGGTGCGGTGGGCGGAGTGTTCGACACCGTCTTCACCAGCACTGTCACCGACATCACGCTGCCGTTCACCCTCTTCGCCAGTCGCACGGTTCCTCCGGGAACACCGGTCACGATCACAGCATTCGCGATCGACGGCGCCGGCAACAGCTCGGGTGTGGATACACTGATTATGGCGACGGGCAATCTTCCGCCGCCGCAGGTTGTGATTCTGAGCCCGTTCTCGGGCAGCTCGGCGGTCGTCGGCAAGTCGATCCTCGTCACCGTGATGGGCAAGGCGGCGACGAAGGTCATGTCTCTCGGCCTCAACTCGACCGGTCCCGTCGTTCGCGCCGACTCGGTGCTGTTTGCCAGCCCGATGCTCGATTCGACGACGATGCAGGACACGATCGCGATTCCGGCCACCGCAACTCCGGGAGTACTCACGATCACTCCGTTCCTGCGCGACTCGCTCGGGCAGCGGGCAGTTGGCCCAAGCATCACCATCAATGTTCAGACGGCAGCTCAGATCAATTCTGTGCCGGTGGTGAACCAGTTCTGCGTCGGCAACTCTGCCTTTGACAACCAGTGCGGACACGGCAGACGTATTGAGGTCAGCGATAGTGTGCACGTCGAAGCCGATGATCCGAGCGGCATCAGCCAGCTTGGGTACGAGGTGAGAAGCACACCCGGTGGCGCGATTGACGACTCGGCGACGTTCGTCTCGAGCGGTCAGCTGACCTTCGATTCGCACACCTTCAAGCTCAGACTCCCCTATACGAATTTCCCAACGACCGCATATATCCAGGTCTTCGGGCGCAACTCAAACGGCGTGAGAGCATACGCCAAGCTGGCCAGCGGACTGGATCGCATTGATACAGTTACCGTCGTTGCCGGTGTAACCCGCACGCTTCCGTTCGGTGGGCAGGTTGCCGACGCGCTCTACCACGCCGGCAAGGATCGCCTGTACCTCACCAACATCACCAGAAATCAGGTCGAAGTATTCAATCTGGCCGACTCATCGTTCAAAGCGCCGGTGATCGTCGGATCGCGTCCGTGGGGCATCGCGGCGTGGCCGCGCGACCGCAACGGCACGAAGGGCGACACGCTGCTCGTCGCGAATTCCGGCGGAACGCAAATCAGCTATATCAATCTGAACGCGGGCGCCAGTGGAAGCGGACTCGAAGTATTCCGCTACATGCTGCCGAACATCGTGGTCTTCACGATCACGACGACAACGTCCGCGACCAGTGGGTTGCCGATACGCGTTCGCACGAAGTACGACTTCAGCGATCGTCCTCAGTTCATTGGGGCGACGTGCCACCAGGTCGGTGGGGTCTGCACGGAAACGATTCTAACGTATTCGACGACTCCGACGCCGGGTCAATCCGCACCCTTCAGCGACCTGCGCGGCAGCTTGCGCTGGGAGAATCTGACGAAGGGTGTAACACCGGCGGGTCACTCCGACTCGACAACGTCCCACTTCTTCTTCGAGCAGGCCATCGGACAGTCGGGCGCGCGTGGCGATACGCTGGAGGTCGTGCGGTTCGACGCCGACGGCGTTGGTCAGGCCACCCTAGTTCCGTTCGTCGATGCGGTTACGCTGCAGTCGACGGTCATCTCGATCGACAGACTGGCGTTCCGTGATACAACGTTCGTCCGCAGCTCGGGCAATTTCCGCCGCTCCGTATTCGGAGAGGGTGGCAGCGTCGTGAACAGCCGCGCCATGATGTTCGATGCTGACAGAGGCTACAATCCGAACTTCTGGTGGATCGACGATGGCGTGTCGCCGCCGCAGGACGTGACCGACTTCATCGCCAATACATCGGCGAGAATGTTTGGAGTCGCGATCAACTTCGACGGTGGCCTCTCGGCGATCCGTGCGGACTCGACCTACGTTCTGAATCCTGCGCTGAGGTTGCTGGGTATCCTGCAGACCACCAACACCAACGCGGGCCTGGATTTCCATCCGCAAAACACGGGAACCTTCTCGTTCCCCCTCAACACGCGTCTGGCCTTCGCCGCGTCGTCAGAGCCGCTGATCGAGATCTACGATACGAACTGCTACCTGAGGGTTGGAACGATCCCGATCAAGGATCCGATCATCGGTCCAATCACCGCTGCACTGAGACCTAATGGCCAGCTGGTGCTGGTTGGAGCGACGGCGAGAGGCGTGGTCATCGCGCAGCTGCCGAACACCTTCACCACCACGTGCCCGTAATAAACTGATCATCGTTGATGAAAGGCCCGGCCAGTTTGGCCGGGCCTTTTTTTTGTCTTAGCATCGTAGGGGTTGTAATCGAAGCACTCGCTGGTTCTTTTTTGTGCTCATGCTTCGCTTCACAACCGCCGGCGAATCGCACGGCCCCGCACTGATCTCGATTCTCGAGGGAATGGTGGCCGGCCTGCCGCTCGTCGCCGCCGATGTCGACGTCGATCTGGCGCGCCGCCAGCAGGGCTACGGACGCGGCAGACGGATGAAGATCGAATCC
>Ga0157378_10006667_pt1 | contig 10088 bp, 13 predicted proteins | sample M65metaG_FD_115309 | JGI IMG/M metagenome (GOLD analysis project Ga0157378, IMG submission 115309) | Miscanthus rhizosphere microbial communities from Kellogg Biological Station, Michigan, USA - M6-5 metaG | ecosystem: Host-associated > Plants > Roots > Rhizosphere > Soil | place: USA: Michigan... | reverse complement strand
CTGCGCGAACGCAGGCGAGGACGACATCAGTACGCACACGCCGATAAGGAACTTCGTCACCATTCCCAACCTTTGATAAGTATAAGTATGCGCATACTTGTCCCAACCTGCTGACATGTCAAGCGAGTCGTTCCAGGCGCAAATCGAACTGCTGCACGTGTTTCTCAGCCGCCGCGACGGCATCGTCGAGCGGATAGAAGGGGTGCTGAACGCGCAGCGAAAGCCGGTCGAGTATCTCCAGGACGGCTCCCTTCTGGCCAGCCACTTCGAGGAGTGCTTCGGCCAGTCACGCCTCATAGAGCAGCTGGAAGAAGCGCACTGGGCCGGCGGATTCAGACCGCGCGACATTCCCGGACTGCACAACGGCCCGGCCGACCCGGCGGAGTTGATGATGCGCGCGTTCTATATGTGGCAGCAGACGCGCTGGCCGGGTCGCAACGGCCGCGTCCGGTACGCGCACACGCTGTTCAACTTGTATGTCGTGCGATGCCTCGAGTTGTTGAGCATGCGCCTCTGGGATGCCGAACCGAGCATCGCAGGGGAGAGGCTGGCGCAAATCCAGGGTGTCCTCGACCAGCTCTGGCGAATCAAGGCGGCCGACCAGCCTGTGCTCGTGGGAGACGCGCGATGGCTGATTCAGACCGCGCAGAGCCTGGCGACCGACGACCTTGGCGCCTACTTCGTCGTCGCGGAACGAATCGACAGCCTGCCGGAAGACGACCGCATCGAAATCCACAAGGCCGGCGTCGGGATGATCGGCGGTCACCTTCGTTCGCAGATCCGCTATCACGCGACGAAGAAGGGCGCCTCGCTCGATGACCAGAGCGTGGTGCTGAGCACGCGCGATTCCAATGCCCTGGACTTTGCGCTGCTGATTCAGGAGCTCGTGCCGCTGCTCGCGGTGTATGAGCACTCGGCGCAGCGCGACGACAGCCCGACGCGGCTCGAACTGGCGGACGCCATTCTTCAGGGCATTTCTCCGGATCCGGAGTTGTTCCTGAATCGCGTCGATCTGCTCGGCGCGTACAGCATGATCGAGCCTCTCTTCGTCACGACGGATGCCGCCGGCCACGCCGCGTATACGCCCATGGGGCGTCGACATGTACGGCTGCTTGGGGACTACGAGGCGCGCATCGGCCGTGTGGCGAACGCGTTGGCTGACGACTGTCCGCGCTTCAGGCCTCGGGCCGGCACATATTCGCCGTACGGCGTTCTCTACGGGTTTTCAGTGGATCTTTTGAAGCACATGGCGCTCAAGGCGTCGCAGCCCGATGCGGAGCACCGCTTCGGTCTGGAAGATGTCTTCGTCGCCGGTGACGCCGGCAAGCTCGCGTGGGTCAACGGCTGGCGGAAGCTGCCGCACCTCACACGGGACGTGGAGAAGCTCTTCGACTATCCGCAGCAGTTCGCCGAAGACGTCTTCAATCGGATCGAGCACGCGGTCGGTCGCCCCGCGGTGTCGGCCGGGCGGCTCTTCGTTCAGACAGCCGATGTTCCGGATCTTCCAGCCAGGTATCTCCGATCGTCGGACGAGCAGTTCTTGAAAGATCGGCGGGAAGGGACGTTTCTCGTGAGCTATGAGACGGCGGACGGATGGCGGGCCATCACGAAGACCATGCTGACCGAAGTCCTGGCGACGGGGCAGGATGTGAAGGCCGCCGGTTTGCCGCCGGCGGCCATCGAAGCCTTGACGTTGATGTGTGCCCGATTCATTAATCCACCACCTTGATGACGACGCGGCGGTTCTTCGCGCGGCCTTCCGGCGTGGAGTTGTCGGCGACGGGTTTGTCCATCCCGTAGCTGACCACTTTGATCGCGTCTCCAGGGATCTCGTGGCACTCGCCGAGGTACTCCTTCACGGCCTTGGCGCGGGCGAGGCCGATCTGGTGATTCAACTCCGGGTCGCCGAGGTTGTCGGTGTAGCCCTCGATCTCGAAGCGCGCGTCCTTCATGTCGAACTTGTCGCCGTTGAACATGTCGTCGATCTTCGCCTTCGCGTCCTCCGACAACGTCACCGAGCGGAACTTGAATCCGCCCTTGCCTTCACCGAGCACCAGCGTGAATCGCGGCGTCTTCTCGATCCCTCCACCCGCGACAGTCAAAACGTCCTTGTTCTTCTCCGCGGGCGTGACGTCCGCGATCTTCTGGACGTCTCGCAGTTCGACGCCTGACGCCTGCGCGACCGGCGTCTTCGCCGTGACCTTGTCGTTGCTGCCGCACGCGGCGACGCCGCCGATCGCGGACACGAGCGCCACCATTCCGACGAGCACTTTCCTCATGACGAACCTCCCGAATCCTGCGATGCATGAATTGCATCCGCGATCCGGGAAGACTCAACGGTCTTGCCAATGGGAGTTGATGGATTTGGCCGGGAAACCGCGATCCTCGTCGCGCGGAGTTTCACACCGGGAAGTTTCTTCGCGTAAGTCCTACGTGCTGCACGCGCGGCTGTCTAAGATAGGGGAAGAGTGCCGACTGCCGATCAAGTCCGGACGTGCATGACTTGCGCGGGCCCGCTCGAGGCGGGGCTGTTGCTTGTGTCGAGTCCGACGTGGTGGTCGGCGACCAGGCGGGTTCCATTCTTCCGGCGGGGAGCGTTCCCTGGGATGGCCAGGCGCGGAAGCTACTGGAGCCCGCCGCACCAGATTCCGGCTGAACGCTGTCGCCGGTGCTCGACCTGCCGCATCGGTTTTCTCGCCGACTGCCCGCACGACGTCGAAGACGGCTGGCTGTTCCCGCAGACCGCGCTGCGCTTTGCGAAGGGTGACCACTTCGTTCCGGGCTTTCTCTGGGGATTCGTGTGGCGCGGGCAGGACGGCTCGACGCCTGACGTGGTGTTCAAAGGCGGGTTTCGACTGACCAGGTCAAGCCGCCGCTGCAAAGCCACTCGCTGCACGAAGTGCGGCGGCGTGACGGCGCAGTTCGCCGAAACGCGCTGACCGTTACGGTCGGCTGATGGCGACGCTGACGACCATCGCAAAGAAAATGAACGCCACCGACAGCAGGAACATCACGTCGCTGCCGGAGATTCCGCGCGTCGGTCGCGAGATGTCGGTCGGCATGCCCATCGCGATCTGGCCTCCGGCCAGCGCATGAGCAATGGACGTTCCGTGAGGGGATACGAAATTGTGAGCCGCCAAGTACCTCACACGGCGTGAGTTGGCTGCGCTCTCAAAAAGGTAACTGCGGCGATGTCCTCAGAAGGCCGCGACAGAACATGCAGTTTGGGGCGTCGAGCCACAAAATGCGTCCATCAAACCGGACGGCCTACGCTGGGTCTTTCTGACGCGTCTTGACGATGCCGCCCATCATTCCCAGCCCGATGATGACGAGCGACCCGACCACGATCCACACGTGGCCGATGCCCAGACGGTTCGCGCCGTACGCCAGGCCGGCGACCACGAGTACCGTGCCGATCATATAGATGACCATGTTCATGACGCGCACCTCTTCCTGAAATGGACTTTGCAAGCGCGTTGCCGAAAGCCGACCTCATCCGCCGTAGAATGGGCGCCAACATTCCTTTAGATATTGAGGAAAGGACCAGGTCATGCGTATTCCGTCGTTCATTGCCGCCATGTTCATTACCGCCGCCGTCGCGGTTCCCGCTCACGCTCAGGACCTCAAAGCCATCGTCGCGAAACATCTGACGACGTCGCGCGACTTCACGCTGAAGGTGGCCGAACAGATGCCGGAGGCTGACTTCGGGTTCAAGCTCACGCCGCCGCAAATGAGCTTCGCCGAGCAGTTGGTGCATCTCTCCGAAGAGCAGGCAGGGCTGCTGTCGCCTTTGACCGGCGTCGCGCCGAAGCCCTCCAAGCCGGCGTCGATGAGCAAAAAAGACGTCGTGGCGTTCATTCGCCAGTCGTTCGACAAGTCGATCGCGACCGTGTCGACGCTCACGCCTGCGCAGCTGTCGAAGACCTACTCGAGCGGAGAAGGATCGATGACCGGTCTCGAGCTGCTGATGTTCATCCTCGACCACAACACGCACCATCGCGCGTCGGCCGAGATGTATCTGCGCGCGAAGGGCATTACGCCGGCGAACTACGAATTCTGACCGCGAGGAGGAACCGATGCGGATTCGTCTGCTCATCCTGACGGCTGCGGCGGTGCCGGCGATTTCCGTGCTCGCCCAGGCGCCCACGCTCCCGCCCGACATCAACCCGGTCACGCTCTCGCGATTCGGGCCGGTGACCCCGGCCGATCTTGACGAAGAAGGGCAGAAGATCCTCGCGGCGCGAACGACGCCGCCGAACCCGGGTCCTGGCCCGGGCGCCGCCGGCGCGTACAGCCCGAAGACGTCTGAGGGCCGCGGGCTCATCGGGCGCGCCCTCGGGGTCCCGAGCGGGCAGACGTTTCCGCTCGGCAACCGCATCTACCAGCTCGTCGTCCTGATCACGGCGCGCGACATCGATCAGCAGTACGAGTGGTCGGCGCACGAGCCGGCCGGTCTGCGTGCGGGCCTCGAGCAGTCAGTGATAGATGTCGTGAAATACGAGCGGCCGGTCGATGGACTGGCCGAGAAAGACGCGACGCTGATCCGGTTCTTCCGCGCGCTGCTGCGCGAGCACAAAGTGTCGAGCGACCTCTTCGCGAAGATGATCGCGACCTACGGTAAGCAGCGGACCGTCGAGATGATGGAGCTGGCCGGCGACTACTGGACGGTGGGGACGATGATGAACGCGGCGGATCAGCATCTGCCGGCGACGCGCCCGGCGCTCATGCCGCCGATGCCGCCGCTGGCACGGGCGCGGTAGGGGCTGCCTACCGCGCAATCATCCGGATCACGACGAAACTGAGCTGAAGCCCAGCGAGGAGAAGCGCGCCGATCACGAGCTGTTTGCGGACAAAAAACGTTTCCATCGAACCATTACCTCCGGAAGCCTTAGGGGCAATGGCCGTGCCTGGATGAGATCAAGCCGTAAATGGCTGGTACGGCGTGATTAACGCGAGTTGGAAGAGCCGTACACTCCGCGCGTGTGTCTTGCGAGGCGACAGTCGATTTCAATTCTGGCGAGTGCGCTTCACGCTTCTTCACGCCTCTTTTTGACCTCTGCTTCAGCGGCTTCGACTTCGCGCTCCGCGTCCGCGAGATCGGCTTCGGCGCGATTGAGAGCCCGCTTCGCGACGTCGGCGGTGTCGCGCGCCTCCGCCAGCGCGTCTGTCGCTTTTTCCAACCGCGCCTCGGCCTGCCGTAGCAGCTTCTCGTCCTGCTTCTCTTTCTGCTGCTTCGCGACCTCCCGAGACGAGGGCGGTGGCGGCGGCGCGGGTTTGACGCCCGCCAGCGCGCTGAATCCCGATGGTTGGACGATGTCCACGAAGCGGCCGGCTTCTTCCGGCGGCTCCGGCATCAGCGACAGCGCTTCCAGCATCCGCGCGAGTTGATCGTGATTCGGGTTGACGTTCGTCTTGCTTGCGACCTGTTGCGCGCGCGTGATGGCGTCTGCCAGCGCCTTGCGATGCTTCGCCGTCGGCTCGCGGACGTCTGATTTCTTGCCCTTCAGCGCGGCGATCTGCGCCGCGCGAAGCGCCTGGCCCGCTTTCATCAGCGCGTCCCACGCGGGCCGCGCTTTCCAGTACAGCTGATTCACCGCCCACGCGACCGCGTTCGGCTTCCTGAGCGCCTTGACGTCACGCGCCGCCTCGCCCGTCAGCCTCTTCGCGAGCGCGTTGCGTGCCGCCGTGAATTCATCCGGCGCGAGCTGGTAAAGCTCGTCGACCTGTTTGTCGCGATCGCCCACGACAGAATTATGTGTCGACCGACGAACGTGGAGAAAGTGAAAGGCGAGCCGGGGCATCGGTTCCGGCAAACATTTCAAGTCGGCGTGACTTCCGTGAGCCGCTAAAACGCAGACGCCGACCACCGAGCGAAGGCCACCTTTGGCCTGAGCCCAAAGCATTGAGCAAGCGTCGGCGTCGGCGTTTTTCCACGCCGAGCTTGAGTTTGCGGGAACCGATGCCCCGGATCGCCAAGAGGTCCGCCTGAAGGCGGACACCACCGATGACCGCTGGCGCGACTAGCCACCAGTTGCCAGCCCTAGTTGCGCTGGTCCGCCCACACGAAGGGCGTCTGCTCGTTCTTCTGCATCTGGTCGCCGGGCGGAAGCGTGTCGGAGTTTGAGAAGCCGGACAGGCTCCTGTGAATCGTCGCCTCGCCGCCCAGGATGCGCCCGCCCGAGTCGATCTTGAGCTTCGCAACCGGATGCTGCACCAGATACAGCTTGCCGTCGGAGTTCATCGAGGCGACGGTCACGCCAATGAACGCGCCGCCCTCCGCCGCCATGGCCGCCGACTCTGCATCATCGGCCGTCAGCTTGGCCGACAGCCTCACGACTTCAACACCGCCGGCCTTCACCGTCGTCGGGACTTTGGGATCGGTGAGCGGAACGTCTTTGGCGACCTTCGTGTCGAGCGCGGCCCAGTCCGGTTTCGACGCGCCTTTGCGCTGCGCCCAGAGCGCCGGCTCGACGCGCAGCAGCGCGGCGTCCCGGTTGCCGCCGTTGCTGAACGCGACGGTCATGTACAGCTCGCCCTGGTTCGTGTTGAACGACACGCTCGTGACCTGGATGTCGAGCTGCTGGCTCTTGTAGAAATAGCTGACGTAGAAGCTCGCCATCGACAGGCCGAACGCCGCGACAGCGAGCATCCACCCGAGTTCGTCCTTGAGGCGCGACAAGCTCACTTTGGCCATCTAGGGAATCCTGAACAACGGCCGGCCCGCAACGAGGCCCGGCCATGGCGTCCTGAGAATCATGAATACCGTCGCGATGCCGAAGCAGATGAACAGCTTCATGTTCCTCGACTCGGGCGTCGCGGACTTGCGGGCGAGGACCCGGCCGACGTGCGCGAGCACGACCGCGACGAGCATCATTGTTATATGTTCGACGGCCCAGAACCGGGCCGCGGGGTCCTTCATCGCCGCCCCGAAATCCGCGCGAATCGCCTCCATCACGGGGCTGACGGCCAGGTACATCACCAGGCCAAGCAGCATTTGTATATCGAGCACGATCATGAAGATAAGTCCCGGTCGATCGGCCTTGCCGCGCAGTGCCGCGATCGTCGCGGCGACGCCGGCGAGGAGCGCAACCCAGCGCAGCCATGAATGGAGGGTCAGAATCGTGGTGTACATGCGAAAAACGTTACCACGAGCCGTGAAAGAGGGCCGTTTTTGAACATGGGTGATGTAACCTCCGCGCGTAAACGTGGTCTAAGGCTTGCTGAGGGGCTCTAGCGTATGGCAGACGACTCGATCGCACACCTTCTCCGGCGCGCCGGCTTCGGGGCGAGCAGCGACGACCTCGCGATCTTCAACAACCTTTCCTATAACCAGGCTGTCGATCGCCTCCTGAACTACGACTCCATTCCCGACGATGTGGATTCGAAGATCGGGCAGGTCGGTTTCATGGGCACGACGTCGAACGGGGCGTTTTCGCCGAACACGGTCGTCAACGACGCGCGGCAGCGCTGGCTGTTCCGGATGGTCCACACCAACCGTCCGCTGCAGGAGAAGATGACCCTCTTCTGGCACAACTACTTCGCGACCGGTTACACGAAGGTCGCCGGCGCGGGCAGCCAGGACGGCACGCGGCTGATGGCCGCGAAGCAGTCCGAGGACCCGCGCGGCCAGCGGGGACAAATCGAGATGCTGCGCGCGAACGCGCTCGGCTCCCTGAACAACCTGCTGAATCTGATCGCCACCGACCCCGCCATGGTCATCTGGCTCGACGGCAACACGAACACCAAGAACGCCCCTCAGGAAAACTTCGGCCGTGAGCTGATGGAGTTGTTCAGCCGCGGCGTGGGCTTCTACACCGAGCAGGACGTCTACGCCGCCGCTCGCGTGTTTACGGGCTGGAATCTCCGCATCACTCGCGGCGCCGCCGATGGCGACAACACCTACAGCTTCATCTACAACGCCAACCAGCACGAGACGGCGCCGAAGACCTTCAGCTTCCCGATCTACAGCGACGGCAGCGCGACGATCCAGACGCGGTCGGCGTCGGCCGGTCAGCAGGACGGCCTGGACTTGATCAACGCGTTGTCGAGGCACCCGGAGACGGCGCGCCGCGTGTCCCAGAAGCTGTACGACTTCTTCGTCAGCGAGACGATTCCGGCGCCGCCGGGATTCATCGACCAGCTCGCGACGGTGTATCTCCAGAACGGCTCGAACATCAAGCCGGTGCTGCAGACGATCTTCACGTCGCCGTACTTCACCGATCCGGCGGTCTACTACTCACGCTACTCCTGGCCGATCGAATTCGTCGTCAAGTCGATCAAAGAGACCGGATGGACCGGGCTGTCGGCGCAGTCGGCGCTGACGCCGCTCGTGAACATGGGGCAGCAGCTGCTCGAGCCGCCTGACGTGGCGGGATGGGATCTCGGCCAGTCGTGGTTCTCGACCGGCAAGATGCTCGCGCGGATGAATTTCGCGTCGACGCTCGCGTCGAACCAGAAGCTCCGGCTCGGCACGGCCGCGCAGCCGGCGAAGGGCTCGGCACAGGCGGTGCTCAACTTCATGCTGTCGAAGCTGACGCCCGCCAACGCCAGCGACATGTACGGCGACCTGCTCGCATACACGGCCTCGGGGACGTGGACCGGCTCGGACACGCAGCTGCAGACGAGGGCGTCGGGCCTCGCGCATCTCATTCTCGGATCAGCGGAGTACCAGCTCGTATGATCAGCAGACGCCAGTTCGTCAAAAACGGCGCGGCGGCCTTCACGATCAGCTTCGCCGCGCCCGCGTTCCTCTCGGATCTCGCGCGCGCGCAGGGCGCGGCCAGCCGGAATCTCGTGGTGCTCGCGCTCGCGGGCGGCAACGACGGCCTCAGCACGCTGGTGCCGTATACCGATCCGTTCTATTACAGCCGGCGTCCGACGCTGGCGATTCCGGCCGGCACGGTGCTGCAGGTCGGCAGCGACGTGAACGGGAAGCCGCTCGGCCTGCACCCGCGGCTGACCGGGCTGCGCAACGTCTTCAACGCCGGCAAGCTCGCGTTCATTCAGCGTGTCGGCTACCAGAACTCCAGCCGTTCGCACTTCACCGGGACCGACATCTGGTCCGTCGGCGAACCGCCGGCCTCGCAGGGCAGCGGCTGGCTCGGACGGTACCTCTCGACGCTCGGTCCGCTCGATCCGCTCGCCGCCTGGACGACGACCGGGGACACGCCGCATTCCATGCTCGCGTCCGGCGTCGGCGTCGCGGCGGTCTCGAACGTCAACAGCTTCGCGTTTTCCAGTCCGAACTCCGGCACCGAGGCGGCGCTCGAGCGGACGTATGCGACCGCGATTGCCTCGCACGTGCCGGTCAACGTGCCGCATCTCTCGTTTGTCGCTTCGACGGTGCAGGGCGCGATGCAGACGCTCGATCGCGTGGCGACCGTCGGCACGTACGCGCCGTCGGTGACGTACCCGAACACGGGCCTCGGCTCGGCGCTCCGCATGGTCGCCGGCGCGATGGCGAAGAGCATCGGCACGAAGGTCTTCTTCGTGCAGACCGGCGGGTTCGACACGCACGCGTCGCAGGACACCAACGGCACCAACGGCGCCTACTATCGGCTGATGGCGACGCTGGACGACGGGCTGTCGGCGTTCTACAACGACCTGCGCAACCAGAACCTCATCAACGACACGCTGGTGCTGACGTTCTCGGAATTCGGCCGCCGCATCTCGGAAAACGGCAGCGCGGGCACCGATCACGGCGCGGCGAGCGTGATGATGGCGATGGGCGGCCTCGCGCGCGGCGGAATCTACGGCACGTCAGCCGATCTCAACCCGAACGGCAACCCGACGCTCGAGAACGCCAGCGGCGACGTGACGTACGAGAACGACTTCCGGTCGTGCTACGCGCGCGTCATCGACAACTGGCTCGGCGGGGATTCGGTGAGTCTCCTGGGCGGGAACTTCAAAAAGCCGTCGTTGAATTTCGTGTAGGTCCGCCTAAAGGCGGACACTACCGATGGGTGTGGGTTACGGTGGGGTCCGCCTTCAGGCGGACCGTGTCCATCCGCGAAAATCTTCGGTTGTTGCGGCGGCCATTTCTTCGGCGGCGCGCTCGAGCCACCGCCGCTTCTGTTTTCCCAGGTGCT
>Ga0157378_10006666_pt1 | contig 10088 bp, 10 predicted proteins | sample M65metaG_FD_115309 | JGI IMG/M metagenome (GOLD analysis project Ga0157378, IMG submission 115309) | Miscanthus rhizosphere microbial communities from Kellogg Biological Station, Michigan, USA - M6-5 metaG | ecosystem: Host-associated > Plants > Roots > Rhizosphere > Soil | place: USA: Michigan... | reverse complement strand
GGCGAGATAACCGGACAAGTCATTTTTGGCTATTTGATAAAGATCGTTAGCGGCAATGGCAGGGTCGTCCAAAATAAAATTATTTCCTTTAAGCTGTTCAATAACAGCACCTGCAAAAATGGTGTCTTCCAAATTGAAATTGTTTTTCCATCCGGCGCAAACCAGCAGGATGTTTTCATTTTGCGTGTTGAGCCAATTTGATAGTGCCATTAAATTGAGGAAAGAGCCTATCACGATTTTTTTTGCACTGCGCGACAGGTGCAAAGCATGTGTGCCGTTGGTCGTGGTCAGCACTATGGTTTTACCTGCCACTTTTTCCGTGGTATAGGAGAAGGGTGAGTTTCCAAAATCAAATCCGGTTACTACTTCGCCATTACGTTCGGCGGCCAGCAGATAATCATGTCCTTTTTCGCGGTAAGCAGCGCATTCTTCTACCTCCGACACCGGGATTATGGCTTCGGCGCCATTGTCGATGCCGTAACAGATAGAAGATGTGGCGCGGAAAATATCGATGATTACAACGATATATTCCTCCACCTGGTAAAGCGGGATAAGGGCGGGGGAAAGGCAGACGTGAAGGTTATTGGTCATTAGTCATTGGGTCATTAAGTCATTGTTTTTATTGGGATCAGCAAATGACTGATGCCCAACACCCAATGACTATTTATAAAAAGGTGGCTTTACGATCTGCGCCTTGATGCTATTATCGCGTATTTTGATAAAGATCTCGTTACCTTCTTTAGCAAACTCGCTTTTCACATAACCCATACCAATGGCCTTTTGCAAGGATGGCGATTGTGTGCCCGAGGTTACTTTACCGATGTTATTACCGTCAGCATCCACTATCTCGTAATCATGCCGCGGTATCCCGCGTTCGATCATTTCAAACCCTACCAGCTTTTGCTTTACACCCGCTTGTTTTTGTTGTTGCAAAGCGGATGAATTAGTAAAGTCCTTGTTGAATTTGGTTACCCATCCCAGGCCGGCCTCCAATGGTGAAGTCGTATCATCTATATCATTACCATAAAGGCAGAATCCCATTTCAAGCCGCAGTGTATCGCGCGCGCCCAGACCTATAGGTTTTATGCCGAAAGGTTCACCCGCTTTGAATACGGCATCCCAAACATGTTCGGCATCTTTATTATCAACATATATCTCGAAACCGCCCGCACCGGTATAGCCGGTTGCGGATAATAAAACATTGTCCACACCTGCAAACTTGCCTTTTTTAAAGGTGTAGTATTCCATTGATCCAAGATCGATATCCGTCAGGCTCTGTAAAGCTTCCGCAGCCTTCGGACCCTGCACCGCCAGCAGCGATGTGCGGTCCGAAATATTTTTCATATCAACGCTTTCAGTGTTGTACTTCGATATCCAGTCCCAGTCCTTTTCGATATTGGAAGCATTAACAACCAGCATGTAGGTCTTTTCATCAATCCGGTAAACCAGCAGGTCATCCACAATGCCGCTGTCTTCATTAGGCAGGCAGGAATATTGCACCTTTCCATCGTAAAGCTTTGAAGCATCATTACTGGTGACGCGCTGTATCAGATCAAGCGCATTTTCACCTTTCAGGATAAACTCCCCCATGTGACTCACATCAAATACGCCCACGCCTTTGCGCACGGTTTCGTGTTCAGCATTGATACCGGCATACTGTACCGGCATGTTATAGCCTGCAAAAGGCACCATCTTGGCGCCTGATTCAATGTGTTTATGGGTTAAAGCTGTATTTTTCATACTAATATTTGCCGACAAAAGTAACAATTTACTTGGTTGCAAATCGTGTATGTGTAATCTTTAACCTTAACCCATCGCCCAATAAAAATGTTATGTCTTTGGCCTGTTCCTATTTAGTATTAGAAGTAAAAACCTTAACATAATCGATGTACATTGTACCGCCCTGTATATTGGCCGTATTAATATTGCTGTAATATAAACCTCCAACGGGCACGCTCAGTGAAAGATACTGGGGCTTGCCAAAAAGCGAGGAAACATAGCCGCCTTTGGTTTTTGATTCAACCAGTTTGCCGTCGAGGTATGAGTTGAGCGAATTTTCGGTCCATTCCATGGTATAGACATGATAACATGCTGACAGGTCTTCGGTTGTTGGGTTGTACAAAATACCGCCAGAAACCACATTTTGCCCCGGGTGCGGCCCGAACGAATAATCGGTAGCATATACTTTGGTATTATCTCCCTGGGCTTCCAGGAAGTCAATTTCACCGGCTGTTGGCCACGCTCCGTTTCCATAGCTGTAAAACAGGGAACTCAGACCGTAGCCTGATGCCACTTTTACCCTTGCAACAATACGTATCCTCGGTGTGGTATTACTGGCAGCAAAAGAGGATTTGCTCACCATCCAGCCTGACGAATAACTGAACGATTGTGAAGTGTCATTTCCGACCGATTTGGGGCCGGTCACGCTTTCGTGTTTTGCAGCTATTTGTAATACTCCATTTACAATTTTCGTATTTGCCGGTGTATAAAGTTGCAGTTCCTTTGTCATACCGCCGTTAACCGAGCTCCATTTGGACAGATCGCCATCAAATTCATCATCAAAGGTTTTTGTCCAGCCGTTATTGAGTAATTCATCATCACTGGCGTCGTAATCGCAAACTGCGGTGGAGGTATTGGGGTTGGTGTATTTACTGTCTGGCGTTTTCCCTTTTGAGCCCGGGTCAGCCGGGCCTTCAAGCTTTTTACAACCGCCAATTATTGTTCCCAAAATCAATGTAAAAGCAAAAAGGGAGAGTGCGTTTAAATTTTTCATAGCCGTATTCATTTAGTGGTATATTTTGTATGATAAATACTTAAAGAATAATAAATGTTTTACCGCTATAAATATTTATTAATGAATTAATTATAGCAGTAAATTATTTTATTTATAAGCAAAAATTTTGGAGAAATTTTGGATTATTTGCCCGAATAAAACAAAGCTGCACCGGTGGTGTTAGCAACAAAAAACGGAAAAACTTTAATACGCCTATGCTCCTGAATATCTACCTGAAAAAACAATTGAAAAAACTAAAAACCACCACGGAAGATGACGAGATCAAACGATGTTTAACAACGCTCAAGATTCTTCTGGGTGAACATGAAACAAACAAAATCAAGGCTGAAATGCTTAAGCTCATCACTGACTGGGAAACTTATTGGTAGGTTGCTAAGCCGGCGAGATATCAATACTGCGAATCAATGGAAGCTATCGAAATGCTACGGGAGAGTATAGCAAAACATGTATGTAATAAGTATAAAATCCATGCTTTTGTGATTAATTCGGGAAAGCAGGTAATGGTTTTATGTTGCTGCAAGGAATTCACCGACCAGCTGAAGGCAGAGCTGGGGCAATCAATAAAAGAGGAATTTGGCGACATTAAGGTAAATTTTGTTGCCGGGTATCTCGATTTCCTGTAACCCCACATTTGATCACAGCAATCCCTCGTACAAAGCCACCAGGTTATTCGTCACTTTATTTACATCGTGCTGGTCTTCGATCAACCGGCGTGCATTGATGCCTACGGCTTTGCAATAATCCTCATCTGCTATACAACGCCTTATGGCTTTAAAAAATTCCTCGTGGGTATTGGCTATCAAAATATTTACGCCGTTCTTATAATTGATCCCCTCGGCGCCGAGCGCAGTAGAGATGATACATTTCTGCATAGCCATTCCCTCGACAATTTTTACCCGCATGCCTCCGCCCGAAAGTAAAGGCACAATCATAATCGACTTGCTGTTTACAAATTCCAGCGCATCATCCACTTCGCCCTGTATAAATATTTTACCAAGTACTTCGTAATCGTCAAACTCCTCGGGAATATCGTTGCCGGCCACATAAAATTTTACACGCAATTCGTCGTTTTCGATATCACTGTGAAAGCCATGTAAAAACCATTCTATCCCTTCCCGGTTTGGCGTCCAGTCCAGCGAACCAAGGAAAAACAAACTAGGGAACTCAGTCTTGTTAAAATCCGGCCTGTAATGCTCCATTTCAATCCCAACGGGGACTACCTCGACCGGTATCTTTGCGCCGTAAAGCAACATCGTTTCTTTATCCTGTGCTGTAAACACCGCTATCGCATCAAACTTACTGATCTGTTCTATTTCATACTTTTTGATCCGGCGCGACATCAGCCTGAGATAGAACTTTTTGAACGGGTCGCTTTTTTGCTGGGCCAGCCGCTCCCATATCTGGTGCTCTATATTATGCGCCCGGTATACCAGTTTGGCTTTGCAGTTCCGGCGTACGGTATTAATGTAAGGCGCGACAAACAAGCCTTCAAACTGGATGATATCATAAACATTGTTTCTTACTTCGCCGATAAGCAGCTTGTCAAAGTTCTCGTCGTAATACCGGTCTATGTTATAGGCGTTTTTACTGAATGTGGTCAGGAATCCGTCAAATAACGACATACCGGTATCGATATCATATGAACGGTAATTGATCTTTTTCAAAAGCTCATCCGGGTGGTCTTCTTCGTGCCGGTGCTTTTTGGCGTTGAGTGAAACCAATGAAACCTCGTGCCCAAGATTAACCAGGCCCCGGATGGTATTACAAACCACAATAGGGTAGCCCCCATTTTGAGGGAACGGGACACGATGGGTTAATATGAGAATTTTCAAGGCTGGTTTGCCGGTTTAAGCAAATGTATAAACCATTGGCCCCTATTCAAAACATCTTTTCAGAAAATACTTAGCTGCGGGTCTGATACCCTGAAAGTCCGGCGGTGATATTTGGTAAAACCGATCTTCAACACCATTTCACGATGCTTTATAGTTGGGTAGCCTTTGTTACTGTGCCAGTCGTATTCGGGGTGCTCGGCGGCTATTTGCTTCATATAATCGTCGCGATAGGTTTTAGCCAGGATAGATGCGGCAGCGATGTTCAAATACTTGGCATCACCTTCAACAATGCATAGATGCGGCACCTCCTTATACTTATTGAACCGGTTACCATCAATCGCCAGGAATTGCGGGCAAACCGACAATTTTTCGACCGCGCGGTGCATTGCCAGGAAAGATGCATTTAATATATTGATCTGATCGATCTCATCATTGTCAACCGAAGCCACAGCATAAGCCAGCGCTTTTTTTTCTATCTCATCACGCAGTTTATAGCGGATATCCTCAGACAGTTGCTTTGAATCATTGAGTAACTTATGTTTAAATTTATCAGGCAGGATAACTGCTGCTGCAAAAACGGGCCCTGCAAGACAGCCACGACCAGCCTCATCACACCCTGCTTCTATCAACTCATGCTGGTACCGTAGTAGTAACATGTTGCAAAAATAATGATAGTTGAATAAGTTAAGTGCTTGATTGAGTTGAATAAGTTTTCAACTTTATAATATAATCAACTTAAAAAATCCTCAGCGTAAGCAAAGTAATATCATCAATAGGCTTTCCTTTGATGATGAGGTTCAGGTGATCGAGTAGCGTTTGATTAAACTTATCTGGCGACAAGTCGCCGTTATTGATCACAAATTCCAGCAATTTGTCCTCGTTCCACGATTTGGTTACGGGTATATCATAATCCATCAACCCATCGGTATAATTGAATATCATGCTACCCGGATCGATATCCACTTCGCCCTGGTTAAGAAAGGGAAGTTCATCAAAAACACCGATCATAGTCGTACCTAATTTTAGCGATATCGCCCCGCCGTCGGAGTATAAAATGGATGGGTTGTGCCCGGCATTGATATAATTGAGCTTGCGCGTACGCTCGTTGTACTTGGCTACAAAAAGCGTAATGAACCGTTCGCCTTTGGTATTTCTCAATACTATCTGATTCAGCTTGTCAACAATATTGGTCAGGTCTTCTTCCACCGCCGCCCAGGCCCGCAAGCTTGCCTGGAAGTTAGCCATCAGCAACGCCGCCGAAATACCCTTTCCCGAAACATCGGCTACGCACCATAAAAACTCATCTTCATTGATGCGGATAAAGTCGAAGTAATCGCCCCCAATATTTTGATGCGGGAAATATTTCGCGCCAATCTCTACTGCTGTTTCTTTATGCAGGCGTAAAGGGATAAGCATGTTTTGTACTTCCTGTGCCAGTTCCATTTCGCGTTTGAAACGTTCCGACTCCATCCTTTCGCGGAAAAGCTTCTTATTCTCCAGCGCCACTACGATCACGTTGATCAGTGTCTGGATAAAGTTAAGGTCGTTGCTCAGCATTTCCTCGGTGGTATTAAAATCACCGATAAGTGCGTAGGCTATAGCTTTGCTTTTTTGATGGAAGGGAATAAAGTAGTCGTACTTTTTTAGGAGGTAGTCCTCGTGATTTGCCAGGGATGTTAATGCCTTAGCCTTATTCAGCTTTTTACATGCCTGGAAGAGAACCTTGGCGCTTTCCTCCTCGCCGCCATAGCTGGAGATACAAACAAACGTACCTTCGTGCTCTATCAAAAAGCGCAGCCTGCCCACCTGCAGATAATTCTGCATGATCACTTCAAGCATCTGGATGAGTACAGGTGTTGAAATGTTTTTATTGATGGCCCTGGTAACTTCAAGCAAGGAGTTTAATTCGGACTGCCTTTTTAGAAGCAACCGTATTAGCTCATCTTCGCCTGAAATTTCTTCGATATTTTGCATTATTCGTAAGAAGACTGTCCAAATTAATAAATAAATTTTCTTAAATGCGTGTACTTTGTGATTTAATATCAAATGCGTCCCTCAATCCTATAGTAACGAGGTTAAAAGCATACACCATCAGCATGATAGCCAAACCCGGTAAAATAGCCAGGAAAGGCGAGTTCATGATAATGTAACCGTAATGTTCTTTGATCATGCTGCCCCAGGTTGGCATAGGAGGCTGCGCGCCAAAACCCAAAAAGCTTAAGCCTGCTTCAAGCAATATGGCCGATGCAAAGTTGGATGATGCCAGCACCAGTATCGGCCCGATAATGTTGGGCAGGATATGGCGGCGGATGATCCGTGCATTATTAAAACCCATCGACCGGGCGGCCTCGATAAACTCCGTATGCTTCAGGCTCAACACCTGCCCGCGTACCAGGCGCCCAACCTCAACCCACATAGACATACCCACAGCGATAAATATTTGCCAGAGCCCTTTACCCAGGGCGAAAGATATGGCTATAACCAACAGTAATGCGGGCAGCGCCCAAAGGATATTCATCACCCAGCTTAATGAGGCATCGACCCATCCACCAAAATAACCAGCCATTGACCCCACAATGATACCAAGCAGGAGACTGATAATAACCGATACAAAACCAACCGCCAGGGAAACACGCGCGCCTAATATCAGTCGGCTAAGCAGATCGCGGCCATAAAGATCGGTGCCGAACCAGAATTTTCGCTTGATAATTTGATGCTCTGTGATGTAATTAAAGAATAGGGAGGTCTGCCTGGCGGATGCCAGGAAATCTCTTTTTTCACCATGCGGAGTTGTGATAAATACCTTTTTGCCCGAGTATACCGGTTTGGCGCCGAAGACCACCTCAAAAACATTATATGCAGTTTTAATAGGCTTATCCTCGTCACCAACATATTCGTCCACATAAACAGAATCTTTTGCAAAATAATAGCCCCTGACAGGTAAGTCCTTGTAAAAGGACGGCTGACCAAAAAGCATCTTTGTGAAAAAGTTAACGGTATCCACCGGCTCGCTTTTGCGAATGCGCAGCATGGTAAATTCGGCGCCGGGTTTCTTAATACTCAGCTGGATGGTCATATTATTGGCAAGGGGGGTAGAGTCGGGCATAACCAGGTAACCCAATATGGCGATGAGCACAGAGAGCAGGATAAATACGAGCCCGGCAACAGCAATCTTATTACGCTTGAATGCCTTCCAGGTGCGCTGCGATGGGGTTAGTTCGGCCAAGTGTTCTTAATAGATCAGTTGGGCTAAATATCGCTTATTTAAAAGCAAAAACAAAGTTTTATCGTACCACACGGCCTTTCCACTCGTATTTCCGGGTATTCCCCATCAGGCCTATATAGACAAAGTAGATAATGTGCAGAGGGATCAGCAGTATCAGCAAAATTACGAGCCCCTGGCGTTTAAGAAAAGTGGTTATAGGCAACAGAAAGGCTATCTCGAAAACATACTTCAATAAAAACTGGAGCAGGAACAACTTAAAAAAGTAAATATTATAAAAGCCTAGCCCTGCATTTACAATTAATGATAAATTGAATAACCATATCGCAACAGCCAGGGCCACTATCCTTTTATCCTTGTATTTGGTCGACTTGGATGCCCAGCGCCGGCGCTGACTTAAAAATGATTTCAGCGTATGTTTGGCGTGTGTGTACACTATCGCCTCGCGCTGTTTTAAAAAACCGATCCTCTCCGGGTACCGTACCGCTATCTTTTGCAGTAGTAACTCATCATCTCCTGACGCCAGGTCATCGATGCCCTTAAAGCCGCCTGCTTCATAAAACACATCTTTGCGGTAAGCCAGGTTGGCCCCATTGCAGGTGGACGCCCTTTTGTTACCGATAAATGACGCCCCTAAACCAATGAGGTAAGCAAACTCAAGTGTCTGCATATACTCAAACAAGGTGCGCTCCTCAAAATAAGATACCGGCGACGAGATCATCACCAGGTTATTGCTTTCGAAATAGCCGACAACAGATGATAACCATTTGCTCCCCATACGGCAATCAGCATCCGTAGCCACCATCAGGTCGCCGGTGGACAAGTCGATAGCCGTGGCTATCGCTTTTTTCTTGTAGGAATTAAGCGGCTGATCCTCGTTTAGCTGCAACAGTTTAACGCCCTTATCCGCATAGCTGCGTATAATCTCAGCGGTACGATCGGTCGAATGGTCGTCAACAATGATAATCTCGGTCAGCTCTTTGGGATAATCCTGTGCCAGTATATCGTCAATGGTAAAACGGATATTATTTTCCTCGTTCCGGGCAGCGATCAAAATGGTCACTCTGGTGGTAAAGGCACCCGTATGTGGCGCAGGGCGCTTCAAACCGGCCCACCCTTTTATAAAGTAGGTCAGCAGCAAAAGATAGATGCCGGTAAGCAGCAGCGACAGGATACTAAGAAGTGCGATCAAAGAATTTGAGTTTTAAGACGAAAACGGAACCTAATATAGCAGGAACGATCAGGTTTATGAACCAGATAGACGAAACGGCTGCCATTACGGCTATGTTCTGATCGGTAATATAAGCAAAAAAGGCCGAGGCGGTCATGCTGCGCACACCCACATCAAGCAGGTCAAGCGAGGGCAGGGCCGACTGGATAAAGAACAGGATGAACACCATCATCATCATCGGGAAAACCGGCATAGCAGGTATAAGCAGGTGAATAACCAGGAAATACTGGAAAGAAAACACCATGAACCTGGTGATACAAAACCACATGATATTGAGCAATTCGCCGGTGTGGTACCTGGCCATGATGTCAAAAAAACGATGGTATTTTTCCAGGAACCTGATCCTGTTTAACAAGGTAACCAGCCAGCCGATATTGAAATAAAACACCAGCAGCAGCGCCATAAAGCCTAACGCCGCCAGCGATAAGGCAAGAGACAGGGCGATATTAACATGTAAATAAGTGAACACAAACCACACCAGCGCCGTCAACCCCAATACATTGGTGATCACATTTTGCCCGAAGGAACCGATTGCCATTATAAATACACCATGTATACGTTTCCGGTTTGGTAAAAACATTACCCTACCGCCATATTCGCCCAGGCGGTTTGGTGTAAATATAGCCCAGGTCAGTCCGCAAAAAACAGCTTCAATAGCCTGCCAGGCGGTAATATTTACCAATCCGCGGGTCAGGTATTTCCATTTGAAGGATTCAGTAACCCAGTTTACCAGCATCAACAATACAACACATGACATGATGAAGGTAGCCTGGTTACGGTCAATACCTGCGATAAGTGCCTCAAATCTTTTGAGGTTATCATTGCTGTTTATGCGATGATAAATAAAGACGAAGGCCAGAATGAGTATTGCGGCTTTGATGGAATAAGAGAGCAGTTTTTTTGCAGCGGCAGTCAACAGGTAAAATTTCCTGCAATGTTACGAAAAGTTCATGGCTGATGGTTCATAGTTCACAGCAGAAAAGGAATCGCATTCCCCTTCTTTACTAT
>Ga0157378_10006662_pt1 | contig 10093 bp, 9 predicted proteins | sample M65metaG_FD_115309 | JGI IMG/M metagenome (GOLD analysis project Ga0157378, IMG submission 115309) | Miscanthus rhizosphere microbial communities from Kellogg Biological Station, Michigan, USA - M6-5 metaG | ecosystem: Host-associated > Plants > Roots > Rhizosphere > Soil | place: USA: Michigan... | reverse complement strand
CGTCGCGCTGCCGGCCGGCGGCGGCCACGAGATCGGCGTGCTGGCGACGGCGTTTGCGGACATGGCGGCCGAGTCGCGCGCCAAGACCGCGGCGCTGCGCGAGAGCGAGCAGATGGCGCGCGACGTCGTCGGCAACGCGCTCGACGCCTTCGTCCAGACCGACGAGGCCGGCGCCATTCTGGAATGGAATCCAGCGGCGGAGGCCATCTTCGGCTGGTCGCGGCAGGAGGTGCTGGGCAAGGAACTGATCGTCCTGCTGCTGCCTGAGGAGCATCACGCGCTTCGCCGGCAGAAGCGGGAGCAACTGTTGCGCAACGAGGAGAGCGCGGCGGCCGGCGAACGTTTCGAGGTCGACGCCATCCGCAAGGACGGACATACCATCAAGATCGAGGTGTCGCTGAAAGCGCTTCGCCGCCGCAGCGGCTATGTCGTCAACGCCTTCATCCGCGACATGACTCAGAAGATCGCCGCCGACGAGCAATTGCGGCAGGCGCAGAAGATGGAAGCCGTCGGCCAGTTGACCGGCGGCGTCGCGCACGACTTCAACAACGTGCTGACGGTCATCACCGGCACCATCGAGATTCTGGCGTCGGAGGTTTCCGACCGGCCGGATCTCGCCGCCATCACCCGCCTGATCAGCGAAGCGGCCGATCGCGGCGCCGAACTCACCGCGCATCTGCTCGCCTTTGCGCGCAAGCAGCCGTTGCAGCCGCGCGACATCGACGTCAATCGCCTGATCGTCGAATCGGCGAAACTGATGCGGCCGACGCTCGGCGAGCATGTCGAGATCGAATCGATGCTGGCGGATTCGGTGTGGCCGGCGCTGGTCGATCCCGGCCAGCTCTCTTCGGCGCTGCTCAATCTGGCGATCAACGCCCGCGATGCGATGTCCGGCGGCGGCAAGCTGACGCTCGAGACCCGCAACGTCGTTCTCGACGAGAGCTATGCTGCCGCCCACAGCGACGTGCGGGCCGGCAACTACGTCATGATCGCGGTGAGCGACACCGGCGTCGGCATCCCGGAAGCGATTCGCGACCGGGTGTTCGATCCGTTCTTTTCGACCAAGGAAGTCGGAAGAGGCACCGGGCTCGGGCTCAGCATGGTCTATGGCTTCGTCAAGCAATCCGGCGGCCACATCAAGGTCTACAGCGAGGAAGGTTTCGGCACGACGTTCAGGCTCTATCTGCCGCAGGCGGGCGGGGCGCCGGACCCGTCGGCGACGGCAATGGCGAGCGCGGAACTGCAAGGCGGCGACGAGACCATCCTGGTCGTCGAGGACGACGCGCTGGTGCGCACTTATGTCGTGACCCAACTGCAAAGCCTCGGCTACAAGACCCTGGCTGCGGCGAACGGCGCCGAAGCGCTTGATATCGCCGACGGCGGCGCCGCATTCGATCTGCTGTTCACGGATGTGATCATGCCGGGCCGGCTGAACGGCCGGCAGCTCTCCGCCGAAATGGCGCAGCGGCGTCCGCGCCTGAAGGTGCTGTTCACGTCGGGCTACACCGAAAATGCCATCATCCATCACGGCCGGCTGGATTCCGGCGTGCTGCTGCTGGCGAAACCGTATCGCAAGCTGGATCTGGCGCGGATGGTGCGCATCGCCCTGACCGACGCCGGAATCCTCGCCGACAGCCAGCCGCCGGCGTCCTGAGGCTCAGCGTCGCGCGGCGATATGGTCGGCGAGCACGGCGGCATCGTCGCCGACGCCCGACAGAAACGAGGAATTCATTTTCGACAGCCAGGGCAGGCCGAGGAAATACAGGCCGGGAATATCGGTGATGCCGTTGCGATGCAGGGGATCGCCGTTGGCGTCCTTCACCGCAATATCAATCCAGCCGAAATCGAGCCCGTAGCCGGTGGCCCAGATCACCGAATTGATTTTTTCCGCAGCGAGATCGAGCCGCTGCAGCGGCTCGGTGACGCAAAGCGGGTCCGGCAGCGTCGCCCGTGCTTCGGGCTCTTCGGGCAGGTCGAGGCCGCGCAGCTTTGCGAAGGCGTCCGCGAAGGTGAGGAACATATTGAAGACGAGGTCGCCCGCCGCCATGCTTTCGGCAAGACCCGGCGCGATCTCGATGACGCCGCCACGCGCCGCGTTCAGGTGCCCGACCAGCGTCATGCCGTCGGCCGCATAACGGCGGAAGTCGATGGTATGGCCGCCATAGGCGCCCGTGATCACCGGGCCGAGCGCCGACGCGCCGCGCTGCGCGGTCGGGGTCTGGTCGATCTTCATCTCCGCGATCCACCAGATCACGTCGCGGCCGCGATAGCGGCGCGGCAGGCGGCGATGGGTGCCGACCGACAGAAAGACGCGACGGCCGGCGCGCTGCAGTTCCTCGGCGATCTGCGCGCCCGACGCGCCGGCGCCGGCCACCAGCACCGCGCCCGGTGGAAGCTGTTCGGGATTCTGGTAGCGCGAGGCGTGGACCTGAAATACCGGATGATCGCGCAGCAGGTCGGGGATCAGCGCGCGCTGATACGGACCGGTGGCGACGACGACATTGTCGGCCTCGATAATGCCGCCGGCGGTTTCGGCGACGAAGCCACCATCGCGCCGGCGCAACCGCGTCACCTCGACGCCGCAGCGGATCGGCGGCGCCACGAAGTCCGCATAGGCTTCGATGAATTTGATGATGTCGGGCGTCGACGCAAAGGCATCGGGCTCGGTGTACGGAAACGGAAAGTCCGGCAGCCGCACCGACCAGTTCGGAAACTGAAAGGCGAGACCGTCCCAGCGTTCGCTGCGCCAGCGCTCGGCGATCCGCGAACGTTCCAGCACGAGGTGCGAGAGCCCGCGCTGCTTGAGCCGGTGGCTCATGACGAGCCCGGCTTGGCCGCCGCCGATGATCAGGGTGTCGACTCGTTCAACCGGCATGGCGCACGTTCTTGCGGCGCGCGGCCGGTTCGGCCGCGGCGCGGATGATCCAGCGCCTGAACGCGGCGAAATCGCGCTGCTCGGTGCGGAAGCCGCGATAGACCAGGTACCAGCGCATGCCCTTCGGCACGCTTGAGTCGAACGGCGCCACCAGCCGCCCGGCGGCGAGGTCGTCGTCGATATAGGGGCGGATGCCCATGCCGATGCCGAGCCCGTCGACGGTGGCCTGCAGCGCCTGACCGTAGAACTGAAATTCCGGCCCGCGCGCGGTGATGCGGGTGACGCCGGCGGCCTTCAGCCAGGACGGCCAGTCCTCGGGCGAATGCGCGACGCGCAACAAGGTCGGGCCTTTGAGGTCGCCGGGTTTCTTCAGGGCGCTGGCGAACCGCGGCGTGCAGACCGGCGTCAGGTCGGCCGCAAACAGCGGTTCGGCGATCAGGCCGGGCCAGTCGCCGTGGCCGAGCTTGATGCCGCAGCTCCAGTCATCACCGAAAGGCGCTGCCGCGCCGCCGGTGGTGATGCGCACCTCGATGTCGGGTTCTTCTCGGCGAAAATCTCCCAGCCGCGGGATGAACCAGCGCATCGCAAAGGTCGGCCCGACGCCGATGGTCAGCACGCGCGCGCTGGAGGGCGTCGTCACCTGCGCGGTCAGGCTCGCCAGCGCGTCGAAGATCGGCGTCAGCCCGTTCTGATAGGCGCGGCCGGCCGGCGTGGTTTCCAGCCGGTTGGCCTTGCGCTCGAACAGCGCGACGCCGAGCCGTTCTTCCAGCAGATGCACCATGCGGCTGACGGCGGCCGCCGACACGTTCAGCTCCTGCCCGGCCGCGGCGAAGCTTCCGCTGCGGGCGGCGGCCTCGAATGCCTTGATGCCGTTGAGAAAGAGCAGTCGCCGCACGTAACCCTCAGGAAAACTGATGCCAGGACAAGATAACTCAGTTTGCGCGTCCCGTCCAAGCGCGGCAAAACATTCCGCAGGGAGATTCCGATGACGCCGATTCTGATCGCCGCGCTGGGCCTGCTGATGGTGGCGACAGCCTTCCTGTCGGGCCTGTTCGGCATGGCCGGCGGCATGATCCTGATCGGCGTGCTCCTGACCTTCATGCCGCTGCCGACGGCGATGGTGCTGCACGCGATCACGCAGATGTCGTCGAACGGCTGGCGCGCCTTCCTGTGGCGCGCGCATATCCGCTGGCGGCCGGTATCGGTCTATCTGATCGGCTGCGCGCTGGCGCTCGGCCTGTGGTCGCTGACCCGTTACGTGCCGGACAAGCCGGTGGCGTTGCTGCTGCTGGGCGTCACCCCGTTCATGGCGCGGATGATGCCAAAGGACATCAAGCCCAATCCGGACAGCATCTGGCAGGGTACGTTCTACGGCACCATCTGCATGGGACTGATGCTGATGACCGGCGTATCCGGTCCGCTGCTCGACACGTTCTTCCTCGGCGGCAATTTCGGCCGCCGCGAGATCGTCGCCACCAAGGCGACCTGCCAGGTCGCCAGCCATTTCACCAAGCTGATCTATTTCGGCGGCATCATCGACCAGGCCGCGACGCTCGATCCGGTGCTGGCGGCGGTCGCGATCGCGGCCTCGATGCTCGGCACCACGCTGGCGCGGCGGATTCTCGAAGCGATGAGCGATGCGCAGTTTCGCAAATGGGCCAACCGGCTGATCACGACGGTGGCGAGCTATTACATCCTCTATGGCGGCTGGCTGTTTTATGCGTCACGCGCCAGCGCGACGGCTTTCTGAAGAAAAACTAGCGCGCCGTCTCCCCAAGCCGTGGCCGGATGATCTCCACCATCCGGTCCGCCGAGGTGCCCGGCGGGAAGAAGCCCAGATAGTTTCCTTCGCGGTCCATCAGATAGATGTAGGCGGTGTGATCGACGGTGTAATAGCCGCCGTCCTCGTTGGGCGGATCGACCTTGGCGTAATAGACCTTGTAGGCGTCGGCAGCCTTGCGGATGGCGTCCGCGCTGCCGGTGAGACCAACCAGACGCTTGTGAAACATCGGCACATATTCGGCGAGATGTTGCGCGGTGTCGCGTTCGGGATCGACCGTGATGAACAGCGGCTGCACGCTGTCGCCGTCGGTGCCGAGCTTGTCGAGCGCGAGCCCGATCTGCTGCAGGTCGGTCGGGCAGATGTCGGGGCAGTACGTGAAGCCGAAATAGACCAGCATCAGCTTGCCGCGAAAGTCGTTTTCGGTGCGGACCTTGCCGGTGTGGTCGGTGAGTTCGAACGGCCCGCCGACCGGCTCCCGATTCCACATCAGGATGTCCATCACTTCCGCCGGCGAGCGCGTCGGCGCGTCGCCGGCAAAGGCGGGCGCCAGCATCAGCCAAAACAAAATGCCGGCACGAAGGATCATATGCCGAAGGTAAGACGGCTGCCGGTCGTGGTCACCAGCACCTTGTCGCCCATCTGCGCCGTCGCCTCCTGAACGAAATTGAGCCCGCTGCAATGCATCGGGATCAGCACATCAGGCTCGAGCGCCTTGATCTCGCTGACCACCTGCTTGAGGTAGTCCGCCGGCGCCGGGCCGAGATGGAAGCCGCCGACGATGGCGTGGATCTTCTGGATCCCCGAGACCTCCTGCGCCTGCTTGACCGAATTGACGATGCCGACATGACCGCAGGATGAGATCACGACCAGGCCCATGTTCTTCACGTTGAAACAGGTCGCGTGTTCATGAATGTGTTCGTCGGGCACGATCTTGCCTTCCATCTCCGCCGGCAGATAGTGGCCGATGTTGCAGCCCAGCCCGTCCTTGATGCCGAACTCGACCCAGGTCTGCGGCAGCACACGCTCGATGCTGCGGCGGGTAATCTTGCCGGTCGTGAAGGCGTGGCCGGCGATCACGGTCGGCGTTTCGCACAGCACGGTCGTGACTTTCTGCGAGGCGAGTTGGCGGCGGTCGAGCGTGCCGAAATCGGCGAACTGGCCCTTGGTCGGCGTGGCGTTGACGCGATGACAGAAATTGTCCTCGCCGCCGGCATAGAGCTTTACCTCGGGGGGAAGCTTGTCGCGGAACTTGTCGAGAAAACCGAGCAGTCCGCCGAAGTGATCGTAATGGCCGTGGCTGACGATCAGCGCATCGATCTTCGATGGATCGGCCCCGACCAGTTCCATGTTGTTGATCAGAACCTCCGGCGTGTAGCCGTAGTCCAGCATCAGCGTGCGCTGGTCGTTCGCGGCCTGCGACTCCAGCCACAGCGACAATCCCCACTCGCTGTGCACCGGCTTTCGATAATCGCCGCCGCGCGGCAGCGGCGTGACCGAGACGCCATTGGCCTGTTTCGGGCGGAAGAACTGATCGAAGCTGGAATCGACCAGCACCTTGATCGACAATTTGTCCACGATCGGGACTGCGATCGGCGCCGCGCTGGCGATCTCGACGCAGGAAAAGGCGCTGGTGGCGGCAAGCGCCGCGGAGGCTTTCAGAAAATCGCGACGGCCAAGATCCGTTGTCATCGAATGGCTCCCCATCATTGTTGCGGTTGCTCCGCAAATTCTGCGGACAGCCTAGGCGCAAATGCATGCGGCCTCAATGGCGGTCATGTCCGTTATCACATTCGCGCGCGGAGATGCCGGCGCCATTGACTCATTTGTGCGATCCGCCCAAATTCATGCATCCGCATCTTTTTTTGCGATGCGCTTCAATCATGCAGGGATGGTACGCCGATGATCGATCTTCATTACTGGAGCACGCCGAACGGCCACAAGATAACGATCTTCCTCGAAGAGACCGGACTCGAGTACAAGATTTTCCCGGTCGTCATCGGCAAGGGCGATCAGTTCAAGCCGGAGTTTCTGGCGATCGCGCCGAACAACCGCATTCCGGCGATGGTCGATCACGCGCCGAAGGGCGGGGGGAAGCCGATCTCGATCTTCGAGTCCGGCGCGATGCTGCTCTATCTCGCCGAGAAGACCGGAAAGTTCCTGCCCGCGGATCTTTACGGCCGCTACGACGCGATCCAGTGGACGTTCTGGCAGATGGGCGGACTCGGGCCGATGGCGGGGCAGAACCACCACTTCCGCAACTACGCCGTCGAAAAGCTGCCTTACGCCATCGACCGTTATGTCAACGAGACCAACCGGCTCTACGGCGTGCTCAACAAGCGCCTCGCCGACCGCGAATTCATTGCCGGCGACTATTCGATCGCCGATATGGCGAGCTATCCCTGGATCGTGCCGTACCAGAACCAGGGCCAGAACATCGACGACTTTCCGCACCTCAAGCGTTGGATGGAAACCATCGGCGCCCGGCCCGCGACGGTGCGCGCCTATGCCAAGGCCAAGGAAGTCAACCCGAACTTCGGCCAACCCGCCATCCGCACCGAGGAAGAGCGCAAGATGCTGTTCGGGCAGACGGCGGCGGTGGTGAAGTGACGCGCTGGCGCGTCACTTCACCGCTTGTCATGCGCGGGCTTGACCCGCGCATCCATCTCTTTGAGAAGTTGGATTGCCGGGTCAAGCCCGGCAATGACGGATAGGCCAAGGGCAAGCCAATGTCTCTCAAACTCTACGAACTCGTCGGCGCCGATGCCGGCCGTCCATTCAGTCCGTTCTGCTGGCGGACGCGGATGGCGCTGGCGCACAAGGGGCTATCGGCGGAAACGATACCGTGGTGCTTTACCGACAAGGAAGCGATCGCGCCGCACAAGTCCGACAAGGTGCCGGTGCTGCTCGACGGCGAAAAGTCAGTTGTCGATTCCTGGGCGATCGCCAACTATCTCGAAGATACCTATCCCGACCGACCCTCGCTGTTCGGCGGCGAGGGCGGTCGCGCCAGCGGGCGGATGCTGAACTGGTGGGGCGACCTCACCGTGATCGGCGGCATCTTTCCGATGATCATCGCCGACATCCCGCTCAACCTGAAGCCGGTCGACGCCGCCTATTTTCGCAAGTCGCGCGAGGCGCGCTTCGGCAAGCCACTGGAAGAAATCATGGCCGGCCGCGACAAGTTGGTCGAAGGCTTCCGCAAATCGCTCGACCCGCTGCGGTTGACGTTGAAGACGCAACAATTCCTTGGCGGCGACGCGCCGAACTATGCCGACTACATCGTATTCGGCCCGTTCCAGTGGGCGCGCGTGATGTCACCGTTCAAACTGTTGCTGGAAGACGATCCGGTCCACGCCTGGCGCGAGCGGCTGTTCGATGCGTTCGACGGCATGGCGCGGAAGTCGCCGGGATATCACGGGCAGGGCTAGCCCGGCGACCGCGCAGGCCTCGACGGCCGCGTGGTTCTGTAGACCGGCGCCGTGGTCTCGCAGACCGGCGAGTAGCCGGGCTGCAGCGCCGGTCCGCCGAAGCGCAGCATGTCGTAGCGGATCGATTCCGAAAAATCCGCGCTGGTGATGCCGGGCTGGCTGAAGGCCTGCGCCACCGCCATCGCGACGCGCTGATCGACCGGCGTGGAAAATGCCGCAACGGCGGCTTTGAGCTTTTCGTGGCTGCACATGATCGGCATGTTGGCGACCCGCGGACAATCCAGCTTGACCTGCCAGGCATGGACATAGGCGGTCATCGCCTCGACGAGATTTTTCTTCATCGTGCTGTCGCAGGGCGACAGCGCAAATCCGGTGGCGGCCTGCAGTGCTTCGAGCTTGATCTTGTCGAGCGAGGCCAGGATGCGTTCGTTCTCGCGCTTCCGGTCTTCCTCTTCTTTCGCGGCCTGACCGCCGGACGGGCTGGTGAATGCCGTATGTAGCAGGCCGATGCTGACCGGAAAGCCGCGCGCCGCCCACGACACGCAGGCGAACGAGGCCAGGAAGGCCAGGGCCACAAAGACGTGGATACGGTTCATCGACCTGTCTCAGCCAAGGATAGGCCTGCATGCTACATGCAACCGGCTTAACGAATCGATTGCGGCCGGTGCGGGCTTTGCTACGATCGAAAACGGATCGAAAACGTTTCAGTTAAGATTCGAACGAATGCCGGTTCCGGATCAGGGGCCGCTCGTTGAGTGATGGCGGACAAGTCGCTTCGGGCAACGACGGGTGCTAGAATCCGCACCTCGTACGCAGCATCTCCAGCACCGCACCGAGATCGGGCACCACGGCGGCGCAGTTGGCGCGCGAGGCGTCCGTCGGCGGCACCATGTCAGGGACCATGATGGTGATGGCTCCGGCGGCGAGCGCTGCCGCGACGCCGTGGTTGGAATCCTCGATCGCCACGCAGGTTTCAGGTCTGGTGCCGAACCGCGATGCCGCCAGCAGATAGAGATCCGGGCTCGGCTTGCCGCGGACGACGTCGTCGCGGGTCAACACGGCGTCGAACCGGTCGTGGATGCCGGCGAGCCGCAAATGCGCATCCGCGGTGCGCCGCGACGAGGAGGTGACGATCGCCATCGGGAAGCGCGCGGCGCGCAAGGCGTCGAGCAGTTCGACGGCGCCGTTTTTTACCGGCAGGCCCGCTTGCAGGATTTCGTCGCGCCTCGCGATGAAGGCCGTGTTGATCTCCGCCAGCGGAAAGTCTTCGCCATAGCGCATCAGCAGGATCGCCTCGCATTCCGGTCCCGGCAGACCGACCATCGCATGACAGAGCGGAACGATGTCGTCGGTGAAACCATGCGCCTGCAACGCCGCGACCAGGCTGTCGAGATAGACCTGCTCGGTGTCGAGCAGCGTGCCGTCCATGTCGAGCAGGACGGCGTTGACATTCCAACTGCCGGTCACGTTGCCGCCGAGCTTGTGGCCTCGGCAGCAGTCTCTGTTGCAGCCTTGCGCAAACAATCCGGACACAGGCAATCGCCGCCGTCCGACGGCATCGGCAGCCGGTAGGCTTCGTCCATGCACCAGCAGGACCCGGACAGGTTGCAGCCGAACTCGGCGCTGCATCGGGCGCAGGTGAGGCGGCGGGACGGCTGGTTTTCTGACCGATTTGTCATGAACGGAGCGGCGTTCCCTGCACAGAATTAATCTCGGGTTCATCTCGAACGGCGGTATAGTCCGGCGCAATATACGCCCGGGAACGCTTTAGGGAAATCCGATGGCCCGCGATTCGCAAGCAGCCCTCGTTGCGCTCAACCGCTTCGGTTTCGGTGCGCGGGGCGGGGCTTCCGGCGACTTCGTCAACGCGGCCTCCGATCCGCGCGGTGTTGTGCACGCGGAACGGCTCCGCCCCAACCGGGTGCTGCTCGAAGTACCCGGCTTGCAGTCGACGTCGGCGCTCGGCAAGGCGGTGTTCGACTATCAGTTCGAGATTCAGCAGGCGCG
>Ga0157378_10006661_pt1 | contig 10095 bp, 4 predicted proteins | sample M65metaG_FD_115309 | JGI IMG/M metagenome (GOLD analysis project Ga0157378, IMG submission 115309) | Miscanthus rhizosphere microbial communities from Kellogg Biological Station, Michigan, USA - M6-5 metaG | ecosystem: Host-associated > Plants > Roots > Rhizosphere > Soil | place: USA: Michigan... | reverse complement strand
TTTTTATTCTGCTGGTTATGGGCAGCTTTGCTTCTATGGCCCAAAATAGTTATGGTCTCAGGATCATGGGAGGAGTAGGTTTTGCATTTGGATTACTTTTTCTTTTTGAGCTCGTATCAGTACTTCGTAAGAAGGGCGATAAGGATGTGTTTGCAGTGACAGAATTAGTGTGCCTCTTTTTGCTGTCATCCATATTTGCGCTCCGGGTTTTTTTTATACGTTTCCCCTATGTCGAATTTTTGTTTGCAACGGCAGGCATATTACTCACCCTGATTTACGTGCGAAAAATGGTAATGAGCTTCCGGCAGCTCCAACCAAAAAGCAATTTGATGGCAATGATCATGCTCGCATTTCATTTGAGTATTATTCTGTTTTTTGTTTCATTGATAACTGCACCGTTTTCTGCAAAAATCTCGGAGCTTTCGGGAATCATTGCTTTTATTTTGCTCCTTGTCTTTATCGCGGTAGGATTGATTAAAAAGGACTTGATAGCTGATGGGGAAAGCATATCAGCTTTCAGGATGGTTACTCGTCTTAAAGACCATTCGATTATCATTGTTTCCCTCTTCTTATTATTTTCTTTTTATTTAGCATTTAATAAAACTGGCCTTATACCAGGAGTTTATTCAGATGAGTTTCCACAGGCCTATTTTAGACTTATAGAGGACGTCACAAAGCAAAATGAGAAACCGGTGGATGGAAAATATAAATACGAAAAGTTTAAAGAACGGTATGATCAGTTCCTAAAGCATAATAGATTCAAAGATCAATAGTCAGGGTGATCGTCAGAATCATCAGCAGCGGCGTTCTCATTTTTGGACATAGCTTTTGATTGCCTTGAGGTAGAGGAGCGGGACACGATTATTTTCAAAATTTTCTTCGATTAGCAGCGCCAAATCTTCCAAAAAGTTCGATAAGTCTCCGGTCGCCTCCATATGCGTTTTGTCGGGCGGATTCGATATGAATGACAGTGATTGCAATGATAATAATAATGCCTGCTTCCACTTCCACTTTTTGAGGCGCCACCGGTTAGTGAACCGTTGCAATTGGGACACTCCAGGGGCTCCCGCAGATACAAGATTCACGGAGACACGGGTTGTTTCCATTCTTCGCGTAAATAAGCAGCTTGTCCTAAAAATAAATCGCTGAATGATCAGGCAGATTTTAAAATTCCGTTTACTCATCTATCATCGCTGTCTACCCATTATAGCCTTCCTTTACTCATTTAATAAATCACGGCGAATGGCCAGTTCTATTTTTACATCATGTAAGGCCTGCCTAATGTCGTAAATTACTCTTACTCTTTTTCACCAAACCAGGCTTTCCAGAACTGTTATGAAAAAATATTTTTTGATCGCTGTATTATTATATAGCTGCTGTTTTCAGTCAACTTCACAGGTTGTTTCTTCCGCTGTTACCGATAGCATAAATCTTTACAGCACCATGAAAAAAGTGAACCTGCTAAAAGACAGCGCGAAGGTTGATATGCTGAATTTGATTGCTTCGAGAGCGGTTTTTATCTTATCGCATCAAACGAGGATCGCCATTGAATATAAATATGCTACCGAAGCCCTGCAGGAAGCAACAAGGCTTAATTACAAAGTCGGCATTGCCAGGGCCCTCCTTACACTTTCTGAGACCAGCTTTTACGCCAGCATGAATATGCCAGGAGATACCGCACTAAAACATGGTTATTTTCTAAAGGCCTTCCAAATAGCACAGGAGACAAATAATCATGAACTGCTTGGGTGGTGTTATTATGAAATTTCAGGGATGGCCTCCTATACAAAAAATAATACTGACACTGCAATAGCTTATTCCCTTAAATCTATTGATAATTTTTTAAAAGCAAAGGATACATTATTTGCAGCTCAAGTTACCAGCGACCTCGGTAGTGCTTATAGTCAAATGGGGGATTATGAGCATGCGTTTGACTATGCCAGGAAAAGCCTTGAACTGTCAAAAAGAAGCGGAGCTGATTTTTCACTCAGCTGGAAGCAATACAATGTCCAAGCTGCATTGAGCGACATAGCCAGTTTATACACCACTGCCGGTGACTATGAAACCGCCATGAATTACATTTTGGAAAATGCCCGTTACGGAAAAGAAAATAAAACAGGCTGGGAAAATTTTGACAGAGACATTGCCAATCTTTATTGCACCATGGGTAAATATGACTCAGCATTGGCATATGCGAACCGGATTGATACGTTTGTTCCTCCCGGCTTATTTCCCGGAAGATCTGCTGTACTCGGACAAATTTATCTTAATGGCACGAAGGAATATGATAAAGCGATAGCCGAATTCACCAGATGCAGCGATACCGTAAGAAAATATTTGCCAGATACCATCTATGCTACTGCCAGATACTTAATTTACATCGGGCAGGCATATGAAGGCAATAAAAATTATAACACCGCTTTAAAATACGCAGCGCAGGGTGTGAGATTAGTTGAGGAAAAAAACCAGCGCCCTCTGATGATGCAAGGCTACCAGGTGCTTTCATCCATATATCATCATCTCGGCAATAATGACAGTGCTTATGAATATATTCTCAGGTATCACACCCTGAAAGACTCTATTCAGAATAAACAATTTTTATTAAGGATATACAATTCTAAAAAAGACGCGGCAGATGAAAAAAAGGAGGCCCGGTTATCACTTTTAGACAAGGATAATAAATTAAAAACTGAGCAATTAAAACAAGAATTGCAACAAAAAAAATTTCTTTTAATTCTTTTTTCGGCATTCGTGCTGACAGGAATTTTTGTTTACAGGAGTATTTATTTAAGACGCAAGAATGAAAAGCTGCGACTGGAAAATGAATTAACAGTGCAACGGTTGGAGAATGAAAAGAAACATGCAGAGTTGAAGCGACAGGCGTCCGACCTGCAGATGCAGGCGTTGAGGGCACAGATGAACCCGCATTTTATATTTAACAGCCTTAGTTCCATCAACTGGTTTATTATGGAGAATGACAAGGATACAGCATCTGATTATCTCACTCGCTTTTCAAGGCTGATGCGAATGGTGCTGAATGCGCAGAAGCCGATGATCCCGCTGGAAGATGAATTAAAAATGCTGCAGCTTTATCTTGATATGGAACGATTAAGACTGGAAAATAGTTTTGATTACAGCATCACCTTTACGAATACTATTGATGCGGGAAATGTTTCTATTCCCCCGATGCTGTTACAGCCCTTTTGTGAAAATGCAATATGGCACGGATTCAAGAATAAGGAAGGCCAGGGTCATATAAATATCAATATCAGGACAGAGGATCATCTGCTTGAGTGTATCATAACCGATGACGGCATTGGAAGAAAACAAGCTGCCTTGTTTAAAAGGAAATCTTCTAAAAATGAAGGATCAATGGGACTTGAAATCACTCGTGAAAGGCTTGCATTGTTCAGCGAAGAAAATAATGCAGAGGCCGATTTTGAAATGGAAGATCTTGTGGATGAAATTGGACAGGGAAAAGGAACAAGAGTAATTTTAAAAATAGTTTATAAAGAATTTATTGAAGAGCTTGCGTAAAAAATTCATCAAATGCTCAACGCGATCATAGTAGATGACGAACCCCACTGTTGTAAGACGCTGGACTCGTTGTTGAAAAGATATTCTCCCGAAGTAAACGTTCTTGCAACATGCACAAACGGTGCTGATGCGTTGAAAGCCATACAGGCACTCGATCCTGACCTTGTATTCCTCGATGTAGAAATGCCAAAGATGAATGGATTCGACATGCTCGAGCAAATGCCTTCGGTAAATTTTCATCTTATATTTGTTACGAGTTATGACGCATACGCATTGAAGGCAATTCGATTCAGCGCCATTGATTATTTGTTAAAGCCTGTTGACCGCGAAGAATTACAAATTGCGGTGCAGAAAGTGATCAAACGCATGCAGGCGCCTCTGCCCGGGCAACTGAAGATCATATTGGAAAAAATACAACATCCTGCCTCCGCTTCCAATAAAATTGCATTGCCTACGATGGAAGGATTGCAGATGATCGCAGTCGAGTCCATCGTCGTTTGCGAGGCCGATGACAATTACACAACGCTTATCCTGAAAAACAATAAAAAAATTGTTGTCTCCTGTACTTTAAAAGTAATTGAAGAATTACTGGAAGATCACTCTTTCATTCGTGTGCACCGTTCTTTTGTTGTCAATCTTAATGAAATTGAAAAGTATGTAAAAGGAGACGGCGGCTACCTGGTAATGAGCGACGGTTCTGAAATTTTGATTTCAAGAAATAAAAAGGAAGAGTTGTTGAAGAAACTTGTCTACGGAAAAGAGTAAAATCAAGTTTATGGAGTCGTTGATTTGACGAAGTTGAGAATAATAATTGTAATGGTAAGTTCATCGTTGCTTTAAATTCAATAATGAACGCTTTGTGTTCCGAAAGCGAACACTACAACGGTGTAATTGACCTATATTTGATTGATTGTCACAGGCAGCCAAAGCTGGCATTGCGTTGGCATTTAACATTGTCTTTACTTCACTTCTTTAGCCATTTAATATTTCTGCTATGCTTATGAGCTATTTTAAAATTGCGTGGAGAAACTTGCTCCGCAATAAGGTCGTCTCCTGTATCAAAATTCTTGGCTTAAGTATCGGTCTTAGCACCTGCATGCTCATTTTCCTGTTTGCCAAAGATGAAATAACCTTCGACCAGTTTCATCAAAACAAAGCCAATCTTTACAGGATCACGGAAACGTTTAAGGCGAGGGGCGAGTTGTCAAGTTTTGGAAGCTTCGGAAGCCCTCTTTGGGGCAGATATTTTGCGGAGGAGATCCCCGGAGTAAAAGGATATGTTGGTGTAACGTCCTGGAGACATGTAACTGTGAAACATGGCAATGATGTATTCACTGAATTGCCGTTGTTTGCAGATGATAACTTTTTTTCAGTATTTACATTTCCTCTTTTGCAAGGGAATAAAAATACAGCCCTGAAAGAGCTCCATTCAGTAGTGTTGTCAAGGGACATGGCCATGAAATATTTCGGCACGACCGATGTGATAGGAAAAATGTTACAGGTAAGAGTGTTCAGTGATAATTTCGATAATTTTACGGTCACAGCGGTAGCGGAAAATGCTCCTCCAAATTCTACGTTTAAAGTCGATATTGTGCTTCCTCTCGATCCTTTTGAAAATACGCAAAACGAATATTCGGGATACAGAACTGATCCAAGCTGGGAAGGTGGGGATGTGAACACCTTCTTATTACTTTCACCAAAAGGGGATATTAAGTTCATCGAAAAAAGAATGCAGCAATTGTATGAAAAGAATGTCAAAGAAGAACTGGAAAAAAAAGATCAAAAATATGATTCAAGCAACAGGTGGAGGCTCGGTCTGCAACCTTTAACGAATACTCATTTGAGTACTAAAATAGATTCAGCAAATGGAGCCAACACAAGCAATCCAATCTATTCCTATATACTCAGTTGTGTTGCGGTGTTTATTTTGATCGTTGCCTGTATCAATTTTATCAACCTTGCCATCGCGCAGTCTTTAAGGCGTACTAAGGAGATCGGGATAAGAAAGGTATCCGGTGGCACACGCAACCAGTTAATAAAACAATTTCTTCTTGAATCATTTCTTGTTTCGCTGTTGGCCTTTGTCATCGCAATTGTAATAACCAACGCGATACTACCGTTCTTTAACCAGCTTGCAAATAAGCAACTGAGCTTTTCTTATTTAACTGACGGCTATGTATATGCCGGATTTTTTTTGCTGCTCCTGGTCACGTCGTTTATTGCCGGTTTCTATCCTTCACTGGTGCTTTCGGCATTTCAACCGGCAAAAGTTTTATACAGCAGGGAGAAGTTGACGGGGAAAAATTATTTTACGAAAACGTTATTCATTTTACAATTTTCCCTGGCCATTTGCCTGATAATCGGCGCTATTGCTGTTAACACTCAATTGAGCTATGTATTGCATGCGGATCGCGGATATGATACCAAAAACGTTGTACATTTTGGGATACCCGCAAACGGATCCAGTGACAGGGTTGTCGCTATGTTCAAAAGCGAATTAATAAAACAACCCAATATTGTCGGTGTAACAGCAGCCAATATTGGCCAGAGGGGAGCCATGATGGAATTCGAAGGGCAAACTATCCCGACCTGGCAAAATAAAATTGACAGGGATGGTTTTAATATTTTTAAGATACAGCTCATTTCCGGTAGGAATTTTTCGCCCGATTATCCTTCAGATATAAATCATTCCATTATAGTAAATGAAACTTTTGTAAGGTCGGCAGGCTTGAACATTCATAGTGCTCTCGGTAAAACAGTGAAGGATGGCATGTACCCGGACAGGGAACCGGAAATGATAGTAGGGGTTATAAAAGATTTTGCCTATCAATCGCTGCACGATAAAATACCTGCTCAAATGTATTCCCAGGATACAGGCTATCATTACTTTCATCTATTCGTAAAGATCCAGCCAAACAATGTTCCTAAGGCACTTGACGCGATTCAAAATGCATATAAAAAGATCCTTCCGGATTATGTGTATTCTTACAAATTCCTCGATGAGAGCAATGCAGAGGATTTTACATCAGATACACAATGGAAACGGATCGTTAACATTGCGTCCGTTCTTTTTGTTTTCATCTCGTGTATGGGTTTGCTCGGGCTTGTGATGCTGTCTATTGGACAGCGCACCAAGGAGATCGGAATCAGGAAAGTATTGGGTGCTGCAGTATCGCGAATTGTTGTGCTTATTTCAAAAGAGTTTATTATCTTGATTTCAGTTGCATTTGTAGTTGGAGCTCCCGTTGCTTATTATTTTATAAATAAATGGCTGCAGGATTTCGCATACCGTATTCATATTGGCTGGTGGATGTTCGCAGCGGCGGGGATACTTGTGCTGGTAGTGACGTTAATGACCATAAGCTTCCAGGCAATCAGGGCAGCAAGGGCCAACCCGGCGAAAAGTCTGAAAACCGAATAGAGCTTGGGATATTCCTGAAAAAATAATGAGAATAATTTAATAACTATATTCAGCTTTATGAACTTCAAAAGGCTGTTTTATTTTCTTACCGGAGCAATTTTACTTGCAACTTGCACCAATTTCAAAAAAAATGTTTCAAGCGAGGATGTGCTTATTAAAGATTTGGATACTACCATTAATCCTGCCGATGATTTTTTTGATTATGCTAATGGCGGTTGGATTAAGAATAACCCGATCCCTCCCGAACACAGTGCCTGGGGAATAGGCCCTATTGTTTATGAAGAAAACCTCAGGAGACTAAAAAATATAATCGAAAAATCTGAAAATGCTAATGCTGCAAATGGATCAGCAGATCAAAAGATCGGGGATTTCTGGGCTACGGCGATGGATACCGCAAAAATTGAAGCACAAGGGCTAAAGCCGCTTCAACCTTACTTTGACAAAATTAATGACATAGCAGATATCAAGTCTTTTGTCGCTGCAATTACTGAATTAAAAAAGATCGGGTCGAACATACTCTTCAATGATTATGTCGAAGAAGACGAAAAGAAGAGCAATGTGATGAGTTACAAATTCTCGCAAGGTGGAATTGGTTTGCCGGAGAGGGAATATTATTTCAAAGACGATAGTACAACAAATAACATTCGTAATGCATACATGAATCACATAGGCAAAGTATTGACGATGTCAGGCGAAGATCCTGGTGTCGCCCGGAGTGCTGCAAAAGACATCTTCGCGATCGAAGCTCAACTGGCAAAAGCTTCCCAAAAACGTGAAGACTGGGATCCTGTTAAGAATTATAATAAGATCGACATTAAAGGTCTTTCGAAAATGTGTGCTATTATTGACTGGACATCCTACCTCGATGATATGGGAGTTAAAAATATCGACTCGGTCATTGTTTATCAACCCGGATTTTTCAAAGCTCTGGAAATCATTGTGAGATCAACTCCTATAAATGACTGGAAGGGATACCTTAGATTTCATCTTATCAATGACTTTGCCGAGGCCCTTCCAGAGCAGTATGGCGTTGAAGCTTTTGATTTCGACAAGATGTTTAGTGGCGCAAAAGAGAGAGAGACAAGATGGAAGCGGGTGATTGACTCGGAGGAGGACGCCATGGGTGAATTGCTTGGTCAGCAGTATGTGAAAGAATATTTTAATGACAAGGCTAAGCAGCGTTACCTGGATTTGATCGAAGTTATCCGAAGCTCACTAAAGAATCGAATTAACCAACTTACGTGGATGAGTGACAGCACCAAACAAAAAGCTTATGTCAAGCTTGCCGCCATTCGTAAAAAAGTTGGGTATCCTGAAAAATGGAAAGATTTTTCTGAAATGCATATAGGCAGGAAAAGCTATGTTGAAAACATAATTAATGCCAGGTTATGGTGGCACAATTACCAAATGAATAAGGTGGGTAAACCTGTTGATCCCAATGAATGGGATATATACCCACAGACAAACGATGCATATTATAGCAGCGTCAAAAACGAGATTGTTATGCCGGCAGCGATATTTACAATTCCGGGATTCAGAGACGAAGAACTCGATGATGCGTTAGTGTATGGTACTGCCGGAGCCATTATCGGTCATGAAATTACTCATGCTTTAGATAATTCAGGAAAGGAGTTCGATGAAAAAGGGAACCTTGTAAACTGGTGGACGAAAAAAGATGAAGAAGAATTTAAGGAAAGAGCCGGGCAACTGGTAAAGCAATTTAACGAATACCAACCCATTAAAGGCTACTACATAAATGGGCAGGCTACGCTTGATGAAAATATTGCTGACCTGGGCGGCGTTTTACTTAGTCTTGATGCGTATAAAAAAACTGAGCAGTTTAAAGAAGGAAAAATGATCAGTGGCCAGACTCCTATACAACGCTATTTTCTTGCACGTGCATTTAGAAGTTGCGTTTCTTTGCGTGCAGATTTTTTAAAGTCAGAATTGTTAACGAATAGTCATTGCCCACCAAAATATCGTTTGAATGGAGCCTTAATAAATGTGGATGATTTTTATAGTGCATTCAATGTTATGCCCGGGCATGGAATGTACAAGGCGGATAGTTTGCGTGTGAGGATTTGGTAAAAGGAGTCATCTTCTATGAACAAATATTTTTTGACTGCCATCTTGTTGTCATGCTTCAGCTTGAGGGAAAAAGGAATTGTTGCCTAAAACATTGCTGCCTTAAAGAATAGAACTATCATCCTCTCTCACAGTCTTACCTGCAATTCAGCAACCTAAACTGCTGTTCGCACAATCCATGTTTGAAACGGGTGTTTCCGGATTTAGTTTTATAAGACCTTAATGCCGTTAAACTTTGTAACTTATCAGTTATTCGAAAAATAAAAAACCGGCAGTCGGGTTTGCGTATGAAGAAATATTTTTTATTTTCAATTGTTGCCATCCTTTTTTCCTGCGGGTCATTTTGTCAGAAGACCAGTCTGCCTACTTTAGAAAGCCTCAAAAAGCAGTTACCTAATTTAAAGGATACGGCTCTTGTCAATTGCCTGAACCTGATTGCCTACAATTTTGACAATACCGGTTTTGGACCTGAGCCGGCAGATTTTATAAGAAGATCTGATTCGATATTTCGCTACGCTAATTTGGCATTTGAAGAAGCGAAAAAAATAAATTACAAGAAGGGCATGGTGGATGGATTAAATCAATTGGCAAGCAGTGAAAATATAAAAGGTTATGGTTTAAGGTGGGCAAACCAAAACGATTCTTCATCAAAGGCTGAACAGACAAAATATCTACTGGCGGCTATTGAAATTGCCAAAAAAATAAATTATGATGATGGATTGGGAGAAGCTTATTACGGATGGCCCACTGGAGACAGGGATGATACTAGTTACTACCTTAAAAAATCATTGCCTTATTTTCAAAAATCGGGAAATGAAAAAGCGGAAGGGGAAGTTTGTACCTGGATTGCTGAAGGTTATTTGGCTACAGGCTATTACGAAAACGCTTTTGAATATTGCCAACGCGGATTAATCCTAAATCAAAAAACAGTAGGCGATGTAAGAACTAAAGAAGAGCAGAAATGGAGAGAATATCTTTACCAACAATCCCTTTCCGATATGGCTGATCTTTATAAAGCCGCAGGGGATTATCAAAGCTCGTTGGAATACCTG
>Ga0157378_10006659_pt1 | contig 10096 bp, 9 predicted proteins | sample M65metaG_FD_115309 | JGI IMG/M metagenome (GOLD analysis project Ga0157378, IMG submission 115309) | Miscanthus rhizosphere microbial communities from Kellogg Biological Station, Michigan, USA - M6-5 metaG | ecosystem: Host-associated > Plants > Roots > Rhizosphere > Soil | place: USA: Michigan... | reverse complement strand
TTGAGACAGTGGTTATGGGTAAGGGATACATATTGAATGATGTGGATAAAGAGTACGATCATTATGTAACCTTCAAGAAAGGTCATAGCACAATATCCTGGGGTTATGTGAAGACTGAGCATTTCCAGGATGTGGATACGGTGATCATCTACCTGATGACAGACGAAAACGAATACAATAAGCTGAAGGGTAGTGTAAAAGAGGGGCACAAATCGAAGACACATTTCTTTAAAGATGAGCGTCACGTATTGCAGGTGGACATGGGCAATGATGTGGTAGCCGACTTTTTCACCAAATTCAATGAGCGGCCCCTGTATGAGGTGAAGATAGCCAGCAATGACGGGGACCAATACTGCAAATACTAAATTCATTCCTTTTTATCAGTTTTTATTGCGTTTGCCCGAGCCGGGAAGAGCGCTAAAAAGTATTACCTTTGCCCAATTCTGGCGCTGATAACAAATATTTTTTAATCAATGATCTTGCCCGTTGTTGCATATGGCAGCCCCATTTTGCGAAAAATTTGCGAAACCATTTCTCCGGATTATAACGACCTAGATAAGCTGCTTGCTGATATGTGGGAGACCCTCTACAATAGCAATGGCGTAGGGCTTGCAGCTCCCCAGATCAACCGGCCGATCAGGCTCTTTATTGTGGATACCGTGCAGATAGTGGAAGATTTTGATGATGAGGACAAGCGCAAATATCCCAACGAGCAGCCCATCAAGCAGGTGTTTATCAACGCGCAAAAAATAGAAGATACGGGCGCGTTGTGGGCTTATAACGAAGGTTGCCTGAGCATACCTAAGGTACGGGAAGATATACAGCGGTGCCGCGAGGTGCGTATCAAGTACCTGGATGAGCATTTTAAGGAGCATGAGGGTATTTTTCATGGCATTACAGCGCGGGTTATACAGCATGAATATGACCATATAGAGGGGAAGTTGTTCATTGACTATTTGACGCAGTTGAAAAAAAGACTCATCAAAAAGAAACTGGATGATATAAGTAATGGCAAAGTGAAGACCGACTACCGCATGCTGTTTCCCAAATAGCAGGGTGTTGCCCGTTGGAGGAGGAAGCAATTTGCATTTTGCGTTTTACTGATTATTTTTGAATCGCATACTTAAAAAAACATTGCCCGGCCAGACATATAGCGAAGAAGAGCTGGTGCTTTTGCTGAAGCAGCAGAGCCGTGAAGCTTTTAACTACCTGTACAAGCAGTATGGGGCGGTGTTGTTTGGCGTTATTTGTAAAGTGATCTACGACGAAGCTACTGCCGAAGACGTGCTGCAGGAAGTGTTTGTGAAGATCTGGACGAACATAGGGCAATACGATGCCAAAAAAGGAAGAATATATACCTGGATGATCAACATCGCGCGCAATGCATCTATAGACAAGTTGCGTTCGAAAGGTGAAATTATGAAGGGTAAAATCCAAAAGGGAGAGGACGTCGTAAGTAACCTTGAACGTGGACTGAAAACGGAGCAAGTGACGGATACAATAGGCCTTCGCAAGATGGTAGCCACCCTTAAACCTGAATATGAAACGATCATTAATCTTGCATATTTCAAAGGCTATACCCTCGACGAAATTTCGAAGACGCTAGGATTGCCGCTTGGCACGGTAAAAACCCGCATGCGCAGCGGTATCCAGCAATTGCGTGAAGTTTTTAATAACTAAGTAAAAAGTGAACCCGAAGGAATACATAGAATCAGGCATACTCGAAGCATATGTGCTGGGCGCGCTGCAAAGTGAAGAGCAGCGCGAAGTGGAAATGCAGCTTGACCTGTATCCTGAATTACGGAGCGAGGTAGCCGGTATCGAAAAGGCCATCGTAAGTTACTGCCAGCTTTATGCGGTGACACCGCCTGCAGGCGTGGAGCAGCGGATAGCGCAGTCTCTGCCAGGCATGCGTGCCAATGCAGGAAACGGTGTAACCGAAACCAACAGATCCATCCCATTCCAACCGGAACACCGAAAGCCGACCATTGCGTGGCGCAATGCAGCAGCGGTGGCAGTGCTTATCTGCAGTCTTGCCGTTAACTATTACTTCTGGAAGCAGGGCGATACGGAACGGAAAATAGCCTCTGAGCTGACCCAGCAGATGGGCAGGCTGCAGGCAGACCAGAAACTATTGGCAGATCAACTAAATGATTATAAAAGTTCTACTGCAATGATGGCTGATACTGCCATACAGACCATAGTAATGCATACTGTAAAACCCGGTCACCCCATGGCTGCTACGCTTTACTGGAGTAAAAGCAATGGAGAAGCGTATGTGGCAATGGATGCCCTGCCTAAGCCGCCTGAGGGCATGCAGTACCAGCTATGGGTGATACAGAACGGCAAGCCTGTGAGCATGGGTGTGCTGCCGAACAATATGGCCAATACGCCTGTGATGGAAAAAGTGCAGATGCAGGTGACTTCGGGCGATGCGTTTGCCATATCGCTGGAGCGGGTAGGTGGTAATCCATCACCTACCGAGGTATATGTGCTGGGCAAGGCTTAATCTGCCCTATTGCTCAAATCTTTCTGCTATTTTTGAACCATGACTTTGAATGGTAAAGTGATTGCAATCACGGGTGGCTCCTCGGGTATCGGGAAGGCGTTGGTGGACGATGCCCTTAAGCGCGGGGCCAAAGTAGCAGTATGTGCCCGGAACCTTTCTAAGCTGCAGGAGCAGTTTCACCAATCGGAAAATCTCATTTGTGTGCGGGCGGATGTGAGCATAGAGGCAGATTGCGCGGCTTTTATTACAGCAGTTACAAATAAGTGGGGCGGGGTGGATGTGCTCATTAATAATGCAGGTATAAGCATGCGTGCATTGTTTGAGGATGTGGACCTGAAGGTGATCAGGGAGTTGATGGATGTGAATTTCTGGGGAACTGTTTATTGCTCTAAGTATGTGCTTCCGTCGGTAATAGCCCGAAAGGGTGTAATAGCGGGTGTATCGTCCATAGCGGGCTACAGGGGCCTGCCGGGCCGCACGGGTTATTCGGCATCGAAGTTTGCGATGCAGGGATTCCTTGAGTCGTTGCGCACGGAGCTGCTGCAGACAGGTGCCCATGTGATGTGGGTGAGCCCGGGCTTCACAGCATCGAACATACGGAATGTAGCGAGGAGTACCGATGGAAGCGCCCAGGCCGAAACACCCCTTGATGAAAGCAAGCTGATGACTGCAGAAACCTGTGCCCGCATCATTCTCGACGGCATTGAGGCAAGGAAGCGTACTATAGTGATGACCGGCCAGGGAAAGCTGGCAGTGTGGCTGAATAAACTACTGCCAGCGCTGGCAGACAAGCTTGTGTATAAGCACTTTCTGAAAGAAAGCGATTCACCACTCCGTAAGTATTTAAGTAACAGTTAATAAAAAATAATTACATCAATATAGCTTGTTTCCAGTAACTTTATAGTAAATATTGTCCCTATGACAACAGTCAGCAAGATTAGTGCGGCCGTGTTCTTATTGCTTATGTCTCTTGCTGCGCAAGCGCAGAAATATTATCAGCCGGATACCTCTGTGAAGGTGTTTGCTTATGGAAATCTGCAAACCCTGGCCTGGTGTGGCGGATTCAATAATCCACAGTTTGCGATGGCTGATCTAAACCATGACGGCGTGGTGGACCTGGTTGTTTTTGAACCGTGGAACAGCCTGCGCACATTTATCAATGTAGGCAAGGAAGGCGCGGTAGATTACCGGTATGCGCCCGAATATGAAGTGAACTTTCCGCCGCTGCTCGATTATATGGTGCTAGCGGACTACAATTGTGACGGTATTCCCGATCTTTTTCACCAGGGGAATGATGGCTTTGCTGTGTATAGAGGTTATTACAACACTTATAACCAGCTTGCCTTTAAGTTTTATAAGGACCTTTTTTATAGCAACGACCTTTATTCGCCGGGGGCTGTAAATGCATTCAACAACCCAGGGGATATACCGGCAATAGTGGACGTGGACGGTGATGGTGACCTTGATTTTATTGCCTATGATATCAACGGCGGCAATATGAACCTCTACAAGAATTACCGTGTAGAAAATGGGTTGCCTTGCGACAGCATAGTGATAGGACTCGCAGACAGGTGCTGGGGCCGGGTTTACCAGGGTTTTGAGCGCACACACCGTATCCCTTATTGGTGCGACAATTCGCACCTAGGGCATCCAAAGGGGATCAATAAGAAGACGCATTCCGGCAATACTCCCTGCCTTTTTGACTGGGATATGGATGGCGATTATGATTACCTGGATGGCAGTGTCTCGTTCAATGAAATGACCTTCCTGAAAAACGGTCGCAAAGAGTTTAATCCAACCGGCCCCGATAGCATGGTTTCGCAGGATACGATGTGGCAGAGCGGAGGGAAACAGATAGAGATTCCGATATGGCCTGCAGCCTTCAATATAGATATAGACCAGGATGGCAAGAAAGACCTGCTCATTTCGCCAAATACGCCACAGCTATCAGAGAACTACCGCTGCATATGGTTTTATAAAAACTACACTACGCCTGGCAGCCCGGATTGGCGTTTCCAGTCTGATACGTTTCTTGTGGATAAGTCAATAGACCTCGGTTCCTCTTCTTACCCGGTATTGTATGACGTGAATAAGGATGGCAAGCCAGATCTGATCGTGGGTTCAGATGGTTATTACCAGGGCAGCGATGGTACGCTGCGCAGCAGGCTGTCTTATTACAAGAATACTGGGACTACAGGCGGTCCTGCATTCACGCTGCAAACAAAGGATTACCTGGCTTTAAGTTCGTATAGCTTCAAAGGCATAGCTCCGGCGATAGGCGATATAGATGGCGATGGCAGAGCAGATATGGTGCTGGGCCATGTGGATGGGACCCTCTCTTATTTAAAAAACACAGCAACCAGCGATACTGCGGCACCAAACTGGAGCATGACCCAGGTAGCGCTTACTGATGAGGACGGAACGGTGATCAATGTGGTGGGCCATTCTGCACCTCTTATCTATGATGTGGACCTTGATGGTAAGAAAGACCTCATCGTAGGCAATGTGTTGGGGACCCTGGTTTACTACCAGAATGTGGCCACTACTCCGGGAGCTATAAAGCTGAGGCTGGTTACAAAAACGCTCGGGCATGTGAAAGCGGATTCGAACAGTTCTTATGGCATCATGAGTGCGCCTTTTATTGGCAGGATAGATAGTACGTCTACCGAATACCTGCTGGTAGGCGCCTACTCAGGCAACGTATATCAATATACAGGGTTCCAGACCGGTGACACTTCGGCTACTTATACCCTGGTTAACGGCCCGCTTCGCTACTTAGATACGTTCTATTCGATGTACAATCACATGGGCAGCAGTTACGGCTATTATGGCGGGCACAGGGCCACCATTACTGTTGGCGACATTGCCGGTGATGGTTCGCTTGTGGCACTGGTGGGCAATAACAAGGGCGGTTTGATGGCGTACAAATTGAGGGTCTATACGCTGTCGGTGTTAAGCCATGTAGATGCCGGTACGGTAGAACCAACGGGTCACATTGCTGTATTCCCCAACCCCGCTAAAGACGTGCTGAACGTATCATGGTCTGGCATACTGCAGCCGGAAGTGCAGGTAACCGTTATTAATATGGCAGGGCAAACGCTCTATAGTTCAATGGCTGGGTCAGCCGCAAATAGTCTTACTGTGCCGCTTGGCATGCTACCTTCGGGCATGTATGTGTGCCTTGTGCAGAGTGGGGTGAACCGATACTACAATAAGTTTAGTATAGTGAGGTAGGATAAGTGGTTCTCAATAGTATTTCCCGGTGGCAAGGAACTGACTTACATATTCGCGCACACCTTCTTCGAGCGAGTAAATGGGCTTGTCGTAACCCGCGGCCGTCAGCTTGTGCATATCGGCCTCAGTGAAGTATTGATACTTGTCGCGGATGTCAAGCGGGGTGTCTATGTAATCTATCTTTTCTGGCAGGTTCAGTGTTTGGAAAATTGCACGCACAAGGTCCTTAAAGGTCCTGGCTTTGCCAGTACCAATGTTGTATAGGCCGCTCGCGGGCCGGCGCTCCATGAGCCACACGCACATCTGCACCACGTCTTTTACGTAAATGAAGTCCCTGATTTGTTCCCCATCTTTATAATCGGGATTGTGGGAGCGGAATAAGCGGACCTGCCCTTTTTCTTTGATCTGGTTGTAGGCATGGAAGATCACAGAGGCCATGCGGCCCTTATGGTATTCATTCGGGCCGAAGACATTGAAGAACTTCACCCCCGCCCAGAACGGTGGTGTTTTCTTCTGCTCCAGCGCCCAGATATCGAAGTCGTTCTTCGACTTGCCGTAAGGGTTGAGAGGTTGCAGCTTGCTAACCACGTCGTGGCTGTCGGCGTAACCAAGCTCGCCATTGCCATAGGTGGCGGCAGAAGACGCATACACAAGGGGCAACTTCTGCTCCACGCACATTTCCCAAATATCTTTTGAGTAATCGAGATTCCACTTTTTATGAACGGCATAGTCCATCTCCGTGGTGTCGGTGCGGGCGCCTAAATGGAAGACGCATTTAATGAGACCGGGATGGCTCAATTGCCATTCAAAAAACTGTTCGCGGTGGACTTTGTGCAGGTATTTTTTGTCCTTGAGGTTCAGCGCTTTTCTTTCATCAGAGAAATCGTCAACCAGCACCAGTTGCGAAAATCCGAGTTGATTTAAATAGCCTGCCAGATAACTGCCTATAAAGCCGGCAGCTCCTGTAACCACTATCACATCCTTTTTTTGCATTTTTTTCCGGGTACCGGATTTACTTTACGTCTTTGGCAGCGGAGTCTTTTCCTGCTTCGGCAGGTTGTGGGGCTTCAGCTTTCGGTTCTGCCTTTGCCTGGGCTGCAGATTCGTTCTTAGCTTTAACTTCAGTCTTTTCCTTTGCTTCGCCCTTGCCTTCCTCGCCGCCGCTCTCAGCCTGTATAAAATTGACGGCAGCAATGAAAAGGCCAACGAGTATTACTACCAGCCAGAAAGAGTTTTTAAAAGAAATAACGGATTTGTTCTCCTTGGAATGTTCGTGATGTGTATCGTGAGACATGTATCAGTTTTTAAAAGCCTTGCAAATGTAAATCTTTGGCTCCATTTTTCTAAATGTCATTTTGATAAATGTGTTGAACAGTTGAAAGAGACTGCCTTATGGGGCACGCATGGATTACCTACCCGTTTTTGTATTTTGCCATGCATGGAGCGAATACTATTGTTGCATGGCGCGTTGGGCGCTTCGGCCCAGCTTGCAGGTCTCGCAGCCCGGCTTAAAGATAAATATGAAGTGCTTACCTACGATTTTACCGGGCATGGTGGCAGGGAAATACCAGAGGATCCCTTGTCTATTGTATCGTTTGCCGGAGGGGTGCTGCAGTTCCTCGATACCATGGGAATAGCCCGCATAGCTGTTTTCGGCTATAGCATGGGTGGCTATGTGGGTATGTACCTGGCGCTGCATAGGCCGGAAAGAATAAGCAAGGTGGCAACCCTTGGTACAAAGTATCATTGGGACGAGCCCACCGCAGCAAGGGAGACCCAGATGCTGGACCCGGAAAAAACAGAGCAGAAAGTACCAGCTTTTGCGGCGGCGCAACAGAAACTGCATGCCCCCGCTGACTGGAAAACGCTGATGCAGAAAACTGCGGCTATGATGACGGACATGGGCGCAGACAGTCCTATAAAACCAGCAGATTATCCGCAGATTGCTACGCCTTGCCTGCTGATGCTGGGTGACCGGGATAAAATGGTGACTCTGGAGGAAACACTGGCCGTATATAAGAGCCTTCCAAATGCCCGGATGACTATGTTGCCGGGCACGCCGCATCCCATAGAACGGGTTGATTCTGAATTAGTCAGTTTTCTGCTCAAGCGATTTCTGCTGGAATAGCGGCGGGCATGATTTTGCAGTGAGTACCCGATTCAATATTAAAATGAGGGCACAATGCCGCTATAAGTAATTTGTATAGCACGATCCGCGTGCCGCGCGAATATAATTACAACCTTTACACATCGCATGCAGGAGAAAAGAAAGCTTGCTCAGAAATACAAAGCAGTCCGGGCGCGGACAGCGGCTATCTGCGCCCCACTGAAAACAGAAGATTATGTGGTGCAGCCCGTGGTGGATGTAAGTCCGCCCAAGTGGCACCTGGGGCATACTACATGGTTCTTCGAATCGTTCGTGCTCAAGCCAAACCTACAGGGTTACAGGGAGTATGACGCGGAATTCAATTTTGTGTTCAACAGCTATTACGAAACCGTTGGCGCACGCGTGATACGTACTGACCGGGGCAATCTTAGCCGGCCTACCGTGAACGAGATATACAAATACCGGGAGCATGTGGATGCGGCCATGCTGCAGCTATTGTCGCAAGACCTGGCAGCCAATGTAACGGAAACAGTGATACTGGGCCTGAACCATGAAGAACAACACCAGGAACTGCTATACACGGATATAAAGTATATACTGGGGCATAATCCCCTATTCCCGGCCTATGCTCAGCAGAGCAGTGATAACAGCAGAGCGGAGAACACGGACGGCTTTGCGGAAATGGAGGCTGGCATCTACGAGATCGGCCACAAGTCAGCGGACTTCTGCTTCGATAACGAGCTTGGTGTACACCGGGTTTTCCTTGAGCCTTATGCAATAAGCAAAAGCCATGTGACCCACGGCGAATTTCTGGCGTTTATCGAAGATGGTGGTTATGGCAACCACAATTGGTGGCATGCCGAGGGACTGGACTGGGTGCGGCAGAACCACATTTCTGCGCCCATGTACTGGCATTTGATAGATGGCAAGTGGCACAGCTATACCCTGGGCGGATTGCAAGCTCTGGATACAAATGCAGCGCTCTGCCACATCAGCTTTTACGAGGCCGCTGCCTATGCGGCCTGGCGGGGCATGCGGCTGCCGACCGAGTTTGAATGGGAGGCGGCGTCACAGCAATTTCAATGGGGTACCCGTTGGGAATGGACCAACAGCGCATATCTGCCTTATCCGGGCTTTAAGCGAGCAGATGGAGCCATAGGTGAGTATAACGGCAAGTTTATGGTGAACCAGATGGTGCTGAGGGGCGCATCGGTGGCTACGCCGCCGGGGCATAGCCGGCATACCTACCGCAACTTCTTTCATCCTCACCTGCGCTGGCAGTTCACCGGCTTAAGGCTTGCAAAAAACACTTGAACCAGGAATAGAAAACGAATGGAACAGGAATTTCTGAATGACGTATGGAACGGGTTGAATGCGAGCCCGAAATACCTGCAGTCTAAATATTTCTATGACGAGGCCGGTGATGCTCTGTTCCGGGAAATCATGATGTGCCCGGAATACTATCTTACGCGGTGCGAGATGGAGCTATTCAGCACCCGCAGCCGGGAAATGGCGGGGGAGATCATTAACCACCTGCCGGAGTTTGATCTGGTGGAATTAGGCCCCGGCGACGCCACAAAATCCGTACACTTGCTGAAGGCGCTGGCGGACGCCGGTGTGCGCTTTACCTATGTGCCGATAGACATTTCGGCGCATGTGATAGGTGACCTCGCCCGCACGCTTCCCGATGCCGTGCCGGGCCTCGAAGTACGTGGGCTGAATGGGGATTACTTAACTATGCTTGGCGAAATGAGTGGTATATCATCGCGCAGCAAGGTTGTGCTCTTCCTCGGTTCTAACATAGGCAATTTTCGGCCAGATGCTGTTGGAGGATTCCTGGGTGAACTGCACGACAATCTTGCCAGCGGCGACCTTGTGCTCACAGGATTCGACCTGAAAAAAGAGGCTGGCATAGTGCTGCCGGCTTATAATGATAAAGGCGGCATCACCAGGCGTTTCAACCTGAATCTGCTGCTTAGGATAAACAGCGAATTGAATGCCGATTTCGATATTGCGCAATTTGATCATTGTCCGACTTACGATGAGGCCACAGGAACCTGCAAGAGTTACCTCGTGAGCCGCTGTGCCCAGCAGGTGACCATAGGCGACAAGGGAGTTGTAAAATTTGCAGCGGGGGAGCCTGTCTTTATGGAGATATCGCAGAAGTACACGGTGGCGCAAACAGATCAAATGGCTGCTGTGGCCGGGTTTACCGTGCTCAATCATTACCTGGATAGTAAGGGGTG
>Ga0157378_10006656_pt1 | contig 10097 bp, 21 predicted proteins | sample M65metaG_FD_115309 | JGI IMG/M metagenome (GOLD analysis project Ga0157378, IMG submission 115309) | Miscanthus rhizosphere microbial communities from Kellogg Biological Station, Michigan, USA - M6-5 metaG | ecosystem: Host-associated > Plants > Roots > Rhizosphere > Soil | place: USA: Michigan... | reverse complement strand
CCGCACGGAAGCCCACGCGCAGGAGCTTCGCGCGAAGGTCACCGATCTCACCGCTTCCGACAACACCGACGGCGGGGGGTCCGAAACCGGCGGTAACGACGTCGCCGGTACCGACCCGGTCGGCCGCAACCTGACCGCGCCCGGTGTCGTCACCGGCAACGTCCCGAACGACACGCCGGAGGACTGACGAACATGTCCTCGCCTGACGAGATCATCGGCAACATTCCGGAACCCACCCCGTTTCCGGTCACCCCGTCGCCCGCCGTTGACGAGGGTTCGGAAAGCGCTTTCTCGTTCCCCGTGCCCGCTCCGGTCGACCCCTACGGCGACTATGCGCCCACCGACCGCATGATTCTGTCCAAGTTGGACAGTCTCATCCTGCGCGTCAACGCAGTGGAACAGACCACGTCGGCGACGAAGACCGGCGTCGACTGGATCGGTACCAACTTCGCCAGTCTGTTGCAGACCGTCGCGAAGATCGGTCAGGGTGGCGGACCCCTTGCGATGCTCAAGCTGATGAAGGGGGGTAACTGACGATGGCGACCGAAAAGGACGGCACCGAAAAGCCGGACGAGAAGCCGGAAGAGAAGAAGACCCCGGCGAAGTCCGAAGTGGACGAGAAGACCTACAAGAACTTCGCGTCCATGATGAACCGATTCCTGTCGGAGAAGGAAGAGGCGGACAAAGACAAGCCGCACCGCACGCCCGCGTCCAAGCCGGACGAAACTCCGTCCGTTCTGCAACGTCTCTTCGGGGGGTGACCCTAAATGCCCGACACGTTGGAGGACTTCCCTCCGCTGGATGACCTGTTGAAGGACGCCGAGTACGACCAGGTGCCCCCGCCGGAACCATCCAGTGTGGACGATGCTCCGCCGAAACGAACACGAAAGAAGCGTTCGGACGCGGGGGTTCCGCGTGGGCCGCGTGGTAGCGGCAGCTCCGGTGGACGTAAGCCCCGTGGCGGTATGTCTACTGCGGACAAGAAACTCGCGGAGGAACTTCTTTCCCCGTGGGCGAAGATCTGCACCGCGCTTGCCATGTTCGCGCCGACCGTGTCGGGTGTGATGGCACAGCGTGGGGAAGCGACGATGAACGGCGTCGTTTCCCTTGCGTCCCCGAAGATGAAAGACGCACTGACTAAGGCGGCGAAAACGGGTCCGGGATTGGACCTCGCGGAAACGGTCCTGATGATTGTGATCGCCGCTGCCGTAGACTTCGGGAAATTGGAACCGAATTCGCCCGTGGCGTATCTGACGGGCGTTCGTTCCGTGTATGCGGAAGTCCACCCCGAAGGTGTCGAAGCTCCCCAGGAACCCCCACCTGGATCGGCCTTCCCCGGTATGGAGAACTTCGGCATGTACCCGGGGGCTGTTGCGTGATTGCCCCCTCCGTCGACCAGTCCACCCCCGGTGCGTCCCCCGATGCCGTGCCGTGGGTGGACTGGTCGTCTGTCGCCAATTACGTTGACCGAATCTGGGACCCGGAAAACAACCCACATCACAGCATCATCAGCACGACCGGAGGCGGGAAAAGCTACCTCGCCATCAACGGTATCCTGAAAAAGGCATGCGCGTGGGACCGTGTCCTTATCTTCGACGTGAAACGTGACGACAAGTTGGTATCGTCAACCGGGCGTCCGGTTCTCGAAGTACCTTCGACGGAAGCCTTCTACTTGAACCGTCAGAAGCGGCGCAAGTACGACAGGTGGTTTCGCATCCCGGTTCCGTTCGACCGGGAAAAAGCGCGTAACGTTGTGTACAACGCATTGCACCGCGTCTATCAAGAGGGTGGATGGGTTGTCTACTTCGACGAGTTGCATTACGTAACGTCGCAAGAGAGTAAGGAATTCCTCGGCTTGCGGGGGCCGGTCGAAAAGCTCTACCGATTGGGACGGAACAAACACATCTCCATCGTTGCCGCAACCCAATCGCCCCGGTACGTTCCGCCGTCTTTCTACGATCAGGCATCGTGGGCGTGGATCGGACGTATCCGCGACGAACAACGGCAAAAGCGACTGCTCGAAATCGGAGGTCTCTCCCGGAAGGAACTTCCGGTAGTCGCCAGTTTGCGTCCTCGCCATTTCCTCTTGTGCGCACCGAGCGAAGATGGCGAGTACTTTGCCCGAACCACGGTCACGGTCTAGAAAGGACAGTCCACAAATGACCGGTATCATTGGCTTCCTCGAATTGGGAGCTATCTTCCTTGCGTGGCTGATCATTTGGAGTTTCGTACTCCGCGCGTTCAGCGCCCAGCACGCGGACAACCCGATCGTCGGCGGACTTGCCGCGATCCTCTTCTGAGAAAGGCAGCAAAAACATGGGTGCAACTTTGCAGTCGGCGAACCCGGGCATGAGCACGGTGTCGCGGATGCCGCAGACCACGGCGGCGCCGCAGAGCGCCAACGTGCCATTCCCGCGACTGTCCCGGCAGGGACAGATTCTGGGGCCGCAGCAGGCGGGACAGACGTTCGGTTCACTGTGGACGCCGCTTCTCAAGCCGGTTGGCGGCTACCTCCGTTCGCTGCGATTCAGCCTCGCTGCCGTCGGCGGTAACTACACCGCTGCCACGGCATCGGCGGACGCTCCGTACAACACGATTCAGAACCTGTACTTCCGCGACCCGTTCGGCCAGCCGATCATTCAGGCGTCGGGCTACTCGCTCTACCTCATCAACCTGTACTCCGGTCAGGTCGGGATGCTGGGGTTCGGGAACAACGTCGCAACGCTGCCTTCGTTCACCGCCGTCTCGGCGACGACGGGGCAATTCCAGCTGGCGCTTCAGATCCCGCTCGAACTGGACAGCTCGGCGTACTGCTCCCTGCCGTTCATGAACGCGTCTTCGCAGCCGCAGATTCAGGTTCAGTTCAACCCGTCCGCGTCGGTGTACTCCGCCGTGACCGGCACGACCGCGCCGACGCTGAACGTGTCACTGGACGAACCGTTCTGGATGGCGCCGGTCGACAACCCCCAGGCCGCTCCGGCCGACGTCGGTTCGTCGGCCCAGTGGTCCGAGTCGCGCGCTGCCGCCGGTGTAGGTTCGGGACAGTTCCAGCGGATCCAGCTTCCCCGCGTCGGTACCTACATCCACACCCTGATTCTGGTGCTCCGCGATTCGACGGGCGCTCGAATCGATTCGTGGCCGCAGACGGACCTTTCCCTGTGGTTCGACGGTGTGCCCGTTCTGATGGAGACGTTCCAGACCCGTCAGGATCTGATGTTCGCTCAGTTCGGTGTCACGCGTCCGACGGGCGTCATCGTGTACACCTTCCGGAACTCGATCCAGTCGGCGGTGTCGTCTGGTGACACCTACGACCTGCTGGCGCCGACGACGCCCGCGACGCTGCTGGAAGTCGCCGGTACGTTCGGCACCATCACGAACGCGCCCGCGACGATCACCGCAGTGACGGGCGAACTCTTCCCCCTGGGCGGCATTCCCTACACCCACCTCGCCCAGTAGCGGTAGACCGATGTGTTTCCACAACGGCCTGTCGCAGGAAGGATAGAACTGATGGCTGGATTCTCGGCCGGTGTTCACACGGAAGCGGATCTGAACGCTCAGCCCGCACCGAAGTCGAAAGCAACCCTGATGTTCGGGGACGCTGGAACGTGGTCCTACGTGTGGGTTGCGATCGCGTTCCTGTACCTCGTCGGCATCTACATCGGCATGTTCAAAGTCGCACGCCGATAACCTCTGAAAGGAAAAGAACACGTGCTTACCAACGGCAATTTCTGGGCGGGCGTCATCGTCGGTGCAATCCTGTACTGGGCGTGGCTGCGGTACCAGGCGCGCAAGTCCGCGAAGTGACGTCATTCGGTGGGGGTTTCGGTAGGCCAAGTATCGAAACCCCCACCGCCAACCAGGTCCGGTGATCAATGGTGCGAGGCTTCATCGCAGTAGCAATAGCTGTTGTGCTGTGTGTGGCTCTCGGCGTTTTCGGGTGGCTCGCTATCCACAACGTCAGTACCACACAGTTCCTGTACTTCTTCGGTAGCGTCGTGGCCCCGACGTTGGGTCTTCTGTGGACGGGTTACAAAACCACGAAAACGGCGGACGACATCAAAGAGGTAAAGGGACAGGTTGAAACCGTCTCGCACCAGACGAACGGTGCGTTGACGGAGAGAATTCAGACCGCAGTCAACGACGCACTGCGTAGACAGCAGGAAACGGTTCTCGACGCCGCGAAGGATGCTGTCAAAGACACAATCAAAAACGAACTCAACGGAGGCAAGTAACATGCGCGGAGTCTTGAACCTCGCCGTCATCATTGCGGGCGGTGTGATGCTCGCGGACGTTCTCATCCACTCCCAGGGAACGAAGACCCTGTTCGACGGTATCACCAACCTGTGGAAGGTGTCCGTCAACGGCATGCTCGGTAAGACGTCCTAACCGGACCATCCACAACAGACAGAAAGGGGGTGCGTGATGCCGGTGAGTAGCCCGATGTTCGGGCAGATTCCTAGCGTCCCTCCCATGTCGTCACTCGGGCGGAGCGTTCAGGCGTACTACCCGTTCTATGCTCCCCCCACCGAACCGCAGACAAACTACATCCACGGTTCGTCGCCTTTCGCGCAGCAGAATCCTGCTGTGTCAACGGGTGTGTCGGCGGGAGCGGCGGTCGTTTCCCGGAAGCCACGACGCGGGGGGAACGCATTCCTGTACTCGCGTGGTTCGCGGGTCATCAACTGGTTCCGCATGATTGCGACCGGACAAGTGGAGGAGACAAAGTTTCAGCCGCGTTCGGCCGCCACGTTCTACGCCGACTTCAACCCGTCTCTGTACGCTGCCGGATACCCCCGCAACATGGGGTGGACGGAAAAGGTGCCGACCCTTCCTCCGGCGGCTCTCGGCATCGGTCCCAACCAGATGGCTTCCGCGCCGCAGTATCGCCGCAGTATCTATACCAACCGGTCGTTCGCTGGTGCGCCTTCCGTGCCCGCCAAGCCGATGAACGGATGATGACGTGGACATCAAAGCCATTGCTCAGCGGCAGTACGGTCCCATGCCCGTGTGGGCGTGGGCCGTACTTGGCGGAAGCGTCATCGCCGGTATCTACGTCTTCAACAAACAAAAGAAGGGCACGACGGTACCGACTGGCGGTGGTACCACCGTCAACACCGGCGGCGACCCCAGTCAGTTCCAGTCGGGCATTTCGACGACGACGACGGACCCGAACGGTAATACCATCACCACCGATTACTCCGCGTCGGGTCCTAACTCTTTTATGCCTGGTTCGGTTTTTCAGGCTGGCGGAATGCCGTACCAGTCCGGGGGAGACGTTTACGTCAACTACCCGGGTGGTACCGCTCCACCCCCACAAGCGACGACGCAAAACCTCCGGCAGAAACTCGACGTCAACAAATTCAACGCCGCCTCCCAGGGTGGTGCGAATTCCGCGTCGCCGTGGTACATGACGGTTGCCAACACCGGCGAATCGTGGTTGGACATTACGGCCCGGGTCTACGGTTACGGCGACAACTTCGCCGACGTGAAACCAGCAGATCAGGCACGGGTGAAAGACGTCGCGCAGTACATTCAGAACTCCAACAACGCGCCCGGTTCGACCGGTAATGGTCCGGCGCCCGAACAGGTTGTCTTCTTCCGGTGAGGCGGTGAAACAGTGGCAGTGAAACAGGAAGTTGTGACGTCGGGAATCTATCTTCTCGGATTCGGTGCGGGTATGTTCGGTGCGTTCTGCCCGTCGCTGTACGACGTTTCTTCGCCTGCCTTCAGTGCCGATGCCGACACGCGGGACCTTCAGTTGCGCCGCTTGCGTCACGGGGAGGTCTACTCCGCTCTGGTCATCCTGACTATCGGGGTAGCCCTCTCCCTGGTGCACAAAAGCGTGCTCCCGTTCGGTGTCGCCACGTTCATTGTAGCCGCCTATCTGGTGGCCTACGAATACCAACTCAATTGGGAGGGGTAAATGCGGTTCTACTTCGGTCTCCTCCTCTTGCTCGGTGGGTACACCCTGTTCTACTGGGGAACAGTCAACGTGATTCGGTGGCCGGGAATCGACAAGGGCACTGTGACCGGTACCGATGCGCCATCGCTTGCCATGCTGATCGGATTCACGCAAACAGCAAGCGTGCCGCACCGAATCCCGTTCCCCTACACCAGCAACGAAGGAACGGGGCAAATTCTGCCGAACCCTGGTCTGGACCAAAAAATGCAGGGTCTCCACAACCAGGCGACAAAGCCGAACGTCGGTACCATCAACCCTGTCGGTAGCGGCGGCTTCGCGACCGGTTCGCCGATTCCTTCCGGGGTTGACGTGCAGCAGGGCAACTACAACATTCCGGGAATGTGATATGAGCCGTACGCTTGCCATCGAAGCGGTAATCGCACTCGGGGTGTCATCGTGGGCGGCACTGAAAGACGGACAGCTTCCCTGGCCGCCCACCATCGTCATGACGTGTTTGGCGTTCGGGATTCTGAACACCTTCACGTTCTTCGACGAACGGCTAGCCGTGGTAATCGGCGGCGGATTCCTGCTGGCACAGTTGCTGAAGCTGTACGAAACGGGAAAGCCCTATACCGGCGGTGCGCCGACGAACAACCACGACGGTACCGGTACGTGGGACGGTAAGAAGGTCGGCATCATTTCATTCACGAACGGTAAGAAGTAAAATGGGTAACGCCGTTGTCGACGCGATTCGGTCTGTCACAACAGACCCGCACGTACAAGCCGCGATGCTCATGGGGTCGTCGCTCGAATCGTCGTGGAATGCGGGCGCGGTAGGGGACAACGGCACGTCGTTCGGACCGTTCCAGATTCACCTTCCCGCACACCCGGGAGTGTCCGCCGCACAAGCACAGGACCCGACGTTCGCGGCAAAGTACATGCTGCCTGCGTACCAAAACGGAGTGTCCAAAGTGGCGCCCGGATTGTGGCAGTCCAATCCCGCGCTTGCCGCTGCTACCGCCGCGTACTACGCGGAACGTCCCGCGAAGATGTACACGGGATATGACCAGAAGTGGAGTCAGGTTCAGGCGGCATTGAACGGCGCGAACATCTCCGGACCGGTTACCGGCGCGGCAGGCGGGGCGTCGGATTCCGGCGGTAGCGGGGGTGGCGGTCTCGATCCGTTCGGTATCGGTGCTGCTGTCACCGACCTACAAACGTCATTCACGCACGGACTTCTGACACTGGCGAACATGGCACTTTTCTGTGCCGTTGCGTTCGCCGGAGGAATGCTGTTCCTCGGTGGCGTCGCCTTCATCTTCTGGGGTTCTCCAATGGGCAAGCGTGCCGGTGAGGCGGTTGCCACGGGTCTTTCGTTCGCGGGTCCTGAAGGTGCGATCGCCGGTGCCGTGCTTCGACGTGGTGTGGACAGGAAAGCACAGGGAATTGCAGCTGGCGCACGCCGCATCAATAACCGAAACGAGCAGCAACGGCGGGTCGTTCGACAACAGCAGGAAAAAGCATTGCAGTTCAAGAAGAAGGGTGAAGAGAATGGCTGAAATCGTACGGGACATTTTCCCGACGCACGTTCTCCGACGGATGACTACGCCCATCAGCCGGAAGAATGCCGTGTCCAACATGGCAGTCTCCCGCAACCGTCCGTACGGAGGTATCCTTCAGCCCGTTCCGCAGCAGCCCAACGAAACGCGGAACAACCTGAAGTGAGTACCAAAACCATCGTCACGATTGTGGAGTTGGCTGGCGCGCTGCTCTATTGCTGGTGGCTCTACAGTGAGATTGCCAAGTCGGATGAGAACTTGGAAGCCGAATTCTGGCTTGGCGTCTCACGCTTCTGTCAAACTGTCGCCCGATGGTTCGGTAGCATCGGACTGACAGCCGAAATCAAGTACCGTGAAACGGTCGACAATGGAAGGATGATCTAATGGGGCTTGACCTTGAATTGGATCTCGGGGGCCGACTGGAAATCGCGGTCGGAAAACAGACAGACGAGTTGAAGGATGCTCTTACCCCGCGTAAGCCCATCATCAACAGCGCCGTCGGTTCCGGGATCATGCCCGCCTCCGGTGAACTGTTCATCGACTTGGGCAGTCCCGCGTCCGGCCGAATGTGGGAAGTCACCGCGCTCACCCTCTTCGGTGTGGATGACAACACCGCCGTCGCGAACGCGAAGGCCGCTCTCTACTTCGGCGATCCTGTCATCCCCTCGATTTCGTCCCTGCGCGTTCCGGCGCTTGCTGTCCCCTCGTTTACTGCGATCGGTACAGAGACGCTGTGGTGCGAGGCACAGGCCAACGTGGTGCTTGGCGTTACTGGCGCGGCTGCTGGCAGCCAGATCAGCGGCGTCGTTCAGTACCGCGATTGGGCCGAATGCGATATCGTCGCGCGGAACGGTCGGTAGCTTCCATGACGATGCTGTCAGAGTCTGCCAATGCCGACGCTAACGGGAATGCGACCGTCACGTTCAGCCCCGCCAAGTCCGGTATTCAGTGGGCGATCGGACAGACCGCGTTAGAGTCGTCGCAGGATTCTGACAGTGCACAAGCCGTCATGCGCGTCAATGGACGGCTCTATACGTCGGCGGCATTCCTGCCACAAGCCGCAAGCGGACAGCCCGCGCTCATGCTGCAAAACGCCGACATTCTCACCATCGACTTTACGGGGTTGGCGGTTGGGGAAAGCGCAATTGCGACCATCTGGTACAACGAATCCCAATGGGGAACCGTACCACGAGTGGACGTCATGTAATGCAGTTCCCCAACCCCATCACCCGACTCATCCGGATTACGTACGCCAACGGAACCACGGCCATTCAAATCGGCCCGGGGCCGACGGCCGTATTCCAGGCACCCAACGGATCGCAGATCGTCATCGACGCGAACGCGAACCCCGGTCTACCGACGATGTTCTTTTGGAACGCCAATCACGACAACGCGGCGTACATCAACCTCTTCGGCGGCGGAAGCGAAGCGAACCTCGGCATCAACTCCGGCGGATACCCGTCGCTGCGATACCCGACGCTGCTATTCTGTCAGACCACAGAAGTACTCGCCACACAGTCGCGTAGCGCCGTCATTGGTCCGCACCGACAGGATTCAACCGCCATCTACTACGGCGGCCGCCTGAACGTCGGCGAGACATTCGGGCGGCTTGAACTGCTGTCCGATACTAACGTCGAACTCGCGCGCGTCGGAGTACGCGACCTCAATTCAACCGGCGTCGCTCGACCCATCACGGAGAACACCGTCGGCGGAAGCGGAATGTTCGTCGATGCTACAACCGTGCAGATTAAAGCGAACATCAACGAAGTGACGCCCATCGAATGGACGGCTAGCGGACGCTGGTTCGTGCTGCCCGGATTCGACTGGACGAATCTCACCCTACTCAACGGTTGGACAGCAGCCGCTACGTACTACCAGCCCGCTGTGAAGATGACGCCGGACGGCATGGTTATGTTCCGGGGAACCATGAACGCCGGTATCGTCGTGGACAACACTCAAGTGTTCAACCTTCCCGGCAGTGGTACGAACTGGTGTCCGTCCGCGTCGGTACTGATGCGTCCGGCTACGTCTACCGGCAACGCCAACCACCGACTACTCGTCAACGCCACGGGGATGGCCTTCATCTACGGCACGGCAGCAAGCGCGCAACTCGGTCTCGACGGGTTGCAGTACTCCTGTGTACGCCCAACTTAGACGGTAGCAATTTCTGCGGTAGCTTCCCTTGCGGTACCTTCCCTGACCGTGCTAGAGTGGTCTTGTCAGGTTGGAGACCGGGAAGGGACAAGGCAATGTCGAAGTTCACCGAGGACCTGTTCGACGCCAACGGTAACAAGGTCAAGACGGCTACGTGGGTGTCCATCGACGACACCACCCCCGAGACCGGTACCCCCGTTCCCAACTCGGTGATGAACGACGTTGTCGAAGCGGAGGAAGCCGCGAACGTCGAGAACGACGCCCGCACCATCGAGCAGATGTTTCAGGCGCAGAACGTGAGCAACGAAACCGCCGAGCTTGTGAAGCTTCGCCGGACGTGGGGCGACGGACGTTACATCCTCGCTTTCGGCGCGTGGGAAGACCTGTACCTGTGATGAAGGCAGTGAGGAGAGCGGCGCTTGCCGCTCTCCTCTCCATGCTGGTTGTTCTGGTTCTGGTAGGATTCCGCTCCGATTCGTGGG
>Ga0157378_10006655_pt1 | contig 10097 bp, 14 predicted proteins | sample M65metaG_FD_115309 | JGI IMG/M metagenome (GOLD analysis project Ga0157378, IMG submission 115309) | Miscanthus rhizosphere microbial communities from Kellogg Biological Station, Michigan, USA - M6-5 metaG | ecosystem: Host-associated > Plants > Roots > Rhizosphere > Soil | place: USA: Michigan... | reverse complement strand
TTGCGGACGATGGCCGCATCAGTCAGTCGCGTTCAGGGAGAAGACGGTTTGTGGCGGCCCAGCCTGCTTGACCCGCAAGAGGTGCCAATCCCTGAGACCAGCAGTTCCGGATTCTTCTGTTACGCCCTTGCCTGGGGTATCAATAACGGATTTCTGGATCGCCAGACTTACCTGCCGGTCGTGAGGAAAGCATGGCAAGGACTGATCGGCGCAGTGCATCAGGATGGCAAGCTGGGGAATGTTCAGGCAATCGGTGCTTCACCGGCCAAACTAACGGCTGAAGATAACCAGGAATATGGGTCCGGTGCTTTCCTACTGGCTGGAAGCGAGATGTACAAGCTGAAATGACTGCGAAATCAGCAGAGGCTAGAGGTTGGAGGTTGGAGGCTTGAATGACTTTACTGCGAGAATCGCAGAATCGAAGGCCTGTCCCCAATCCTTCGAAACAAATTTGGCGCCAACTAATCGGCATTAATCGGTGGCCGCGCGGTAAACGGCCGAACCGTTTCGAACGCGTGAGCCGCCTGGAATAAGACCGATTCGCTCCAATACGGTCCAAGCAATTGCATGCCGATTGGCAGTCGATCTCGCGACAAACCGCAGGGGACGCTGATTCCCGGTACTCCTGCAAGGTTCGCCGTAACGGTATAGACATCGTTGAGATACATCGCCAGCGGATCATCGACCTTCTCGCCAAACTTAAAAGCTGGCGTGGGCGACGTAGGAGTCAGGATCACATCGCACTGCTTGAATGCATTCGCGAAATCCTGTCGCAGCAGCGCACGCACCTTCTGCGCCTTCAGGTAATAAGCATCGTAATAACCGGCGGACAGGACGTATGTGCCGAGCATGATGCGGCGTTTGACCTCGGGGCCGAAACCTTCTTCGCGGGTTCGCTTATACATATCACGCAGGCCCGGCGCCTCTTCAGCGCGAAATCCGTAACGCACGCCATCGTACCGCGCGAGGTTCGAAGACGCTTCGGCCGTGGCGATGATGTAATAGACGGCGATTGCGTACTTCGCATGCGGCAAATCAATATCGACAATCTGGGCGCCTAATTCGCGATAGGCGTCTATCGCATCATTAATCGACTGCCGTACCTCATCGTCCAAACCTTCACCGAGCAGCGCCTGGGACACGCCGATTCGAAACCCGGATGCCAGATTCTGGTCTACTTCGCCAATGTAGTTCGGAACAGGAACGTCGGCGGTTGTTGCGTCGTGCGGGTCGCGTCCGGCGATGACTCCAAGCACTGCCGCGGCGTCCTGCGCGCTCCGCGCAAACACGCCGATTTGATCGAGCGACGAGCCGAAGGCGACGAGGCCATAACGAGATACCCGGCCATAAGTTGGCTTGACTCCGATGACTCCCGAAAGAGCCGCGGGTTGGCGTACCGATCCTCCCGTATCGGAACCCAGCGCGACCGGCACAATTCCCGCAGCGACCGCAGCCGCCGAACCTCCTGACGAACCGCCGGGGACGCGCGACGTGTCCCAGGGATTTTTGACTGGGCCGAACGCTGAGTTCTCGTTTGAAGATCCCATCGCAAATTCGTCGCAGTTTGTTTTGCCGATGATGACGGCCCCCGCATCGCCCAATCTTTCAATCGCGGTGGCGCTGTAAGGCGGCTGGTAAGGCCCGAGGATGCGTGAGCCGCAGGAAGTTTGCAGCCCCTTCACACAAATGTTGTCCTTGATGGCAATCGGAACGCCCGCTACTGTCAGGTTATCTCTAGTCGGGTGATTGTCGACTTGGTCTCCGCGTTTCAATGCGCCTTCACGATCGATTTGAAGAAAAGCATTGAGCGAGCCGTTCAGCTTCTCGGCTGCATTAATGCTTGATGCCGCTGTGTCGTGAGCCGTAGTTTGCCCACGCATGATACTGTCGCGAATCGTGATGACGTTGGGGCCCATAAAATGATCCGAGGTCAGGCCGCTAAGCCTGCGATTTCCGCCCCCAGCGCCTTTACCCATTCTCGTTGTTCGGGGGTTTCCGGAGACTCAAGGCCGCGCGCTTTAGTCACGTCCCGAATTGCCCGAAAGGGTTCGACACCAGCCAAAACCAAGGTTCCGGCAGCAATCAATCCAGACCGACCGATGCTGCCCCGACAGTGAAGCGCCACCCTCTTGTCGCTCTGAAGATCGTGATGAATCCTGGCTAGAAGTTCACGTGCGGACTTGTTTGAAGGTGGAATACCTAAATCTGGGATCGGATAATTGCAATACTGCAAACCGTGTCTCTTGATAGTTTCTCGTTCACCAATAAGTCCTAGCTCTTCAGTTTCTTCACGGGTTAGCAGGGAAACGACGACGTCAAATCCTTCGTCGCGCAATCGACTTATTTCGTCGTCAAGCCAATCTCCGCCTCGAGGGCGAGGGATGATTGCGAGTTCACCCGGCCATGGTCCTTTGATCTTATAGGTCAACATTCGGCTCATCTTTTGAAACAACTTCTCGCGGAATCAAGTCCGCATCTAGCCCTCGCTCGCGCAGGACCTTAACGCGGTGATGTCCTTCAATAATCGTACCATCCGGTCGAACCTTTAGAGAAGACGGTCTACCAGGCTGGAGGGATCGCAGGATTTCGTCGGTAGATAACTTGCGAAAGATGTCTAACTTCACGACGCTTAGTGAGCTGTCAGCGTGCAATGACTTAAGGGGAGGATATTTCATCGCACACAAACTGATAACTCATGCCAAAACCTTCGGCACGCGAAAGTGGCCGGCGGCCGGATCGGGCGCTTGATCGAGTGCGACCTGCTGGCCTAGCGAGGGTCGCACTTCATCGTTGCGATCCGAACTCGTCGCTTCGCCTTCAGGCGTTAAGCCGCCCAACGCAGGCTCAACATTGCTGGTGTCGATTTCGTTCAGCTGCTCAACATAGGTGACAATTTCAGAGATCTGCGGCGCGAACATCCTTCGTTCATCGTCAGAGATTTCCAGGTGTGCAAGTTGAGCGATCTTTTCGATGTCGGCTTCAGTGATAGGCATGTTAGTCGTCGTGATGCGCGTCACGTCGCGAGATCAAGTTATCCGCAGCGCGCAAAAAACGCGCGCGCAAGTCCTCGTCAGTAATTGAGTTGGCGGCGAAGAGAAGCTCGGTCGGCAGTTCATCTGGCTGTTTTCCTGATGGCGATTCGTCAAGTCGAAGCGCTTCCGCCTGCGGTAGATCACGGGGCGAGATTAAAAAAACGATTTCGTCGATCGTATTTTTTCCGAGCAGATTGTTGACGCGAAAGAGCAACTCGCCCGCCATCGATTGAAGTTGCTTCTGCCACAGCGCGTCTGCTACCGAAACGGTCAAAACCTTTCCCTGCAAGAGCATCGGAACAGCGTTGCGTCGCAGCCCCGGACCCGCGGCTTGCCTCCAGGCCAATTTCGCCGCCAGCTCCGGATTCGCGCTGATCAGGCGTGGCAAAAGTCGCGTTACATCAATCATCGTTAATTGAACTTCCGCAAAAAAACTCTCACAATGAAACGAACTTCGAGAGTGTAATGGAAGACTACGGTGTCAACCAAACGAGTCCGCATCGGATTGTGATTCTGCGGAAGATTCTCAGTCAAACGTGATAATTGAACTGCCCCCAATCATTCTTGCTTCAGCCAGTCCGCGTCGAGCTGAGATTCTGCGCACGGTCGGTTGGCCGTTCGAGGCGCTTCCGGTCGATATAGATGAGTCGCGGCGTGCGGATGAGAAAGCCGTTGATTATGTTCAGCGGCTGGCGCGCGAAAAGGCCGATGCGGCGGCCGGCCGCTTACCCGCGTCCGTGATCCTCGCGGCCGACACCACGGTAACAATTGATGATCACATTCTGGAGAAACCGGCCGGCGAATCAGATGCGAGGCGCATGCTGCAGCTCTTGAAAAATCGTTGGCATCAAGTGTTGACCGGCATCGCCATAATCAACCGCGAGACCTCGCGAACGATCGTCGCGCACGAGGAAACAGAAGTTAAATTCGCGGCGATGAGCGACGAAGAAATCGATTGGTACGTCAACAGCGGTGAGCCCATGGATAAAGCAGGGGCTTATGCGATACAGGGGCTGGGAGCCCGCTTCATCGAAGAAATAAAGGGCGATTATTTTAACGTGGTGGGTTTGCCGCTACGCCTGGTGTACGAGGTGTTCCTGAAGAGTTTGTCCAGGGAGAGTCGCGCGAGCCAATGAAATGTTCTATCCGAAACGTATTTGTTTTGCTCGGGGCTTTCGTGTGCGTGGCGCAGGTAGAGGCGCAAACGGCGCCAGCAAACTCCAATAAGAAGCCGCCCGAGGCTGAGATCAAATCGACCGAGGATCTGAAGATTGAGAATCTCATACTGCTTGCTCATACGGCGCCGCCTGAGGTCGCGGCTGATGTTTTGTTGAGTATTTCCACGACGCAGCCGGCGCTCACCAAAACTCGCAAGCAAGAGCTAATCGAGGATGCTTTTCGATTTGCCCGGGACGCACGCGAACCCATCAAGCGAACGGCCTGGAGCCGAATCGTCGATACGCGCTCAGGCCTTAAAGGGGCCGCCTTTGAATTGGAGCTGGATCGGATTTCACTACAAACCCGGGCGGTAACACAGATGCTCGCGCTCGACAAATCGCGCGCGCGCACGATGTTCCTGGACATCGCTTTGCCAAAGCCGCCCGCGCTCACTTGTGAGGATTCGCTTGGTTACGATTATCAGGCTTACTACCGCACGGCGCTGAAAGTAAGTCAGGACTGTTTCGATGAAAACGAAAAGAAAGCGGAAGCGCACATCCAGTTTCTGTCGGATCGCTTGGACAACGTCAAGTCAATCTCTCAGGTCGTGCCCGCGGCACAGATGACCGCCGAGGCGAGGCTGGCCGGTGACGAGCTCTCTTTTCTGCTAAACACCTTCACCGGAGCGCTGGGTAAAATCTCAACTAATGCTCGTGAATTTGCCTTTGTGATAGATGGACAGCGCTTTGCCTTTACCTTGGGGCGTCTGATTGAAACCGCAAGAGAGCAACAAGTTCCGACCGGTGATCTGAGTCGCGCGATTAGATCTCTCCTCCTCAAGCAGATGGCTGGCGAGGTCTGCGCCGATGCTCCCTGGCTCGATGGTCGGCAGGTGAAGCTGCCGAAGAATATCACCGATCTTAACCGCTATCTGCCAAATGCCATCGTCGAGGACGATGTGCATCCTTTGAGTTTTGGCGCCGCGGCGAAAGACCGGCATTTTTGGACCTTGCCGCGTGAAAAACAACTGCTGATGCTGGCGAAGGACTTGCGATTTGGCGGCGGCCAGGAACCATTGACGCGTGAGCAAAGGCAGACCGACGAATGGCGCAAGAAGATGGGTGACTACCTGACGCTGATCGATGGCTGGGAACCTGAATCAGAAGTTTCAGCCGAGGACTTTTTCCAGGAGAAGTGCATCTTGTTCGGAGTGCTGGTTGATATCAGTCCTGATGATACCCAGAGGGACCCTGTGTTGCGCGCGTATGCAAGCTACCTCAAGGAGCAGAACGGGCAATACAAAGGCCGAGTCGAGTGGATCCTGCCGGTGAAGCACTATCTTCAGCGAATTCGATCACGGCCGTCGGTCGAACAGAGAAAATCTCTCGACCCCTGGCTCTCGTCATCAGACGCCGCGCTACGCGCTTACGGTGAGTTGGCGTTACTTGGCGTCAGCAAAAATTGAATCCGCTATCCCTTGAGAACCTGGTCTAGCTTTTCCGCCAATTGCTTCGACATGTCGGGCTCCAACCCGTTGATATTCGCTACTGCTTGTCCCTGCTTATTCAGAATGATAGTGGCTGGTATCTGGTCCACGCCCAGACGCTTTAAGGCAGCGCCCTCTGGATCGCGCAAGATCGTCAGTTTGTACTTGCGCCCTAATTCTCGCAATTGATTATCGTCGGCAAAGTTTTTGGACTTGGGAGAGTCCGATTCGGTGCTGATCCAATAGACTGCGACTCCGCGTCCGGCGTATTGGTCGGCCAGTTTTTTCAGCGCCTCCATGTGATTTCGCGTCAGCGGCAACCAGGACGCGCCGAAACCCAATACGACGACTTCTCCGCGCAAGCTGTCGGCCGTCACAGCTGGTCCATCTACACCGCGAAATGAAAAATCCGGATTCTGACCTGTAGTCGCGCGAGTCGGCGGTACCGCAATCAAACCCAACAGCGCGATGGTCGAAAGAACTCGATAGAAAACCCTCAACATTGGAGACTCCTTTTCCGCTCCATACCAATTCCCGGAAGCGGACTCACTTAGATGCCGAAAGTGACCGCTGCGTCACGATAGCCCATAATCAGCGAAATTGTCAGGAAAAACGCCTAAATCGTATCCGGCAAACGCCCGAAAACCTCTCGATGCAGAGCGAGGTAATCTTCCCACGTGTCCATGTCTCGCGCAACGAAAGGCGAGTCGACCGGCAGCCGCCGCACCTCGGGCCGATGACTATCAAAGAAACCACGCAGGCCCTTGCCTGGATCAAGATTTAGTAATTGTTCGCGATATCGCAGATCGATTAGAACGGGATGTCCGCCTCGTCCTTCATACTCAGGTTGCACGAGAGTCGCGCCAAGTTCCCATTCGTGAAGAATTAATTTGATGGTGCTCGCGGGAATCGCGGGATGATCGGCGGGCAAGATCAAGACGGCCTCGGCTGGTCCGCTAACCTGGCTCACGCCCAGCGCAGTCGACGTTGCCATAGGAGTGTCCGCATCAGGATTGACCACGAACGAAACTCCAGTGGTTTTCAACTTCTCGCGAATCTCCTCGCTACGATGGCCGACTATGACGATGATTTCGGTTACGCTGCCGGCACGAAGATTGGAGATCGAGCTCTCGATGACGGTTTGAGTGCCAAAAGGGAGGAGCGGCTTAAACGCGCCCATGCGACGCGAACGGCCCGCGGCGAGCAGAATGGCAGCCACGCTCTTCACTTCGAGTTTATTCTGACGACGAGGCGGGCGGCTCCCAGAGCTCCACGCGATTGCCTTCGGGATCCATCACCCAGCCAAATTTGCCGAACTCAGAGTCTTCGGTGTTTGCCTTGACGTCGACACCTTCTGCTTGTAGCGCATTCACAAGTTCCTCGAGGTTGGCGACGCGAAAGTTGATCATGAACGGTTGAGTGCTGGGATCGAAGTACTTGCTGCTATCAGGAAAGACTGACCAGATGGTTTGGCCGCCGTCCTTTTTTGGATCGTCACTCCATTGGAAAGCAAACCCACCGTAGCTTTCGGATTCAATCCCGAGGTGTTGGCGGTACCACTCGCGCAACTTGTCTGGATCCTTCGCTTTGAAGAAGATACCGCCGATGCCTGTGACTCTCTTCATTTTTCTCCTGTAGGGGCAAGCCTGGGCCTGCCCGTTTTGCGCAAAGGGCGGGCAAGAAGCCCTGACCCTACATTAATTCGCGCAGCGCCCGGATTGTGTACTGACGCGCCATCTGCTTGCGCCATTGATAGACGAAATCGGTGTTGTCGAGCGGTCGCGCTTTGACGTACGCAGCTTCCGCGGCTGCTCGAATCTGATCTTCATTAAGAACTTTGCCAATCAATGCCTGGGCCGAGCCAGTTACTTGAACCGGCGACGGCGCAATGCCGCCGAGCACAACTCTGGCGTCGCTAACTGGGTGCGCAGATGTCTCCCCCGCATTCTTTTCATACTTCACGTACGCCGCCACTCCGAGCACGGGAAAATCAAACGCCCCGCGCCTCCGCAACTTTTGATAAGACGCTCGCCAACCATTAGTAGGCGGCAGATGAATATCAACCAGCAATTCATCGGGCCGCTTCTTCATATAATCAATGCCATCGTCGTTATAAAATCCGGCCGCATCGATCATCCGCTCTCCCAGCGTAGAAACCAGACGAAACTTTGCGCCAATAGCAACCATCACCGGAACCAAATCGCTCGACTGAACTGCCCAGCATTTCGAACTCCCCGGCGCCACCCAACAAACGTCGCCGTCTTTCTTCAAGCAGAAGTTGATCGCCTTGCGCCATTCATAATTCTGATCGTAGTAATTGCAGCGCGTGTCGAGCAGTAGGTTGCCGCCAATCGTCCCCATGTTGCGCAGGATGGGCGTCGAAATCGTGCGCGCTGCCGAAGCGATTACCGGATAATCACGCTTAATGATTTCATTCTCACAAATCTCTGTCAGCGTCACGGACGCACCGATCGTTAAACCCCGTGCTCCATCACCCGTTACCTGATTCAATTCCGACAAACGCATGACGGAAATGACCGTCTTCGGCAGCTGCTGCCGCCGCTTCATGTTGGGATAGAGATCCGTTCCCCCCGCCACGAACTGAGCCTCAGGCCCAACGTCGCCGATAATCTTCACCGCCTCCGCGATGGTGCGCGGGGTGCGATAAGTGAATTTGGGAAGGCGCATCATATGGTTTGAAATAAATCCTCTGGGCCGATGTCGTGCCATGTATCGCGCATACGAAACGCTGACAAACGAGGATGTCTAATCTGTCAGTTCAAGCCGCCACCATCACCGGCCGATAGCGCAGCTTCACAATCTGATTTAGATCGGTAATATCGATCTGAGCTTGGACCTTTCCGAACTCATCCACGAACTCGACGATAAACCCAGCGGAGTGGTCGGCGGTCGATTCGAAGACCTGAGTGACTGTGCCTACGTCGCCGCGTTGTAAACGGGCCTCGGGTTGATTGACCAAGAGTGCCACAACATCACCGAGAGCTATTTGATCCATTTATGCCCGCTTTTTCTCCTTGATTTTCAACTCAGGGTGTCTTGCCAGGAAACCGCCGCGCTTGAATTTATAACGGCCTGGCCTCAACATGTCGTCGTCTGTCCAACCTTTTTTTAGGCCGGTTTCGTAATCTGCCTGCGTTACCACGAGTTCAACTTCGTCAGGTGGTGAATCAACCTTCTTATCTTTCTCTTTCTTCATACAACTTCCTTTCCGACAGTGTCGGAGGCCGTGCTGAGATAATGCGAATCACATTAGCATGACGTTCAGCGAAGACCACGTACAGCAGGCGGCTCGTTGAATATCCAATAATAACAAAACGTGCTTCACCGGTTGAGTGTTCGGCATCCACAATCTCCACCGCCGATGGGTCATAAAAGACTTCCGTTGCTTCTCCAAAACTAACTCCGTGCTTGGTAAGATTCTCGATAGCCTTCTGATCATCCCATTCAAATCGCACGACGCGCCTCTTAGATTTAGTGGTTATCGCTTCACATCCCGCCTGACATACAACAACAAATCAACGCCTGGTCGCAGTGGGTACGAACCGTCTTCGTTGATACTGGAATTAAGGCGGTCGTAGCGATCGCCGTAGGTCTGTTTCAACTGCTCCTCCTGCGCCATCGATCCGATGATGATGGGTTCGTTGGTCGGCACGATCTGCTGGTAGTAGCCGACCTTTTTGAAATCGCGGAAGTACCAGGGCAGTGGCCAATAATCAGGTGAGACCAGGGCGATGCCGGTGTCCGTGCCGGTGCCGTTCTTCAGCGCAATACGATCTACTTCGTCCAGCATCGTCAGCAACTGGCGTTTCGTATGAGCGTAGACGTACGGCAGCGTGTCGTCGTCATAATGGACAAAGTTAAGTTGATAAAACTGATAGCCGCACCACGACGCGAGCACGAGGACAATCGGAACGAACAACCAGGGCTGCTCAGATTCGCGCAATTTTTCATAAACGAAATTAAGCGCGTAACCGGCCGTGAGTGCCAGCGGCACAATAAAGTTCAGGCAAATCCAGGGCGTCTTGTAAGTCTGTTCTGTTATTTGACCGTGAATGATGTCAGAGAGAAGCCGAGTGACCGACATGCCGGCGATCGAGTAAGCCGTCAACAATCCAAACGCCCACAGCGCGAGAAACAGGCCCAGGCGATTGTCCGCTCGCCAAAGGGCAATCAACGCGCCCAGCGGCGCGAGCAACATGACCGCGCCTTCTTCGATTACCAGCCAATACGCGTATTGATACCAACGATGAGGATGCTCAAGCGTGCGCTGTCGCCAAAGGTTCAAAGTTCGAAACGCGTCCGCCACGCCTTTCGGGTAATTCGTGAAGAAGGATGAATAAAAGAAAACGAAGACGAGGATGAAAACTGCAAACGCGACTAGAATAATGGTCAGCAAAGGA
>Ga0157378_10006654_pt1 | contig 10098 bp, 6 predicted proteins | sample M65metaG_FD_115309 | JGI IMG/M metagenome (GOLD analysis project Ga0157378, IMG submission 115309) | Miscanthus rhizosphere microbial communities from Kellogg Biological Station, Michigan, USA - M6-5 metaG | ecosystem: Host-associated > Plants > Roots > Rhizosphere > Soil | place: USA: Michigan... | reverse complement strand
TCCTTGGCCAGGTGCAGGTATACGTACCCACCGGGGAAACCGTAGGCTCTGATGCAGCAGTGCTGGCCATGCTCGACCGGAACCGTGATGCCACCGCCGCTACGGCAACAACAGCCGCCAGCAAAGGACAGGACAGGTACCGGGTATACACAAACGCAAAAAATACCTATCACAATTTTGGATCCGCCCTGGGTATTACCTACAATTTTTATAAAAAATATACGCTTGGCGGCAATATCAGTTTCAATGAAATGAAATCAAACGCCACAAATGATATATTCGTAACCGGCTTCAACACACCGCGCTGGAATACCAATCTTTCCTTTGGAAACCGGGCAATTGCAAAGAATATCGGGTTCAATATTGTCTGGAAATGGCAGGACTCATTTTTATGGGAGAGCCCACTGGTAACCGGCAATGTTTCTGCTTATAGTACAGTGGATGCACAGCTCACTTACCATGTGCCAAGTGCAAAAGCAAGTATTAAGTGGGGCGGCGCCAATATCTTTAATCATCGCTACCTGCAGTATGCCGGTGGACCTACCATTGGCGCACTGTATTATGTAGCTATCACATTCGACGGTCTGTTCAATAAATAATTAAAATATTTTAATCTGTTAAAAAAGATCTGCGCGTGCGTCGCAGATCTTTTTTTATTTTCTTTGCCGCATGAAAAGAACCCTTCTTATTATTTGCCTCCAGGCTATGGGCAGCGCTATGCTATATGCACAAACAACAAAGAACACTGAACATACCGGGCAGGTATGGCTTGGATACCTTAATCAAACCAGGTTCAGTAACCAATGGGGTATATGGGCCGACTTTCACCTGCGCACAAAGGATGATTTTACCAATAATTTTTCGCAGGCAATTATACGGTTAGGTCTCACCTATTACTTAAGCGATAATACAAAGCTTACCCTGGGTTATGGCAATATATTTATTTTCCCGGGCGATAATCATTCCGGCGTAACCAGGCATGAGCACCGGCCCTGGCAGCAGATACAATGGCATACCAAATATGGCAAAACACGTATGATGCAATGGATAAGGCTTGAAGAGCGATACCGGCAAAAAATACTAAATGATTCCACGCTGGCTCAGGGTTATAATTTTAACTGGCGGTTGCGGTATAATATCTGGTACGAAATACCGCTGCTGAAAGATGGTGCCGCACCAGCAAGCGTCTCATTTATTGCCAATGATGAATTGCATATCAATTTTGGAAAAGAGATTGTCTATAATTATTTCGATCAAAATCGCTTCTTCCTGGGTATAAAATACCAGCTCAACCGCAACAGCAACCTGCAGGCTGGTTACACCAATGTTTTTCAGCAATTGGCGGCAGGTAATAAATACAGGAATATTAATGGCATACGGATTTTCTTTTATCAAAACTTCGATCTGAGAAAAAAATAGAGCTAACCGGTATTACTGATTCACCCGGTTCCCTTACCAAAATTTACAGTGGCATCCCGGTTGCAGGGCGGCTAAAGCCGCTTATCAAAGGCCTGCCATTTAGCAGCATTAAGAAATTGTTACAATAGCCGTTTCATCAACCCGTCTTACCTGATATGCATAAAAGTGATTACTTTGGAACCAAAGCTATTCCTGCTTACTTCATTAAAAACACTGCCGGCATGAAGCTGTTCAAATATTTTCACCGTCAACATTGCCTCGTCCCGGCATTCTTATTCCCGGCAATTATATTATTATCAACAATTACTTTCGGTCAAAAAACCCGGAAGACTGTCTTTATTATTGCAGATGGTATACCGGCTGATGTAATAGAAAAATTATCACTGCCTAACCTGAAGGCGGTTGCCGCGGCAGGTGGTTATACCCGTTCCTATGTGGGTGGTATAACAGGCAGCTATAGCGAAACACCCACTATATCGGCTGTTGGTTATAACAGTATACTTACCGGCACCTGGGTAAATAAGCATAATGTGCGTGACAATGATATCGCTGACCCGAACTATCACTACCCCACTATTTTTCGTTTGCTGAAGGAAGAATACCCACTAAAAAAAACAGCTATTTTTTCCAGTTGGGAGGACAACCGGACCAAACTCGTAAGTGATCGGTTAACCGCTACGGGGAACATACCTATTGATTATGTCTTTGACGGCCTGGAAAAAGATACTCTGCATTATCCGCACGACAGGAACAGCGACTATATGAATAATATTGATGAGGCTGTGGCAAAAAAAGCCGCAGCAACCATACAAACCGAAGCCCCCGATCTTTCCTGGGTGTATTTGGAGTATACCGATGATATGGGACATGCACATGGAGATGGCACTGAATTTTACAAGGCCGTAAAACTTGCAGATAAACGAATTGGTTATATATGGAACGCCATTCAATACCGGCAATTGCATTTCAATGAAGAATGGCTGTTAGTGGTTACAACCGATCATGGACGGGATGCTGTTAATGGTAAAGGCCATGGCGGGCAAAGTACCCGCGAACGCAACGCCTGGATATTTACCAACACCAAAAACCTGAACCAGCAATTTCATGCGCCGCAGGCTTCGGCTACTGATATAATGCCTTCCATTGCAAGGTTTATGAATATGCATATTACAAAAGACAAGGCCTATGAGTTGGATGGCATCCCATTTATTGGAAAATTGTCTTTTGTTAACCCGGCTTTTCGTTATAGCAACGACAGCCTGCAAATACAATGGAAGCCAATTGCAATGAAAGGCAATCTGAGAATTTGGATAAGCACGACCAATCTATTCAAAACAGGCGGTAGAGATGACTATACTTTGCTGGGAACGCTGCCGGTATCAGCGCAAAAAGGCAGTTTCCATTTGGATAAACCGGTTTCGGGATTTTATAAAATAGTGCTGGAGGGAGACTATAATAGCAGCAATTACTGGATAGAAACAAAATAAACCGCCTCGTTATAGTCTACGGCTATCAGAACTAATGAGATTCCTGTCTGCGCGGGAACGACGATTTAATAGGTGTGAGTGACGACTAAAAAAGTATAGCGATAAAATCATAACTTATCATCCTCTTCATAATAATCAGCGTTCTATCATTCCGGATGCGGCGCTTAAACGTTTTATCATTTCCAGGCACATCCGGCTATTATGATAAGGGCATTTCCAGATTCCAACCTTATCCTGCTCTTGCATAGCAACATTATCGGCACGCACACCCCAGACCCATTCACCATGTTTGGTATCGCGGATATGCTTTTTGATAAAATTCCAGGTGTTCAGTGCATAGTAAAGATATATTTCCTGCCCGCTTATCTGCCAGGCATTGAAAAAACCAACCACTGCTTCCGCTTGAGGCCACCAATGTTTTTCTTTTACCAGGTGATGGTTTGCCGGATCGTATTCGTACCATAGGCCACCGTCGGCATCCATTCCTTCGCGTGCTGCGGCAGCGAGCTTAATAGCAAGTTCTTTTGTTGTATCGATCCAGGCTGTATCACAAATGGTTTCTGCAGCTTCCTGTAGCAACCATGCAGCTTCAATATCATGCCCATAAGAAATGAGCGTTGACTGAGGTTTCCAGTTTTCATCGAAGAACAATGCCAGATGCCCGGTTGAACTGTCAATAATATGCGTGTTAAAATTGTGGAGCAGGTTTTCTATTTTCGTTTTCAAGGTTTGGTCGGCCCACACGCTATAAAGGTTGCAATAAGCCTCCAATACATGCAGGTGCGTGTTCATCGTCTTTTTTTCATTGGCGTCTTTTGCACTTAAACGCAGATCAGTCCTCACTGACCAATTTTCCGCAAATGCATCTATATAGCCACTCTTGATACTGTCATAACTGTATTGTTCTATGGTGCTAAACAAACCGATTGCAAGTTGCCGGGCATCGGTTGAACCGGTTGCGAGGTAATATTCGCTTAAGGCATAAATGGCGAAGGATTGGGCATATACCTGCTTTTTTCTGTCTACAGGATCACCTTTATAATCTACGCTCCAGTATACGCCCTTGTATTCTTTATCGATAAAGTAAGTAATGAAATAATGGTATGTCCTTTGCGCGAAATCTCTGTATACTGGATTCTTAGTAGCAAGAAAGGCGGCAGAAAAAGTCCAGAGTATCCGGCTGTTTAACACAGCGCCTTTGTCGGCCACTGTATCGGGCCTGTTGAAATGATTGACTCTTCCGGTAAAACCGCCATGGACTTCGTCTTTGGCATATTCCATCCAGTACTTAAGAATATTGCCCAGTTCATCTTCCATCTCCTTCTTAAACAGCACCGGATCAACCATCATGAAAATATTTGTTTACCGCGCCGGTTTTGCATAACCGCCCGCTATTCCTTTTTCCGCCTGCAGGCGTTCAAGCGCTTTGTTTGCGTCAATGATTTGTGTAAGCGTATCCACAGTAGCAGCGGAGGTATAACCATCAGGCACTGTGTTTACCGCATAATCAAGTAGTTTATCAATGCTGCTGGTAGCCACATGCATACGTGTATCAGAGGAGGCATAGTAAATATATACAGCACCACTATCATCATGTATCCAGCCATTACAAAATATTACGTTGGAAACATCGCCGGTTCTTTCTTTGCCTTCGGGTGCCAGAAAATATCCACCGGGTTTATAGATCACACGCTCCGGATGATGTAAATCGGTTACAAAAAGATACAATACATAACGCAGACCAGCAGCCGTATTTCGTACACCGTGGGCAAGATGCAACCACCCAAGTTTGGTTTTAATAGGCGAAGGACCCGCGCCGTTTTTTGTTTCGTACACGGTATGATATACTTTTTTGTCTACAATTATTTCATCCCTGATAACAGCATTCGTAATGGAGGCTGATAACCCAAAACCAATACCACCACCGCTACCGGCGTCGATAAAGCCGTCCTGTGGCCTTGTATAAAAAGCATATTCCCCGTTGACAAACTCAGGGTGTAATACAACATTGCGCTGCTGTGGAGATGCTGTTTGCAAATCTGCCAGACGCTCCCACTGAATCAAATCCTTTGTACGCGCAATACCACATTGTGCAATGGCGGCCGACTGGTCTGCAGCCGGCGCCTGCTGATCGCGGCGCTCTGTACAGAACAGCCCGTAAATCCAGCCATCTTCGTGCTGCACTACCCGCATGTCATAGATGTTGGTATCGGGATTATTGGTTTCAGGCATTTGTATAGGATAATCCCAGAAACTGAAATTGTCGATACCGTTCCGGCTTTCTGCTACAGCAAAAAAAGATTTCCGGTTGGAGGCTTCGACTCTTGCAATGAGAAGGTATTTGTTGTTCCATTTGATAGCGCCAGCGTTTAACACGGCATTGATGCCAAAACGTTCTATCAGATAAGGATTGCTTTCATAATTCAAATCATACCGCCAGAACAACGGCGAATGGCTTGCAGTAAGAATGGGGTATTTATAACGGTGATAGATGCCATTGCCGGGCGCAACGGGTTCGTTATGGCGGCTGACCAGCTTTGCATGCTCCAATTCCAGCAGGGCTAATCTTTTCTCAAAGTTCGTTCTCATCATGTTTCTTTTAAGGGCTCAGTATAATTTTACCAAATAGTTTGAAGTTTCAGTAGGCTTCCGGTATTTTTCAACTGCCAGTTCAGTCGCCAAGTTTGTTCCACCAGGTCTTTTTCAATATCAGCACAATACAACCCAATACTAAGATGGTTATCATCAATGGCCATTTCATCCACAATACAACATACATGGGGAGGATTGTCAGGCATAACTGTGCAATGATGCCCAACACCACGTTAAACATGTCCAGTTTAAACCGCTTATCAGATACAAAAGAAGGATCTTGTGCAATAACCTGTGCATGTACCGGTTTCCACAAACCCCATGGGCGGACTGTTTTATAAAATGATTGCAGCACCCTGCTATCAGTCGGCGCTGCCGTGTAGGTGCCTGCAAAGCACCCCACCAGCGAGATAAGAAATATAAATGGCCAGTAATACAGATCGAGGCCCGTAATAATACCGAACGACTTTAATACCGCCAGGGCGATTGCCGGAACAATACCAGCAAACATTCCCCAGAAAAAACCGTTGGCATTGAATCGCCACCAATACCATTTAAGCATATTGGACGCAATATACCCGCCATACAGGCCACCCACGATCCATTGCAGAACGGTATTCACATCTTTTACAAATATGCCCAGCAGTATGCCGATGATGACAACCAGCAAGCCTGTCAGGTAGTTCATGTTCATTATTTTCCTGGTGCCGGCAGCGGGATTTATATATTTCAGATAGATATCGTTTACAATATATGCCTGTGCGGCGTTTACAGTGCCTGAGAACGTGCCCATAAAAGCGCCCAGTAAGCCGGTGAGCACAAGACCTAAAATACCAACCGGCAGAAAATTGTTGATAGCAGCAGGTAATACTTTTTCGAAATCGGCTCCGCCCCCGGCCCCGGTTATGTCCAGTTGCTTATAATACAATAACCCCAAAACGGTTAACCCAATAATCATTGAATAACGGACCGGCAATAAGATAATAGAAACGAATCCGCTCATTTTAGAGGCGTCTTTTGGTGAGCGCGTACTCAATACCTTCTGCATATCGTAATTAGGTGCCGGGCCAGCAAGGCTTGCGAAAATGCCTTTGAACAGCATCATCATAAAAAAAATACCAAATAAGCCGAATCCGTCATTTTCTATTTTTTTATTTGCAGCCGGGATTATATTACTCCAGTCGAGGTTTAAATGCCAGTTAAAAAACGGGTTGAACCATCCCTCAGGCACCTGCAAGGTTTGACCAGCACTGTGTAAATGGTTAAACGCAATGACAGCAATTGAAAAACAAGCCACTGTCATAATGAGGTATTTAATGAAATCGCCCAGGACAATGCTGTGCATACCACCGAGAATGGAATAAAACATGGCAAACAGCGAGAAAACAATTCCATAAAAATGAGGCACCCACTGCGCTGCAACATGGAATGGCACGTACTCTTTTACCATATTCCACGGAACAAATATTTCTATAAACTTGCCGAGACCCACAAACCCATACGCAAGGAAACCAAAGCAACTCAACAAAGCAAAAGCAACGACCACATTGTGTGATGATTTAATTCCCTTTCCAATGGTACCGAAACGTGTGGCCAACCATTCTGCTCCAGTGCTGGCATTGGACCGCCGCAACCATTTAGATAAAAACACCATCATGATCACCTGGTTGAAAACGGGCCATAACCAGGGAATCCAGATGCTTTTCATGCCATACACAAAACACAAGGAAACCATCCACATGGTACCGCTGATATCAAACATATCGCTCGCATCACTCATGCCCAGCAGGTACCATGGCAATGATCTACCGCCGAGCAGGTAACTCTCCTTGTTTTGTTTTGCTTTTTTCCTGAACCAGAAACCAAGGGACACCATCAGCGCCAGGTACAGCAAAATGATAGCGATGTCGATAGAATGTAATTTCATGAAATCATAAGAATAACGATGAGGTACCGGTGGTTAAGTTTGGTCATCAATTTAATGGTTATATTTCAACAACTGAAGCTTACTCAACTGCAAGATTTGTAAAGCAGGATATTATCAACAATTGATATCATCTCATTTATTTTCCCGAACACTAAGCTTGCAGCCTTGAGCGCAAAATTAAATTTATTAGCCCACCATTGACTAATACTATTTTACCTTTATCTTATACTTTTTGAAAAATGCTGGTACGGGCGTTTAGAAAACCGGCTTATGAAAAAGTTATTTGCTCCGGGCTTACCGCCGTGACAAAATATTGTATTATTTTTACCCGAATCTATTCAAATCCCATCAGTTACTCCAATCATATAACCGATTGCAACTCATTGCCAGATGCTTAAGAACACCCTGAAAGAAATTACGCCACTGACGCAGGCCGATTGCTTTACGCTATTTTCGAGACTGAAAAGCGATTTTGATTTCCCGCTTCATTATCATGAGGAATATGAATTGAATTTTATCAGCAACGCAAAAAATGCAAAGCGGGTGGTGGGTGATCATATGGAAGAGATCGGCGAGCTTGAACTGGTACTGGTAGGGCCTAACCTGGTACATGCCTGGTTTACCCATAAATGTAAAAGCAAAGAGATACATGAAGTAACCATCCAGTTCCATAAAGATCTGTTTGATGAAAAATTGCTCAGGAGAAATCAGCTTAGTTTTATCCGGACTATGTTCGATAAATCCAATCGCGGTATTTCCTTTTCGAAAGACACTATTCAGCAACTGGCCCCCCGTATACTGGAACTGAATAAAAAACACGGGTTTGATTCTGTACTTGAATTGCTTTCCATTTTGCACGATCTTTCTATTTCCCGGAATATGCGCATGCTCTCTGATACTTCTTTCAACAATGCCGAACACTCGTATAACAGTCGTCGCGTGGAAAAAACAATGGAATACATCAACCAGAATTTTCACAAGACTATTAAGCTGAATGAAGTGGCAAAACTGTCCAATATGACGGAGGCCGCTTTCAGCCGTTTTTTTAAAACAAAGACAGGCATGACCTTTATTGATTGCCTGAATGAAATCCGCCTAGGGAACGCATCGCGTATGTTAATTGACACTTCTCAGTCCGTTGCAGAGATTGCCTATCATTGCGGTTTCAATAATATTTCCAACTTCAACCGGATTTTTAAAAAGAAAAAAGGCACCACGCCCAAAGATTTCAGGGAAAGTTATTCGGGAACAGGCACGAGGATATTTATTTAGATGCCGCATTTCCCCGTTTTCGACCACCAGACAGTGATGGCTTGGGGGCGGTGCTGCCGGCATGCAATAATTTTCTAATCAACCGGATCAATACTCTTTCCATACATAATATAATACACCGTTGTGATCATCGGTAAAAAAGAACGATTTGGAATCATTCATTAATACATCGCAAGGCCTGCCTTTTCTCCCATTTTCTTTTTTACCAGCAAGAAATCCGTTTACCACATCAGTATATTTATTTCCGCCGTTTGCCTTGACAATGGCATTGCCTCTTTGCCGCCATACGCTGGTGCTGCCATGAAGAGCGACCAATAATGCATTTTTCAATCCTGGATCATCAAAATGCTGGAAATAATCTATTCCTAACGGCGCGGAGTGCGCTTTAAATCCGGCAAAAGCCAGCGGCGGCGTTGGTGGAATAATGGTATGATTTTTTTTTGCTGTATCCTGCATTTGATCATCCGGGTAAATATGATTTTGATATTGATAATAAAAAGGCCAATGATAGTATATACCTCTTTGTACATGCAGCAATAAGTCTTCCGGCTTATCGGGGCCAATAAGATCTCTGCCCATGCTGGTTGCCCATAGTTGGTTACCAATCCATTTTATACCAACAGAATTTCTTAAACCGGACGCAAAAATTTTTTGACCTGTACCATCGGGATTCATTTCAAGAATGGTTGCCCGTACATCTTCTTTTTCAATGCAGGCATTACAACTGCTTCCTACGCTCACGTATAATTTGTTATTATGAAATGCAATACTTCTGGTTAAGTGCCAGCCCCCGTATTTATAATCCAACCCGTAATCAGGGAAATTTGCAACTACAATGGGCGCACCGGTTGCTACTGTATCTTCTGAACGATATACATAATAACAAAGCCGTTCTGTTTCAGCAACGTATATAAAACTGCTGTCATTTCTGTTATAGAAAGCAATTTGATTGGGATTATGTAAGCCGTTAAGAAAGCTGTAGATTTTTTGAAACTGATGGGTTGAATCGTTCCAACCACTGAATACATATACACAGCCTCTTTTATTATCGCTTTTATCAAACATGCCGGTTGCAAACAACCTGCCATCAGGGCTTTTTCTGAGAAAACGCAACCGCTTAAGGCCTTCTGCCGCTACGCTGATATTATACCCTTCCGGAATATTAAGATCAAGTTCAACTCCTTTTTTTAGCGCGATATGATGAGGGACCATATGAAATCTACCGGTATCTGTGTTAATAACAATGGCTGAAGTGTCTTGCTCCCTATGAACTTTTTGATTAACAATAAAAGCGGCATCGACGGAATCTTTACCTGGTTTTGCATCAATACGATTGCTACCCTCATTGTTATCGCAGGATAAAAAAACACATAAAATCACATTCACCAATAAAAAAACCGG
>Ga0157378_10006653_pt1 | contig 10098 bp, 6 predicted proteins | sample M65metaG_FD_115309 | JGI IMG/M metagenome (GOLD analysis project Ga0157378, IMG submission 115309) | Miscanthus rhizosphere microbial communities from Kellogg Biological Station, Michigan, USA - M6-5 metaG | ecosystem: Host-associated > Plants > Roots > Rhizosphere > Soil | place: USA: Michigan... | reverse complement strand
CTTTGATAATGCGCAGCAACGTATTGGCAGCATTTTTATTATTCAATGCACCGATGGCAGTTAAAGATTTTCCCTCAAAACGTTTATCCGGCGGAAATTCTGTAATGATAGATTTATCCGGATCAATAAGGTTCTTCACCGCGTATTCCGCCGCCGCATAACTTGTAAAATTTTTTTTGGGGAACAACACTCTTGGAGTGGATGACCACATGGTATAAGGATAACAATCTGCGGTGATGTTAACACCATCCGCCCGCGCATCTTCAAGCATTGCCAGGATATCATTGCTGTGTTGCCATTTGCTTACCATTGCAATTTTGAAGTGTGATATCTGCACGGGTATCTTCGCCTCTTTCCCTATTCGTATGATCTCTTCAATAGAACGTTCGAGATTTATATCTTCACTTCTTAAATGGCTTATATATTTTCCACCCACAGCGGCAGCCGATTTTGCCATTTCAATCACTTCTTCCGTTGATGAATAAAACTGGCTTTCATATTCAAGGCCGGTTGATAAACCCAAAGAACCTTTTTTTATTTCCGATGTAAGCAATGCCTTCATGCCGTCAAGTTCGGTTTTTGTCGCGGCTCTTGAAAGATCATTTTTCATTATGGCAGATCGCAAAGAACCAAAACCTGTATAGGTGGCAATATTCACGGCAGGCTCACGCAGTTGTATTTTTGCTGTTATTGTATCTACAGGATCAGAATCACCGTCCTGTCCAACCACAATGGTCGTTACGCCCTGGCTTAGCACAGGCAGTGCTTCCGGTTTTTCATATATATCACGATCGTGATGGCTATGACTGTCAATAAAGCCGGGAGTCAGTACATGCCCTTTTCCATCGATAACTGTTTCGCCTGTATAAGGTTTTAGATCACCAACGTCATTGATCTTATCATTCACAATACGCAGGCTTGCTTTCTTTGGTGTTGAACCTGTGCCATCAATAAGAACAACATTGGTAATGATCGACGTTTGCGGCAACGTATATGGCTTGCCTTCAATAATATTTTTTATGATGTTAAGTCCTGAATAATCTCCCGAATTTTCAAGAAAAATATACGTTTGGCCTTTATCAATGTAACGATGTATATATGTTCCAAATGCAACCCAGCCACCGGAATGAGAAACGTTTCCTGCGGAATCTATTGCCCAGCCAAAACCATAACCTGTTGATGAACCATCTTTTAATTTGCCCGGAGTTATTGCTTCTTTGAATGTTGCTCTCTTTACGAGTTTTTCGGTATATAATGCCTGGTCCCATTTATACAGGTCTTCTGCTGAAGAATATACATTCCCGTCTCCAACAATACCATCAAGATACAACAGGTCATCGGATGCAGGTTTGCCATTCTCATAATGAAAGCCAAATACTCTTGACGCCGGATAAGAGGGCATTGTAATATTATAGATATATGTGTTCTTCAACCCAAGTGGCCTGGCAATTTTTTCGTCAAAAAATGCAGAACAACTCATACCCGATACTTTTTCAATGATGGAAGCCAGTGTAGTATAGTTAGTGTTTGTGTATTCAAATTTCGTCCCGGGCTCAAACAATAGCGGTGGTTTTTTTAAAGCGAGCATAGCAAGTGCTTTCTCGTTATTTAGCGTATCTATTAGTGTCATAGTGCGGTCTGCTATTTCAAAATATTCAGGCAGGCCGGAAGTATGATTCATTAAGTTTCGTACCGTAATATTTGAATAGGGAAAAGAAGGAAGATATTGCTGAACAGGATCATCAAAATTCATCAGGCGTTGCGCTTTCAACATCAACGCCATCATAACAAAGAATTGTTTTGATACCAAGCAAGATTAAATGCTGAAGCGGTTGTTAACCGCCTGCCGCTTGTATCGGCAATACCAAGCGCTTTTTTATAAATAACTTTTCCATGGTCACCGATCAGCATGGCGCCATTGAACAGATGCCTTTCATATAAATAATTTAAAACAGAATCAATCGTGTTGATCTTTTCCTTCCATTGAGCAGCAGTTACTAACGGAAGTAACAATAAAATAAAAATTAATTTTCTCATAAACGGATAAAAGTGATTTGTTTTACTTCGTGCAATACAATCCAATTACATTTACAACAATTATAAGAAATTTATGGATAGGGCAATTGTACTCACGAACGGTTTGTTTGACACTGAAAATGCAAAGACAGCACACGGGCTGGTGAGAGAGAGCAACCGCTACACAATAGTTGCCGTTATTGATAATGTTCATGCAGGCAATGATGCAGGTGTTTTGCTGGATGGGAAGCACCGTAATATCCCGGTTTATGCAACCGTGGAAGAAGCACTGGTTTTAAACCCGCAGGTATGTATTGTTGGTGTGGCAACATCCGGTGGTATATTTCCGGGAACTATGCTGGATGAAGTAAAAACTGCTATCAGGAGCAAATTAAATATAATAAACGGATTGCATGATCATCTTAATGCAAGGCCCGAAATTAAACAGTTAGCCAATGAATATGATGTTGAATTAATTGACATACGCGCTCCAAAAAAATTACAAGAACTGCATTTCTGGACAGGAAAAATTTTTGAGATCAAGATACCGATCATCGCGGTTATAGGAATGGATTGCGCTTTGGGTAAGCGCACTACGGCAAGGCTTGTGATGAATGCATGCAATGATGCCGGGATGAATGCGCAAATGATCTATACCGGCCAGACAGGATGGCTCCAGGGCGGTAAATATGGTTTCATATTCGATTCAACACTAAACGATTTTGTTTCAGGGGAACTTGAGCATGCTATACTTACCTGTCATGAAGAAACAAAACCTGATGTTATTTTTATTGAAGGTCAATCTGCGCTGCGCAATCCGACAGGACCATGCGGCAGCGAGATGCTTATTTCAGGGAATGCTAAATCAGTAATATTGCTGTATGCACCCAAACGAAAATATTATGAACATATTCCGGAATGGGGTGAAATTCCTTCTTTGGAATCTGAGATAAGTTTAATTAAGCAACTTGGCTCCAATGTAATTGCGGTTGCATTGAATACTGAACATTGCAGTGACCAGGAAGCATCCGGCTTTCAGCAGGAATATGAAAAAGACCTTAATCTGCCTGTATTACTTCCGTTGCAGGAAGGCTGCAATAAAATAATTCCCGTTATTAAACGGTTAACAGAAAAAAGCAAACCTGTTCTTGCTTAATTTATTAAACCAATAAACTTTTCTTTGCATCAATGAAAATAAAATCAATAAAAGCCTTTAAGAAAAACCTTAAGCTACAGAAACCATATACTATTGCGCGGGAAACGATCACTAACGTAGAGAATGTTTTTTTTGAAATAAAACTGGCTAATGGTATAACAGGTATTGGCGCTGCCAATCCTGCCCCTGATGTGGTAGGAGAAAATATATCGCAAACATTAGAGAACCTGCATTCAGATTTTCTGGAGTATTTGATTGGAAAAGACATACGCCATTTCCAACAACTTATATATACTGTCCGCACCAATTTTAAAAATCTTCCCGGAACGCAGGCATGCATAGATATAGCATTGCATGATGCATTTGGCCAATACCTTGGTGTGAGTGTGCTTGATTTCTATGGCAGGCATCATGAAAAAATGCTCACATCTGTCACCATAGGCATTAAGAATGTAGACGAGACCATTAAAGAAGCAGATGAATATTATGAAAAAGGCTTTCGCATTTTAAAGGTAAAAACAGGCGCCGATGCGGAATTAGATGCTGAACGTATCATCAAAATAAAGGAAAGGTTTGGCGATCATTTTACCATACGTGTTGATGCCAATACCGGTTATACGATTGACGATCTGAAATTGTTTTTGCAGCTTGCGAAGAATTGTAACATTGAATTGATTGAGCAGCCTCTGCCACCATCAACGGATAAAGACCTTTTGCAATTGCCATGTGAAGCGAGACAAAAACTGGCAGCAGATGAATCACTAAAAAATGCGAAGGCAGGCCTGGAATTGGCAAAGCAAAATTTATACGGGATCTTTAATGTTAAGCTAATGAAATGCGGCGGCATTAAACCCGCCTTTGAGATAGCCAATATTGCAAGAGCAGGCGGAATTGATTTATTTTGGGGATGCAACGATGAAAGTATTATAAGCATAACAGCCGCATTACATGCTGCATTTGCAACACCGCATACAAAATATATCGATCTTGACGGAAGTTTTGATCTTGCTGAAGATGTTGTTTCCGGTGGCTTTACAGTTAAAGATGGTTATATGCATGTAAATGACAGGCCGGGATTAGGATTGAAGTTGTTGTAATCAATCCTAGCTAACTTTTAACCTGATGAAATATTTAGACGGTGATGTTCTCCTTGCATGTTCGCAGTTGCATTAAACTAAAACATTATCATGAAAAGATTGCTTTGCTTCACCTATTTAATTATTGCGTCGTCACTGGCGCATGCACAGCAACAGACCTACGCTTTTAGAAATACATCATTACCAGTGGAAGCAAGGGTTGCTGACCTGCTTCATCAACTCACACTGGAAGAAAAAATTTCTTTATTAGGCTATGAAAGCAAACCTGTTGACAGGCTTGGCATTCCCGCTTATAACTGGTGGAATGAAGCCTTGCATGGGGTAGCGAGAGCAGGCAACGCAACCATATTCCCGCAGGCGATAGGAATGGCTGCAAGTTTTAACGACGGTCTTTTATTGGAATGCGCCAACGCTATTTCAACGGAGGCAAGAGCGAAGTATAATCTTGGTGCCAGGCAGGGGCAGCATCTGCAATATATGGGTCTTACATTCTGGTCGCCCAACATCAATATTTTTCGCGATCCGCGTTGGGGCAGGGGGCAGGAAACATACGGTGAAGATCCATTTCTGACAGGAACGATGGGAACAGCATTTGTAAAAGGTTTGCAGGGAAATGATCCGTTACATTTAAAAGCCGCTGCATGCGCCAAACATTATGCTGTACATAGCGGGCCTGAAGCAGGGAGGCATGGTTTTAATGCCATCGTTGATGAAAAAGATCTGAGGGAAACTTATTTGTATGCATTCAAAAAATTGGTGGATGCACATGTTGAATCAGTGATGTGCGCCTACAATCGTGTAAATGGTCAACCGTGTTGTTCAGGCGAAACTTTATTACATAATATCTTACACAAAGAATGGAATTTCCAGGGTCATGTGGTTACGGATTGCGGCGCATTGAATGATATTTATTCGAGTCATAAAACTTATCCCACCACGGTTGAAGTGGCCGCTGCGGCTATTAAAGCAGGCGTTGATCTTGAGTGTGGCGATATTTTGCAGCACGATGTAATGAAAGCGATCAATCAAAAATTATTAACTGAAAATGAAGTTGACAGTGCGTTGTCACATATCCTAAGAACAACAGTTAAACTTGGTTTTTTTGATAATGCTTTAGCGTCACCTTATGCATCCTATGGTGAAGACAGTATTGCTAATGCCTATCATCGTGCACTTGCAAGAAAAATGGCTGCACAAAGCATGGTTTTATTAAAAAATGACAACAATATTTTGCCCTTGGATAAAACCAAATATTCACAGCTAATGATAGTCGGTCCAAATGCGTCGTCATTGGATGCGCTGTTGGGTAATTATCATGGTGTAACTGATAAAGCAGTAAATTTTGTGGAAGGTATTACGAATGCAGTTGGCGTTGGAACACGTGTTGAATATGACATGGGTTGTGATTATGAAGACACCACTCATTTCGGCGGCATATGGGCTGCAGGGAATGCCAATGTAACTATTGCAATAGTTGGCTTTACGCCTGTGTATGAAGGCGAAGAAGGCGATGCATTTCTTGCAGAAGGTGGTGGAGACCGCAAAAATTTTTCTTTACCTACAGCCCATATCGCTTATCTCAAAGCTTTAAGAAAAGAAACAAAAACACCACTTATTGTTGTTATAACTTCCGGCAGTGCCGTAGATGTATCTGCTATAAAAGATTTCGCAGATGCTGTTATATTGGCGTGGTATCCCGGTGAAGAAGGCGGGAATGCATTAGCGGATATTTTATTCGGAAAAGTTTCGCCTTCCGGACATCTGCCCGTAACATTTTATAATTCTTTTGATGATCTTCCTGCTTATAGCAATTACGCCATGAAGGGTAGAACATATCGCTACTTTAATGGCAAGGTTCAATACCCATTTGGCTTTGGAATGAGCTTCACAAAATTTGATTATGCATGGATAAATAAACCTATTGTCACAAACGATAGCATTTCATTTTCAGTTAAAGTAAAAAACAGCGGGAAGTATGACGGAGATGAAGTAGTGCAGGTATATGTGCATTACCCGCAACTGCAGGACATGCCTGTTGAAGAGTTAAAAGGATTTAAGAAATTATCAATGAAAACAAATGAAGAAGGCATTGCTTCATTTGCTATCGCGTTATCAGAACTGAAAAAATGGGATGATGCAGCACATGCATGGAAATTAAATAAAGGAACATATACGATTGCCGTCGGCGGCAATGCACAGGATGCAGTATTGACTGCGTCGATTGCCATCAAATAAACGTAAAATGTGTGCGCCTGTTTTTAAACCTTTGTGGCCCTTTGAGTGCTTTGTGGGAAATAATATTTTGCTGATTCTCGCAAAGCCACATAGCGCAGTGAGACAAACAAAGCATATAAGATGATTAAAACAAATCTTTTATTATTTCTTATGTCAGTCTTGCCTGCACTATGCATTTCGCAGGTGAAAAATAATTTTAGTCTTGAATATTTCCTAAAACAACTTTACGATTTTTCTTCTTTGCCAGCCTATGAAGAAAATACTTATTGCGCTGAAGTATCTACATACGACAGAACAGGATTAAACAACGATGGCTTCAACGGAACTTACTCTTTTATCAGGAGGAATGCGGATAGCACATTAGTGATTTTCGAACAAAAAGGTCCAGGTGTTATCAACCGTTTCTGGACGCCCACGCCAACAAATGATACGCTTGATTTTTATATTGATGATACATTGCAAAAATCGTTTTCCATCTTTTATATGGACTTGTATAGTGGCAAAGTGTATCCGTTTGTAGCACCTTTATGTGCCAATCAACTCGGTGGATTCTATTGCTATCTGCCCATACCTTTTAATAAATTTTGTAAAATAGTTTTAAGGGGGAAGAAGACGATGTTCCACCAGATCGGATATAAGGTGTATCCTGGTAATATGCAACTAAAAAGTTTTGCATTGCCATTAAATGACAACGAAAAAGACGCATTAACTAAGGTCAAAACGATCTGGAGCCATCCGCTTTCTCCGGTAAAAAAGACTGATGCTTCTTTAACTACATCAATAAAACAAATTGTCGTAAAACCTAGTCAGATGATCACAATATTTGAGTCCGATAAGCCGGGGAGAATTACCGGTTTTGAATTGATATCACAATCGACATTAGATACCATTGCAAAAAATATTGACCTGCGAATAACATGGGATGGTGATAAACAGCCGGCACTATATTGCCCGCTGGCTGATTATTTTGGTTATGCTTTTGGCAAAGCATCGATGACGGGTTTGATGGTTGGTTGTGATGGGAAAAGGCATTACTCGTGGTTTCCTATGCCTTATGACAGATCTGCAAAAATTGAATTGATCTATAGAAAAACAAAACAGGATAATGGTTTAAATGATGTAGCACTTTTAGCAAAAGTGCATGTTCAAAATAAAAAAAGAGATATAGCCACGGAAGGTAAATTTTATGCTGCATGGAATCGTGAAGATCCTGTACCAACAGGCCAGCCATTTACGATGCTTGACATAAAAGGTAAAGGTCATTTTACAGGTGTTGTTTTGCAGGCACAAGGTTTGCGGCCAGGCATTACGGAATTTTTTGAAGGAGATGATTCTATGGTGATCGATGGGGAATTACGTTTTCATGGAACCGGTTCTGAAGATTTTTTTAATGGTGGCTGGTATGCTTTATTGGATCGTTGGGAAGACGGCATGAGCCTGCCACTTTCGGGTGCTTTGGATTATTCTATTCCGTTGTCAAGAACAGGTGGTTACCGTTATTTTTTGACGGATAAAATGTCTTTTAATCATTCTTTATTGCAAACGATAGAGCACGGACCGCAGCATAACCTTTTTCCTTCTGATTATACTTCTGTGAGCTATTATTATTGCGATAGAAATAACGCTCAAAAAACTATTCCCAATAATAACAGCACTGCCATTTATATTCCTGACACGCTTGAAATTTATCCGCAGCTTACACCCGCCACTTTTGACGAAAACCTTGCGGTAGTCGCAAAATGGACAGACTCTCCTGCAAAAACAATGTTTTATACGGTAAGCAATGAATCCTTATTGAAAATGTATTTGCAGGACGTGCCTTCCGGAACGTATACGGTTTACCTGGATTATCGCAAGAGCAATGATGCTGTGGCATTTTCGTTGTGGCAAAGGCAAACACAGGTTTCTGAATGGCTTGATGCGTATGCCACATCAAACGAAAAAATAAAGATGTTTAGGGCGGGAGTTATTGATATAACTGAAATGAATAGCACTATCTCTTTCAGATTTAAAACTACAGAGCAGCGTAATAAATTCACGCTTGCCAAAATTGTGCTTATAAAAAATAAATAGGATGGATAAATTGCTTGTTCACGCACTGCGAAAAAAGATTTTGCCGGCCGTTGTTTTTTATGATGAAGACAGCATATTGCCTGTAGCGGAATCTTTTCTGAAAGCAGGTCTGAATGTAATGGAAATACCTTTCAGGACTTCAGTGTCTGTTCATGCTATAACCAGGATAAGAAAAGAATTCCCGGAAATGTTTGTTGGCGCAGGAACAATCCTCAAGATAAATTCATTAAAAGATGCAGTGAACGCAGGTGCACAATTCGGCTTGAGTTCATCTTTGAACAGCAATGTTTGTATCAAAGCGGAGCAAATGAAATTTCCGTTTATTCCAGGTGTGATGACGCCATCTGAAATTGAATCGGCCTTTGAGCTTGGTTACCCAATTCAAAAATTATTTCCAGCGGCACAATTAGGCGGTGTTTCATTTTTGAAAGCCATGTTCGGTCCTTACGAACAACTCAATTTGCAATTTATTCCGATGGGTGGTGTAAATCTTTCAAACATCAACGATTACCTGCAACTAAAAAATGTAATTGCTGTTGGAGGAACCTGGCTTGCAACAAAAGAATTAATGCATACGAAAAATTATAAAACAATTGAGACGAATGTGGCTGAGGCACTGCAACGTATAAATGGTGAGTGATCCGTTAAGAAACCCAAAACTGACCATTTACAATTCATTAAAATAGCACTGCATAATTATTGAAGGATGAAAATTGCCAAATACGAATTGTACCAGGTGCCGCCCCGCTGGTTGTTTTTAAAAATAGAGACCGATGAAGGCATAACCGGTTGGGGCGAACCTGTTATTGAGGGAAAAGCAGCAACCGTTAAAACGGCTGTTGAGGAACTGATGCAAAGTTTGATGGGTAAAGATCCAATGGATATTGAAGGGCACTGGAATAGCATGTATCGAGGTGGCTTTTACCGGGGAGGGCCGATCTTAATGAGCGCTATTTCAGGTATTGACCAGGCGTTATGGGATATTAAAGGAAAGTTTTTTAACGCGCCGGTTTATCAATTGATCGGTGGAAAAGCAAGAGATAAAATGCGGGTGTATTCCTGGATTGGCGGTGACCGGCCTTCTGATATCGGCAATGCGGCAAAGCTTGCGAAAGAACAGGGTTTTACGGCTGTAAAGATGAATGCAACCGATGAAATGCAGTACATAGATTCCTATGAAAAAATTGACCGTGTGTTGAAACGTGTTTCAGCCTTGCGGGATAGTGTTGGAATGAGTGTTGAAGTGGGCATAGATTTCCATGGGCGTTTACATAAACCGATGGCGAAAGTGTTGGCAAAAGAATTGGAACAATTTCACCCGATGTTTATTGAGGAACCTGTACTCGCTGAAAACAATGAAGCGTTGAAAGAGATCGCGCAATTGACATCAATCCCTATTGCAACCGGCGAACGAATGTTTAGTCGCTGGCATTTTAAACAGTTATTGAATGACGGGTGTGTTGATATTATCCAACCTGATCTTTCGCATGAAGGCGGTATTAAAGAATGCAAAAAAATAAT
>Ga0157378_10006652_pt1 | contig 10101 bp, 8 predicted proteins | sample M65metaG_FD_115309 | JGI IMG/M metagenome (GOLD analysis project Ga0157378, IMG submission 115309) | Miscanthus rhizosphere microbial communities from Kellogg Biological Station, Michigan, USA - M6-5 metaG | ecosystem: Host-associated > Plants > Roots > Rhizosphere > Soil | place: USA: Michigan... | reverse complement strand
CGCCGAAGCGCTCCGCCATCGTGATCTGGACCGACTCGATGTGCTCGCGGTTCCACAGGGGCTCGAACATCTCGTTCGCGAACCGGAGGTACACGATGTCCTGCACCGGCTCCTTGCCCAGGAAATGGTCGATCCGGAAGATCTGGTCCTCACCGAGGACCGAGAGCAGGTCGTGGTTGAGCTCGCGCGCCGAGGCCAGGTCGTGCCCGAACGGCTTCTCGATCACCACCCGGGCCCCGTCCGTGAGCTTCGCCGCCGCGAGCCCGTGGACGATCGTCGGGAACAACGAGGGCGGGGTCTCGAGATAGAACAACGGATGCTCTGCTTGGCCCAGGGCCTCACGGATACGGTCGAACGTCGTGGGGTCGTTCGTGTCTCCGCCAACGTAGCTGAGGCGGGCGAGGAACCGACCGAGGGCCTCGTGGTCCGGCGGGCCGTGTTCCTCGATCGACGCCCGTGCGTGCGCGCGCAGGTCGGCGTCGGTCCATTCGGTCCGTCCGGACCCGATCACCGGGACCTCGAGCAGCATGCGACGCTCCAGCTGATACAGGGCGGGGAACGTCTTGTGCCGCGCGAGGTCGCCCGTGATCCCGAAGATCACGAGGGCGTCGGATGCTCCTCCGTCGGTCATCTCGCTGCCGTTCCTCCTGTCGCCGTGACATGGGCGCCAACCCGAGGATACGTTCCGACGCACGAAGAGAGCGACAGGAGGGTCCGATGACGACGGCGACGCCGACCCAGCTGGGGATGGTGGGGCTCGGTCGGATGGGTGCCAACATCGTTCGGCGCCTGATGCGTGACGGCCATCCCTGTGTCGTCTACGACCTCTCCGCCGACGCGGTCGCTTCGCTCGCGTCCGAAGGCGCGACGGGAGCCGGGACGATCAAGGAGTTCGTCGCGGCGCTCACGCCTCCGCGCACCGTGTGGGTGATGGTGCCGGCGGGGGAACCGACCGAGCACGCCGTCGGATCGCTCGCCGACGCGCTGGCGCCGGGCGACGTGGTGATCGATGGCGGCAACACCTACTACCGCGACGATCTTCGTCGCGCGGCCCAGCTCGCCGAGCGCGGGATCGCCTACGTCGACTGCGGCACGTCGGGCGGCGTATTCGGGCTCGATCGGGGGTTCTGTCTGATGGTCGGCTGCGACGACGATGCCGTCTGGCAACGCCTCGAGCCGATCTTCCGCTCGCTCGCGCCGGGCGTGGCGGCTGCGCCGCGGACGCCCGGCGCGCCCCCCGAGGTCACCCCGCAGGAACAGGGCTACCTCCGGGTCGGTCCGGTGGGGGCCGGGCACTTCGTCAAGATGGTGCACAACGGGATCGAGTACGCGTTGATGGAGGCCTACGCCGAGGGCATGAACGTCCTGCACCACGCGAACGTCGGCGGGCAGGAGCAAGCGCACGACGCCGAGACCGCCCCGCTCGGCGATCCGTCGTTCTACCGGTACGACATCGACATCGCGGCCGTCGCGGAGCTCTGGCGCCGTGGGAGCGTGGTGTCCTCGTGGCTGCTGGACCTCGCGGCGGCGGCGTTGCACGACTCGCCGACGCTCGAGGACTTCGCCGGACGCGTCGCGGATTCGGGGGAGGGGAGATGGACAGCGATCGCCGCGATCGAGGAAGGTGTCCCCGCCGAAGTGCTCATCGCCGCACTCTCCGCGCGGTTCTCCTCCCGCGGACAGGCCGAGATGGCGAACCGGCTGTTGTCGGCGATGCGGTGGCGGTTCGGTGGCCACGTCGAACCGCCGGCCTGACCTCCCGCCCGGCTGAACTCAGTCGGTCGCCGGCGGGAGGGCGCGGGCGTCGTACCGCCGGAGCTCCGGGTAGCGGACGGCGCACCAGAACGCGCCGACGATGCACGCCAGCCCGCCCGAGACGACGCTGAAGGTTGGCGAGACGGCCACCGCGACGATCCCCGCCTCCAGGTCACCGAGCCTCGGGCCGCCGGAGACGACGAGCAGGAAGATGCCGCCGAGCCGGCCGCGCAGCGCATCCGGGATGCTGACCTGGAGGATCGTCGAGCGGAAGATCGCGCTCACGACGTCGGCCGCCCCGGCCAGCGCGAGGAACACGAGGGCCCAACCGAGGTGGGCGCCGACCAGCCCGAACGCCGCGATCGCCGCCCCCCAACCGGCCACCGCCCAGATCACGGCCTCCCCCTGCCGGCGGATCCTCGTGACGGATCCGGCCACGAGCAGCTGCGCCAGGGCGCCGACGGCCGGCGCCGCGAAGAGCAGACCGACGACCGCAGGGCCCCGATGGAACTGCTCGACGGCGAGGACCGGGAACAGCGCCGCCGGCATGCCGAAGATCATCGCGATCAGATCGATCACGAACGTCGATCGGATCAGGCGGTGGTGCCCGACGTACCGGAGGCTCTCCCGGACCGCCCGGACGCCGACCGGCCGCTCACCGTCGGGGCTCGGCAGGGGAGGGAGCGGTTGGATCGCGATCGCCGCGATCAGCAGCGCGGCGTAGCTGACGAGGTCGACCGCGTAGGCCGCGGTCGGGCTCGTCCCCGCGATCAGCACGCCGGCGAGCGCGGGGCCGACGATCCCGGTGATCTGCCACAGGACCTGGTTGAGGGCGACGGCCGAGGGCATCAGCTGGTTCCCGACCAGTCGCGGTGTCGCCGCCTGACGCGCCGCGCCGTCGATCGCGCCGAGACCCCACGTGAGCATGTTCGCGACGTGCAGCAGCGCGAGCGGGGGATGCCCTCCGATCGCGCCGGTGACGAGCCCACCGGACACGGCCATGTGGCCCACCTGCGTCCAGATCAAGACCTGCCGGCGGTCGTGGGCGTCGATGAACGATCCGCCGATGAAGGTCCCGGCCACGTTGCCGGCGAGCGCAGAGACCCCCAGGAGGCCGACCTGCGCCGGCGATCCCGTCAGCGCGTAGACCTGGACGTAGAGCGCGACGCGGGTGAACTGGGTGCCGAGCGCCGAGATCAACGAGCCGGTCCACAGCAGCCGGAAGTCGTGCGAGACCCGGAGCGGCGTCACATCGATCGCGATGCGACGGAGACGCCCCGACATGGGTCGACGCTAACAGGGCGTCAGCGGACGGTCCTACCGAAAGGCCGCGTCGACCGCTTCCTCGAGCACGTCGAGACCATCCGCCAGCAGCGTCTCTTCGATCGTGAGCGGCGGGAGCAGCCGGATCACGTTGCCGTACGTTCCGGCGGTCAACACGATCACCCCGCGCTCCAGCGCTTCGCGCGCGATCCGGTTCATCGTGTCGGCGACGAGCGGCTCCTTCGTGGCCGGGTCCTCGACCAGCTCCATCGCGCACATCGCCCCGCGACCGCGGACCTCGCCGACCTGCGGGTGACGTTCCTCGAGCGTGCGCAGGCGTCCCATGATCGCGTCGCCGACGACGTTCGCCCGATCGAGGAGCCCGTCGCGCTCGATCAGGTCGATCACGGCGAGCGCCGCCGCGGCGGCGACCGGGTTGCCGCCGTACGTGCCGCCGAGCCCTCCGACGTGGACGGCGTCCATCAGGTCCGCCCGACCGCTGATGGCGCTGATGGGCAGGCCGCCGCCGAGCGACTTCGCGCTGGTGACGATGTCGGGACGCACGTCTTCCGCCTCGATCGCGAACCAGCGTCCGGCACGGCCCATCCCGCTTTGGATCTCGTCGGCGATGAACACGATCCCGTTCGCGGCGCAGAACTCCGCGATCCCCTTGACGAAGCCCGGTGACGGCACGATGAAGCCACCCTCGCCCTGGATCGGCTCGAGCACGACACAGGCGATGTTGTCCTCGCCGATGTGCTTGTGCATCTCGTCGACCGCATACGCCAGCGACTCTTCCGCGCAATGCTCGGGGCCGCTCGGCCACCGGTACCCGTAGGCGAACGGGAGTCGGTACACCTCGGGTGCGAACGGCCCCATCCCCTGCTTGTACGGCATGACCTTCGCGGTGAGGGACATGCCCATCAGGGTCCTGCCGTGGAACGCGTGATCGAACGCGACCACCGCCGACCGGTCCGTGGCCTTCCGCGCGATCTTGACCGCGTTCTCGACCGACTCGGCGCCGGAATTGGCGAACATCGTCTTCACCGGGCCGTCGATCGGCATCAGTGCGTTGAGCCGTTCCGCGAGCTCGATGTACGGCTCGTTCGCCGTCACGTGGAAGCAGGTATGCGTGTCCAGCTCGAGCTGCCGCTGGGCCGCGGCGACGACCTCGGGCGCGGTGTGTCCGACGTTCAGGACCGAGATGCCCGTGGCGAGGTCGATCAGACGGTTCCCGTCGACGTCCTCCACGATCGCGCCGGACGCGCGCGCCGTCACGATCGGATGGATGTTGGCGACCCCCGGTGGGATGGCCGCCGCGCGGCGTTCGAACAAGGCGAGGCTCTTCGGCCCCGGGACCTCGGTGACGAGCTTGCGTTCCTGCGGGATATCCATGGATACAGTTTGCCGTTCCGGCCGCCCGGAGTCACCTCCGTCACCCCGAGCCGGCTGCCGCCGGCTCGGCGTGACCGATCACGTGGATCACGCGGAGCCCCGTCTTGCCCTCGAGCCGGTGGGGAAGGTCGAGGCGCAGCCACCGCGATGGGCCGGGCGGCAGCGTGGAGAGCACGATCGCGTCGAACGTTTCGCCGCGAAGGAGGACATCCTCGACGGCGAGGGCGGGATCGGCGTCGCCGACCTCGCCGTCGACGTCGGCATCGAGCGCCGAGAACCGGGCGAGCGCTTGTTCGAGCCGGGCCGCCGCGATCGACCGCGCCTCGGACTCCGTCCATGCGCGGGTCCTCGGGGGCTCGGCCGGGACGACGACGTGGAACGAGCATCGATCGTGTCGCGTGAGCTCGCTGAGCTGCTCGAACAAGTGGGACCCCGCCAGCGTCCGGTTCGCGACCACCAGGTACCGGTGCATCGGATCACCTCCCGAACTGACCTCCATGGTCGGTCCGGCGCGTCCGAGGGTCAAGCCCGGAGCTGCCAGCGGCCGCTGCCAGCAGGTGGTGTCGATGGGCGCGAACGCGGGATACTAGCTATTCGGAGCGGTCGCGGACGACCAGGAGGGCCAGATGGCTGACAGCTATCAGATGTTCATCGACGGCGAGTGGGTCTCCTCGTCGGACGGGCAGACGCGAGACATCATCAGCCCGCACACGGGCGCCGTGATGGCGAGCGTGCAGGAGGGGACCGCGGAGGACGCGGATCGCGCCGTCGCCGCCGCGAAGAAGGCCTTCACCGAGACCTGGTTCGACTCCACGCCGAAGGACCGCCAGCTCGCGCTCCTGAAGCTCGCCGACGCGGTCGAGGAGCACGCCGACGAGCTCGTGAAGCTCGAGGCCGAGAACGCCGGCAAGCCGGCCGAGCTCACGATGTCGGAGGAGATCCCCCCGATCGTCGACAATCTCCGGTTCTTCGCGGGGGCCGCGAGGACCATGGAGGGACGCAGCGCCGGCGAGTACATGGCCGGGTTCACCTCGTTCATCCGGCGCGAGCCGATCGGCGTCGCCGGATTGATCGCCCCCTGGAACTACCCGCTGATGATGGCGATCTGGAAGATCGGCCCGTCGCTCGCGACGGGCAACACCGTCGTCCTCAAGCCCTCGGAGCTGACGCCGCTCACGGTGCTCAAGCTCGCCGAGTACGCCGGTGAGATCTTCCCACCGGGCGTCTTCAACGTGATCACCGGCGACGGCGTTCCGGTGGGGGACACGCTCGTTCGGCATCCCGACGTCGGCATCGTTTCCCTCACCGGGGACGTGAACACCGGCAAGCTGATCCACGCGAACGCGAGCGACACGCTCAAGCGTGTGCACCTCGAGCTCGGCGGCAAGGCGCCGGTCGTCGTCTTCGACGACGCGGATATGGCCACGGTCGTGGAGTGGATCGGGATCGCCGGCTACTTCAACGCCGGGCAGGATTGCACGGCGGCCACCCGGGTGCTCGCGGGGCCGAAGATCTACGACAAGCTGCTCGAGGAGCTCGTCCCAGCCGTGGAAGACATCAAGGTCGGCGGTGCCTTCGATCCGGACATCGCGGTCGGCTCCATGATCTCGAAGGAGCAGCTCGAGCGGGTCGAGGGGTTCGTCGAGCGCGCGCAGGAGGCCGGCGCCGAGGTGCTCACCGGTGGCAAGCCGATGGGGGACAAGGGCTTCTACTACACGCCGACCGTGGTCGCGAACCCGGCCCAGGACTCCGAGATCGTCCAGAAGGAGGTCTTCGGGCCGGTCGTGACCGTGCAGCGCTTCTCCGACGAGGATCAGGCGCTCGCGTGGGCGAACGGCGTCGACTACGGTCTCGCCTCCAGCGTGTGGACCCGAGACGTGGGCCGGGCGATGCGGATGGCCCGTACGCTCCAGTTCGGCTGCGTCTGGGTGAACACCCACATCCCGCTGACACCGGAGATGCCCCACGGCGGCTACAAGCAGTCCGGTCACGGCAAGGACATGAGCGTCTATTCGCTCGAGGACTACACGAACATCAAGCACGTGATGGTGTCGCTCGACTGAGCGACCGGCGAACGACGTGGAGGCGGGGCGTCCGTGTGGCGCCCCGCCGCCATGAGAGGTGGTGAGCAGACATGACGGTCCGTCCGTATCTCGTGAACGGTGAGTGGCGCACCGGCGAGGGCACGTTCGAGGTGAAGAGTCCGTTCGACGACAGCGTCGTCGCGGAGGTCGCGGTCCCGACCGCGGCCGACGTCGAGGAGGCGATGGCGACCGCCGCCTCCACCTTCGAGGAGTCCAAGAAGCTCCCGGTGTGGGCGCGGTCCGAAGCGCTCGACCACATCTCGAAGCGCCTCGCGGAAACGGTCGATGAGAACGCGGAGCTGATCGCCCGCGAAGGCGGGAAGCCGATCAAGTGGGCCAAGGTCGAGGCCACGCGTGCCATCTCGACCTTCCGATGGGCATCCGAGGTGATCCGCCACGGCGACGACGAGCTGATGCGGCTCGACACGGAGCAGGCGCTGGGGTCACGGGTCGGTGTTCTTCGCCGCTTCCCGTTGGGGCCCGTGCTGGGGATCACCCCGTTCAACTTCCCGCTCAACCTGGTCGCGCACAAGGTGGCGCCTGCCCTCGGTGTCGGCGCTCCCATCACCGTGAAGCCCGCATCGGCGACGCCGATCGGGTCGCTCCGCCTGGCGGAGTTCTTCGACGAGACGGATCTGCCCAAGGGCATGTATCAGGTCCTGCCCGTGAGCTCGAAGGTGGCGGACGGCATGGCTCGGGACGAGCGGTTCCGGAAGATCAGCTTCACGGGCTCTTCGGAGATCGGCTGGTATCTGAAGGGACTCGATCCGAAGAAGCGGGTCACGCTCGAGCTCGGCGGGAACGCCGGCGTGATCGTGCACTCCGACGCCGACCTGGACTTCGCCGCGCAGCGGATCGCGTTCGGTGGGTACTACCAGGCCGGACAGAGCTGCATCAGCGTCCAGCGTGTCTACGTCGCGAGCGACGTGTACGACCGGTTCGCCGAGCTCCTGACGAAGCAGGTACAGCAGCTGAAGGTCGGCGATCCGCTCGACCCCACGGTCGACGTCGGGCCGGTGATCCAGCGCTCGGAGGTCGACCGGATAGGCGACTGGGTGCAGGAGGCGGTCTCCCAGGGGGCCGAGATCCTCACCGGGGGGACCGGCGAGGGCCCGTTCTTCCAGCCCACGCTGGTCTCCGACGTGACGCCCGAGATGAAGGTCTGCCGCGAAGAGATCTTCGGTCCGGTCGTGACGATCAGCCCGTACGAGACCTATGAGGACGCGCTCAAGCTGGTGAACGACTCGCGCTTCGGGCTGCAGGCGGGTGTGTTCACGAACGACATCAACCGCGCGTTCGAGGCGCATCGGACGATCGAGGTCGGCGGGGTCATCATCAACGACGTGTCGGCGTTCCGCGCCGACCAGATGCCGTACGGAGGGTCGAAGGACTCGGGCTTCGGCCGCGAGGGCCTGCGGTTCGCGATGGAGGAGATGACGGAGCCGCGCATCATGGTCCTGTCGCACGTGCCGCTCTAGGCAGGGTGCCGCGAGGGCCTCTCACCGCCCTCTCATGATGGCTTTGGCAGACTGACGGCCAACCCACCGGAGGCGATGGAGAGCACCGGTCGATCATGAGAGGAAGGTTTCCATGCGCCGGGCAACCCTTCCGTCCGCCCTGATCGCCCTGCTGATGGTTCCCGCATGCGCGGCTGGATCGGCTGCGCCGCGGTCAACATCCGCTCCGCCAGCGCACGCGGTCCCGGCCACGACGGGCCGCGCTCGTCGTCACCCCGCCCCGGTCGTCCTGATCCTGATGGAGAACCATAGCTACGGCCAGATCGCGGGGAGCGCGTCGGCTCCGTACCTGAACCGGTTCGCACATCAGGGCACCCTGTTCACGAACATGAACGCTGTGAGCCACCCGTCGCTCCCGAACTACCTGGCCCTCACGTCGGGGTCAACGCTGGCCTGTATGAGCGACACGTGCCCAACCCGTTCGTTCCACGCGAAGAACATCTTCGAACAACTCTTGGCTCACCGTCGGTCGTGGAGATCGTGGGAGGAGTCGATGCCGGGTCGGTGCGTCCGGTCGAACGCGGGAACGTACGCCGTGCGGCACAACCCGGCCGTGTATTACACGGACCTGTATCCGCGTGCGTGCCCGAAGTTCGACGTCCCGTATCCGAAGTCGCTTCCCCGGCGATTGCACGGCCTGACCTTCATCACGCCGAACATCTGCCACGACACGCACGACTGCTCCGTGGCGGTCGGAGACACATGGCTGCGCAGACACGTTCCGACGCTCCTGACGCGGGGAGCCATCGTGGTGATCACGTACGACGAGGGTGAGGGGAACAACCATGTCTTCTGTGCGGCTCGAGGGCCGGGGATCGGTCGGGGCGTGCGGCGGCGAGCTGCGTACACGCACTACGGGCTGCTCGCCGGGATCGAGCGCCATTTCGGATTGCGCCGTCTCCGCCAGGCGGCGACGGCGAGGCCGGTCCCGCTGTAGAGCGACCGAGCCGGCCGTCGGGGGTAGCCTCGGGGGATGAACCCGATCATCGCGACGGATCAACCGGGGGTGTACGCGGCGCTGCCGTTCATCACGATCGCCGCGCTGGGCGTCGGGTTCCTGATCGTGTTCCGTCAGCGCGCCGCGGCCCGCCGCACGGCCCGCGAGCAAGGACCACCGATGCACGCCGCGCTGACCGGGTCGCGGAGCCGGGAGGCAGCCCTCCCCGGGCGACCGTGGTGGGGGAACCCGCTGTTCTGGGTCGCGGTGTGCGCCGTCTCGATCATCCTCGGGTTCGTCGTGTGGCCGGGGCTCTTCGGTGGGGCGTTCATCGTGCTGCCGTTCGTCTGGATATGGCGCCCCCGGCGCGAGCCCAAGATGGATCCGCGGACGAACGGTCACACCGCGCGCGACGCCGGCACCTTCACGGGCGATTGAGCACCCGGTCGGCGAACGCGCCGACGACCGACGCGGCCTCCCTCTCGCGACGCCAGAAGTAGTGGTCGGTCCCTGGAACGACCACGACCTCGCCCTGGGGGAACAGCGCGCCGTACGCCCGGAGGTCCTCCGGCGGCGCGTACCGGTCATGCTCGCCGGCGAGGAGCATCGCGGGTCGTGCGAAGAGCCGCAGATCCGTCCGGTCGGGGAGCGGCGGCATCTCGACGTCGCCCGGGCGAAGCGGGATGCCGACGAGCGCGAGCGCGCTCACCCGCCCGTCGTCCAAGGCCTCCCGCAGGGCGACGCTCGCCCCGAACGACCACCCGACGACGACCGTCGGCGGGTCCTTGAGCCCCGAGTGCGACCGGGCTGCCTCGATCGCGGCGCGCGTGTCGCGGAGCTCGTCGCGGCCGCCGCCGTAGGTGCCCGACGACCCCATGACGCCGCGGAAGTTGAACCCGAGGACCGCGAGTCCGCGGGCGGCCGCGAGGTCGTTCCGGATCGCCCAGAGCAGCGGGTGGTCCTTCGACCCGCCGTGCCGAGGATGGGGGTGACAGAGGACGGCCGCGCCCCGGGGCGCGCCGTCCGGCATCCGCAGCTCGCCCTCGAGGCGGATCCCGTCCTCGGTCGTGAAGGTCACCTGATCCATCGGTCTGTCACCATCCGAGCATATGGCGGCTCTCCCACGGATCACCGGCACCGCGTTCGCCCT
>Ga0157378_10006650_pt1 | contig 10102 bp, 13 predicted proteins | sample M65metaG_FD_115309 | JGI IMG/M metagenome (GOLD analysis project Ga0157378, IMG submission 115309) | Miscanthus rhizosphere microbial communities from Kellogg Biological Station, Michigan, USA - M6-5 metaG | ecosystem: Host-associated > Plants > Roots > Rhizosphere > Soil | place: USA: Michigan... | reverse complement strand
CCGGCGGCTTCTGGCTGCGGTATTGTTGCTGCTGGCCCTGGTTTTGAGCTTTGTTCATCATATTTTGAAAAAGCATAGGCAATAACAAACGCACCAGTATGCGGATAATGTATATAACTAATATGGCTATGAACAGAAAACGAAGCAATATCATCGATCTTTAATTTTTGGTTTACAAATATAAGGTATTAACGATAAAAATGTTTGTGTATGATAATACCTAAAATTATGACATCCTATTGATGTTCAAAATTAGGACGTGTGGAAGCGTGTTTTGTTACTTGCAGAGATGTGCAAATGCGCAGATATGCGGATGTGCAGCTATTTTATGATCCAGGCATGACTAAAGTGCCGTCGGTTTACCCATACCTGCTCTTCCCAAATTTTTCGGGAAAGTACCGTGTGAAGCGGCGCTCATTTTTACCTGATTACCAGTCTCTGATAACTAATAACCGATCTAAAACCGCTCTTCCATCAATTTTTCGAGGGCAAACATTTCATCGCGGAGTTTGGCGGCCAGCAGGAAGTCCATGTCCCTGGCTGCGGTAACCATTTCCTTTCGGGTGTTTTCGATGGCCTTTTTCAGATCGGGCTTGGTCATGTATTGAACGATCGGGTCGGCAGCCAGCGAAACAGAATCCGCTTCGACATAGGCTTTCTGAACACCTCCAACAAAATCCATCACCGACGTTTGTTCAATGATAGCCTCACGCGATTTACCTACAGTTTTCGGTGTAATGCCATGTTCCGTATTGTAAATAATCTGTTTTTCCCGTCGGCGGTCGGTTTCTTCCATGGTGAGCCGCATCGAGTCGGTGATCTTATCGGCATACATGATCACCCGGCCACGGTCGTTACGCGCAGCGCGACCGATGGTTTGTATCAGCGAACGTTCGGAACGTAAAAAACCTTCTTTATCAGCATCCAGTATAGCTACCAGGGACACTTCGGGCAGGTCAAGTCCCTCGCGAAGCAGGTTGATGCCGATGAGCACATCAAACTCGCCCAGGCGCAGCCCCCTCAATATTTCAACCCTTTCCAGTGTCTTTACCTCGCTATGGATGTAGCGGCATTTGATGCCCAGCCTGTCCATATATTTTGCCAGTTCTTCGGCCATGCGTTTGGTTAGGGTGGTTACTAATACGCGGTCACCGGCTTTTACGGTTTGATCTACTTCTTCCAGTAAATCATCCACCTGGTTAATGGCGGGGCGGACATCGATCATTGGGTCGAGCAAACCGGTTGGGCGAATTACCTGTTCAATTACCACGCCTTCCGATTTTTCGAGTTCGAAATCCCCCGGCGTAGCGCTTACATAGATGGTTTGCGGGGCCAGTTTCTCAAACTCCTGGAAGTTGAGCGGACGGTTATCCAAAGCTGCCGGTAAGCGGAAGCCATAGTCAACCAGTGATATTTTGCGGGAACGGTCGCCGCCATACATCGCCCTGATCTGGGGTACGGTTACGTGGCTCTCGTCTATCACCATCAGGTAGTCATCCGGGAAATAGTCGAGCAAACAGAACGGGCGCTCACCGGGCTTACGGCCATCAAAAAACCTGGAGTAATTCTCGATACCTGAGCAATAACCAAGTTCGCGTATCATTTCCAGGTCGTAGTTCACCCTTTCCTCCAATCGTTTTGCTTCCAGAAAGCGCTGGTCGTTAATGAATTGTTTTTTGCGCATTTCCAGCTCTTCCTGTATCGCCCATATGGATTGGGTAAAACGCTCGCGCGGCGCTACATACAGGTTGGCTGGGAAAACGATCATGTTGGTCATTTTCTCCAGCGTTTTGCCGGTTGAGGGGTCGAAGGTGCTTAGTTCTTCAATATCATCGCCGAAAAACGAAATGCGGTAAGCATAATCCAGGTAAGCAGGAAATATATCCACCACATCACCTTTAACACGGAAAGTGCCGCGTTTAAAATCGGCAGTGGTACGGGCGTACAGTATTTCAACCAGGCGGTGCAGGAAGGCATTGCGACTGATGCGAGTGCCGACAGCGAACTTAAATACCGAATCCTTAAAGTCTTCGGGGTTGCCCATACCATAGATACAGGAAATCGAAGATACCACAATAACGTCCCTGCGCCCCGACATTAATGATGAGGTGGTGCGCAGGCGCAGCTTTTCGATCTCGTCGTTTATCTGCAGGTCTTTTTCTATATAGGTGTTGGTGCTGGGTATAAAAGCCTCGGGCTGGTAATAGTCGTAGTACGATACGAAATAATTTACGGCGTTCTCGGGAAAGAACTGTTTAAACTCGCCGTACAACTGCGCTGCCAGCGTTTTGTTATGGCTCAGAATCAGCGTTGGGCGTTGTGTTTGGGCGATAACATTGGCAATGGTAAAAGTTTTGCCTGAGCCTGTAACGCCAAGCAGGGTTTGATACGTATCATCATTATTGACACCCTGCACCAGTTGCCTGATGGCTTCGGGCTGGTCGCCGGTTGGTTTATATTCTGAGGTCAATTTGAAATCCATAGGAATGCAAAAATACAATATTAAATAATGGTATGTGTTTGAGAATGTTTCGCCAGCTGGTAAAAGCCGGTGCGAAATTCACAATGCAAATAGATGATCTGTTTTGACAGCCTTATGTCAGCAGGCATAAAAAAAGACGGGGGCATCAAAATATTACAGATGCAAAAAACTTAGTTACAAGAGAATTCGTTAATCATACACAGTTGTCCAATAGTGGTATCATTTTATTTATAATCCTATGATTGTTTTAGAAAGTTTGCGCACTAAATCAGTAGCTTTAAGCATGTTTTTTGTACTCAGCAAAACCAACACCATAGCCAACCAGTTCCTGGCTGAGCTGCGTGACGCCGATACCCAGCTGGACAGGCTCCGTTTTCGGAAAAACCAGGAACGTATAGGTGAAATACTGGCCTACGAGCTCAGCAAGAAACTAAAATACGTTGAAAAAGAGGTGCAAACACCGTTGGGAATCGCCGCGGTTAGCGTACCGGACACGCAGCCTGTGCTGGGACCATCCTGCGGGCCGGCTTGCCTTTTCACCAGGGATTTCTGAACTTTTTTGATAAATCGCCATCCGCTTTTATTACAGCTTACCGTAAAGTGCGGAAGAACGGGGATTTTATCATCAATATAGATCATATCGCCACGCCAAACCTTGACGGGAAGACATTCATATTATGCGATACCATGCTGGCCACCGGGCAGAGTATTGTTGAGGTTTGCAAGGAATTGATGGCTATGTATACCATTAAGGAGCTGCACATAGCCGCCGTTATTGCCAGTACAGTAGGAATAGAACACGTTAAGGCCAATTTACCCAAAGCCCATTTGTGGATAGGGGCGATAGATGAGGAGATGACCTCGAAAGCTTATATCGTACCGGGATTGGGGGATGCAGGGGATCTGGCGTTTGGAGAGAAAGTTTAGGAGGAATGCGGATTGCGGAAGTTCGATTTCGAAATGATCAATTTTAATTTGATCTGAGAAATGTGGAAATCGTAGTTTTGTTGCGGGTATAATTCCGAAATCGAACTTCCGCATTCCGAAATGAAAAAATACAAACATCTTTTCTTCGACCTCGACCACACCATTTGGGATTTTGATAAGAATGCTGAGGAAACGCTGCATGAACTATATGGCATTTATGGCTTGAAGGACCTGGGTTTGCATTCGGCCGACCTGTTCATTGAAACTTATACCAGGCATAATCACCGGCTTTGGGCAGAGTATCATGTGGGGAAGATCACCAAAGCTGAATTGCGGGAGGCGAGATTTAAACAAACTTTTCTCGACCTGGGTACGCATCCCGACCTGATACCTCTAGGTTTTGAGGATGATTATGTGAAATTGTGCCCTACCAAAACGAATCTGTTCCCTGATGCGCATGAGACGCTGCAATACCTGCAGCCGAAATATACTTTGCATTTGATCTCGAACGGCTTCCGCGAATCGACAGAATTGAAGATCAGCGGGACAAATATTGGGGGGTATTTTAAAAATGTCATTGTATCCGAAGTTGTCGGCGTAAATAAACCTGACAAGGCCATATTTGAACATGCCCTTGAACTGGCAGGAACAACCAAAGCGGAAAGCCTGATGATTGGTGACAGCCTGGAAGCGGATGTGTATGGCGCTCTGAATTTTGGAATGGACGCCATCTATTTTAACCCCAACGGGTTGGATAAGCCGGATGATGTGCCGGTGCAGATAAGTAGTTTAAAAGAGTTAACTTTAATGCTGTAAACAATTTACATGCTCTTTGTCATTTCGAACGGCAGAGAGAAATCTTATACTTCATACATTGCCGACCTGCAATTGCGTTTAAGATTTCTCCTCGTTCCTCGTTCGAAATGACATGACTTTTAATATTCGAAATCAAACCATGACCATTGAACAGGAACGCAAGGCGATTGAAGATGTGCTGGATACTTATCGCAGCCGTTTGGATACTATTCCTGATGATCAGTTTGATGTTGCCCCGGCGGATGGGGGATGGTCGTATGCCGAGGTGTACTCCCATATTTTGCAGGCCAACCTGGGCTCGGGCATTGCTGCTGAAAAATGCACTTTGAGCACCTGTAAACCTACTTCAAAAGGACGCTCCGTGATCGGTTTTTTTGTGCTGACGTTTAATCGTTTCCCGCCATTCCCGTTGAAGGTACCGAAAGCGGTTAACGCCGTTATACCGGCAAAGAAGCTAAGCAAAGAAGAAGCCCGAAATCTGATCATCAAATGCCGGAAGCGAATAAACGATGTCGCCGCCCTTATCCATAATTCGTCACCGCATTGCAAAATAAAACATGCCCGCCTGGGTATGCTGAATGCCGCGCAATGGTTCAAATTTATCCTGGTACACTCCAAACACCACTTAAAGCAGCTCGACCGTATCGAAAAAAAATTTCAAACCGCGTGAAACCTTTTTTATTTCACATAGTCTTAATATTCAGATAATCTGAGTTGCTGACATTTGTTAAATATCCCGATATGAATTTTGAGTTTGCGTATTTGGTTGTTGTAGGGTTGCTTCTTTTATTAGGCATGTTTTACATCAGTCCTTATGAACTAAGAGTTAATGAAGACGAGGACGACGAATAGTCGTTACATACCAGGGTCTTCCAATCAATTGACCGGTAAAAATTACCGGAAGGCAACTTATCCCCCTAAAGTTTTATGGCGAAACGTGAAGTAGATATCGTCGTTATATCCGACGTGCATTTGGGTACCTATGGGTGCCATTCAAAAGAACTGCTGAAATATTTAAAAAGTATCAAACCCAAAATGCTGATATTGAACGGCGATATCATCGATATCTGGCAGTTCAGCAAATCGTACTGGCCCGAAACGCACATGAAGGTGGTTCGCCGTATCCTGAAGTTTGTAACTGAGGGTGTGCCGGTTTATTATCTTACGGGTAATCATGATGAAATGCTGCGCAAGTTCGCAGATTTTGACCTGGGTTCGTTCCAGCTGCGCAACAAGGTGGTGCTGAATATCGACGGCAAAAAGGCCTGGATATTTCATGGCGATATATTCGACGTAACCATGCAGCACTCCAAATGGCTGGCCAAGCTGGGTGCAGTGGGTTATGATACTTTGATCCTGATCAATAGTATGGCAAACTGGTTCCTGGATAAAATGGGTCGCGAAAAAATGAGCTTTTCAAAGAAAGTGAAGGGTAAATTTAAGGACGCTGTAAAGTTCATTAACCAGTTTGAGCAAACCGCAGCCGACCTTGCCGTGGAGAAAAAGTATAGCTATGTAATATGCGGCCACATACACCAGGCCGAAATGCGCGAAATGGAGGCTACTGATAAATCAGGATCGGTGCTTTACCTTAATTCGGGCGATTGGGTGGAGAGCCTTACCGCGCTAGAATACCACAACCGCGAATGGACGATATTTAAATATGACCCGGCCGATTTCCATACCGATACTGACGAGGAGGATAAAACCGATGCCGAGGACCTTGATGCTAAAATGGATGTGAGGAACCTGCTGGAAAGGTTTAAGATAGAGGTGCACTAAGCCTGACTTATTCTTCCGGTATATTTATTTTTTTTACTAAGGAATATGACTCAATTTGAACGAGTATTTGCCTCTCACTAAGGTCATTGATAAGTTGTTCCCAGTCTTTTATCCTTAATGATGCAGCCTTAACACCAATTGACTTCTTATCTCCCCGTATAATTTTTACTGCGGCATCTGCGATGGACCGGTAGCCTGGCTCCATTAGTCGAACTAATGTTATTTCATGCAATGTATACCTGAAATTCAAAAAGGGTATCAAGTAGTTTCTTGTGATCAGTTCATCCATTGTAATTTCAAAATAAAACGCTTCTGAGACCGAAAGAAGAAAGGCGACTGGAATAATAATTATTGAAAAATTGTTGTTTGGTTCTGCCACGAAAAAACCTACCCCGACTGATATAAATATTGCTAATATTAGGTTGTTTAGATTTAAGACCCTGTTTCCTGCGTAAGTCATTCTGATGTCTGAAATAATTTAATAGGACACAATATAAAGAATAAAAACGCCAATGCTGAGAACCTTTATGGCTATCTTTACTAACTTGCCGGGGCATTTATCATGAAAATACTATACGCGATACAAGGGACGGGCAATGGTCATATAAGCCGTGCGCGCGAGATCGTTCCCTTACTACAGCAATACGGCGAGCTTGACCTGCTGGTGAGCGGCACCGAAGCCGAAGTGTCCTTGTCGCAGCCGCTTAAATACCGCCTTCACGGGTTCAGTTTTGTCTTCGGCACTAAAGGCGGAGTAGATAAATGGGCTACCTTTAAACTGATGAACCTGCGCCAGTTGTGGCATGATATCAACCATTTACCGCTGAAACAGTACGACCTGATCATTAACGATTTTGAACCGGTTAGCGCCTGGGCCTGCCGCCGCCAGAAACTGGAATCGGTATCGCTAAGTCATCAATGCTCATTTATTTCAAAAAAAACACCGCGGCCGGGGAAATGGAATTATGCCGAATGGCTTTTTAAATATTATTCGCCTACTTCACATCATATCGGTTTCCATTTTGAGCGGTATGATGATTTTATCCATACCCCCGTAATACGGGGCGATATACGCAGTACTACGCCCACCAACAAGGGCCACTATACGGTTTACCTGCCGGCTTATGACGATAAAATATTGCTGAAATATTTAAAACAAACCCATGATGTGGAGTGGCACATATTCTCGAAACGGCAAAAAAAACCTTACCAGGATGGTAATGTGCAGATATTCCCGGTGAGCAACGAGGGTTTTAATCAAAGTATGGCGAGTTGCGAGGGGTTACTAACGGGCGGGGGCTTTGAAGGGCCGGCGGAAGCGCTTTTTTTGAAGAAAAAGGTGCTGATGATACCCATGACGGGCCAGTACGAGCAGCGCTGTAATGCCGAAGCGGCGTCGAGGCTTGGGGTGCCGGTTATTCACGCTATTGACGAGCATTTTGTAGGAACGATAAACAATTGGGTGGCTGATACAAAAAAAGTGGTGGTTGATTTCCCTGATGAAACGGCGCAGATCGTCGATAATATGGTAAAGCGCTATGCAAAACCGGGGAGTATTTCCGCTTAAGCAGTTTTTCTGCTAATATTGCCCTGAAATCCGCCGTCATGATCAAACTCTTCAGATCCTACAACCCGCTGAACATGCTCTGGCTGGCGTTGATACTGATCTTGCTGCGTGTTACTTTTTTGTCGGCTATACCCCTTGTGGGGGCATTCCCCTTTGCTGAGCTTTTCTCGCGCCTGCATTTGCCCGCGTCCTATCAATATTTTTTTCCGCCATTACTTAACCTGTTTTTGGCAAGCGCACTGGTTTATGCACAGGCGTTACTGTTGAATTACCTGGTCAACTATCATAACCTGCTGGGCAAATCAACCTTCCTGCCTGCACTGATGTATGTGACGGCATCAACCCTGTTTACCCCGTTTTTGATGCTTAGCGCACCCCTGGTGTGTAATTTCCTGGTAATATGGATGCTTTTCAAGCTTTTCAGCTTTTACAAGGGTGAGGACGTCAAATCAACCTCATACGACCTGGGGATGATAGTGGCGGTGGGCACTTTGTTTTACCTGCCGTTTATTTATATGTTCCTGTCGGTCTGGCTGGCGCTGGTTGTTTTCAGGCCGTTTAACTGGCGCGAGTGGGTGGCCTGCATTATCGGCTTTGCTACTGTCTTTTTCTTCCTGGCTGTTTCCTACTACATAAGCGGCCGGATGCAGCAGTTTTATGATATCTGGCTGCCGCTGGCTGCCAAGTTCCAGGTGAATATCCACTTCAATTATTACAACTACCTGGTGCTGATACCGGTGATCCTTATCCTGGTTTTGGGGTTCTTCAAACTGCAGCAAAACTTCTTTAAAAGCTATGTGCAAACCCGCAAATCACTGCAGCTTTTAATGCTGATGTTTTTGATCGCGGGGTTCTCATTTTATATCAGGCCCGACTTTCATCTTGATCATTTTTTGCTTTGCGCCATACCTGCGGCCATATTTTTTTCCTACTATTTCCTGTACGCCAGCTACCGCTGGTTTTACGAATCACTCTATATTATACTGCTGGCCAGCATCATCTACTTCCAGTTTAACACTTTTTAACTTTTAAATTCGTCCAAATTTCGGGGGTTATATTAGTTTTGTAGCATGAAGTTCGGAGTAGTTATATTTCCCGGTTCTAATTGCGATGAGGATATCATCTATGTATTAGAAAAAATTATGGGTCAGCAGGTAGTGCGCCTGTGGCATAAAGATCACGACCTGCAGGGCTGCGATTTTATCGTATTGCCGGGCGGTTTTTCGTTTGGCGATTATTTGCGTTCGGGCGCTATAGCCCGGTTTTCACCTATTATGAATGAGGTGATACAGTTTGCTGCCAAAGGCGGTTATGTGTGGGGGATATGCAATGGTTTCCAGATACTGGCCGAAGCCGGTTTGGTACCGGGAGCATTGCTGCATAACACCAACAGGAAGTTCAATTCGAGCAATATTTATTTGCAGGCGCAGACATCCGATTCATTGCTGACCTCGCAGATAGACCCGGAAAGAGCCCTGAAAATACCTATTGCACACGGCGAGGGCAATTATTTTGCCGATCAGGATGTGCTGAAAGCATTGAATGACAACGACCAGGTATTGTTCAGATATTGTGATGAGTCGGGTAATATCACCGCTGACGCTAACCCGAACGGATCGATAGAAAATATTGCGGGCGTATGCAATGCGGGCAGAAATGTGTTTGGCATGATGCCGCATCCCGAGCGTGCCGCTGATACCTTATTAGCCAACCAGGATGGTTTGCCTATTTTCGAATCTATCTTATCAATGGTCAAGGCCTGATGGCAAACCTGGTTATTGACATTGGCAATACCCTTACAAAAGTTGCAGTGTTTGATCAGCATCAATTGTTGCACACTGAATATTACCCCGATGCTGAAGAAAAAACGCTTGTTGAACTGATCGAAAAATACAATATCAGCCGGGGGATCATTTCATCGGTCAGAAATCAAACTGAGGAATGGCGCGAAGCGGTGCAGGAAAGGATCGGTCTGAAATACTTCAGCCGGGATATGGCTGCGGGTATCCGGAATCAGTATAAATCTCCTGAAACACTTGGAGTGGACAGGCTGGCGGCGGCGATAGGTGCATATACCCTATATCCAGGTAAAAGCAGCCTGGTGATTGATGCGGGTACTTGTATCACTTATGACCATGTGGATGCAGCGGGAAATTATTTTGGAGGCAGCATATCGCCGGGATTAAATATGCGTTATAAAGCATTGAATTATTACACCGGTGCGTTGCCGCTGGTAAGTGCCGACGAAAAGTTTGCAGATACCTATGGCGATGATACCGGATCGGCAATATTATCGGGGGTGCAGAACGGGATCAAATACGAGTTGTATGGTTTCATTGAAAGCTACCGGAACAATGACCCTGAACTGAACATATTGCTAAGCGGGGGCGACAGTATTTTTTTTGATACTCTGTTGAAAAATAGCATCTTTGCCCCCTATGTTAAAAAAGAGCCTTACTTGGTTCTGAAAGGATTAAACGCAGTTATATAATATAATGATTAAATATACCAGGCTCTTTATAACATTT
>Ga0157378_10006649_pt1 | contig 10102 bp, 8 predicted proteins | sample M65metaG_FD_115309 | JGI IMG/M metagenome (GOLD analysis project Ga0157378, IMG submission 115309) | Miscanthus rhizosphere microbial communities from Kellogg Biological Station, Michigan, USA - M6-5 metaG | ecosystem: Host-associated > Plants > Roots > Rhizosphere > Soil | place: USA: Michigan... | reverse complement strand
GGTCTGGACGATCTCCTCGGTCCGGCCGGACTGGGAGATGGCCACGACCAGGGCGCCGGTCAGGTCCAGCTCACGCCGGTAGTGCGTCGCCACGCTCGGCGCCGCCATGGAGGCGGTCCGCCCAGCATGCACCTCAAGCAGGTAGCGCCCATAGATGGCTGCGTTGTCCGACGAGCCGCGGGCGACCAGCAGGATCTGCTGCCGGTTCCGGGCGAGCTGCGCGATCCGGGCCCGCAGAGGACGCAGCGCCGCCAGGGTTGCACCGATGGCAACCGGCTGCTCGGCGATCTCCTGAGCCATGATCGTCTGCACGCAGTACTCCTTGGTGGTGATCGAACTTGTGGTGGTTGAACGTGAGGCAAGCAACCGGGTCACGGCTGGATTCTGCACTCATGGACGCGATGACTCTGCCTCGGCTACACCGCGACGTGCGAGCTCAATGGCACCGAGCAGCGACGCATCTGCGCCGAAACTGGAGTGCACAATCTCCGGCGGAAACGTGAGCACCGCGTGCAACCGGGCCCTCAAAGGGTCGAGCAGAAAATCGCTGGCCCGACTCATTCCGCCACCGATCACGACGCGCTGCGGGTCCAGGAGCAACACACAGGTGAGAATGTGCCGCGCGAGCTCGTCCACGCCGGCGCGCACAAAACCGGCTGCTTCGTCGTCGTGCCGCGCCAAGTCGAGGATGGCGCGCGCGCTGCCGTCGGTGCCGAAACGGTTCGAGCCGCGCTCCCCCAGACCCCTTCCGCCCATCAGCTCTTCGAGCGGAGCGCCCTTCCCGATCCAGTCGATGACGCTCGTCGCGCCGACGACCGCGTAACCAATCTCCCCCGACGCGTTGTGCGCCCCCTCCACCACGACCCCGTTCACGACCATGGCTGCCGCGATGCCCGTTCCGAGGTTGAGGTAGAGGCCAGGGTTCATGCCTACGAGCGCTCCAGTGGTCATCTCGGCGAGGACCGCTGCCTTCACGTCGTTGCCGACAAAGACCAGCGGTATCCCGAGTCCGTCGACCATGCGTTCCCGCAGCGAGATATCCGACCAGCCCACCACGTTGGGCGCCAGCTCGATCCTGTCGTCGTGGACTATTCCCGGCGTCGCAATCCCCACGGCAACGGCCGGAACCTCGCAGTTGTCGAGCAACCGACAAGCCGCCGAAACTGTCCGACCCACAACCTCGAGCGCGCTCTCTCCAGTCTCAATGAGGAGCCGATCACTGGCCAGGGCGGTGCCCTCGGCATCGACTCGCAGCGCGACCTTCGTCCCGCCGAAGTCGATGCCGAGGATGGCGCCAGATGGCCCGGATGAACCTCTCATCGAGGGCAGGGGGCTAGATGCGTTCAGCGGCACCGCGCAACGCCCCGCATTCTGTCTCAAGGCGCTCGGCCACGGCATCCAGGTGTTCATTCGTCGTGCGGTGCCACTCGGCGAATACCTCCGCACGCTGCTGTCGCTCGGCCGCCATACGGGCAACCTCAGTGGGTGCGACACCACCTCGCGACGTGCGCACCTGCACGAAGTGGTCCGCGTTGAGGGCGAGACGGACACTTTCCTCAGAGATGTCCATCTGACGTCCACAGACATCGCGAGCGGTCGCCATGACATCAGCGGCATGCAGGTCGCGCACGTCTGTGACTCCGCGGTCGTCGGCGCTCTGAACGACGCGGGCGACGACCGCGTGTGCCTCTTTGAAGGTGCAACCAGCCTCGCGGACAAGGGTGTCTGCCAGCTCGGTGGCGTTCGCGAAAGAAGCCATTGCGCGCTCACGCATCACATCGACGTTCACCTCGATCGTGCCGAGCACGCCCGCAAGCAGGTGAAGCACATTGGTCAGCACGTCAACTGAACGCCATATGTAGGGCTGAAGGTCGTCTTCGGTGTCGACGAGGTCGCCAAAGGGGGTGTTGTGCATCATCGTCAACACGGTTGCCGCGCTCGCCGACGCGGCGGACAGCAGAGACCGGGAGTGCTCGATCGAGACCGGGTTTCGCTTCTGCGGCATGATCGACGAGATCTGCACGTAGGGGGCCGCCACCTTGTAGAGGCCGAACTCGGCCGTGCACCAGCTGAGGAAGTCCACACAGCTGCGGCCGGTGTCGATCGCCATCAGCTGCAGCACCGTGGCGCTGTGGGCCATGTAGTCGGTGCTGGCGACTGCGTCGTACGAGTTCTCGACCAGGCCACGAAAACCGAGCAGCTCCGCCACGAGATCGCGGTCGATTCCGAAACCGGTGCCGGTGAGAGCCGCCGCGCCCATGGGCGAGTAGTCAAGGCTCACGTAAGCCGACTGCACCCGTTGTATGTCGCGGCCGAGCACGTCGGCGATGGCGAGGAAGCGGTGTCCCAGGATGGACGGCTGCGCCGGCTGGGTATGCGTATGTTCCAGCGTCAGCGTCTCCGAGTGTTCGCCGCCCAGCCGAACGAGCGTCTCATAAAGCTCGCCCGCGGCCGCCAGCACCCGCAGCAGCTGGTGCCGCATGACCATCCGGTACAGGCACATGCCGATGTCGTTGCGCGATCTCGCAATTTGCAGATTTCCAACTGCGTCGCCGCCGAGCGCAAGCATCTGCGACTCAACGGTGAAGAAGAGGTCCTCGTACTCTCCGGTGTACTCGGATGCAGCGAGCCCCTCCAGATCGAGCCCGTCGATGGAGGCGGCAATCGTCGCGGCATCAGCCTGGCTGATCACTCCCACCGAGCGCAGCATGATCAGGTGCGCGCAGTTGATCTGCATCATCGACGGCAGCAACATCGATTTTGCCTCGTCGTAGGCCGGCCGCAGCACGGCGGTGGTGTAGCTGGCGCCGGGGAACGTCGAACCGTCTCGGGCAATAATGTCTTCGCGCTTCATGAAGTCACTTTCCGTGTGTAGTTATCAGCTGTCAGGTGGTTGGCACGGCGACGGTACTGGCGCGCGTTCCCATGCGCTGTGTAATGACGAGCACTCCCAGCACGAGGGCGACCTGGATCATGCCGTAGACGGCGCCGGTGCCGATATTGCCCTGGTAGTTCTGGTTGTAGATCTCTATCGAAAGCGGCGTCCACTCCGGGGTGTAGATCAGCACGGATGCCACGAACTCACCCACGCCGTCGACGAATGCCAGCAGGGCACCCGCCACGATTCCGCGCGCCACCAGCGGCAGCACCACATGGCGGAAGGAGTACCACCACGTCGCGCCGAGGCTTCGGGCGGCGTCTTCCAGGTTTGGGTCGAGCTGCGACCAAGACGCGAAGGAGGAGCGGAATACGAGCGGGTTGAACCGGACGAAATATGCCAGCGGGACAATCGCAAAGGTGCCAACGAGCACCCGGCCGGCGGCAAAAGGCGACGGGTCGGAGAACGCGGTGATCAGGTTGATCGCCACGACGGTGCCGGGCAGCGCCCACGGCAGCATGATCGCGATGTCCAGCGCGAGCTTGCCGCGGAACTTCATCCGGCTCATGATGTACGCCGCCCCCGCACCCAGGATGACTGCTCCGCCTACGGCGATCAGGCTCATCAGAAGCGAGTTGGTGACCGGGCGCCAGAACTCAAAACCGGAGAACATCTTCGCGTACCACTCGAACGTCAGGTCGCTGGGCAGGATCGTCGCCAGCCAGCCGCCCTTAGCCGTCACCGACAGCACCATGATCATGAGAATGGGCAGGATCAGGAACACGGTGAGCGGAATGGCGATCGAAGCGATCACAGCCCGCATGATCGGCGAGGTCACCGTGCCACGCGACCGGCCGCCGCCCTTCGACTGGGTGCGATAGACCTTGCGCTGCTCGTAGCCGCGGATGGCGGCGAGAAACACGATCGAGAGCATCGCGAGCGTGGTCGCAATGATCGAAGCCAGTCGCATATCACCGTTCGACTTCGCGATGACAATCTGCTGCGTCATGACATCCGTGTACTGGAACAGCAACGGCGCCGTGTACGAGGCCATGGACGACATGAAGGTGATCAGCGACCCCGCGACCACGGCAGGGGTGAGCATGGGAAGGATGACCCGAAGCCAGGTTCGCGCACGAGACGCCCCCATGCTGTATGAAGCTTCCTCGAGCGATACATCCGAGCTCATCAGGGCCGCCGAAACGGTGAGATAGAAGTAGGGGTACATCGTCATGGCATGGACAATCAGCACACCGGCAAGGCCCTGCAACCAGAAGTCCTTCGCCTCCACGCCGAACCACTCATGCAGCGCAAAGGGGATGCGTCCGCCGACACCGAACAACAGCTTGAACGCCCACACTCCCATGAGGGGCGGGAGGGCAATCGGCAACAGCGCCAGCACCTGGCACAGGCGCCGGCCGGGGAACTCCCAGCGGGTCAGCAGGACCGCCACGCCCGTGCCCAGGATGCCTGCCACAACCACGCTCAGGATGGAGAGCCAGATGCTGCCTACGATCGCCTCGCGCTGGGCGTTCGAGGCGTAGAACTCCCCCCATGCGTGGAATGAGAACCCGACCGTGTCGATCCGGTCAGTCGACAGACTGCGCCGGCCTGTGGCGATCATCGGTCCGATCACATAGCCGAGGAGAACAACGAGCAGCACCGTCAGAGTGGCGATCACGTTGAACCGTCGCCGCAGCCACGAGGGGCGCTTGTAGAGCTCGCCGCTGGGTTCGGGCGCGGCGGCAAGGCCGGTCCCTGCCGCGAGGGTGGTGTGTGCGTCGCGTGCCCGGGCCTCGGTGGGGGTCAGGGCTTCTCCTCCGCCGGAACGAAGTAGATGCTCGCCATCGGCAGGAGCACCGAAAGGCGGTCACCTCGGCCTGGGCGGATCCCGGCACCTGTCAGGTCAAGCAGCAGCGGCCCGATCGGGGTCTTCAGCTGGCAGGAGAGTGTGGCGCCCACATACTCGACGTCGGTGACCACACCGTGTATGACGTTTACGCCTTCGGCTGCCCCTGCGAGGGCGATGGCCTCCGCCCGGATGGTCACACCAACCGTGCTCCCTGGCGACAGAGGCAGAGCAGGCGAGGTACGCAGCGCGGAGCCCTGGAGGGTGCTGCCGTCGCTCAGTCGCAGACTCACCGTGTCACCGTCGAGTCCGGTGACGACCGCGTCGAAGATGTTGTTGCGTCCGAGGAACGAGGCGACGAATCGTGTGCTGGGCCGCTCATAGACTTCGTCCGGGGTGCCCACCTGATGCACTTCGGCAGTGTTCATGACGGCCACTCGTGTTGACATGGCCAGGGCCTCAGCCTGGTCGTGGGTGACATACACGGAGGTGATGCCAGTTTCAGCATGCAGCTTGCGCAGGGCGCCGCGCGTCTCCATGCGGAGCTTGGCGTCGAGGTTCGACATGGGCTCGTCAAGCAGCAGCAGCTGGGGCCGAAAGACCAGTGCACGGGCCAGGGCGACGCGCTGCTGCTGTCCGCCGGAGAGCTCGTCGACACGTGCGTTCGCCTGTTTGGTCAGCCGCACCTGCGCCAGCGCCTCGCGGACTCGCTCAGCCGCCGCCGCTCCGCGAATCTTCCGCACCGTGAGGCCGAAGGCAACGTTCTTGGCCACGGTCATGTGCGGGAATAGCGCGTAGTTCTGGAAGACCAGACCGACGTCGCGCTTGTTGGCGGGCGCGTAGGTCACGTCCCGGTCGTCGAAGCGGATCTGGCCGGAGTCGGGCTCTTCGAAGCCAGCGACCATGCGAAGTGTTGTGGACTTTCCGCAACCCGAGGGCCCGAGGAGGGTGAAGAACTCACCCTCCTCGACCCGCAGGTTGATCTGGTTAACAACGACTCCAGAGCGGCTGAACGACTTCGTCAGCCCAACAAGAGTTACTGAGACCATCAGGCCTAAGCCTTGCCCTTGATGTTGTCGACCCAGTAGGTCATCCACTCGTCCTGGTTATCGCCCAGAACCTTCCAGTCGATCGTCATCTCCTGGATCTTGAGCTCGGCCAGCCAGGCCGGCTTGTCTGCGTCGGCGATCTTCATGGCGGGGACCTGGTAGTAGTCCTTCGCCAGCTTTGCCTGCATGGTGGGCTCCATCAGGAAGTCCATGAAGTCCTTGGCCGCCTGGTCTTGACTCTTGTTATTGATGATTCCGACCGCGTCGAGCAGCACAGGTGCCCCGGAGGTCGGCATCACGTACGCCCACGGGCGGTGGTTTTTCAACGGCTGGATCAAGGCGTCCTGAAGGTTCCAGACCGTCACCACGCCGGTGCCCTGGTCGAGCTGCGTGTACATGTCATCCGGGGTGGCGGTGTAGGCCACCGTGTTGGCGTCCAGCGCCTTGAGGAAGTCGTACCCGGCTTTCGGCGACTTGTCGGTGGCGAACGACTTGTAGACCATCGACGAGTAGATCGTGCGCATGGTGCCCGACGGCATCACGTCGCGAATGACGATCTTGTCTTTCCATTCAGGCTTGATGAGGTCGGCCCAGTCTTTGGGAGCCTTTGCCTCAGGCAGGAGCGTCTTGTTGTAGACGATGACCTCCGGCAGCAGCATCTCGGCGATCCACTTGTTGTCCACGTCCTTGTGGCCGGCTGGGACCTGGTCGGAGTGCTTCCCCGCATACGCGGTCAGGAGGCCTTCTTGAGCGGCCTGCTCGAACTGCTGCTGGGTTCCGCCCCAAAGGAATCCTCCCTGGGCGTTTGACTTCTCGGCGCGCATGCGGTCCAGGTTGTCCTGCGCACCGGCGTTGATGATCTTCACCTTGCCCGCGTACTTCGGGACCTTCTTCTCGAAGTCCGCGATAACTGCGGTCACCAGGTCTTTGTCGCGGCCTGTGTAAATCGTCAACGACTGCGCGGACGCGTCTGTGCCGGACGACTTGTCTGCCGCTGGTTTGGAGTCTGCTGCACAACCGGACAGAGCGAGAGAGGAGAGTGCGACAGCAACGACGCTGAACAACACGGCTGGATGTGTGTTTCTCTTAACCATTGAGTTTTCCCTACTTACATGATTCACGCCTTGGTTCAAGCAGGCCAGCTCCAGTACCGGGGTCAGCGCGTCATATGCCCCCTGCAAGGACTCGACGCCAACATCGCGCTTGCGCTGACTGCAGGACTGCCTCGCTGTCCAGGTGTGCAAATGCCAGCTCGGGGGGAGCCGGCATCTGGCTCTCCAGCCGGTCGGTCAGCTCCTTCAGCTCGACGTCACGCAGATCTCGCGCCGCTCCGCCGAGCAGCACGACGGTTGGGTCGAGGACGGCGGAGAGAACCAGGATCGCGTGGGCGAGGGTGTCGAGGGCGTCGCTGCGAATCTCGCCTGCGTGCTCGTTGCCTGCATCTGCCCAGCGGATCAGCGCAGGAATCGGCTCCGGGGTGGCATCCAGATCACGCGCCTGCAGCGTGTGAGCAATTGCCGTCGCGGAGATTCTGCTCTCGATACGGCCCTCTCGTATTTCTCCGTGACCGGAGGCAAGAGGGATGGGGCCGACCTCACCGGCGGCGCCGTGGCCCCCCTGAACGAGGCGACCATCAGACACGATTCCGGCCCCCACACCGCTGCGCCCGAGAAAGAGATACACGACGTCATCGACGCCGACGGCACCGCCCTGTTCACGTTCGGCGGACACCATCAGGTTCACGTCGTTGTCAACCGTGACGGGAACTTTGTACCGGTCTTCCAGCAGCGAACGGAGCGGCACGGGCTCCTGCCAGCCGAGCTCGGGTGCTTCGCTCACCGCCCCTGTGCGGGCGTCCACAACACCAGGCACGGAGATGCCGACTCCGAGGAGGCGCTCCCCCGAAACGCCGGCATCCTTCTCCACCCCGTCGATGCTGTTGGTGATTGCGGAAACGGAGAGGACCTTGCCCTCTAAGGCAATGACGCTAAGGCGTATCTCGATTCCCTGTAGGTCGTAGACACCGGCGCGCAGCCTGTCACCTTCGCAGGAGACTGCAACGAAGTGCCCATACCCTGCGCGGAGCGCCAGCCGAACGGGTGGGCGGCCGAGCGCCGAGGTCGCGATGCCGACCTCTTCAATGATTCCGTCGTCGAGCAGGCCGCGAACCAGGCGCGTGACCAGGGATGAGCTGATGCCAAGGCGCGAGATGAGAAGCGAGCGGGAGATCTGTTCGGTGCGCAGGACCCTGACAACGGCAGCCCGCTGTACCTCCCGCGATGCGGCAGCCAGGCTGCCGAAGATGTCAGACACGGTCGGTAAGCCCAGCGAGAAGGTCGGCTTCCCAACCGTTGGGGCCGCGGCCCGCTCCTGCCGAGCCCTTCACGAGGATGAACCACTCGCGCTTCTGGATTGGCATCCCGCGACCGGTCGCGAGCACCCATATGTCGCCGTGCACGGTCAGCTGCGTCTCGTGCGCGCCCAACGCCCGCCGCTTCGCGTCAAAGTGGTCGGAGATGTCGATCTCAGTGGTGATCTCGGAGTCGTCGCGCACACCATCTGGGTACTCGCTGACGTCCGTGTCGACCCACATGTACGGGTGGCGGGACTCCTCCCGCCTCAAGGCGAACAGATCGTTCTGGATCAGTTCCCGCGGCACCGCGCACCAGTAGACCTTCGGGACGTCCCATGTGCCCCCATCTGCCACGGCGTTGGGGTCGGCGGCCCGTTCAATGGCACGCATGGTGACGCGATGAGTCTGAATGTGGTCGGGATGACCGTAGCCGCCGTTGGGGTCGTAGGTGACGACCACGTGTGGTCGCAGCTCACGGATGATCTCGGCAAGCTGAGCGGCCGCCCTGTCGACATCGGCCTGCCAGAACGCATCCGGGCGGTCGTTGCTCGGGCCGCCCATACGACCGGAGTCGCGATAGCCACCCTCGCCGCCGAGGTAGCGGTGGTCGGTGAGCTTGAGCGCATCGACCGCGTTTCTGAGCTCAGCCGAACGGCGATCACCCAGCAGATCTTGCTGGTCGGCGGCCAGGTGAGCGAGTTCGGCAACAGCGATCTTCCCCTGCTCGCCGCGGGTGCATGTGACGACCGTGACCTGGGCGTCCTCGACGACGTACTTCGCAATGGTCCCGCCGGTAGATGAGGACTCGTCGTCGGGGTGGGCGTGGGTCAGCAGGATTCGACCCACTTCCTTCATGCGCCGCGCCCCTCGATCGCCACTGCTCTGCTAGACGGAGTTTGATTCTGTCAGAAAGATTCTAAAGAGGCAAGGAGGGCCCCTAGATGGGGACGTTGCCTCGGTGAAGCTGAAGCTGCAGATCTACGGCCACCGATCACACGGCAGGAACACGCTCATGGCCCAAGCGTTGGGCGACCTGATCCAGTCAGCAGTGAGGCGAGAGGGGCTTCATCAATTCTTTGAACCTGCGACCTCCGGGTTATGAGCACCCCGACACACGTCTCAGGCGGCGCATCCCCTCTCCCCTACCGCGCCGCGTCCCAAGCCAACCGATCCATGCGCGCCACCGCATCTCTGTCATCTCGAACCGTCCCGGTTACACATTTGGCTACACCCTCGCGGGCCACCAGCGCGACCGCAGTCCCCTGTCGAACGTCTCGGCCATACCTCACCATGTGACCGTCATGGGTTGGCGACACATCACAGGTCCTTCGTCAGGACTGCCGAGGGGCACGGCGGTCCTTGCGCTGGGCAAGTTCTTGGTCGTCCACCAGGGTGAGCATCGGCTTGCCGGGTGCGCACAGCATCGTGACGGTGAAACGGACCGGGATGTCGTCGCGGTTGTTGCCGTCCTGGTAGTGAATGACGTCGCCACCCTGCTCCCAGAACGCCTCACCGGTGTGGACGACCCGCGGCGGCTCACCTTCCAGCTCGAACAGCATCTCGCCTTCCAGCACGTAGCCGAATGCCGGACCTGAATGCCGGTGTGGTGGCGTACCGGGATCGCCGGGTGGAAACTCGATGACGACCGTCATCGCGTGAGCACCCTCGGGGATGAACGGCGGTTCGGCCTCCTGCAGCATGGTGAGCGCCGTCTGCCACGCGGTTGATCTCGTTGTCTGCTCGAGGGGTGTCGGGTCGGGGTCGGGCATGGGCGGTACCTCCGGTTCGAAGTGCGTGGTGTCGGGCCGGCGCTCGGCGGGGCCGCGCTACTTCCCGGCCACGGTCCGGCCCGGCCAGTCGCTGTACCGGGTCTTGCCGAGTAGTGCGTCATCGCCAGGCACCAGGGTCCGCTCGCCGAGCTCGGCTCCGAAGTACCTGGCGTGCGGGTCTGTGGCCACCTCACGCGGATCATT
>Ga0157378_10006648_pt1 | contig 10103 bp, 9 predicted proteins | sample M65metaG_FD_115309 | JGI IMG/M metagenome (GOLD analysis project Ga0157378, IMG submission 115309) | Miscanthus rhizosphere microbial communities from Kellogg Biological Station, Michigan, USA - M6-5 metaG | ecosystem: Host-associated > Plants > Roots > Rhizosphere > Soil | place: USA: Michigan... | reverse complement strand
GCTATTGCCGAACCACTCGTGCCCGCTTTCGTGAACCACGATATAATCCCATTTGGTACCCCATCCTGTGCGCGACAGGTCATAACCCAGGTACCCATTCAAAAAATGATTGCCGTAGGCTACGGCGCTCTGGTGTTCCATACCCAGGTGCGGTGTTTCCACCAATTTATAACTATCCTCGTAAAAAGGGTAGGGGCCGAACCAGTACTCAAAGGCTGCGAGCATGGGTTTTACATTGGCCCCAAACTGCGCTTTTGCTTTTTCAAGATCTGATGGCAGCACCCAGTAATCCAGGTCGAGTTTGCCTTTTTCGCCATCGTAAGTATCTTTAAATTCGGTATAATCGGCAATGTTGGCTGCCACGTCGTAGTTATTGATGGGATTAGCCACAAACCAGTCGAAACGGGTGTAGCCATCGTTCAACTCGGTTACCTTGCGCAGCCTGCCGTTAGATACATCTTTCAGGCCTTTGGGCACGCTGATGCTGATGAGCATACTATCTACCTCGTCGCTCAGGTGATCCTTGGTAGGCCACCAGATACTGGCGCCCACACCCTCGCAGGCGGTAGCTACCCAGGGTTTGCCGGTAGTGTCTTTGGTGAATACAATGCCGCCATCCCATGGCGCATTTTTAGCGACGGTCGGATTACCCGAATAATAAACGGTGAAGGTATCCCTCGAACCTTTCAGTATCGTTTTCGGGAAGGTGACAAAAACAGCATTGGCCTCGCGCGTAAACGGTATCTCGCGTTTCTTATAAAGCACCTTCTCCACCTTCAGGTTGGCAAACAGGTCGAATTGTAATTTCTTGAAATCCTGCGTAGCAGTAAACTTGAAGAGGTTGCTGCCGCTGATGAATTTCTTATCGATATCAAACTTCACATCCAGGTGGTAGTAGTTAATATCGTAGCAGCTACGCAGTGGCGTAAGCGTACCCCGCAGGCTATCGGCATGGGTAAATTTCTTTTTATCAACCAATAATTGCGCATCAGCATACGTGCTAAACAGACTGACGGCGAGTATAAACGAAAATAATCTCTTCATGAGGCGAACTTAGTCCGATAGTCTAAATTTAACAACTATATCAGCAAGAAAGTGATTTGTGCACATTACTGTTACAATGTGGTGAGGATTGGGTAAAATATGGGCGACGGGCCAACTCATAGCGATGGGTTTCACACCCATCGCAATATTGTGTAATCATTCAGTCAACTAATCACCAATTAACTAATGACCAATCTCTAAAATAATTACCTTTGCAGCTCCTAAGAACACTACTATGCAATATGATGTTATCGTTATCGGTTCGGGTCCTGGTGGCTATGTTGCGGCTATCCGCTGTGCCCAGCTGGGTTTAAAAACCGCTTGTATCGAAAAATATGCTACTTACGGCGGTACCTGCCTTAATGTTGGCTGTATCCCTTCCAAAGCTTTGCTGGATTCGTCCGAACATTATTATAACGCCTCGCATGCCTTCAAAACACACGGCATTAACCTGGATAACCTGTCGCTGGACATGGCCCAGATGATGAAGCGCAAAACCGAAGTAGTAGCCAAAAACACCGGCGGTATCACTTTCCTGTTCAAAAAGAACAAGATCGATGGGTACCAGGGTATTGGGTCGTTTAAGGATAAAAATACCATCATCATCAAAAAACCCGACGGCACCGAACAGGAGATCACCGGCAAGAATATCATTATCGCCACGGGCTCAAAACCATCAAGCCTGCCTTTTCTCAAGATCGATAAAAAACGTATCATCACCTCGACCGAAGCATTGACTTTGACCGAAGTGCCCAAACACCTGATCCTGATCGGCGGCGGCGTCATCGGGCTTGAATTGGGCTCGGTATATTCCCGCCTTGGCGCTAAAGTATCCGTGATCGAATTTATGGATTCTATCATCCCAACAATGGACCGCGGGCTTGGCAAGGAATTGCAGAAAGTTTTATCAAAGCAGGGGATGGAATTCTACCTTGGTCATAAGGTAACCGGGGCAACTGTTAAAGGCAAGGAAGTAACCGTAACCTTTGATGCGCCAAATGGGGATAAAAAAGAACTGAAAGGCGATTACTGCTTAGTTGCCGTAGGCCGCATAGCCTACACTGATAATTTAGGACTGGATAAAATTGGCCTGACCGTTGAAGAACGCGGCCGCAAGATCACCGTCGATGATCATTTGGAAACCAGTGTTAAAGGTGTTTATGCCATAGGCGATGTTATAAAAGGAGCCATGCTGGCCCACAAAGCCGAGGATGAAGGCACGTTTGTGGCTGAATCCATCGTTGGACAAAAACCGCACATCAATTATAACCTGATCCCCGGCGTAGTATATACCTGGCCTGAAGTTGCTGCCGTAGGCCAAACCGAAGAGCAATTAAAAGCTGCCGGTGCTAAATACAAAACAGGTTCGTTCCCTTTCCGTGCAAGCGGCAGGGCAGTAGCCAGCGGCGATATGGATGGCTTTGTAAAAGTTTTGGCTGATGCTGTTACCGACGAAATATTGGGCGTACACATCATTGGTCCGCGTGCTGCTGATATGATAGCCGAAGCCGTTTGCGCCATGGAGTTCCGCGCATCAGCCGAGGATGTTTCAAGGATGAGCCACGCGCACCCAACTTACACCGAAGCATTCAGGGAAGCTTGTTTGGCAGCTACGGATAACAGGCCGATACATATTTGATTTTTCGCTTCTGTTTGTTTTTCAACGGAGCTCAAGAGGGCTTCGCCGTTTCGGAAGCCGGAGTTTTGATTGCGGATTTGCTGCGATTATGGAGTTGAGTAAGGAATTACTATTTTTAACATAATCACTATGGATTCCTTTGTAACCGTTTTAACTTCAGCTTATCCACAGAATCTTTATATCATTAAGGGTAGACTGGAATCGGAAGGCATTCATTGCTTTTTAAAGGATGAGTTAACAGTTCAGGTAAATAATTTCTACTCTAATGCCGTTGGCGGTGTTAAGCTGCAAGTCTATCAGAATGAAGCCGATAGGGCCATCGAGCTTCTAAAAGAGCTTGGATATATTAAAGATGAACTCATTAAACCAGACCTGCTTGGCCGATTGGATGCGAAAACAGCATTTTTGCCATTACTCAAAAATATAGGCATTATCAACCGTCTGGTTATTCTAATTTTGGTAACAGTCGCATTAATAACATCCTCACTTTATTTTATATTTAAGCCTTCCCTTGTCGATACTTTGAAAGCGCATATATGGACAGTCGATAAGATATATTATAAGAATAAACTTTTGACAAATTTCAGGGATTCCACGACAACATTTGACTTAAAATTTGGGGAGAATAATTATTTATCTGTGCCAGGACATGATTTCGCAGATGATCAGAAATGGAAACTTGAAAATGGAAAAATTATAATCAGTGCTGCGAAAACAGTTTTTGATGGGACTTATGATGTTGATGTGTCCGGTGAAAAGCTAATTATGAAGTCAGCAAATACGATAATTTATGCTTATTAAGGATTCTGAAAATCCCCATTTAAATTCCAAAATTCGCGTTAATTAAGATGTCGTCTGCTCTCTACACCGCTACGACATGCTTGCCCTTTTTATACCCTATAGTGGCGAAATAAAGGATGAACAAGTAAATAGGGATTAGTATTACATAAGCTGTTTGGGCAGATAATATATCGACCAGCAAACCATATACCGGCGGGAAAACTGCCGCGCCGGCAATACCCATAACCAATAGGGATGAACCTGTTTTGGTAAACCGGCCTAATCCGGATAGCCCCAGAGGCCAGATTGCCGGCCACATTAAGGAATTTGCCAAACCGAGTAAAGCTATGCATGCCACAGAATAATACCCATGCACCGTTAATGCGGCTATGGTTAAAATAAAACCTAAAATGGCGCAAGCCACCAGGGCTTTTTGCTGTGAAATAAAACGCGGTATACAAACGATGCCAATAATATAGCCCACGACCATCGAAATTAAGGTACCGGCAGTAAAAAACTTTGCTGTCGATAAGGGTATATTCAATGACGCCCCATAGCTGGGGATTGAATCACCAGCAATAACCTCTGCACCTACATATAAGAACAATGCGATCACCCCTAATATCAAATGCGGGAAATTCAGGATGCTTGTTTTACCGGCATTTGCGGCAGCAACATTTTCGTCCTCGTGGTTGGTGTCAATTTCAGGCAGACTAACAAAATAGATCAGTACCGCTAATATGATCAGCACCACAACCATTAATATATAAGGTACAATAACCCTGGAAGCTAATTGATCCAGCTCGGCAGCTTTCGAAGCAGCGTCAAGCGTTAATAGTTTCTTCTTTAGTCCGTCGATATCTTTTAACGCTACTGCACCCAACACTATCGGCGCCAGGGCTCCTGCTCCCTTGTTAAAAATACCCATAATGCTTATCCGTTTGGCCGCGCTTTCAGGCGGACCTAAAATAGTAATGAATGGATTTGATGCCGACTGAAGCACCGCAAGTCCTGATCCCTGTACAAATAGCCCGAGCAAAAAGATGGAATAAGTACGGGTCATTGCGGCGGGGATAAATATCAGGGCGCCAATAGCCATAATAACCAGGCCGGCACCCATGCCGTTTTTAAAGCCAAGCATTTTTAGCGCCCAGGCAGATGGAACAGCCATAACCAGGTAGGGTAAATAAAAGGCCGTTACAACCAGATAGGCCTGCGCGTTACTGGTTAATTCACAAGCTATCTTTAAATAAGGTACCAATACAGAGTTTAACCAGGTGACAAATCCAAAAATGAAAAATAAAGCCGCTATAATGATGATGGGGTTGATCGCCGGTTTTTTAACAGCCGCATTTTCGGATATTGCAATGGATTTCATGTTTCTTAGTTAAATCGTTAATAAGTTAATAAAGTTTCTAAAATAATTTAAAAAGTTGATTTTCGAAGAAAAAAATGAAAAATTTTTGAGTTTCTCCCTGTCCATTGGCTGTGTCCCCACAGACAATCGTTACAATTCATTACCCACGGACAACGGGGTAATGGATTATTGATCGTCGACCCGATGAATTTGAATTTTGTTTCAGTATGTTTGGTTATGCCGTTTTTCTTTAAAAGCCATAAGGTACCTGTTGATAAGGAAACACTTCGTGACATCCTGGACAAGGTGATATCCCCGCGTCTGAAGACCTATGGATTAATCTGGGATGGTAAATACTTATGGTTCGATCAGCCACATGATTCGATCAGGCTTGTTTTTCAATATACACTTTTAAAGGGCGAAACCGGCACATTTACATGGGGTGTGTGTCCCGATTTTATGCCAACTATAACAGCGTCAAATAAACTGCAATTCCATCGTACTGATAAGAGTGCGATACCGTTGTTATTTGAATGGCCGAATGAATATGCAAACGCTTTTTCCGGAGGAAATTTAAAAGGTGGCATTACCACGCATTGGGGAAAGCGAGAAACTGAGCGGTCGGTAAAAGATTTGATGGATCGTTATGAAAGTCAAATCTTAAATTGGTTTAAAATGGCTTCTTCATTGGAAGGTTTGATCCAAATTGCTGAAAGGCAAGTTGAGACAGGCAATAGTTACGACCTTCACAGCCCAAGTCCAAAGTTTGTGTTAGCATTTTTATATGGCAGAACCTCGCAAATGGATAAGGCGATACAAACGCTCGAACTTTTGAATATAGATCAGCTTTTAAAGAAGGATTTGATAATGCGCATAGAAAATCAAGCTTAAAATTTCCGAAATTCGCTCCATGCTCCAAATACAGGAAAACGTATCCCTCAAAAATTCTAATACTTTATAATTTTTTCTTAAGCTTTTTTAGGGAATTGACATCCGTTAAATCCTGGTGCCGTCCGCTGGTTGTTTTATTTTTGATCAGGTCATCCAGTCCAATATAATTTACCATCAGCCCATCAATATCAATAACTAATTTAGCAGAGTAAGCTTCTTTAAAATTTACACCATCAATTTCGTTCAAAATATCAATACGTAATGGCGGATAGCCAATTTGCGTGATTATTCCACGCCTCAGAAAGTCTTCTTTTTCAATACCTAAGGAGCCCATGCCGAATTCGGCTATGACCAAAAGCATTTTGTCTGCATTGTCGCTGGATATATCGATCCAAATGTCAAGATCGCCGGTATGCCTTGGTTTACCATGAAAAGCTAATGCATATCCGCCAACGATCATGTAATCAACATGATATTTATTTAACAAAACAACAAAATCTTCAAAATCTTTTTCCAGGATCATGGGTGAAGATATCTTTTCACGATGTGAGTTTTGTCCATCCGCTGACCAGGTTTGAGGCTTTTGGATATTAATTGAGTCACTGCAGCAATGCGTTCCTGGGGCGGCCTGGATAACCAGTACTGCATATCTTCCAGATCTTCATCTATCTCTCTCAAAGTTGCCTTTCTGACTACAGGGACTATTCGCATAATTAAAGTAAATATAAGAAATTTCACTTTAAGGTGGTCTGTTCTGCAAACCCAACAAAATTTCCGAAATTCGCCCCATGCTCCAAATACAGGAAAACGTATCCCTCAAAAATTTTAACACTTTCGGTATCGATGTTTCGGCAAAGTATTTTGTGGAGATAGCGCATGAAGATGATCTGGCGGAATTGTTTATGGACCCGCAATGGTTGCATGTGAAGAGGCTGGTGATGGGTGGCGGCAGTAATATGCTGCTAAAAAAGAATTTTGACGGATTGGTTATACGTATTAATATACGCGGTATCGAACACCGCATCAATCATAACGAAGTATTTGTAGAGGCAGGTGCGGGTGAGGTTTGGAATGATCTGGTGAACTATTGCGTGGACAGGGACTATGCCGGTATCGAGAACCTGAGCCTGATACCGGGTTCGGTAGGTGCATCGCCGATACAGAACATTGGGGCCTATGGCGTTGAATTGCAGGACGTATTCAAAAGCTGCCGGGCATTTGAGATAGCGACACGGGAACTCCGGACATTCACCAAAGAGGATTGCCGTTTTGGCTATCGCGACAGCATATTTAAGGGCGAACTAAAGGAGAAGTATATTATTGTATCCGTAAAGCTGCACTTGTCGCTTATTCCGGACATCAACCTCAAATATGGGGCTATCGAACAGGAACTTGCTAACCGCAATATCACAAACCCTACTATTAAAGACGTATCGCGTGTGGTGTCCCATATCCGCGTATCTAAATTGCCCGACCCATCTACCATTGGCAATGCGGGCAGTTTCTTTAAAAACCCGGTCATTAGCGTTGAACAATTCGCCGGGATACAGGAAAAATTTCCGGAGGTGGTACATTATTCTGCCGCCGATGGCGAAAAATTAGCTGCCGGCTGGCTTATCGAACAGTGCGGATGGAAGGGAAAAGTTGTCGGAAACACCGGAACATGGAAGAACCAGGCCCTGGTTTTGGTGAACCACGGAGGGGCAACGGGCGAAGAAGTGTACAGTCTTTCGTCGCAAATCATAGACACTGTGTACAGTAAATTTGGCGTTTTACTGGAACGCGAGGTGAACATTATTGGTTAACTATTTTTTGTTTTAATTAATTTATTTCTTTTTTTCCTGCCTGAAACCTGAATTATCCGGGCCTGTTTTCGCGACAATTTATTGTCAGTAATTTGTCATAATCGACTGTTTTACAATGGTTTATTTGACTCCGGTCTTGCCGGATCAAATCTTCACGAACAGGTCGTCAACCTGGTTTCGTTGTAAAGCGTTCTGAAAAAAAGTACAGATTACGGTATCAGGTTTGTATTACCCTCTGTACAAAAACTTAACAGAATGACAGCAATCGAGTTTAACACCATGGTCCTTCGTCAGGCAACATCACTGAGGTCATACGCACTTCACTTTACCCGCGACGCAGACGACGCAAACGATCTCGTTCAGGATACAATGTTGAAAGCCATAACTTATTATAATAAGTTTAAAGAAGGAACAAATTTGAAAGGATGGTTATATACCATCATGAAAAACACATTCATCAACAATTACCGCCGTTTTGTTAAAATGAGCACTTTCGTAACCAAATCGGATGAAATATCTTCAGCCAACCTGGTTTTCAGCTCAACCAAAAACATCGGCGAATCAAAATTTGTAATGGATGATATCAGGAAAGCCCTTGACAGGCTTCCGGAAGACTACTACGTACCGTTCACTATGTATTTCGACGGGCATAAGTACCACGAAATCGCCGATCACCTGGAAATACCTATCGGTACGGTAAAAACCCGGATACATGTGGCGCGTAAACTTTTGAAGAAAAATCTGAAGGCTTATGACAACGGCATTAAAAAACCGGTATACGCCGAAGATTAAAAAAAATTAGCAATACCACATATATAACAGGGAAAGGCTCGTAATTATACGGGCCTTTTTTGTTTGGATAGATGTATAGAATGCTGATAATATTGTTCTAATGGATTAAAGATTGCCAGATCAAGACATCAATCATTCAGAGCACGTAAGGAAAGCGCGGGAAATCCGGCACCGATAATAATTATTTCCTTTTTACCGGCAATTTTGCTCCATGCAAAGTAAGTAATTTGATTTGCCGTAGCGGTTGAATTTGTATTTTTGGCAAAATTGCAAGCACACGAATGGAACTGTATGACGAGACCTGCTTTGAATGCAGCAAGCTGATCACTCAAAAGTACAGTACATCTTTCAGCAAGGGCATCAACGCCTTTCACAAACGTTTCAGGTATCCTGTTTATGCCATCTATGGCTTCGTTAGGTTTGCTGATGAGATAGTGGATACCTTCCATGGGCACGATCAGTTGCAGTTGCTGGACAGGTTTGAGCAGCAGGTATTTGACGCTATCCGTGAAAAAGTAAGTTTAAACCCTGTGTTGCAATCATTTCAGTTGATCGTCAATCAATACCAGATCGAACACGGACTGATACGCTCCTTTCTTGCAGCCATGAGAATGGATATTGAGAAAAAGACTTATTCTGAAACAGAATACAAAAACTATATCCACGGCTCGGCCGAGGTGATCGGCTTAATGTGCCTCAGGATATTTTGCGAAGGGGATGAAGTGTTATACAAGCAGTTAATGCCACCCGCTGTCAGTTTAGGCTCAGCTTTGCAGAAGATCAATTTTTTGAGGGATATGAAGGCCGACGAACAGGAGCGTAGCCGGGTATATTTTCCCGGTGTCGATCCTGGTCATTTTGATGAGCAAGCTAAAAAGCTGGTCGAACAGGATATCAGGCATGACCTTGATGCTGGTTTTAAAGGTATAGGTGCATTGCCCGCCGGAGCAAGGCTTGGTGTGTATATCGCGTATACTTATTATCTTGAATTATTCAGAAAATTGAGCAGGACACCCGCATCTGTCGTTCTGCAAAAAAGGATAAGAATACCCGATGCTCAAAAAACGCTGTTATATTGCAAAGCGGTTTTGCGTTACAAATTAGGAATGATATAAATGACAGGCGAATTACCAGTTTACACGCGGTCGCAGCTGGCCCTGCGCAACGGGCAGGACAAGCCGGAAGTATGGATAGCTTATAAAGGCCTCATCTATGACGTCAGTCGCAGCCGGTTGTGGCATGGCGGCAAACACTATGAGCATTGGGCAGGGCAGGACCTGACCCACGAACTCCCCGACGCCCCCCACGATGAGTGGGTGTTTCAGCATTTTGACCCTATAGGAAAGTTAATTTAATGCGGATCGCGAAATGTTGAATGCGGAATGGGAACGATAATCCTTCCGAATGCGGCATTCCTATTTCCGAAATCAAAGAATTTCAAACCTGGATAAACTGACAAACTCCTGCACGCGTTCGGCAATTTCTTCCTGGGTGAGGTTTCTCAGCTTTTCAGTGCCAAATTTTTCCACACAAAATGAAGCCAGGGCCGACCCGAAGATGATGGCATTCTTCATATTATTGAAATTGACCGTTCCAACTTTAGCCATATAGCCGGTAAATCCGCCTGCAAAGCTATCTCCTGCGCCTGTAGGATCAAAAACTTCCGCCAATGGCAACGCCGGAGCCGAAAATATTTTGCCCTCGCCAAAAAGCAGGGCGCCGTGTTCACCTTTTTTGATGATGAGGTATTTGGGGCCCATGGTCAATATCTTTTTCGCAGCCTTTACCAGCGAAT
>Ga0157378_10006646_pt1 | contig 10104 bp, 7 predicted proteins | sample M65metaG_FD_115309 | JGI IMG/M metagenome (GOLD analysis project Ga0157378, IMG submission 115309) | Miscanthus rhizosphere microbial communities from Kellogg Biological Station, Michigan, USA - M6-5 metaG | ecosystem: Host-associated > Plants > Roots > Rhizosphere > Soil | place: USA: Michigan... | reverse complement strand
GACCCTGGACGAGGTCGGCCGCACCTTCAACGTCACCCGCGAGCGGATCCGCCAGATCGAGAACCAGAGCCTGAAAAAGCTCCAGTCTTTGGGCGAGGCCCAGAAACTGCGCGAGGTCGCGTAACCAGGATTAAGTGATCGGGCGTCCCGGCCGATACCGGTCGGGATGTTCGACATCGACTCAGCTCTGCGGACGCTGATCGAGCGGGAGGGGTCTGACCTGCACGTCAAGGTCGGGGTTCCGCCGACCGCCCGCATGCACGGCGAGTTGGCGCCCTTCGAGGGCTACCAGCCGCTGACCCCAGAGGACACCGAAAAGGCCTTCCACGACATCGCCGAGGTGCGGTCGCTGACCGAATTCGAGGAATGCGGCGAGGCCGACTTCTCCTACGCGATCAAGGGCCTCTCGCGGTTCCGCGTCAACGCCTTCAAACAGCGCGGCTCGATCTCGATCGTCTGTCGCGCGATCCCCTTCGACATCCGCTCGGTCGACGATCTCGGGCTGCCGCCGGTCGTCACCAAGCTGGCCGAAGAGCAGCGCGGGATCATCCTCGTCACCGGTACCACCGGCTCGGGCAAGAGCACGACCCTGGCGGCGATGATCGACCACATCAACCGCACCCGGACCGATCACATCGTCACCCTCGAGGACCCGATCGAGTACCTGCACCCGGACAAAAACTCGATCATCAACCAGCGCGAAGTCGGCTCCGACACCGAAAGCTTCGCCCGGGCGATGCGCCGCGTTCTGCGCCAGGACCCCGACGTGATCCTGATCGGCGAGATGCGCGACGAGGAGACCGTCCGCACGGCCCTGTCAGCGGCCGAGACCGGCCACCTCGTGCTCTCGACCGTCCACACCCTGGATGCGACCGAGACGATCAACCGCATCGTCGACTTCTTCCCGCCCCACCTCCAGCACCAGGCCCGGGTGATGCTCGCCGCCACCCTCAAGGGGGCGATCGCCCAGCGCCTCGTCCCCGACGTCAGCGGCAACGGCCGCGTCCCCGCCTCGGAGATCCTCATCGTCACCGGCCGCGTCCAGGACCTGATCATGAACCCGGAGGAGACCGGCAAGATCACCGAAGTCATCGCCGAGGGCGAGTACTACGGCATGCGCACCTTCGACCAGTCGCTGATGCACTACGTGATAGAGGGAAAGGTCACCGAGGACATCGCCCTCGAGTTCGCCTCCAACCCCCACGACTTCAAACTGATGCTGGCGGCGGGCGGCCAGCGCGCGAGCGGCATCGAGCAGCTCGCACCCGCTACCGAGTAGGACGGTCGTCCAAGTGAGGGTCGACGACAAAGCATGGCCCTCAAGCCCGGACACCGGAGTGACGATGAGATGACGCGAATGACCGCCATCGACCGCTTCATCCTCCTGGTCCGCGATCTGCGCAGGGACGAGCGCGGGATCGCCGTGCCGACCGCGCTGATGGCGCTGATCGCGACCTTCGCGATCTCCAGCGTCGCGGTGATGTCCACGGTCGACGTCCAGCAGGGGACGAGGCGGGACCACAGCTCCAAGGAAGCGATCGCCGCAGCCGACGCCGGCGCCAACATCGCCCTGCTCCGGCTCAACCGCTACCTGCCCAGCCTCAGCGTCGCCCATCCCTGCGTCGGGCCCAACGGCGAATACCAGACCGCGGTCAGCGGCTGGTGCCCTGCGACCTCGACCGAATCGGTCGGCGGCGCCACCTACAGCTACGAGGTCAGCGCCTACGCGGGCACCGGGAAACCTTTGAACGTGGTCTCGGTCGGCTCCTCGGGCACCGTGCGGCGGCGGGTCAACGTCGCCCTGACGACGAACGCCGGGAAAGGCGTCTTCGCCGACGAGAAATTCATCGGCCAGGACGAAATCAACGTCAAAGGAAACTTCGAAATCGAAGCCGACATCGGCACCAACGGGGGCATCACCCAGAGCGGCGGCTCGGGAACGATCTGTGGCGACGAGCGCCACGGTATCGGCAAAAGCGCTCCCACCCCGAGCTGCTCGGGGGTGCAAAGGGAAGAAAACCGCGAACTGCCGCCGATCGTCGCGCCGGCGAACCTCAAAAACGAAAACGCCAACTGCCTGCTGTCCCAGAAATGCACCTCGGGTCCCTACGTCGGCAAAGTCGATACCTGGACGAAAAAAAATCCATGGACGCCGAGCTCGCGGGTGATCAACGTCGGAAGCAACGGGACGCTGACGATGAACGGCGGCGATTACTTCATCTGCAAGCTCGAAATCGGTCCCGGCACGGTCTATATGTCGGCCGGGGCCCACGCGCGGATCTTCATCGACACCCCCAAAAACTGCGAACTGCCGTCGGGAGCGACCCAGGTCAACATCGGCGGCAACGGCAACCTCATCTCCAGCGCTTACAACACCAAACAGGGCAGCTACGAAATCCCGCAGATCTATGTGCTTGGTGACGGCGCGGTGAAGATCGGCGCCAACTCCGGCACCAACCACCTGATGCTCTACGCCCCGCAGAGCAAAATAGACCTCGAAGGCGGCGCCGAATGGATCGGGATGTTCGCCGGCAAGTCGATCACCCTCAACGGCAACCCGTTCTTCAAGTCGGACCCGAACATCAAAGAACCGAACATCACCTACGCCGGCCGCTTCCTGCGCTCCCGCTACGTCGAGTGCACCGGCGCCACCGCCTCGCCGCCCAACGCCAGCTGCTGACACCTGCCGCGGGCAGCCTCTCGCGGCGCTCAAGCTTCGGCCTCCGGCAGCCGAATGGTTCTTAGGCAAGAGCGTATGAGAGAGAAGCTGAACGACAACCCGATGGCGCAGATCGCCTTCGTCGCCGTCCTCCTGGTCGTCGCCGCGGTCTTCCTGCTCGGCAAAGCCGGAGGCGGCGAAGCCGAAGAAGAAGAAGGCGGCTCGGCCGCCGCGGACGCCGCGGTCGCGGCCGTTGCCGCCGAACTCGAAGCCGGCCAGCAGCCGCTGCGGCTGCCGGCGCCGGGCAGTGGCCCGGGCGCGATCCCGCCGCCGCCGCGCGCCGTCGTCGACGCGGTCGACTCCGGCGACACGGTGGCGATCCTCTTCGTCCGCGACGGCGGCATCGACGACCGGCTGGTCAGGGAAGCCGTCGGCAAGCTCGAAAACTTCAACTACGTCGCCACCTTCGTCGTCCCGACCCACCAGATCTACCGCTACGTGTCGATCAGCCAGGGGGTCGACCTCAGCCGCGTCCCCGCCCTGGTCGTGATCAGGCCTAAGAACCTCAGCCAGCAGTACAACCCGGCCTCGGTCCACTACGGCTTCCAGAGCGCGCAAGCCGTGGTTCAGGCGGTGGTGGACGCGCGGTACCACGGCGGGACCCTTCCCTACCACCCGTGAGCATGGACTCCAGGGACTTCCCGAGCCACCTGCGGCCGGTCCCCACCTCCGGAGATTCCACCGCGCCCGCGCTCGAGCCTGAGTCGACCGGTACGCCCGGCCTCACCCCGCCGCAGACCCGCGGCCGCTCCAGCGGCTTCGTCACCGACGTCATCGTCGACCTCGGCTATGTCGGCGACGAACGGGCGCGGCAGGCGATCGAAGAAGCGCGGACCGCCGGGCGGCCGCCCGAGCGGCTGCTGCTCGAGCAGGGTGCGATCAGCGCCGACCAGTTCTCCCGCGCGGTCGCCGAGCGCTACGGGCTCGACCACATCGACCTCACCGCCTACCAGGTCGACATGGCGGCGGCAAATCTCGTCTCCGTCAACAGCGCCCGCCGCTACCAGGCGATCCCGGTCGGCTTCATCGACAAAGAGACGCTGCTGGTGGCGATGGCGGACCCGACCAACGTCCTCGCGATCGACGACATCCAGATCGCCACCGGACTCGACTGCCGGGTCGCGGTGGCGGCGGAAGAGGACGTCGAGGCGCTGCTGGGCAGGCTGAACACGCTGCAGAGCGCTGTCTCGGAGGCAACCGACGAGGAAGACGAAGCCGAAGACGAGCTGGCCGAAGTCGCTGACATGCAGGTCGGCGCCGAAGACGCGCCGGTGATCAAGCTCGTCTACAGCATCCTCGGCCAGGCGGCGGGGGAGGGGGCCTCCGACATCCACTTCGAGCCCTCCGACGACGAGATGCGGGTGCGCTTCCGCGTCGATGGCGTCCTCCGCGAGGCCGCCCATGTGCCGAAGCGAATGGTCAACGCCGTCGTCTCGCGGGTGAAGATCATGAGCGACCTCAACATCGCCGAGAAACGGGTGCCGCAGGACGGTCGCGTAAGCGTCAACGTCGAGAATCGGCGAGTTGACCTCCGTATCACCACCCTGCCGACCCAGAAGGGCGAGGGGGCTACGATCCGCATCCTCGACACCGACAACGCCCAGCGCTCGCTCGACGACCTCGGGATGGAGGGGTCGGCTCGCGAGCGCTTCGAGCACTCCTTCCACCAGGCCTATGGCGCCGTCCTCGTCACTGGCCCGACCGGCTCGGGTAAGAGCACCACCCTCTACGCCGCCCTCGGCGACCTCAACCACGTCGAGAAGAAGATCATCACGATCGAGGACCCGGTCGAGTTCCAGATCAACGGGATCAACCAGATCAACGTCAACCGCAAGGCGGGGCTCGACTTCGCCACCGGCCTGCGCTCGATCCTCCGTGCCGACCCCGACATCGTCATGGTCGGCGAGATCCGCGACGGCGAGACCGCGCGGATCGCGATCGAGGCGGCGCTGACCGGGCACATGATGCTCTCGACCCTGCACACCAACGACGCCCCTGGCGCGATCACCCGCCTGACCAAGATGGGGATCGAGGCCTTCCTGATCGCCTCCGCGGTCGACTGCGTCGTCGCCCAGCGGCTGGCGAGGAAACTCTGCAGTCACTGCAAGCGCCGCGCGGTGATCCCGATCCAGGCGCTGCAGGAGGCCGGCCTGCGGGCCGCGGCCGAGCTCGAGGCCTACGAGGCGGTCGGCTGCGCCCGCTGCAACCAGAGCGGCTACAAAGGCCGCGTCGGGCTCTACTCGGTGATGGCCCTGAGCGAACGGATAAAGGAGATGGCGGTCGCCCACGCGCCGGAGGCGGAGATCGCCGCCGCGGCCCGCGAAGAGGGGATGTGCACGCTGCGCGAGGACGGTGTCGAGAAGGTGCGGGCGGGACAGACCAGCCTCGAGGAGGTCCTTCGTGTCACCGCTTAAGGAATCGGCCTAGAAGGCCGATCAAGAGCCCATGAACTTCGACTTCTCTGAGGTGCTGCGCCGCATGGTCGAGGCGCGGGCCTCGGACGTTCACCTGACCGCCGGCTTCCCGCCGGCGATTCGCGACAAGGGCAAGATCACGCCGATGGACGGCTTCCCCGTCCTCGGCACCCAGGACACCCGCGAGGTCGTCTACAGCATCCTCAACGACGACCAGCGCAAACGCTTCGAGATGCAGAAACAGCTGGACTTCGCCTACGCGATCCCCGGCGTCGCCCGCTTCCGCGTCAACTGCTTCTTCCAGCGCGGCGCCGTCAGCGCCGCCTTCCGTCTGATCCCCCAGGACATCCCTGCCCTCGATTCGCTCGGGGTGCCGCAGGTGCTGCGCGAGATGACCCAGAAACCGCGCGGCTTCGTCCTCGTCACCGGCCCCACCGGGTCGGGCAAGAGCACGACCCTGGCGGCGATGATCGACGTGATCAACCGCGAGCGGCAGGACCACATCCTCACGATCGAGGACCCGATCGAGTTCCTCCACCAGCACAAAAAGTCGATCGTCAACCAGCGCGAGATCGGCTCCGACGCCGACGACTTCTCGCTCGGGTTGAAGGCCGCCCTGCGAGAGGACCCCGACGTGATCCTGGTCGGCGAGATGAGAGACCTGGAGACGATCGCCACCGCCCTGACCGCGGCCGAGACCGGCCACCTCGTCTTCGCCACCCTCCACACCCAGTCGACCGCCCAGACGGTCGACCGGATCATCGACGTCTTCCCGCCCGAGCAGCAGGGCCAGGTCCGGGCCCAGCTCTCGATCGCCCTGCAGGGGATCGTCACCCAGCAGCTGCTGCCGACCGCCGACGGGATGGGCCGCGTCGTCGCCACCGAGGTCCTGGTCCCGACGCCGGCGATCCGCAACCTGATCCGCGAGGGCAAGACCCACCAGATCTACGCCGCGGTGCAGACCTCGGGCGCGATCGGGATGCAGACGATGGACGCCGACCTGGCGCGCCTCGTCCGCGCCGGCAAGGTCAGCCGCTCGCTGGCCGAACAGCGCTCCTCGGTTCCGGAGGAGCTCAAACGCGTCCTCGGCGGCGAGGAGGCGGTGATGCCCACGGCGATGCCCGACTACGCGAGCGCGCCACAGGCGCCGCCCCAGCCTCCTTCCTACGTCTCAGGGGGCTAAGCCGTGGCCACCGCGACCACCTTCACCTTCCGGGCGATGGACGTCGCTGGCACGGCGACGGCAGGAGAGCTCGAGGCGGACTCGAAGGCGCAGGTCTCCGAGCAGCTGCGCCAGCGCGGCCTGATCGTCCTCGACGTCAGCGAGAAAAGCAACCCGATCAAGATCGAGGACATCATGCGGCGCTGGAAGAGCGTCGACATGCGGGAGCTGGCGGTCTACTCGCGCCAGTTCGCAACCCTGGTCGCCTCGGGGATGCCGATGCTGCGGACCCTCCACACGCTCGAGGAACAGACCCAGGACGAGGAGATCAAAGAGGCGACCGCCTCGATGCGCGAGGACGTCGAAGCCGGCAGCACTCTGGAGCAGGCGATGGAGCGGCACCCCCGGGTCTTCGACCGCCTCTTCCGGGCGATGGTCCGCTCCGGCGAGCAGTCGGGCCGGCTGGAGGAGGCGCTCGACCGGATCGCCTTCCAGGTCGAGAAATCCGACGCTCTCAGGCGTCAGGTGAAATCGGCGATGATGTACCCGGCGCTGGTTTTCGGCTTCGCGATCGTCGTCCTCGTCGCGATCGTGATGTTCGTGATCCCGGTCTTCGCCAACATCTTCAAAGAACTCGCCGAAGAACACCCGGAAGAAGGAGGTGGGCTGCCACCGCCGACCCAGCTCTGCGTCAGCCTCTCTGAATTGCTGACCGGCTACTGGTTCCTGATCGTGCCCGGCATCGTCCTCTTCTTTTGGGCCTTCTTCCGCTGGAAGAAGACCGAAAGCGGCAAAGACCAGTGGGACCGCCTGATCCTCCGACTGCCGTTCAAAATCGGCGACGTGATCCAGAAGGTGGCGCTGGCCCGCTGGTCGCGCACCTTTTCCGGCTCGGTCTCCTCCGGCGTGCCGATGCTGCAGTCGATCAAACTCACCGGCGAAACCGCCGGCAACGTCGTCGTCGAAAAGGCGATGGAGGACGTCTACAAATCGGTCAAGACCGGCGGCTCCCTCGCCGGGCCGATCGAACGGCACGACATCTTCCCGCCGATGGTCGGCCACATGGTCGCGGTCGGCGAGGAAACCGGTCAGCTGGAGACGATGCTCTCCAAAATCGCCGACTTCTACGAGACCGAGGTCGACGCCAAGGTGAAGGCCCTGACCGCCCTGATCGAGCCGGTGATGATCTGCTTCGTCGGCGGCATGGTCGGCTTCATCGTCATCTCGATGTACCTGCCGCTGTTCAGCATCTACGAAAAGATCCGCTGAGGCCTAGTCGGTTTTGGGCCTCCGCTTTGGACGGGGCGTCCAGGAATCCGATTTTTCGCCCAACGCCACCCCAATTTCAGGGATCAAGTCTCAGTTCAGGCAGCCGATGAGGTGCAGGTGATGAATCTGCCAGTGCTTCGGTGCCAAAGGCAAACTCGCTGTGAGGCGGGGGCGCAAAGCTGTCGGGACTCCTCTGGAGTCGGCCGGGCTACCACCGGGGTCGACAGACACCACGTGGCTTCATGCGACGGGGCTCTGGCGCAAACGATTAGGACCATAGGAGGTCACTAATGTTTCTCCAGAATCTCCGGGCCAAAGTAGGCGCCCGGCTCAACGGCGACAGCGAGGCGGGCTTCACCCTGATCGAGCTCCTCGTCGTGATGCTCATCCTCGGAATCCTGGCTGCGATCGCGCTGCCGGCGTTCTTCAACCAGAAGGAAAAGGCCGGCGACGCCAAGGCCAAGGAGTACGCGCACTCGGCTCAGGTCGCGATGGAGACCTACTCCACCGACCACAACGGCAGCTACGTCGGCGCCACCCCTGCCGAACTCGAAGAAATCGAGCCCACCCTGAGCAGCGCCGTTCTCACCGTCACCGGACCGGCGAAAGCTGGAGCGCCCACCGCCGACCAGTACACGATCGGATCCGAAGCGCCCAACAGCGGCAACATCTACTACGTGGAAAACGACGCTGGAACGCTGACGTTCGAATGCACCACCGAAAAAACTGGTGGCTGCCCGGCGGGCGGGGACTGGGGCGAATAGGCCCGAGCCCCCTTCTCCAGGCAAGCATTGGATGTTGCGAAGGGCGGGCCATACGGCCCGCCCTTCGAGCTTTCGTTCCATCCCCATTGCCTGCGAGCTAAACGGATGCCACATTCCCGCCGATACCTAGAGGCGATGTCGACTTCTCGACTGATCACTCTCTGCGCGGTTGCTTCTGGCTTCCTCCTTCTCGGGTGCTCTTCTGCCCTGGCTTCCCCTGCCTTCTACGACGGCAATTCTGTCGACGGGTCGACCGCCGTCTTCAGCACCAAAGAGCAGATGGTCCCGGGCGACACCGACCAGAAACTGGACGTCTACGTGCGGGAATTCGACAGCGGGCTCGGCGAATACCTGACCCGCGAGGTCTCGATCGGGCCGAAAGGCGGCAACGACGCCCAGCCCGCGACCTTCGACGGGATGTCGAGCGACGGCGACGAAGTCTTCTTCTCGACCGCCGAGCCGATGGTCCCCGGAGACACCGACCAGGCGGAAGACGTCTACCTCCGCGACCTGGTCCAGAACCGGACCGTCCTCGTCTCTCAGGGGAGCAGCGGCTGCGCCGGCCAGGGGTGCGGCAACGGCGCCTTCACGGCCAGCTTCCTCCCCGGCGGAGTCGCCCCTGACGGCGTCGTCGTCTTCTTCGGCACGAGCGAGCGGCTCGAAGTGGCGGACCAGGACAGCTCCTTCGACGTCTACGTGCGCGACATCGGCGCGGAAACGACCCGGCTCGTCTCCGCTCCCGACCCCAGCTGCGTCGCCTGCGCCGGCGAAGGTCTCGATGCGCAGTTCCGCGGCACCGACGACAGCGGCGACCGGGCCTTCTTCACCACCGATGAAAAGCTCGCCGGCGCCGACACCGATTCCGGCGAATCCGACATCTACGCCCGCGACCTGGCGGGGGGGACCACCGCGCTGGTCTCGCTGCCGGGGACCTGCCCGCCCGACCTCTCGGTCGGCCAGAACTGCGAACCGTCCTACGGGGGCGCCTCCGCCGACGGATCCCACGTCTTCTTCGAGACCAACGACCGGGTCCTTCCGCTCGCCGACACCGACAAATCCCAGGACGTCTACGACTGGTCCGCAGGAGCGGTCGCCCTCGCTTCGACCGGGCCCGACGGCGGCAACGGGGAATTTAACGTCACCTTCGCCGGCACCACGCCGAACGGCGGCACCGCGTTCTTCGAGACCAGCGAGTCGCTCCTCTCCGCCGACGCCGACTCCGCGCAGGACGTCTACCAGCGCTCCGGTGGAACGACCTCCCTCGTCTCGGCGGGCGAAGCCGGCAAAGGGAACCTCGGCGTTCCGGCCTCCTTCGAGTGGGTCTCGACCTCCGGGCCGCAGGTCGTCGCCTTCACTACGGCCGAGCCGCTGGTCGACGAAGACCCCGATTCCAGCCAGGACGTCTACACGCGGTCGGGCGGGACCACGACCCTGATCTCGATCGGGCCGGACGGCGGCAACGGGGAATTCAGCGCCATCTTCGCCGGCTCGGCCGCTGATGGCTCGAAAATCTTCTTCACCACGGCCAAGCCGCTGGTCGCCGAAGACACCGATTCCAGCCAGGACGTCTACATGCGCTCGGGCGGAGAGACCACTCTCGTCTCCGGCGGTCAGGTCGGTGGCAACGGGCCCTTCTCCGCCGGTCTGCGTGGGGTCTCCAGCACGGGTTCCCGCGCCTTCTTCACCACCCAGGAGCGCCTCACCGTCGACGACGACTTCGCCGGCGAGCAGGACGTCTACGGCTGGACCGAATCCGGCACCCTCCTCGTCTCGGTG
>Ga0157378_10006645_pt1 | contig 10105 bp, 8 predicted proteins | sample M65metaG_FD_115309 | JGI IMG/M metagenome (GOLD analysis project Ga0157378, IMG submission 115309) | Miscanthus rhizosphere microbial communities from Kellogg Biological Station, Michigan, USA - M6-5 metaG | ecosystem: Host-associated > Plants > Roots > Rhizosphere > Soil | place: USA: Michigan... | reverse complement strand
TCCGCCGGCTTCAAGATCGAGGTCTATGCCTCGAACGTGCTGGCTGCGCGGCAGATGGCCTGGGGCGACAAGGGCACACTGTTCGTCGGCTCGTTCGGCCTCGGCAACGTCTACGCGATCACCGAGAAGGACGGCAAGAAAGAGGTCAAGACCATCCTCAAGGGGCTCAACATGCCCACCGGTCTCGCGTTCCGCGACGGCGCGCTCTACGTCATCGCGGTCGACAAGCTGATCAAATACGAGAACGCCGAAGCCAATCTCGACAAGCTCGGCGAAGGCAAGGTGGTGTATGACGACATGCCGTCCTACGCCGCGCATGGCTGGAAATACATCGCGGTCGACAAGGAAGGCTGGTTCTACATTCCGTTCGGACCTCCCTTCAACGTCGGCATTCCCCCGACCAGCGTGTCGCAGATCCGCCGCGTCGACCCCAAGACCGGCAATGCAGAGATTTATGCGCTCGGCGTCCGCAACAGCGTCGGCGGCGACGTCGATCCCCGCACCGGCAAATACTGGTTTACCGAAAACGCGCGCGACTGGATCAGCGACGATCTGCCGAGCGACAAGCTCAACATGATCAACAAGATCGGCGAGCATTTCGGCTATCCCTATTGCCACCAGGGCGACATGCCGGATCCGAAGTTCGCGATGGGTCACAAGTGCTCGGAGTTCACACCGCCGGTGCTGAACCTCGGCGCGCATGTGGCGCCGCTCGGGATGAAGTTCTACACCGGCGACCAATTCCCCGCCGACTACAAGAACAATATCCTGATCGCCGAACACGGCTCCTGGAACCGGCATAAGTACCAGGGCGCGCGGATCATGAAGGTGACCGCCGGGCCCGACGGCAAGAATGCCAAGCAGGAAGTGTTCGCCTCCGGCTGGCTCGAAGGCGATCAGGGCTATCTCGGCCGTCCCGCCGACATCATCCTCGCCAAGGACGGTTCGATCCTCGTCGCCGACGATTGGGCCGGCGCGATTTATCGCATCAGCTACAGCAAGAAGTAGGGCTTTAAGTCAGTTGGGGCTGCGGATACTCGGGAACGAGTGACCGCAGCCCTTGTTGTTTGAAGCAACACAGCTCGTCATGCCCGGGCTTGACCCGGGCATCCATCAAAACAAGAAGCCTTTGTCGAAGCGGGATGGATTGCCGGGTCAAGCCCGGCAATGGCAACTGAGGGAGCGACAATGCGTATAACACTTGCCGGACTCATGCTTACCGCACTGATCGCCTGCAGCTCGCTCGCCCACGCCGCCGACGTCGCCGCCGGCAAGGAGAAGGCGGAACTCTGCGCGGCGTGTCACGGCGACAACGGCATTTCGCAAACCGAGAACACGCCTTCGCTGGCCGGCCAGCTCGATCAGTTCATCCAGTGGCAACTGGTGTTCTTCCGCGCCGGCACCCGCAAGAACGAACAGATGCAGCCGATCGTCGAACAGCTCACCAACGACGACATCCGCAACCTCGGCGCCTACTTCGCCTCATTGACGCCGCCGAAGGCGGCCAAGCCCGACGACAATCCGGACCTGTCGAAGAAAGGCGCGCAAGCCGCTGCCGGCCGCCGCTGCGCCTCATGCCACGGCGACAGCTTCGCCGGCACCAAGGCGGTCGCCCGCATCGCCGGTCAGCGCGAGGAATATCTCGTCAAGGCGCTGCAAGATTACAAATCCGGCAAGCGCGCCGGCGGCGGCATGGCCGCGATGGCCGATGTGGCGTATCCGCTCAGTGAGGAAGAGATCGAGGCGCTCGCGCATTATCTGGCGTATTTGTAATTTGTCGTCCCGGCGAAGGCCGGGACCCATAACCATCAGCGAGAGAAGTTGGTGCGAGCCAAAACTTCATCTGCCGGTAATCGAACAGCCACCACTTATGGATCCCGGCCTTCGCCGGGATGACACTAGCCCCGCTGCTTCTCATACGCCTTCAAATGCGTATACGCCGTCCGCAGCTTCGCCAGCGGCACCTTCGCCGCATCACCGCGCGCGACGAGATCGCCGATGACGTGATCGGCCTCGACCGCGGCACCGGCCTTGATGTCGCGGAACATCGACGCGGTCATCGGCGAGCCCTCCATCGTCAGCATGCCCTTGGTGCGCTCGAAGAACGGGCCGTTCGGCGCGTGGCCGGCGGCCTTTGCAATCGAACTGGTTTCATCCAGCATGCCGAGCAGAAAATCCCTGCCGCCTGGCGAGGCCAGGATGTTGCCGACGGAGGTCCGCATCAGGCAGGTCGAGGCGGCGAGGGTGGAGAGGAACACCCACTTCTCCCACATCTCCTGCACGATATTGGTCGAGGCCACCGCGCCGGTGATGCCGTTGGTCATGACTTTCGCAATCGCCTGGACGCGATCCGACATCGTGCCGTCGCGTTCGCCGAAATTCAGCGACTGCATCGGCTGGAGCTGAACCACCTCTCGCTTCTCGTTCAGCGTCGCGGCGATCGCGCAGAGCCCGCCGAGCACACGGTCGCGTCCGAATTTGGCGTCGAGAATGTCCAGATGCAGCATGCCATTGAGCATCGGGATAACAGAGGTCTTCGGCCCGACCGCCGGCGCGAACGATTTTATCGCGTCGTCGAGGTCGAAGGCCTTGCAGCTCAGCAGCACGACGTCGAAATTTTCCTTGAGCGCATCTGCCTGCACCGTCGGCGGATTCTTCAGCGTAACGTCGCCGTTCGGGCTCTTGATGACGAGCCCGGCGCTCGCCAACTCCGACGCGCGCTTCGGCCTGACGAGAAAAGTTACGTCATTGCCGGCCTGCAACAGTCTGCCGCCGAAATATCCGCCGATGGCTCCGGCGCCGACCACGAGAACGCGCATGTCAAATTCCTTTTGCTCTTGTTGGTTATGCTCCGTCATGCCCGGGACAAGCCCGGCCATGCCGACAACGACTAGCAGAACGGTCGAGACCGCCAATTCGATCCGGATCGAACTGTCAGCAGGTGACAGCTAGAGACGTCAAGCCCGGCCATGACGAATAACATTGTCGTCACCACTTCTCGCCAAACGGGCGAATCTCTAACTCAAACGTCCAGGCGCTGCGCGGCTGCTGATAGAGCTGCCAGTAGGAGGCGGCGACCGAAGCCGGCGGCATCAGCAGGTCCGGATTGTCGAGCGCTTCCTTGCCCCAGAGCTGTTCGCGGCGCTGGCGTACCCAAGCGGTGTCGACGCCGGAATCGATGATCAGATGGGCGACATGGATATTCTTCGGTCCGAGTTCACGCGCCATCGATTGCGCCACCGCGCGCAGCCCGAACTTGGCGCTGGCAAAGGCGGCGAAGCCGCTTCCGCCGCGCAAGCTCGCAGTGGCGCCAGTGAAGAAGATATTGCCCTTGCCACGCGGCAGCATCAGCCGGGCGGATTCGCGGCCCGCGAGGAAGCCGGCCCAGCAGGCCATCTCCCAGACTTTCCGGAACACCCGGTCGGTGGTTTCCAGGATCGGGAAATTGACGTTGGCGCCGACATTGAAGATCGTGACTTCGAGCGGTGCGTGCGCGTCGGCGTCGTTGAGGAAGGCCGCGACCTCGTCCTCCTTCCGCGCATCGAGCGTGCGCGCGACGATTGAGCCACCCGCCGCCTCGATCTCCTTGACCAGCGGCTCCAGCTTGGCGCCGTCACGCCGTCCGGCGAATACGGTGAACCCTTCCGCGGCAAACTTCTTGGCGATCTCGCCGCCGATGTAATCGCCGGCGCCGATCACGGCGACCGTGGCATTGCGGTTTTGCATGTGGTGCTCCGCTGGTTCCCTGTCATTCCGGGGCGATGCGAAGCATCGAACCCGGAAGGTCGAGATTCCGGGCTCGGTCCTTCGGACCATCCCGGAATGACGGTATTCGTCACTTCCCCGAAATCATTTCCTCGACTTCGCGCAACTGCTCCTTGCCGAAGAACATCTCCTTGCCGACAAAGAACGTCGGCGAGCCGAACGCGCCGCGCTCGACGGCGGCCTGCGTGTTCTCGATCAGCTTCGCCTTCACCTCCGGCTCCTGCGAGCGGGCGAACAGTTTGGCGACGTCGATCCCGGACGAGGCCAGCGCTTTCGCAGCCACTTCCGGATCGTCCATCTTCTTCGGCTCCACCCACATGTGGTGGTAGGCGGCCTCGACATACTTTTCGAAGATGCCGTCGAGCTGGGCCGCGACGGCCGCCCGCATCAGGTTCAGCGTGTTGACCGGGAAGAACGGGTTCATGACGTAGGGCTTGACGCCAAAACGCTTGACGAAGCGCTCCGTCTCCAGCGCGTGGAACTCGCGCTTGTTCCTGACGCCGGCCAGCGTCTCGGCCGGCGACTTGTTATTGGTGGCCTTGAAGATGCCGCCGAGCAGCACCGGGATGTATTTGAATTTCGCGCCGGTGCGTCGTTCGATCGCCGGGATCGCCTCATGGCTCAGGAAGGCGTTGGGGCTGCCGAAATCGAACAGGAACTCTGGATTTGTGCTCACGGCGGTCTCCCTGAAACCCGGTTTCTTATATGATCCTTATCATTCCAAGCAACCTAGCGGCTCGGATTGGCGGGATCAACCGGAGTTGCCCTGGTTTTCGCGCGGGAACGCCCGCTCCGCCAGCCTCATGGCGTGGTCGCGGATATCCGCCGGCCATTCGGCGATCAATTTTTCGAAGCGGCGCGGGTCGGGCGCAAACAATGCCCTTGTCGCTTCCTCGAAATGCGGCCGGTTGCCGGCCATGGTGGACATGAAGCGGTAGGCCGCCTCCTGGGCCAGACGAATACGGTCCGCATCCTCGTTCACCCGGCGGGCTTCGTCGACGAGTTTGCGGATCGCGACCGAGGCGCCGCCCTTCTGTTGCGCCAGCCAGTCCCAGTGCCGTGGCAGCAGCGTAATCTCGCGCGCCACCACGCCGAGTTTCGGCCGGCCGGGCCCGCGTGGCGCCGATATCGCGCTGTCTTCCTCCGCCGCCGACGTCCTGGCCGGCGGAATTCGCGCCAGCACCTCGTCGACCGAGCCGCGCAGATCGAGATCGACCAACGCGCTGGTTCCGCTGTCGAACACCAGGATCGCGGCGTCCCGGTCGCGCGCCTCGCGCGCGGCGCGGGCCACGTCGTGGAGGCTGCCCGATCCGATGCGGCGGTCTCCGGCAAAGGCGAGATAGGTCGTATCAACAGCGGCCGTCATGAAATGACTCGGGTTTACCGATATATTACCCGGGTAAATTAGTCCTGTCAAAGGGCACATCCCGCGACGCCATTCATGCCGCCGAAGGGCCGTCTCGACTTTCGCGCGGCGGGCTGGCACCAACGCCCGATCAACCGGGGGACGGCCATGCTGACGGTGCACCATCTCAACAATTCCCGCTCGCAGCGCGTGCTGTGGCTGCTCGAAGAACTCGATGTCCCCTACGAGATCGTCCGCTATCAGCGCCAGCCCGACATGCGCGCGCCGAAGGAACTCCGCGCCATTCATCCGCTCGGCAAGTCGCCCGTCATCACCGACAACGGCAACACCGTCGCCGAATCCGGCGCGATCTGCGAATACATCATCGGCACCTATGGCAACGGCCGCCTGATTCCGCCGCCGAATACGCCGGAGCGGCTGCGCTATACCTACTGGCTGCACTATGCGGAAGGCTCCGCGATGTCGCCGCTGCTGCTCAAGCTGCTGTTCACGCTGATGCCGAAACGCGCGCCGGCGCTGCTGCGGCCGCTGGTGCGCAAGGTTTCGAACCAGGCGCTGACCACGCTGGTCAATCCGCAGCTCAAGCAGCACATGGACTACTGGGAAAGCGAACTGGCGAAGAGCGAGTGGTTCGCGGGTCAAGAATTCACCGGCGCCGATATCCAGATGAGTTTTCCGCTCGAAGCCGCCGCCGCGCGCGGCGGGCTCGAGCAAGGTCACCCGAAGGCGATGGCCTACCTCGAGCGCATTCACGCCCGCCCGGCCTATGCGCGCGCGCTGGAAAAGGGCGGACCGTACGTGGTGGGCAGGTAGAGCTCTTTCACCTCTCCCCGCAACAGCGGGGCGAGGGAGTCAAAGCCCTGCCGCCGCAATCACTTCCTTCACCAGCCTCGTCAGCCCACGCATGTCGCCGCTCGGATCGACGCTGTCGCCGAGGCGCACGATCACCATGTGCTGCGACGGCATGATCACGATGCGCTGGCCGAGATCGCCGGAGGCAAAGAATGCGTCGCGGGGCATGCCGAGGTTGACGCGTGCCGTGGCGCGCGGATGGTCGCTGCGGTTGGTCCAGAAGCCGGCGGCATAATCCGTGTCGAGCGTCGCTGCGGCGCAGAAATCGACCCAGTCCTCGTGCAGGATGCGCTTTCCCCCGACCACGCCGTCGTTCAGATAAAGCAATCCGAATCTGGCCCAGTCGCGTGCGCTCGCCAGCATCCAGGTCGAGCCCTGCAGCGTGCCGGTGGCGTCGAATTCCAGCGTGACGCTGCGCATCCCGAGCGGGTTGAACAATTCGCGCCACGCCAGCGCCAGTGTCTGTTCCGGCCCGCCGGCCGCATCCTTAATGATGCGTGCCAGGATCTGCGTGGTCGGGCTCGAATAGTGCCACCGCGTGCCCGGGGCCGCGATCATGCTGGCGTTGACGGCATAGGCCGCACTGTCGTCGTGCAGGAACATCCGGCTCGACGGATCGAAGCCGGAATTGGTTTCATCGAGATCGAGTCCCGACGTCATGCGCATGAGATGCTCGACCTCGATCTCGCGGCGCGGATCTGCCCGCCATTCCCCTATCGGCGCCGGCATCGAGGGCGTGACCAGACCTTGCTGCGTCAGCACGCCGATCAGCGCGTTGATCACCGACTTGGTCATGGAAAAGCCGAGCAGCGGCGTCTCGACGCCGATGCCGGCGGCGTAACGCTCGGCGATCACGCGGCCGTTGTGCACGATGAAGACAGCCCTGGTTCGCCGCAGGGGTGGCTCGGGCGGTTCTTCGAAGGCATGATCGAGCGCGGCCTTCAGCGCCGGATCCGACGGCGCGACCACGCCGGGATCAGCGATGTCGGGCAACAGCGGCGGCGACTTCGGCGTCTTGAGCGTCTCGATGTCGCTCCGCAGCAGATAGGGTGGCTTCGGCCCGTGCTGCTCGACGCAACCAAGCCCGTCGTGAAACGTGGCGCGGCTATCGAACAGGCCGAGCGTCGAGGCATCGACGGTCCGCCCGGTGCGATCGAGCCGGAAGTGCAGGACATGGCGCAACAGGCGAATGCCTGATCGTTCGGACGTCTCCGTGAACACCGTCTGCGGATCGAGGCCGGAGACGAACGTCTTGACGCAAACGACATGCGCGACATAGCCGGTGGCGACGCGGATGGCGAGATCGGGCCGGAAGATCGCACCGGCCGCAGCGATAACGGCCAGCACCAGCGCGGCGGCGATCCATTTTACCCAACGCACGCGCTTCTCCGGCGATAGTCGTGTGCGGCTGCGGCGCGCGCCGCAACCGCAAGTCTTCCTCAATCATCAATCCGCATGCAGCACCCGGCCACCCGTCTCCGGCAGCGCGAAGGCCGCCATCAAGAACAGGCAGTAGGCAGCAACCGCAAAGATCGCGATGGCGTTGGCCAACGTGGTCGAACTCGAAAGCCAGCCGACCAGGAACGGAAACAACGCGCCGATGCCGCGTCCGAAATTGTAGCAAAAGCCCTGTCCGGAGCCGCGCAGCCGTGTCGGGTAAAGCTCGGTCAGGAACGCGCCGATTCCCGAAAAGTGGCCGGACGCGAAGAAGCCGAGCGGGAATCCGAGCACCCACAGCATTTCATTGGTGACCTGAAGCTGTGTGTAGAGCAGGACGATGGCGATGGCGCCGATCGAGAAATAAAGGAACAGCTTGCGCCGCCCGATGCGGTCGGCGAGCCAGGCGCCGACGAGATAGCCGATGAACGATCCGATGATCAGCGTCGACAGATAACCGGTCGAACCGACCACCGTGAGTTTGCGTTCGACGGTCAGGAAGCGCGGCACCCAGAAGGTGATGGCGTAATAGCCGCCCTGGCACCCCATGATCATCAGCGACGCCATGACGGTGGTCTTGACGATGGAGCCGGAAAAAATCTCCCACAGCGCGGGCCGCGCGCCCGATGCGGATTGAATGGCATGCGTCGAGGCAGCGACCTCCGGCTCGGTGACGTAACGGCGCAGATAGAACACCAGCAGCGCCGGCAGCGCGCCGATCGCGAACATCCAGCGCCAGGCCAGTTCCGGCGGCAGGTACGAGAACAGGATCGCCTGCGAGAGCACCGCAAGGCCCCAGCCGACCGCCCAACCCGATTGCACCGAGCCGACCGCACGGCCGCGATACTGCGCGCGGATCGCTTCGCCCATCAAGACCGCGCCCGCGGCCCATTCGCCGCCGAAGCCGAGGCCGAGGGTCGCACGGGCGATCAGGAGCTGATCGAAGTTCTGCACGAAGGCGCAGAGCAGCGAGAAGAACGAGAACCAGAGTATGGTGAGCTGCAGCGTGCGGACCCGGCCGATGCGATCGGCGAGATAGCCGCCGAGCCAGCCGCCGACCGCGGATGCCAGCAAGGTCACCGTGCCGGCGAGTCCGGCGCTGCCGGGATCGACCTTCCACATCGTGATGATGGTGCCGATCACCAGCGGATAGATCATGAAATCCATGCCGTCGAGCGTCCAGCCGGCTGCACAGGCCCAGAACGTCCGGCGTTCCGGCAGGTTCATGTCGCGATAGAAAGCGAGAAGGCTGGTGTCCTCGATCGCTACGGTTTCGATCGCGCCCGATTGTTCGGCCGTGCTCATGCTGGTTCCCCCCGGAAGTTCTTGGCCGGCCTTTGCTTAACCCCCCACGCCGGCCGGCTGACGCGGGAGCGCGTCACCTTACGCCGATGCCGCCGCCCGGCAAATCCCGATCAGGAGTTATTGCCCCGCCGCAAATGTACCGCGGGTGCGCGGGTCGGGCGCGCCGAGCAGGCCGTTCGGCGCTGCCGCAATCGAATTGGCCGAGGTCTGGCCCAACGTATCGATCACGTCGTGGCCTTTTGCCTTCAGCTCGTCGAGGACTTCGGCGGGAAAGCCGCGCTCGGCCAGAACCCGGTCCGGCATCCATTGATGGTGCACGCGCGGCGCGGCCACCGCAGCGGCGACGTCCATCCGGTAGTCGATGACATCGACCACGATCTGGACCACGGCGGAGATGATGCGGCTGCCGCCCGGCGTACCCGTGACCAGTATCGGCTTGCCGTCCTTCAGCACGATGGTCGGCGACATCGAGGACAGCGGACGTTTTCCCGGGCCTGGCAGGTTGGCCTCATAGCCGACGAGGCCGAACGCGTTCGACGCGCCCGGCGCTGCGGTGAAATCGTCGAGCTCGTTGTTGAGCAGCACGCCGATGCCGTCGGCGACCAGGCCGACGCCATAGGGAAAATTCAGCGTGTAGGTGTTGCTGACGGCGTTGCCCAAGGAATCGACGACCGAATAATGCGTGGTGTTGCTGCCTTCGCGCGGCGGCCTCACAGCCAGCGCGTCCGCCGGCGTCGCGCGCGCCAGGTCGATGCCGTCGCGCTGCTTGGCAGCGTAGTCCTTCGAAATCAGGATGTCGGCCGGCGCGTTGACGAAGGCGGGATCGCCGAGATAGCGCGCACGATCGGCATAAGCGCGCTTCATCGCCTCGACGAGCAGATGCAGCGAAGGCGCCGAGCCCTGCTTCATGTCGGCAAGCGGAAATCCTTCGAGGATGTTCAGCGTCTCCAGCAACACCGTGCCGCCCGACGACGGCAGCGGCATCGAGACGATGTCGTAGCCGCGATAGGTGCCGCGCACCGGCGTGCGGATCGTTGCCTCGTACAATTTGAGATCTTCCGCGGTCATGATGCCGCCGGCATCGCGGACCGACTTTGCGAGACGCTCGGCAATCGGCCCGTCGTAAAACACGCGAGGGCCGTTTTCGGCAATCGCCGACAGCGTTGCCGCCAGATCCGGCTGGATCAGCCGGTCGCCATCGTGCAGCGGCGAGCCGTCGACATGTGAAAACACCTTTGCGGAATTCGGCCAGCGCGCCATCCGGCGGTACATGTCCGGCAGGGTGTCGGCCATGTCGTCGGTGACGACGAAGCCGTCGCGGGCCAGCTCGATCGCGGGCGCCAGGATTTGCGCCAGCGTGAAACGGCCGGAGCCGTATTT
>Ga0157378_10006644_pt1 | contig 10105 bp, 5 predicted proteins | sample M65metaG_FD_115309 | JGI IMG/M metagenome (GOLD analysis project Ga0157378, IMG submission 115309) | Miscanthus rhizosphere microbial communities from Kellogg Biological Station, Michigan, USA - M6-5 metaG | ecosystem: Host-associated > Plants > Roots > Rhizosphere > Soil | place: USA: Michigan... | reverse complement strand
GCGTGCCTTTATTTCTCCTCGCAAGGCGCCGCCAAGGTCGGCGGACCGGTGCTGGCCGGCACGGCGAGACTGCTGCTGGTCGGGCTCGGCGGCTGGTGGCTGACGTCATCAGGTGCACCGGCCACGGCGCTGTTTGCGCTGGCCGGCGTGGCGATGGCCGTCTACGGCCTCGGAACCGCGCTGGCTATCCGCCTGACGCGCTGGGGCAAATAATCCCGCCAGCGACGGCGTTGCACTATTTCAATTTGTTGCTATGCAGGCCTGCGTTTTTTCGGGGGATGATTCATGGCCTGCAATTACCGTTTTACCGTTGCGATTTTGGCGGCATTGCTCGCCGCACCGTCCGCCCGCGCCCAAGGCGCCGGCGATCCGAGCGGCACCTGGCTTACCCAGGCCGGCGATGCCCGGGTCCGCGTCAGCAAATGCGGCAGCGGAATTTGCGGCGTCATCGTCGGGCTGAAAACCCCGATCGATCCGGCCACCGGCAAGCCTCAGGTCGATGACAAGAATCCCAACCCGGCGCTCCGCAAGCGTCCGGTGATCGGCCTGCCGCTGTTCAGCGGCATGCGCCCGACCGGCCCCGGCAAATGGTCGGGCCAGATCTACAACGCCGACGACGGCTCGACCTATGCCAGCAACGTCTCGGTGACCGGGGCGGATACGCTCCGCGTCGAAGGTTGCGTCGGCGCCCTCTGTGGCGGCGAGAACTGGACGCGGTTCGGACGGTAAGGTCGCGTTACGTCGACACTGCCGACGCCGCACGACCCCCACCCTGGCCCTCCCCCGCAAGCGGGAGAGGGAATTGGAGTGCGCTTGAGGCACCAGCTTTTTTCTTACGAATGCGAAATGTCCGCCGAGCAATCGGTCGCCCCCTCTCCCGCTTGCGGGGGAGGGCTGGGGTGGGGGTGCTTCCGCAAACTCTGACGCGGGACAGGCCCGCGCTCTTTCAGATCGCCGCCTTCAGCGCCGTCGCCGCCGACGCATAACCGCCGCGGGCGCCGTCGATGAAGTGGACGTGGTCGCTGCGCATCACCGATGGCGTGAAGCAGGTCATCATCGCCGCATCCTGCCGGTGCAAACCGTAGCGCACGATCCGGTTCGACGCCGCCGCCTCCAGCCGCTGCGTCAGCGCGCGCGCGAGCTCCGGCGTGCAATCGAGGATCATCCGCAGGCTATCGTCATATTTGCGGAAGTCGGAATTCTCCACCACCTGCCGCACATAGGTTTTCGGCACGAAGTTGCCGACCTTGATGCCGAAGCGCATCACCACATAGGCCCACAGCGTCACCGCCAGCACCACCGTGCGCCGCTTCAACAACGAGCCGCCGCGCGCGGCGCGGGCTTCATACTCGACGCCGGCGGGCGGCCAGTTCAGCGGCGGCCCGCCCGGCGGCACCGGCCGTCCCGCCTCGGGGCTGCGCTCGACGAGGTCGATGACGTCCTCGATCACTTTCCGGAACGCCAGCGGATCGGCGCCGGCGGCCGGCATCACCAGCACCGAGAGAATCAGGCCCCGCGTTGCCGGCATTTCCTCGAACCGGCAAGAGAGCCCGGACAGATCGGGCTGCGTGCCCGGCTCCGCCGCGGCAACGGCGAATTCGCCGCGCTTCATCGCAGCGTCGGCCCAGCCGAGGCCACCGCCGGAAAACATCGCATAGGACAAATCGGGCGACGGTCCGAAACGGGCAACGCGAACATCGAGCCCTTGCGCGCGAATCGCCTGCACCGGCACCAGCGCCACCCGCATCACCAGATCGAGATCCTGCGCGACCCAGGCCGCCGTCGCCGCCAGCGCCTCGCGGGCGCGTTCGAGATCGGCCGGTGAAATGGCAAAACTGGCGCCATCGCCGCCGAATACGAACGGAAATTCGCGACCTTCGAGCGCATTGGTGACGGCTGCAATCACCGCCGCACCGGCCATGTTGACGGCCTTGTAGCGCTGATTGGCGATCGCCTTGGTCGATTCCACGATGTCGGCGACGCCGACGCTCCAGTCGTCGGGCAACGCCGAATACAACGCAGGGTCCATCAGGCGATCGAAGCCGCGGAAGACCGGTATAGAGCCGTAGAAGATATCGGTGCCCTCGGCCTTGGTCATGGCGGTACGTGCATTCCCGGTTTGAAGGGTTTGTAGCAGATACGCCCGACTTTGAAATCCGGTTCGCCAGACAGTAGCCGAGATTACGCCTTCGCTATTCCCCGCAGCACCATCGCGTTGAGCCGGCCGGCGAAGCCGGCTGGATCCTCCGGCAATTCGCCGTCGAGGATTTGCGCCTGCTCCAGCAACAGCAGCGCCAGATCCGCCGCCGCATCGCCTGACGTGGCGACCGCCGCAACCAGCGGATGGCGCAGGTTGATCTCGAGCACGGGCTTGGTGATCGGCGCCTTGTTCTGCATCGCCAACAGCCGTTCGAGCTGACGGTCGCGGCCGTCGCCGCCGGCGACGAGGCACGACGCGCTCGACGTCAGCCGCTGCGAGGCACGGACGTCGGAGACGCGCTCGCCGAGCGCGTCCCGGATCAGCGCAATCGTCGCGGCCTCGTCGGCGCCGGACTCGTTCTTGTTGTCGTCGGCCTTGTCTGCCAGCAGCGGGATCAGGCTGAAATCGATATCGCCCTGGCTCAGCGACTTCAGCGGCTTGCCGCCAAAGTCGGTGGGAGCCGAAGTCCAGAACGCGTCGACCGGATCGGTCAGCAGGAGCACCTCGATGCCGCGTGCGGTGGCGGACTCCAGCTTCGGGTTCGACTTCAGCCGCTCGACGCTTTCGCCGGTGAGATAGTAGATCTCGGTCTGGTTCGGCCTGAGATCGTCGACATATTGCCTGATCGAGCGCATCCCGCCCTTGGTCGTCGTGAAGCGCGACAGGCCCAGCAGCTTCTCGCGGCGCTCGAAATCCTCCCAGAGACCTTCCTTGATCACGGCGCCGAACGCGTCCCAGATTTTTGCGAATGCCTCCGGCTCCTTGTCGCCGAGCGTCTCCAGCTCGGACACGACGCGGCTGGTGACCGCCTTGCGGATCTGCGCGAGCTGCGGGTTGTTCTGCAACATCTCGCGCGAGATATTGAGCGGCAAATCCTCGCTGTCGATCACGCCGCGGATGAAACGCAAGTACGCCGGCAACAGATCCGCATCGTCGGCGATGAAGACGCGGCGGACGTAGAGCTTGACCTTGCCCTTGCGGGCCTGGTCGAACAGGTCGAACGGTTTTGTCGACGGCGCGAACAGCAGCACGGCATAGGACTGCCGGCCCTCGGCGCGGTAATGCAGCGTCATCGCCGGATCGTCGAAGGCGCCCGCGATCTGCTGATAGGCCTGCTTGTAATCCTCCGACGTCAGTTCGGATTTCGAGCGCTGCCATAGCGCGCTGGCCGAATTGATCTGGCGCGGCTCACCCTCCTCGGGCACCAGTTCGATCGGAAACTGGATGTTGTCGGAATAGGCGCGGACGATGCGCTCGATCTCGTAGGCTTCGAGGTATTTTTTCGCGTCCTCTTTCAGGTGCAGGACGATCTCGGTGCCGCGCGCGACGCGTTTGGCATCGTCCTCGCTACCCGGCGCGATCTCGAATCCGCTGCCGCCCGACGACGACCAGACGAACACCTGATCCGAACCGGCGCGGCGGCTGGTGACGACGATGCGGTCGGCGACCATGAAGGCGGCATAGAAGCCGACGCCGAACTGGCCGATCAGGCCGGCGCCGTCCTTGGCCTCGGTCAGCCGCGACAGAAACGATTTGGTGCCGGAGCGTGCGATGGTGCCGAGATTGTCGATCAGCTCCTGGCGGTCCATGCCGATGCCGGTATCGACCACCGACAGCGTGTCGGCCTTCTTGTCCGGCACGATCCGAATGACCGGCGGCGCGCCGTCGGTGATCAGTTCCGGTTTCGAAATCGCCTCGTAGCGCAGCTTGTCGCAGGCATCCGACGCATTCGAGATCAATTCCCTCAGGAAGATATCGGTCTCCGAATAGACCGAATGCACCATCAGGTTCAGCAGTTCGGCCACCTCGGCCTGGAACGGCTGGGATTCGGCAGCGGTAGTGGCAGTCTCGGTCATATCGGGCTCACTCGGAAAGCGGATCTGGAAAGCCCTGATATAGCGATGCCGCCTGACGTGGCAAGATTGCAATTCATGACCGGCGCGCGGGCGCGCGTCCGCTACCTCTCGACAAAGGCGCGCTCGAGCTGGTCGAAGATCGGCTTGAACAGGTAGCTGAACATGGTCCGGCTGCCGGTCTGCATGAAGACTTCCGCCGGCATGCCCGAGACCAGTTGCAGCCCCGCCAGCCGGCGGCGCTCCTCGTCCGGCAGCATGATGCGGACCGTGAAATAGGCCGCGTTGGTCTGCTGGTCGTGGCTGATGTCGGCCGAGACGTAGGACACCTGACCGTTGAGCTGCGGCGTGGTGCGCTGGTTGAAGGCCGAGAAGCGGACATAGGCCAACTGGCCGGTGCGGACCTGATCGATGTCGTTCGGCTGCAGCCGCGCCTCGATCTGCAGGTCGTCGGAGTCGGGCACGATCTCCATCACGGCGTCGCCGGCGCGAATGACGCCGCCGAGCGTATGAGCCGCAAGCTGATGGACGACGCCCGAGGTCGGCGCGCGAAGTTCGATGCGTTCCAGCACATCGCGCGCGGCCACCGCGCGCTCGCTGAGTTCGGCTTCCTTGCCCTGGGTCTCACCCAGTTCCTTGACGACGTCGGCACGGAAATCCTGATCGAGCTTGACGATCTGCAACTGCGCCTCGCCGATCTTCGCCTTGGTCTCGGCAATCGCCGAGACGAGCTGTCCGCGCTCGCCGTCGATCCGCGCGCTCTCGCGTTGCAGGGTGGTCAGGCGCGTCAAGGGCACGAGATGCTTGTCGTAGAGATCCTGCACGCCGGTGAGTTCGCCGGTGATCAGTTCGATCTGCCGGGCTTTGGAGGCGACCTGCGCCTCGAGCCCGCCGATCTCCTCGCCAAGCTGCGACACCCGGCTCTGCAGCAGGTCCTTCTGGCTGTCGCGTGCGGTCGCCCGCGCCCGGAACAGCGAGGCCTCGGAGGCGAGCAGCGTCTTGACGCTGATATCGTCGAGCCGTGCCGAAAGTTCGACCGGCACCACCGGCCGCGGCAGACCGTCGCGCTCGGCCAGCAGGCGGGATTTTCGCGACCGCGCCTCGTCGAGCTGCTTGCTCACGACTTGCAGGCTGGCTTGCGCCTGCGTCGCATCCAGCCGCAACAACAGATCGCCGGAACTGACCCGCATGCCGTTGCGGACGGGAATCTCGGCGACCACGCCGCCGGTCGGGTGCTGAATGGTCTTGACGTTGGACTGCACCACCAGATTGCCGGGCACCACGACGGCGCCGGCCAGCGGCACCAGCACCATCCAGCCGCCGGCGAGCACGCCGACGACCAGCAGCGCGCGCAGCCCGGTGCGCAACTCGCGCTCAAAGGAACGACTGGCCCGCGGCACGATGCCTTCGCCCGGCACGTCGGGCGCATCGTCGCGATTGACCAGGAACGAAACGCCGGCGATCAGGCTGTCGCGGCCTTTCGCCATCGTCCGCACCACGGGATCCCGGCTCTCCGGCGCACCGGTGATATCCACCGGCGCCAGTTGCGGAGCATCGACATGAACCGGTTGTTGCGGAACGCGCGCCGCCGGCCCGGCCGCCGGCACGTTCAATAGCGAGGGATCGTCCGGCGCCATGAGTGGGCCTCGCGCGCGCCGCGGGCCTGCGGCGGCCGCGGGCGCCCGTTCACTGTGGGATCGTTCCCTGTGTGCGCCCTGGCCTTGAGATTTTTCGTCGTGAAATCCGAACGGGCCAAGGCACGCGTCCAGCACCCGTCCCATCTTGCCCTTCTTCGGCCGTTTCGGCCTGGCCGCGCGCGAATGCTGCGGCGGGCGCTGGCCGCGACGCGTCGCACCGGGCGGTTGTCGCGCGTCGTCGAAATTCTCCAGCTCGAAGGCCCGGCGGAGCCGCTGCAATTCGAGGATCAGCGCGGCGCCCTGCGGCCCTACCGTCGCGTCATCGGAGATGCCGGCCCGGCGCGGTGTCATTCCCTCATCGTCGTCGACAATCCTCATGACGGAACACCTTCGGTGAGCGTCTTCGGCTGATGGGCCTTGGCTGGCGGTGGCGCCGCCTGCCGCGCCGCGGCGGCCTGACCGGTCACGTTGCGGACGCGCGCGAATACTTCCTCGCTGGGACCGAACGCGATCGCCTTGCCTTCATAGAGCACCATCATCATGTCGAGCGCGGCCAGCGCGCTCGGGCGGTGCGAAATCACGATGACGATGCACTTGTTATGGCGCAGGATCTGGATGGCGCGGGTCAACGCATTCTCGCCGTCGGCATCGAGATTGGCATTGGGCTCGTCGAGCACGAGCAGGAAGGGATCGCCGAACACCGCGCGCGCCAGGCCGATGCGCTGCCGCTGCCCGGCCGACAGCGACATGCCGCCCTCGCCGATGCGCGTCGCATAGCCCTCCGGCAGCCGCAGGATGATGTCATGCACGCCTGCGATCCGCGCCGCCCTGAGGATGGCGTCCGATTCGGCCTGAGTGTCGAAGCGGCAGATGTTTTCGGCCACGGTGCCGTCGAACAGGGCCACGTCCTGCGGCAGGTAGCCGATATGGCGGCCGAGATCCTCGTTGCGCCATTGATCGAGCGCCGCGCCATCGAGCCGCACCACGCCGTGCTGCGCCGGCCAGATTCCGACCAGTGCCTTCGAAAGCGAGGTCTTGCCGGACGCGCTGGCGCCGAGCAGCGCGAGGCCGGCGCCGGCCTTCAACGAAAAGGAAATGTTCGACACGATCGCGGTCGTCGAGCCCGGCGCGGTCACGGCCAGATCCTGCACCGACAATTCGCGGCTCGGACGCGGCAGCAGCACCGGCGGCGCCTCGGGCGGCGCGGTGGCCTTGCAGATCTCGCGCAGGCGTTTCAACCCCTGTCGCGCGGCGACCAGTTGCTTCCAGCTCCCGAGCGCGATCTCGACCGGCGCCAGCGCGCGGCCCATCATGATCGACGACGCGATCATGATGCCGCCCGACGCCCGGTCCGCCACCACCAGATAGGCGCCGATACCGAGCATGCCGGATTGCAGGATGTAGCGCAGCACCTTCGCACCGGATCCGAGATTGGCGTAGACGTCGGTGGCGCGGATGTTTTCCTGCAGGTAGCGCTCGTTGGCCTGCGACCACCGCGCGGTCAGCCGGTCGGTCATGCCGAGCGCGCGAATGACTTCGGCATTGCGCTGCGTAACATCGGCCAGCACCTGGCGCTGGGCGCTCATGTCCATCGCCGCCCTGGCCGCGCCGCGCGAGATCCGCTCGGTCAGCAAGGTCATGGCGATGATCGCAGCGGTACCGAGCAGCGCGGTGAAGCCGATCGCGGGGTGAAACAGAAACAGCGCGACCAGAAACAGCGGAATCCACGGCATGTCCAGAAACGCCGTCGGCCCCATACTGGACATGAAGCTGCGGACCTGATCGAGATCGCGCAGCGGCTGCTGCATCAACACCGGTTTGACGCCGCGCAGCGGCAGAGCGGCGAGCGCGCCGTGAATGGCCCCCTGCAGCGCGCCGTCGAACAGGGTAGCGATCCGGCACAGCATCCGCGCCCGCATCGCGTCGAAATAGCCCTGCACCAGATAGGCGAACAGCACGATCAGCGACAGGCCGAGCAGGGTTGCGAGGTTGCGGCTCGGAATCACCCGGTCGTAGACCTGCAACATATAGAGAGAGCCTGACAGCATCAGGATGTTGATCACGCCGCTGAACACGGCGACGCCGGTCATCCGTCGCGCGCTTTCGCGCAACGCCAGCGCCACCGGATCGTCGCCGCCCAGTGTCGACAACAGGCCGGAAAGAACACGCGATGGCGCGGCGGCCTTTGCCTCGCCCTGTTTGGCGTGGCCTTGTGCGATACTCATGACTGGCGTCCCCACGCGCGCGGTAATGCACGTTTTTCCCCGCAACTCTCCTTGAGCGGCGATGCGGACCATTTTTCGGCGACAATGCGACGCTTGCAGGTCAGAGCATTTCGCGCCGGAATAAACCGAATGCGCGGGTGTTTTTGACGGCCGCACTGGCGTGGCGGGCCCGAGCACAATTGCGGCAACGCCGATCTGCACTTCAGGTTTTCGCGACAAGCACCGGTAGCGCCTTGCGATTTTTCGCGTACGCACCCTTTGATTTTCGATTTCGGCGACCGCGAGCGTCACCAGTTCGTCCGTCTATGACCTTGCTTGTGCGCGCATTAGCCGCGGTGTCGGCAGATTCACGCCACGAAGCTCAACAAATCTTCATCGCGCGCATCGCCTCGCTGGTTCGGCGAATGGCGCCAACACGTCATCGAATCTGACAGATCACAGGGGACGAACATGGCTTTGACAGCAACGGATCTATTCAACGATGCAACGACCCGCGAAATCGGCGGCGTCGGCCCGGATCAAGTCAACCTGATCGTCTCGGATCTCGTCGGCGTCGAACAGATGCTGGCGGCGGCGGTGCCGCAGATCAACAACATCTCCGACCTGCATACCCAGGTCATCATCAACCAGCTCAATGAAGAGATCGCGTCCGTCGAGAACGTCAACGCGCCGACGGGCACGCTGATACTGGGCACCGACCTCGGGCAATATGTCGGGCGCGCCATCAACGACATCCATCGCGACATCATCGACATCGCCCAGGGCGATGCCGCCGTTCAGGCGCTGTTCAACCCGACGCCGCTGCCCGCCCTCAACACGCCGCCCGCGCCGTTCCACGACAGCGCCGACCAGACCGCTTTCGTGACGCAGTGGATCCAGGACAGCAACCATCTCGGCCAGATGGCGACCACGATCGAGAACAACGGCTTTGCCGGCGACATCGCCGGGCTGGTCCAGCAGATCCAGACCTACGCCACCAATTCGAACGCCTTCGACCAGGCGCAAGGTGGCCTGTGGTCGGCGCGGTTCTGGAACGAATTCCGCTCCGACGGCACCTCGGGCACGGCGGCTACCGCGCTGATCGATGGTTTGCAGAATCACAATGCAGGCGAGGTCAACGCAGCCGTCGCGCAGCTTGCGACAAACTCCGCCGATGTCGGCAGCAACAACGTGATGGCGGACGGCGGAAGTTATGCCGCGGTGGTCGCGGCGGCGCAGGCGACCGCCGTGACGCCGAATACGGCCGCCGACGCCGCGGTGACCCCTGCCCCGGCGGATGCCGCGGCCGCGGCAGCCCCAGCCGCCGGCCTGACGGCGACCGATCTGTTCAACGACGCCACGACGCGTGAAATCGGCGGCGTCGGTCCGGATCAGGTCAACCTGATCGTCTCGGATCTGATCGGTGTGCAGCAGATGCTGACCGCGGCAGATCCGCAGATCAATAACCTCACCGACCTGCACACCCACGTCATCATCAACCAGCTCAACGAGGAAATCGCCTCGGTCGAGAACGCCAATGCGCCGACCGGCACGCTCGTATTGGGCACCGACCTCGGGCAATATGTCGGACGTGCGATCAACGACATCCATCGCGACATCGTCGACATCGCCCAGGGCGATGCCGGCGTCCAGGCGCTGTTCAACCCGACGCCGCTGCCCGCCCTCAATACGCCCGCAGCACCATTCCACGACAATGCGGACCAGACCGCGTTCGTGACGCAGTGGATTCAGGACAGCAACCATCTCGGCCAGATGGCGACCACGATCGAGAACAACGGCTTTGCCGGCGACATCGCCGGACTGGTCCAGCAAATACAGACCTATGCGACCAATTCTAACGCCTTCGATCAGGCACAAGGCGGCCTGTGGTCGGCGCGGTTCTGGAACGAATTCCGCTCCGATGGCACCTCGGGCACGGCTGCGGCCGCCTTGATCGAGGGATTGCAGAACCACAATGCCGGCGAGGTCAACGCCGCTGTCGAGCAGCTCGCGGGGAACTCCGCCGACGTCGGCAGCAATAACGTGATGGCAGACGGCGGGAGTTATGCCGCCGTGGTGGCCGCCGCGCAGGCGACTGCCGTGACGCCGGTGGACGGCGGCGGAGGCGGAGGCGGTGGTGGCACGGGTGGTGGCGGAGGCGGTGCTGGCGGCGGCGCGGGTGGCGGCGGCCACCTCGTGGCGGGCGATCTC
>Ga0157378_10006639_pt1 | contig 10109 bp, 8 predicted proteins | sample M65metaG_FD_115309 | JGI IMG/M metagenome (GOLD analysis project Ga0157378, IMG submission 115309) | Miscanthus rhizosphere microbial communities from Kellogg Biological Station, Michigan, USA - M6-5 metaG | ecosystem: Host-associated > Plants > Roots > Rhizosphere > Soil | place: USA: Michigan... | reverse complement strand
TTGACAGCTGACAGTTTACAGTTGACAGTTGACAGCTGACAGTTGACGGTTGACGGTTGACGGTTGACGGGTGACTGGGGGCACATCTCTTTCAACATTGAAAATTGAACATTGAACATTGAGTATTGAGTTTTGAGTGCTTGCCTGCCGGTAGGCAGGTTGAGAGTTCGGTCGAACAATGAGCCACTACATGCTTCGAAATATTCAACACTCAACACTCAATTACCAATTTTCAAGTTGATGGTTAACTACATCAGGAATTTGACTTTCGGATTAACGGAAACATAGAAACCAATCCTAATGCAGGTCCTATTGATAAAATCGTAAACAGGTTATTTGGATTCAATCGCTGTGTTAACTGGTCCATCAGGAAAATACTTACGATGGTGATGGCAAATCCGATAGAAACGACAAAGGTCAATGCTGTTCCTTTTTGTTCAGGAGAAGCTGTAGCTGCAACGAGCGTTGAGAATTGCGGTGAGTCCGCTGCAACAGAAATTCCCCAGATAACGAGATACAGGAAAAATAAAGCAGTTCCTGAATAAATCATCAATGGAGAAAGTAAACAACACAACCCCGAAATCGATAATGAATAAAAAGCAACGCGGGCACTTCCGAGGGTTCTCGACAACCAACCACCCACAATACAACCAACGGCTCCGGCCGCGATGGAAATGAAACTGGTCAACGAAATATTTATTGGCTTGGTAGCCTGGTTGTGTAACGAAACGATGAATGGCAGAAATGCCCAAAACGTGTATAACTCCCACATATGACCGAAATAACCGAAGGCGGCCGATCGGAAATTCTTAACGCGAAAGACCTCAAACATCGCGGAGGGTTTCATAGCTTGCGCTTTTCGTCGATGTGGTCCATCCGAAACAAACGCAAGTATTAAAATTCCTCCAAGCGCCGCAAAAGCGGAGGTGACCACCAACACTTCTTTCCAGGGCAGCGAAAAATATCCTCCTTTGAGTAAATGTGGAAATGCTGTTCCCAAAACAAGTGCACCCACCAGGTAGCCAAGTGCCCTTCCTAATTCCTTATCAAACCAATCGGCTGCTATCTTCATTCCCACCGGATATATGCCTGCCAAAAAAAATCCTGTTGCAAAACGTAGCGTGATCATGATGCCCACTGCATTTGTATAAATCACCCCGAGGTTCGCGATCGCGGCAATGATACTGCTGATGAAAAAAACTTTCGAGGGACTGAACCGATCTGCAATAGAAAGGATCGCAAACACCAGGGTGCCACAAATAAATCCGAGTTGCACAGCGGAGGTGATGCTGCTAACAGCATGTTTATCCAGGTGAAATACATTTTGTAATTCCGGCAAAACCGCGTTGCTGGCAAACCAGAGCGATGTGCCGGCGAATTGTGAGATGATAATTATGACCAGGACATAAGCAGAAGTTTTATGCATGCGGCTGTTTATATGGAAGATTATGGATTCGGAAGAGGTTTGAGGTCCCGACGCGGCTTTAGCCGGTCGAGATGCTGACCGCAAGCGTCTGCATTTGATGTTTGAGGTTTGAGGTTCGATCCCAACTTCAAACCTTAAACTTCAAACTTACTTATTGAGAATACTCATATACGCTTTCCACGGACCAACAGCCTCAGTATATTGCTTGGCCATCACGCGCGTAATCTGATTAATATGCGTGAGATCGTGCACTACCCAGGAAGAAAGCAGTTCCTTAAAAGTTACCTCACCAAACTGTGGATGAATTCCCTTCCTGTTTAATACCTGCCCGGTGAGTTCAATCGATTTCAGCTGCTGGATGTTTTGTTTTCGCAAAGAAGCAAATTCATCCAGTAACTGCTCCAATGTTTTTCCTTTGCTATCTCTAAATTGAGCAAACCTATCGAATGGAACAAAATGCTTATCTCCATCACCTAAAATGATTTGCATTCGAGGTATCCAATCAGTCTTTTCTCCATGTATGTAATGACCGATGACGTCATAAGCAGTCCACGTTTCACCACCTTCATTTTGATAAATCCACCCCTCAGGTAAATTTCTCAACAATAAGGATACTACATGGGGCGTGCGTTCCAATATTGGTAGTGCGTCATCAATTTTAAATTCCATCACGCTTAATGTTACAAAATAAATTTAAAACCGAAGATCTGAATTATCCAAACGGCAGTTGGTGGTGGATGACGGCTTACAGATGACAGATGACTGCTGAATCGCAACGTTTTTCTCTTGCCATCAACTGTCAACTAATGGGCAAAATCAACCTGATAATTTCCTTTTATTCTTTCTATTGGCGGATTGAAGTAGCCAAACTTTAAGTGTGGGAATTCTTCGTGGATTAATTGCATTAATTGTTTCACGCCAAGAATTTCGCCGGTTTCGTAAAAGCCAATTCGACCGAGATACCAATCCGGATCGATATTGAAATTTCTCCATTGAATCATTGAGAGATCTGTCTCCATGATAAGGCTTCGCAATGCTTCATATTCTTCCACGGAATCAGTCATGCCGGGAAAAACAAAATAATTGATACTCGTCCACCCTCCATAACCTCTCACCACTTTCAAACTCTCAATGATATCTTCAAACGAATAATTATTCGGTCTATAATAAGCCTCATAAATCGATTTGCGCGCGGAGTTCGTACTCACCCTGATAGAATTTAATCCTGCTTCACACAATGCATGCACAGCCGCGGGTTTCGAACCGTTTGTATTGATATTGATGCTGCCTTTTGGAGTGTGCTTCCTCATCTCGATGATGGATTCTTTAATCGTTTCCCACATCAATAAAGGTTCGCCTTCACATCCCTGACCAAAGCTTACAATCGGAAAAGGTGCAGTTTCCAAATGCGGCACAGTAAATTCTACAATTTCTTCTGCAGTAGGTTTGAAAGTCAGTCTGTCTTGTGTTGACGGAATGGATTCATCCTGCGGCTGAAATGAAATGCATCCAATGCAATTGGCGTTGCATGCGGGTGATGAAGGAACTGGACATTCCCATCTACCCATAAAATAATTTCTTGCCGCGGGACAGTTGTAGGTGAGACAACAATTTTCCGCGAGGTGTTTTACAAGTCTGTTGTGTGGATAGGCCTTCAGGTAATGGCCAACCCCATTTTCAATTATTTTTTTGTCATATCCCGCACATTCCTGCCGGATGTCTTGTTCTATTCTCACAGCAGGAACATAGAATTCATTATTGTGCCATGCAGCAGCAGTATAACAAAACAGCGGGAGCGTAGGAGCATCCTTTGCCGATTCATATGCGGCGAGATATAAACCAGTGTGAGCCGGAGGAATGAATGCGGCAACGGCCCATCCTTTTTCGCATAATCGCATGTGGCCCGACTTCACGTCAATCCCGATAGCCTTTCTCCCAGGTAATTCATACAACGATCCACCCTCTGGAAGAAGGATCCAATCGTCAACTGGAACGGGTAAAGCATCCCATCCGCTTCTTCCTGTAGCATATAAAGTGTGGTCCTCGAAAATGCTTCCTTTTCCGTCAGAATAGAGTAGATATGGAGAACGCTTTAACATATACTTTTCTCGTTTTCGGTTTCGCGTTTCGAGTTCAGCGTTTCGCGTTCATTAGTTCGAGGTGAATAACTAATTGCAAAATCTTACCAAGCGAAGGACTAACTAAATGAGGTTGCCTCCAATTTCTCAAAATGCCTCTAATTGAGGAACGCGAAACGCAAAACGCAAAACGCGGAACTATTTCCCGAGATAATGCCTGCAAAAATCGTGAATTTGATCCAGTTCGTCGAAACTTAGGTTGGATCGAAAGTTAAAATTCATCCAATGCTCCGCTGTAGTGTGTATATGAATGGAGTCATAGCTGACTTTGAGATCATTAACCTGTGTCCAAAGCAGGAATTTGTTACCGGGCAAACCAGGAATGGAGATACCTGTATGAAAAATGGAAATCGATTCAGTTTGAAGTAATCTTCGCTCGCAATAGAATAAATAGAGATAGATGACTCCGAGGAATGCGTGAAAACCGCCCTGGAACCATTTAGTCTCCAACAACAAGAGAATTGATATACCGATGAAGAAAAGAAATTCAACTAACCGGAAAAACGCATTGATGCCAGGCATATTCACCGCAAGGTTTCTACCCATGAATACCAATAGAAGAATATCAATAGCGAAAATGATCTGACACCAGAAATAGACAGGATTATAACTTTCACCCTGGTGACTTAATGCATGGCCAATGAGGATAACGGCCGCAATGAGGTGGAGCAAGCGACCCGAATTCTTCAATCTTTCAAATGCCGGATGAATGACAGGAAGGGAAATACCGTTCATGCAGCAGTTGTTTTGGACAAAGATGCGAAAACCGGTCGGCCTCCATAAGATTTTTTATATTATTTTTTGTAGTTGAGCCCGGCAGAATTCATTGAATTCCTCCTCCGGCACGTCTTCTTCATCTTCTTCGTCCTCCACCTCGCGCTGCAATAGATGGTTATTGTGAAAATCGATGGTCAGCAGACCATCCTTCAATACCACATTGCTGAGTTGCGACCAATCGTATTTTTTCTTTAGCAGGGTATTGAACACTACCTGCGACTCGGAGAAACCGATTTCTAAAGGAAACTTTGCCTGTCGTTCCAGAATGGCCAGCAAAATAAATGCAACGAACAACCATTCCATATAAGGCATCTTGATCCAAAGAAGAGCGGAAATGAGATATGCGCGGTTAAAGAACACCTTCTTCCCTTTTAACATTTGATGGATGTTCCATCCCAGCAGGCCAATCACCAGGAATATACCCGCGATTAGAAAAATATTTTTGTTCTGCGTAAAAACGAATTCACGCGCGAAGAATATGCACGAAATTAGATTCAGTACCAACCCGAAAACATTGAATTGCCCGGTGCCGTGGTTTTTTAATACAACAACGTATGGATATTTAGTAGAGGAGAGTGACATTTTTTTGATAAGAGAAAGAACCAATCCCGATAGCTATCGGGACCAAGACCCAAACAATGATGAAGAAATAAGACTAATAAAAATAAAGAAAAGAGAAAAACATCAAACGTGACGAAAAGTTTACCCGTCCTATTCTTCTTATTTTCTCTTCTTGCTCTTCTTTATTTGGATCTTGGATCTTGAATCTTGGATCTTGGTTCTTATGATTTGATTCTTAACTGTTGCTAGCAACTAGCATATTACATAGCTTCCACAAAATCCTTGCTCCAACGTTAGCGTCCCAGTCTGATTCACCAACACCAACTTCACTCAAATCGAAGCCGATCAACTTTCGTCCACTGGCAATGATTTTTTTCAAAAGATAATAAACCTGTTCAATTTCTAAACCTCCGAGTACCGGTGTGCCGGTATTGGGGCAGAGTTTAGGATCCAATCCATCAATATCAAAACTGAGGTAAACATGTTGAGGTAACTGATCAACTATGCCTGCGGAAATTTCTTTCCAGCTGGTCCCTTCGAATAGTTGTTCTTTCAAATCATTCGAAAAGTAGGACACTACTTTCGGGGTCTTTTGAAGGTAATCCCATTCTACCTGCGAGTAATCACGAATGCCGACTTGGACTAATTTAGAAATGGCAGGGATTTCGTTTAGGGCATTGTACATAATGCTGGCGTGACTATAGGTAAAACCTTCGTAACCTTTGCGCAAATCGAAATGTGCATCTATTTGTAAAATGCCGAACTCGGGATATTTTTCGGCAATCGCTTTGAAGTATCCCAACGGCGTGCTATGATCGCCGCCAAGGAGTGCCACTAGTTTTCCTTTTCTCAACAGATCGGAAGTCTGTTGGTACACCCAGTTGTTAAGGTAAATACTGCCTTCATTAATATCCTTAAGCGACTTGCACATAAATGTGTTCTTCTCCACAGCATCTCCCTTGGAGATATATGCAATCAACAGCTCGGCTTCTTTGCGCAGGTAATCACTTTTAAGAAGCACTTTCTTATCAGGACTCCGCATAAAGAATCCTTGCTTCCAACCATCATTCCATTCGGGCTCATATAAGTCAACCTGCAGACTTGCTTTGAAAATATGTTCGGCCGACCTTGCGGTACCTGCATTATAGCTTACTGTTACTTCCCACGGAACAGGAAGAATAATTAATCTAGCTTCATCTTCGGTGAAGGGAAGTCCGAATATGTTATTATTTGGATTACCGGCGCCATTGGGATCGAAGTTTGAAAGGTCTGCCATAATTTATCTCCTGAGTCGTGAATCGTCAAGCGCGCGAATGTACCTTGAATCTCTGATTCGGGACGGACGCGTCCTAAATCTTCGATTCCAAAGATGTTGACCTCAAATCAAAGATTCGAGGTACAAAAAACGCCGCAAGTTAGTACAAGCAACGACAGACGCAAAAATTTTGTGAACGGTTGGCAAAACGGCTCTTTCCTTTTAAAGCTGAGCTCTTTTCATTTACCTTTGCGCTTCAAACAGTTACCAGCCAGTGAAAAGGATCCATATCATCATTCTAGTTCTTATTGCGGTCGCCATTGCCGTGATGGTCAGCTTCATGGGAAGCCTATCTACATATGAAACGATAGCGTCGGCCAAGCAAAAGGAAGGAAAAACAGTTACGATCATTGCAAAGCTCGATAACAGCCAGCCTATTGAATTTGACGCGCAGAAGAATCCTAACTATACAAGTTTTCATGTAATGGACACGCTTGGCAACAAAACCAGGGTGGTATACTATTATGAAAAGCCATTTGATATGGAAAAGGCCGAGCGCCTGGTGATCAGTGGGAAAATGAATGGCGATGTATTTGAAATCAGGAAGAAAGACGGAATCCTTATTAAATGTCCTTCCAAGTATAAAGACGATCCGAAAGCGGCGAGCAATAATCTGAAACAAACCTCTTATTAAGATGAAGTATTTAGGAGAACAATTGTGGCCTGGACAACTCGGGCATTTTTTCATTTTGATCTCCTTAGTTGCGTCTGTACTTGCCACCATTGCCTATTTCAAATCTGCCAATGCAAAAACTTTCGATGAAGCGAATGGCTGGAAACAGTTTGGTCGCGTTTGTTTTGGGATCGATGTATTTTCTGTGCTTTCTGTATTTGCGATGATCTTTTACATCGTAGCGTCGCATCGCTTTGAATACTTCTATGCATGGAATCATTCCGAAAGATCTCTCAGCGTAAAATATTTGTTGAGCTGTATATGGGAAGGGCAGGAGGGAAGCTTTCTGCTATGGACCATGTGGCATGCTGTGCTGGGAATGATATTGATTAAGACTGCAAAAAAATGGGAAGCTCCCGTAATGACGGTGATAAGTTTTGCGCAGGCTTGTCTGGCCACAATGATTGTAGGCCTTTATTTTTTCGGCGCAAAAGTGGGCAGCAATCCATTTCTGCTTCTACGTGAATTGGGAATGTTCGACGGAGCTCCTGCATTCAAGGACATTGAGACCGGAGCATTGCGCGCGGATTATCTAAGTATGATCAAGGATGGAAGTGGATTGAATCAATTGTTGCAGAATTATTGGATGGTGATTCATCCGCCGATTTTGTTTTTGGGTTTCGCATCAACCATTGTTCCTTTTTCATTTGCCATTGCTGGCTTATGGAAAAAGGATTTTGGCGGATGGACAAAAATTGCTCTTCCCTGGAGTTTATTTTCCGCAGCTATATTGGGAACGGGTATTATGCTCGGCGCAATATGGGCATATGAATCGCTAACCTTTGGTGGTTATTGGGCGTGGGACCCGGTTGAGAACGCATCATTCGTTCCATGGTTGGTACTTATTGCAGGATTGCATACGCAAGTGATTTATAATAGTACGGGACACTCACTACGACCTACCTACTTTTTTTATATCAGCACATTCATCCTGATTTTATATTCAACCTTTTTAACGAGATCGGGTGTGTTAGGTGATACTTCTGTTCACGCGTTTACAGATCTTGGCATGAACTTCCAATTACTTGCATACATTTTTGTTTTTGCAATACCAGCTCTTGGATTGTACATTGGTCGCTATAAGGCAATTCCTCACATTCGAAAGGAAGAAAGTTCTTACTCACGTGAGTTTTGGATGTTTATTGGTTCGCTTGTCTTATTTCTCTCAGCAATTTTTATCATAGTAGCCACCTCACTTCCAGTTCTCAATAAAATATTTGGTACCAGCTGGGCCGTTGGTGAAGATCCTGAGTTTGGATACAACCGGATTCAAATTTTTGTAGCGATCATTCTTGGGTTGTTGACATCAATAAGTCAATTCCTGAAATACAAGAATACCACACGGGCATATTTTACCAGTAAGATTGCAGTGCCTACCATCATTGCATTAATCGGAGCAATTTGTATCAGCGTTTTTGGAAATATTCATTACGATAAATATGGCTACGGATTTCTTGCGGCGATTCACCTTGGCGTATTTGCGGGATTGTATGCAATTGTTGCGAACGCAGCTTATATATGGTCCGGCTTAAAAGGGAAATTGTCAGTTGCAGGTGCATCAGTCGCGCACGTAGGATTTGGAATGTTGTTGGTTGGAATATTGATCTCTTCTTCAAAAAAAGAAGTGCTGTCTCAAAACACAACGGTTGCACTTCCATTCGATCCCAAATCAAAAGAAAACCCAATGGAAAATCAAACGCTTTTCCAGGGAGTGCGGACGGACATGGGGAACTATCACACTACTTTCATCAATGCTGATTCAATGAGCAGGGATGAGAAGGTCACCTACTTTAAGATCCGTTTTGAAAACAAAAAAAGCGGCGAGTCGTTCGACCTTCATCCAAACCTGATTAAAAATTCCAAAGGTCAACAAGGGTTCTCCAACAATCCCGATGCAAAGCATTATTGGAACAAGGACATATTTACTTATATCAGTTATGCTGATAAAATGGATCGCGATAAAGACACTTCACAATTCTATCAGCACCCTGTAAAAGTAGGCGACACTATTTTTTATTCTTCAGGTTATATGACCCTGGATTCAGTTATAGCGAATCCCAATAATGATAAATATCATTTCACCAGTGCTGATACGGCGTTAATGGCTGATATAACGGTACACACAAAGGACAGCATGAAATATCACGCAAGACCGGTATTCGTTTTGAAAGGAAACCAGGCGGATTACGTGTTGGATACGGTGATCTCACAAAATCTTGCCGTTGGATTCAGTAGAGTCCTGGATAATCACAAGGTGGAAATCAGTGTGCGCGAATCGCCTAATATGGTTCCGTTTGTGGCGTTAAAAGTTCTTCAATTCCCCTTCATACGTCTCGTTTGGTTTGGAACCTTGATTATGATGATAGGCTTTGTTATGAGTATCGTTCGCAGGATTCGCCTAGGCAGAAGGGTTGACCCGGAGATATAATTACAAGCCGCCTTTGTGGTCCATGTGAACCTGCTTACTAAGGAGAGCTCAAAAATGTGTGGATTGCAGACCGTTTAAAAGTTCACCGATAACAGCTTGAGGCGCAGCGAGGTAAAAGTACAATTCAATTTTATCCCCTTTTAACACAGCATTTTGGTTACCTTTTTTGTCTGGTTAGCATAAATAAGCGTATTTAGCTATTTTAGTAGACGTATGCGCCGAGGCAGATTCCATATCATCTCAGGCTTCTTATTAATCCTCATTTCTTCCTTTGCTAACCATTCTTTTGCTCAGGATGGTAAATTGGGAAAGAATGATACTATTCTTACCAATTCTATCATATATCAGGGCGATACTATTCCTGCGCAAACGCTGGAATGGGTGTGGGTGGATGGTAAATTGTCGGCAGCCCAAAGTCGCAAAAAAGCAGAATGGACCAGGCTGCGCAACGCGGTATATGTAACGTATCCGTATGCTCGAAGAGCCGGCGCCATCATCAATGATATCAATTCAAAACTGGCTTCATTCCCTACAAAAGATAAAAGAAAGGGTTATCTCAAAACGCGCGAAAAAGAATTGAAGAAAGAATTTGCTGACCCGCTTTCTGATCTTTCTGTATACCAGGGAAAGGTTTTAATGAAACTGATCAATCGCCAAACCGGCAATAACTGTTATGAATTGATCAGCGAATACAAAGGCGGTTTCACTGCTCGCTTCTGGCAAACCGTAGCATTCGTATTCGGAAGCAATCTCAAACAATCGTATGATGCCTCAGGCGAGGATAAGCAGAT
>Ga0157378_10006638_pt1 | contig 10109 bp, 6 predicted proteins | sample M65metaG_FD_115309 | JGI IMG/M metagenome (GOLD analysis project Ga0157378, IMG submission 115309) | Miscanthus rhizosphere microbial communities from Kellogg Biological Station, Michigan, USA - M6-5 metaG | ecosystem: Host-associated > Plants > Roots > Rhizosphere > Soil | place: USA: Michigan... | reverse complement strand
TGATTGAACGAATCCTCGGCATCATCCTGCCGGTCTTCGTCGTCATTGTGGTGGGGTATCTGTACGCCCGCCGGGTGAAGCCGGACATGACGGCGGTCAACCGGATCAGCATGAACATCCTGGCGCCGGCGCTCATCTTCTCGGCGCTCGCGAGCAAGGACTTCGACGTCGAAGCGAACAAGCTGCTCATGCTCGCAAGCGTCGGTGTGGTACTGGGCTCGGGTCTGCTGGCGTGGCCGTTCGCCCGGTTGCTGCATGCCGATTACCGGACGTTCATTCCGCCGATGATGTTCAACAACTGCGGCAATATGGGACTGCCGCTCGCGGTGCTCGCCTACGGCCAGGCCGGTTTTTCGGCGATGGTGGCACTGTTCACGATTTCCAACCTCCTGCAGTTCACGCTGGGCGTGTGGATGATCGACCACCATGCACGATTCGGAAGTCTGCTGCGCAATCCGATGGTGTGGGCGACGTTCCTGGGCTTCGGGTTCGCGCTCGTTCATCCACCCATGCCTGAGTGGGCGAGCGTCGGCATCAAGATGGTGGGCGACGCGCTGATCCCGATGATGCTGCTTTCGCTCGGCGTGCGCCTGTACGAAGTGCGCTGGAGCGATTGGAAGCTGGGCCTGGTCGGCGGCCTCGTCTGCCCGCTCACGGGGATCGCCATCGCCGCGCTGCTCGCCCCGTTGCTGGCGCTCGATCCCTTGCAGTCAGGGCTGTTGCTGATCTTCGGCTCCTTGCCGCCGGCCGTGCTGAACTTCATGGTTGCCGAGCAGTTCAACCAGGAGCCGGCCAAGGTCGCGTCGATCGTCCTGATCGGCAACGTCCTTTCGATCGTCTTCGTTCCGCTAGGGCTCGCCCTCGCGTTGCATTGAAAGTGCAATCGGCGATACTGGCTGAAGAGGCTTTCAGCGCGCACATGCGCGCTACCGAGCGAGCCGCGAAGCGGCGGCGATCAGCGCGCTTCGTTGCAGTTGCTACGCGGAAGGCGCGCGGCCGCCCGAAGCCTTCCGCGCTAACTGCAGTCGGGACCAAATTATCGGCCGCGCGAAGCGGGCCTCGATAATTTGGTCACGTTCAGTATTTGATAGAACATCCGTAAGGCGTCGTGCTGGCGACGCTGACCGGCTTGCCCGCCACCGCTTCGCTCAACGCCGCGCGCACGTAGTTGTTCGCGGTCTTTCGATCGGATTCCCGTGCGCTGCGCTTGTCGTCGATCGCGCCGCTGTAGACGATCTGGCCGGACGGATCGATGACGAACATGTGCGGCGTGGTCTTGGCCGCATAGGCGCGGCCAGTGACGCTCGTGCCGTCGAGCAGCACCGCCTTGGGCGCCGCGCCGCGATCCTTGATCCACGCGTTCATCTGGGCGGCGCTCTTGTATTCGCTGTTGCCCTGATTGGTCGAATTGATCGTGAGCCACACGACGTCCTTCGCGCCCCATTCCTTCTGCAGCGCCTGCATGGCGTCGGCGCCGTACTGCGCCTGGACGAACGGGCAATCGGGATTCGTCCATTCGAGGACCACGAACTTGCCCTTGTAATCGGAGAGCTTGACGGACTTGCCCGACGTATCGGTGATCGCGAAATCGGGCGCCGGGCCGCCGGCCACGGCGGCCAGCGCTGCACCCGCGGCCAGCGCGAGCGAGAGGGAGAAGAGACGAATCGATGTGGGTAGAGACATGGCGACCTCGCAGTTAGATAGCGCACTGGCTAAATCGTGGCCAGCGCATCCAGCACCGTTTGCTTCTGTAGGACTTCCGGGAGCAGCAGCGGTTCCTTGCCCGGACGATACAAGACATAGACCGGCACCCCCTGCCGGCCAAGCGCGGCCAGTGCCTGCGTGATCGCGGGATCGCGGCGCGTCCAATCGGCGCGCATCAACGAGACTCCGCGTTGGGCGAACGCCTCCTTGATCGCGCCGTCGTTCAACACCAGCCGCTTGTTCACCTGGCAGGTCACGCACCACGCCGCTGTGAAATCGACAAACACCGGTTTGTTGACCGCGGCCAGTTCGCTCAAGCGCACCGGCGTATACGGTTGCCACGGATCGCTCGCCCCGGACTTCGCCTGCGCGGGCGCCGATGCATTGCGCTCCGGCATCCCGGCGAACAGCGGCCACGCCACGACGAGCGCCGCAGCGACGCCGAGCAGCGCGAGGACGCTGAACGCCATCGCGGCCCCGCCGCGGTACGCGCGCCACGCCCACAGCGCGAACGCGACCACGACCAGCGTAACGAGCAAGCGCACGACGGCGTCGTTGTCGACCTGCGCACCCAGGACCCAGACGAGCCACGCCACCGTCGCGTAGAGCGGAAACGCGAGGAACTGCTTCAGGCGCTCCATCCACACCCCAGGCTTGGGCAGCACCCGCCGCCAACCGGGATACCAGGTGAGCAGCACGAACGGCAGCGCCATGCCGAGGCCCAGCGCGGCGAACACGAGCAACGTCAACAGCGCCGGTTGCGCGAGCGCGAATCCCATTGCCGCCCCCATGAACGGCGCGGTGCATGGCGACGCGATGATGACCGCGAGGATGCCGGACAGCGCGGCGTTGACGTATTGATTGCGCGCCGACCAACCCGCCGCTGACGAGGGGACCAGCGCCGTGAACTCGAATACGCCCGACAGGTTCAGCGCGAGAATGAAGAACAGGACCGCGAGGCCGGTGATGACGGCCGGCGACTGCAATTGGAAGCCCCATCCGAACTGCTCGCCCGCCGCGCGAAACACCAGCAGCAATCCGGCGAGCGCGACGAACGTGCCGATCACGCCGGCGCCGAAGCTCAGGCCCTCGATGCGCAGGTGATGCCGGTTGCCGTGTCCCGGCTTGGTGAGCGAAAGCGCCTTGAGCGACAGCACCGGGAACACGCACGGCATGAGGTTGAGCACGATGCCGCCGATGAACGCGAAGACCATCGCCACGGCGAGCGACAGCTCTTCGGCTGCAGGCAGCGGCGCGGCGAGCTTGAGTTCCGGCGTTGCCGCACTCGCGGGTTTCGGACCGGCGATGACCGTGCCCGCGAGTGGTGTCTCCAGCGTCATTGTCTTGACGAGGCCGCCGCCGCTGGTGAAGCCGTTGGTCGCGGTGATGACGCCGGCGACACGGGTAAACCCGGGGGAGAGCTGGTTCGCAACCGGAAGCGTCAGCACGAACGTCCCGTTCGGATCGCGAATGAACGACTGCTTGCCGGACGCCTCGACCTGCCCTTCCTGATAGGGGAAGAAGTGGACGCCGGCTGGCGTGGTGGCGCCCGCCGGGCCGGTCAGCGTGACCACGACTTTCGGCCCGTCGGCGCGCGCGGCGAACAGCCAGCCGGGTGCGGCGGCGGGAATGGCATCGCGGGTCGCTCCGATGGCGCTGCCCCACTGCGGGTACAGGTCGGAGCGCTCGGCCACGGGCAACGCGAGCTCGAGCTGCGCGTCTTCCGGAATGCACGTCTCCTTGCACACCAGCCATTCCGCTTTCGCGCCGAGCGTCAGCGTGTCGCCGGCCCGGGCGTCCTGCGGAACCTTGATCTCGGTCAGCAGCAGCACCTCGCCTTCGTACCCGTAGTTGACGAGCGGTCCGGCCGGAAGGGCGTGCGGCGCCGGCCACAGGATGGGTCCGGCGGCAACGCCCGCCGGCAGCGCCCACGCCAGAGTCGTGGGCAGGCCGGAGTCACCCGGGTTTTGCCAATACGTATGCCATCCGTCGGCCATCTTGAGGCGCAGGGCGACGGTCATCGGCTGTCCGGGGATGAACGCCGTTCGTTCCGAGACGAGCTCGGCCTCGACATGCGGGGTCTTGACCGGCGCAGCCGTACCCGTCACCGCAAACACGGCGGCGCACAGCGCGGCACACAGGAAGAAAGGGGTACGAAACATGGGAATCAATCGAACCACGCGCGAAGTACGTACAACAGGCGTTGGGGCGCCGGGCTTCCGGTTAGGTTCCTTGAAAAAGCTACAATTATCGCTTTTTCCCGCCGAATCGTTGCAGCCGCCCGGCTGTTATGACAATGGCATAACAGCGCGGCTCCCCGATGCTCGAAGCGCTTCTCGTCTCCACAGCCGTGGTCGCCCTGGGCGAGCTCGGCGACAAGACGCAATTGCTTGCACTTGTGCTCGCCGCACGTTACGGCAAGCCCTGGCCCATCATCGCCGGCATCTTCATCGCCACGCTGGCCAATCATGCCATCGCCGGCTGGATCGGCAACTGGGTGCGCAGCGTCATGCCGGCCGACGTGCTGCGCTGGCTGCTGGCGCTTTCTTTCTTCGCGGTCGCCGCGTGGGCGCTCAAGCCGGACAAGCTCGACGACGATGACGCGCCGCCGGCATCGACGTGGGGCGTGTTCGGCGTCACCGTGGTTGCGTTCTTCCTGGCCGAGATTGGCGACAAGACGCAGATCGCGACGGTGATGCTCGCCGCCAAATTCGCGTCGCTTGCGGCCGTCGTCGTCGGCACGACGCTCGGCATGCTGATCGTCAATGTACCCACGGTGTTCATCGGCCGCGCCGCCTCGGAAAAGATTCCGTTCCGCGCAGTGCGCATCGCCGCCGCCGCCTTGTTCGCCGGGCTCGGGCTGTGGGTGCTGGTGGCGCCCTGACACGCACGGCTCCAGCAAAACCGTGCCGGTATAATCAAAGGCTTACCAAAAACGCCGCCATGAAACCGTTCAATCATCACGAGATCGAAGCCGCGGCGCAGTCCGCGTGGCGCGCGGCCGACGTCTACCGCGCCACCGAGCGCACCGACAAGCCCAAGTATTTCTGCGTGTCGATGCTGCCTTATCCGTCGGGCGTGCTGCACATGGGTCATGTGCGCAATTACACGATCAACGACATGATGTACCGGCATCTGCGGATGCGCGGATTCAACCCGCTGATGCCGATGGGATGGGACGCCTTCGGCCTGCCCGCGGAAAATGCCGCGATCAAGAACCGGGTCGCGCCGGCCAAATATACGCGCGACAACATCGCGCTCATGAAGGGCCAGTGCGAGACCATGGGCTGGGCGATCGACTGGTCGCGCGAATTCGCGACGTGCGACCCCGGGTACTACAAGTGGAACCAGTGGCTGTTCCTCAAGATGCTCGACCAGGGCATCGCGTATCTTACGACCGGCGTCGTCAATTGGGATCCGGTCGACCAGACGGTGCTCGCCAACGAGCAGGTGGTGGACGGCCTGGGGTGGCGGTCGGGCGCGCCGGTCGAGAAGCGCGAAATCCCGATGTACTACCTGAAGATCACCGACTATGCCGAGGAGCTTCTCGCGTACCTCGACAAGATGCCCGGCTGGCCCGAGCGCGTGAAGACGATGCAGGCCAACTGGATCGGCAAGAGCGTCGGCGTGCGCTTCGCGTTTCCGCACGACATACGCGACGATCGTGGCCAGCTCATCGGCGACGGCCGGATGTACGTGTTCACCACGCGCGCCGACACGATCATGGGGGTGACGTTCTGCGCGGTCGCCGCCGAGCATCCGCTGGCGCTGCACGCGGCGAAAGCGAATCCGCGGCTCGCCGCGTTCATCGAGGAATGCCGGCGCGGCTCGGTGATCGAGGCGGATCTCGCCACGATGGAGAAGAAGGGGATGCCGACCGGCCTGTACGTGCGGCACCCGATCACCAACGAGCCGATCGAGATCTGGGTCGGCAACTATGTGCTGATGAGTTACGGCGACGGCGCCGTCATGGGCGTGCCGGGTCACGACGAGCGCGACTTCGCGTTCGCCCGGAAATACGGATTGCCGATCCGGCAGGTGATCGCGGTGGAAGGCGAGGAATTCTTTGCCGACATGTGGCAACCCTGGTACGCCGACAAGGAGCGCGGCCGCTGCGTGTTCTCGGTCAAGTATGACGAGCTGACGTATGAACAGGCGGTCGACGCCGTGGCCGCCGATCTCGCGGTGCAAGGGTTGGGCGAGAAGAAGGTCACCTATCGCTTGCGCGATTGGGGCGTTTCCAGGCAGCGCTATTGGGGAACGCCGATCCCGATCATCCATTGCGAAGGCTGCGGCGCGGTACCGGTGCCGGAAAAGGATCTGCCGGTCGTGCTGCCGGAAGACTGCGTGCCGGACGGCACCGGCAATCCGCTGGCCAAGCGCGCCGATTTCGTGAACGTCGCATGCCCGAGGTGCGGCAAGCCGGCGAAACGCGAGACCGACACGATGGACACGTTCGTCGATTCGTCGTGGTACTACATGCGCTATGCGTGCCCGGGCGCGTCCACGATGGTCGATGCGCGCAACGACTACTGGATGCCGATGGACCAGTACATCGGCGGCATCGAGCACGCGATCCTGCATCTGCTCTACGCGCGTTTCTGGACGAAGGTGATGCGCGACATGGGCCTCGTGAAGGTCGATGAGCCGTTCACGCGCCTGATGACGCAAGGGATGCTCCTCAATCACATCTACTTTCGCCGCAACGCGAAAGGCGGCGTCGAATACGTCGCGCCCGACGATGTGGACGTCCGCTACGATGCCGAGGGCCGGATGACGGGCGCCGTCCACAAGCAGGATGGCCAGCCGGTCGAATATGGCGGCGTCGGCAAGATGGGCAAGTCCGAGCAGAACGGCGTGGATCCCCAGATGCTGATCGACCGCTACGGCGCCGACACCGCGCGCCTGTATGTGATGTTCGCCGGCCCGCCGCAGGATTCCGCGGTCTGGTCGGACAGCGGCGTCGACGGCGCGTCGCGTTTCCTGAAACGCCTGTGGACGTTCGCCCAGGCGCATCTCGCGACCGGCGCCGGTGCGGCGTTCGACTATCGCGACGCCGACGCGTCGGTGCGGAAGGCGCGGCGCGAATTGCATATGACCTTGAAGCAGGCCGACGACGACTACGCGCGCATCCACTACAACACGGTTGTGTCCGCCGGTATGATCATGCTGAACACGCTGGAGAGCGTGCCCGGCACGGCGCGCGGCGCCGATGCGTTGATACGCGAGGGACTGTCGCTGTTGCTGCGGGTGCTCTACCCCGTGGTCCCGCACACGACGTGGGTGCTGTGGAACGAGCTTGGATTCAAGGACGAGTCGGGTGATCTCATCGACGCGCCGTGGCCGGAGGTCGACGCCGGCGCGCTCGCCCAGGACGAGATCGAGCTCGTCCTGCAGGTCAACGGCAAGTTGCGCGGCAAGATTGTCGTGCCGGCGGCGGCGACCAGGGAAGCGATCGAGAGCGCGGCGCGCGGCAGCGCCGAAGTGGCCAGGCACGCGAACGGCGCGCCAGTGAAAAAAGTGATCATCGTTCCGGGGCGGCTCGTCAATGTGGTGGTGTGAAAAGACCTTGTGGGTCGGGCGAAGGGTTGACGCCTTATCGGGCAAGGCCTTCGCGTTGCCCACAGGCACCTGGACACGCTCGCTGGCCTTGCCACTTGGCCTGATGCTGCTCGCCTCGTGCGGCTTCCACCTGCGCGGCGATGCCGACTATCCGTTCGACACGATCTTCGTCAACGCGCCTTCGTCGCCGCCCTTGTCCATGGAGCTGACCCGCGCGCTCAACGCCGCCGGCAAGGCCAAGGTCGTCGCATCGGCGTCGGGGGCCGAAGTCGCGCTCGACGTACCCTCGGTGGTCGACGACAAGGAAGTGCTGTCGCTTTCGTCCGGCGGGTCGGTGCGCGAATACCAGCTGGTCAAGCGCGTCGCGTTCCGCTTGCACGACAAGAACGGCATCGACTGGATGCCTGCCGGCGAAATCGTGATCCGCCGCTCGTACACGTTCAACGAGACGCAGGTGCTCGCACGCGACCTGCAGGAGCAGCGCTTGCTGCGCGACATGCAGACCGATGCCGTCCAGCAGCTCGTGCGTCGGCTGCAGGCGGCAAAACGACCAGCGTAAATTTTGTTCGCCACGCTTCGCGCGGCGGAAAATTTTCGCTGGATGAAGTTTGCGCGAAAAGCTTCGGGCGGCCGCGCGCTTTTCGCGTCGAAAAAGCACGAAGCGCGCCGATCATAAGCGCGCTCCGCGCGCCGTTCAGTTGCGCACCCATGCCGGCTGAATGGCTTCGATGAGTGGTTTTGTTGCTCGAGGGTTCTGTGAATCTGCGCGTTGAGGATCTTCCCGACCATCTGCGGCGTGGTGTTGCGGCGCTGTACGTCGTTCACGGCGACGAGCCGTTGCTCGCGCTGGAAGCCGGCGATGCGATTCGCGCCGCGGCGCGCGCCGCCGGCGCCGTCGAGCGCGACGTGCTCGTCGTCGAGCCCGGCTTCAAGTGGGATGCTTTTCTGGGCGCCAACGCCAACGCAAGCCTCTTCGGCGACCGCAAGTTCGTCGACCTGCGCATTCCGTCGGGCAAGCCGGGGATGGAAGGCGGAAAGGCGCTCGAAGCTTACGCTGCCAATCCCAATCCCGACAACGTGACGCTGGTGACGCTGCCGCGGCTCGATCGCGCGACGCAGACCTCGGCGTGGTTTACCGCGCTCGCCAATGTCGGCGTCACGATCGCCGTGTATCCGGTCGAGCGCGAAGCGCTGCCGGGATGGATCGGCGCGCGCCTTTCCCGCCAGCAGCAGCGCGCATCGCGCGAAACGCTCGCGTTTCTCGCCGACAATTGCGAAGGCAACCTGCTGGCCGCACGCCAGGAAATCGAGAAGCTCGCGCTTCTGCTGCCGGAAGGCGAGCTCGATCACGAGGCCGTCGAGCGCGCGGTCGCCGATGTCGCCCGGTACGATATCTTCCAGCTTTCGGAAGCCTGGCTCGCCGGCGACGCCGCGCGCGCGGTGCGCATTCTTCGCGTGGTCGAAGCGGAGGGCGATTCTCCCACGCTCGCGATCTGGCAGCTCTCCGAAGACGTGCATGCTCTGGCCGCCGTGGCCACGCTGGTTCGGTCCGGCACGCCGGTGTCGGTAGCCGTGCGCAATGCGCGCGTATGGGGCAGGCGACAATCGGCGCTCGAGCGCGCGGCGCAACGCGTGCCTCCGGCGCTTATCGCGGGACTGTTGACGGCGACCGCGCAGCTCGATGCGCTGGCGAAGGGTATCGGGAGTGGCAACGTATGGGACGAGCTCGCGACGACCGCGCTCGCGCTGGCCGGCGCGCCGGCGCTGCCGTTGCCCGCCGGGCTGTCGCCCTAGCGCCGGGCGGGCGGCCGTCGGGTGGCGCACGCGCTCATCGTGGCTTACAAGTCGCATACGCGCGCTACCGAGCGAGTCGCGAAGCGACGGCGGTACGCTTGTCCGAGCAGGGCGGAGCCCAGGCGCGAAGCGCGCGCCTGCGAGGACGGGTGGGCTGCCGACACGCAGTCAGGCGGCGTAGCAGGCTATGCCAATGAGGCAGCGGCGCGCCTCGTTGAATTTGCAGCACGAAAAGCGCGCGGCCGCCCGATGCTTTTCGTGCTGACTGCCTTCGGGGCCAAAACATGGAGCGCGCAGCGCGGAGTGTTGTGTACACGTCGGGAGCAAATCGTGGGCCGCGCGAAGCCGGCCCTCGCGATTTGGCCAGGGGCCCTACTCAATGGCGCTTGCGGCCCGGCTTGTCTTTGGCCGGCGCGGCGTCCAGCACCAGATCGGCGGCGTTCGATTCCTTGCCGCGCTTCTTGAGGTCGGCCATCAGTCCCTCATCGGTCAGATCGAGTGCCTGGGAGTGGTCCCAGTCGCGTTTCGCGACCCGCTCGAGCGGCCCGACCACGTGGGCGTCGTCGACCTCGATCGCGAGCTCGCGCCGCGCATCGAAGCTGCCCGGCGCAAGATTGATCGAGCCGACGATCGCGCGCGCGCCGTCGGCGAGCAGCATCTTGCCGTGCAGCCGCATTCCCTTCAGCTTGTGCACCTTGGCGCCGACGTCGCTCATGATGCGCAGTCCCCCGACCCCTTCGATCAGCTTTTCCGCCTTCAACGTGTGCGGCGGACGCGCGACGATGCGCACGTGCACGCCGCGGCGCGCGGCACGCACCACGCGTTCGATGATCACGGCGTCCTGATAGCGCTCGTTCTGCAGCCACAGCGAGTGCTGGGCGCGATCGATGAAATGGGCAAACCGCTCGCGTCCGTTGCTGTTGCACCAGATGAGCGCCGAATCCGGATGCGGCGTGAACGTCGCGCGCTTCCAGTCGGCATCGAAGCACTCGATGACTTCGGCCACCTCATGCGGATGCCTGGTCGCGATGGCGTAGTCGCGCGTCTCG
>Ga0157378_10006637_pt1 | contig 10110 bp, 7 predicted proteins | sample M65metaG_FD_115309 | JGI IMG/M metagenome (GOLD analysis project Ga0157378, IMG submission 115309) | Miscanthus rhizosphere microbial communities from Kellogg Biological Station, Michigan, USA - M6-5 metaG | ecosystem: Host-associated > Plants > Roots > Rhizosphere > Soil | place: USA: Michigan... | reverse complement strand
TCATCGAGCGCCTTGCGGGTCTGGTCGTTGATCTGCGCGATCGTGTCGGCGGGCACGCCGGCCGGACCGCACAGGCAGGCCCACGACGTCATCTCGTAGCCCGGGATCAGTTCAGCCATCGCCGGCGTGTCCGGCAGCGCCGGGCTTCGTTTGCTGCCGGTCACCGCGATCGGCTTGACCGAGCCTTCACGCACCGCCGACAGCGAGCCCGGCAGATTGTCGAACAGCATGTTCACGCGCCCCGCCAAGAGGTCCATCAGCGCGGGATTGCCGCCCTTGTAGGGAATGTGCTGCACGTCGACGCCGGCCATGCTCTTCATCATCTCGCCGGACAGATGCAGCGTGGTGCCGATTCCTGCGGAAGCATAGTTGTACTTGCCGGGGTTTTGCTTGAGCAGCGCGAGAAGGTCTTTGGCATTCGACGCCGGAAAATCCTTTGCCGCGACCAGAATGTTCGGCAACTGCCACAACCCGCTGATGAAGGTGAAATCGTCGGCCGGCCGGTACGGCAGCTTCGCGTAGGTGCCGATCGCGATCACGTTGTTGGCGATGCCGCCCATACCGACGGTGTACCCATCGGGCGGAGACTTGGCGACGGCATCGTTGGCGATCACCCCGCCGGCGCCGACGCGGTTCTCGACCACGAACTGCTGCCCGGTCAGCGCGCTCATCTTCTGGCAGAACACGCGCGAAAGAGAGTCGGTGGCGCCGCCGGCGGCGAAACCGAGCACATAGCGCACCTGGCGCGAAGGCCAGCCTTGTTGCGCAAAGGCTACGCCCGGAAACAGCGACGTGGCCCCGAAGATCGCTAGCGTCCGGCGGCGGTCGAACCTGACCTCTGGCATGGTCGATCTCCCTGACGGCATGGCCGGCGATTGCGATCGCTCTTTTCAAAGTGAACCACGGGTGGAGACATCGTGCACGCGCAAAATGCCGCAGCGGCGGCGGTTGCGTTTCGCAGGGCGAACCTTGGTTGGCCTAGCCGCCGAACTTCCTGCGCAGCATGACGCCGAGGATGTTGGAATAGTCGTCGGTCCACAGCGCGCTTGAGGGATCTGGCTGCAGCGGCATCCAGTCTTTGGCGATGCGGCCGGCGTCGGCAGGATTGCGCGCCATCGCGACGATTCGGGCATTGGCCTTGAACGTCGTCATCAGATCGCCGGCGGCGGTGTCTTCGCGCAGAAAGGCGTGCAAGCCCTGCGACCGCGCGACATTGGCAACCACGGGTGCGAGATCGAGATGACGGTTGGAGATGTGGGCGACGATGACGCCATGCGGCGTCAGCCGGGAGAGATAGCCGGCCAGCGCCTCGCGCGTCAAAAGATGCACCGGAATGGTGTCGGACGAGAACGCGTCGAGCACGATCAGGTCGTAGCGATCGGATGACGCCTCCAGCGTCAGCCGCGCGTCGCCGGCGACGATGGGCGCATCGGGCGCGCAGCTCGAGAGAAATCCGAACCGTTTGGGATCGCGCGCGATCCGGATCACTTCCGGATCGATCTCGAAGAAGGTCCAGTTCTCGCCGGGCTTGCGATGGCAGGCCAGCGAGCCGGTGCCGAGCCCAACAGCGGCGACACGGTTCAGTCCGCCGCGGGCATCCCTCGCAGCGGCAATCGCCTCGCCCATCGGACCGCCGAAATAATAATAGGTCAGCGGCGCCGGCGGACCGCTCACAACGGTGCCGTCGTCGTTGCGCAGCCGTTGCGCGCCGTGGATCGTGGTGCCGTGATAGAGCATGCGGGCACGGCCGTCGGCGACGTCGGCGACGCGATGCACGCCGAAGAAGCTGCGCGCGGTCTCGATCGGCGCGATGCCCGGACGCCACAGTCCGGTGATCACAAAGCTCAGCACCACCAGCGCAAAGAAGCGCGCCGGCCGTTGCCGCTGCAACAGCAGCACGGTCGCCATCAGCGCCAGCAGGATCTGGAACGGTATCTCCAGCGTGGTCGAAGCCTGCAGCCGGGTCAGGTACCAGACCAGCGCGAGAGCTGCGCCGAGCGACAGCCACGGCGATGCTTCGGCGATCGCCTTGCGCACGCCGCCGGCCAACAGGCCGGGCATGCACAACAGCGCCAGCGCGATCAGGATCGGATATTCGTAATTGCCGTTGAAGATTTGCGGCGCCAGCAAGCCGGCAAACGCGCCACCGATCACGCCGCCGAGCGAGGTGCAGAGATAGAACTCCGTCAGCCGGCGCGGGCTCGGGCGGCGCGCATAGAGTTCGCCGTGGCACATCAGCGTCAGCAGCGTGAATGCCACCAGGTTGAGGGCGATCATCGTGCCCCAGAACACCTTGTCGCCGCCGATGAGGCTGACCGCGAGTGGCGCCACCGCGAACGGCACCAGCCGGACCACCTGGGCATGCGCGATCCACGGCCGCTCAGTGAATACGGCGACGAAGGTCAGCAAATAGATCGCAAGCGGCACCACCCACAGGAACGGCGCCGCCGCGATGTCGGTCGTCAGATACGCGGTGACCGCAATGACGAGGCCCGATGGCACCGCAGCCAGCGCAATCCAGCGCATCCGCTCGGTAGCATTGCCGCTGACAGCATCGACCGGCGCGGCCGCAGCAACGGCTGGCGTGGCGCGGGACGTCAGCACGCCGGCGATCGCCAGCAGCACCGCCAGCAATGCAAATCCGATCGACCACACCGCGGTTTGCGTCTTCAGCGTCAGGAACGGCTCGATAATGACGGGATAGGCGAACAAAGCGGCGAACGAGCCGAGGTTGGAGGCCGCATAGAGCACGTAGGGGTTGCCGGCCTGGCGGTGCCCACTCGCCGCGAACCAGCTCTGCAGCAGCGGCGCGCTCGCCGACAGCGTGAAGAACGGCAGCCCGATCGAGGCGGCGAACAGTCCGAACAGCCACAGCGCGGTGCCTTCCGACGGCGGAATCCCCCACCCCGGCGCGATCGCGATCGGCAACACCAGCGCGGTGATCCCGAGCAGCACCAGATGCAGCATCGCGGCCCGCGGCGGCGTCAGAAAACGATTGACCAGATGGGCATAGGCATAGCCTGCCAGCAGCACGGTCTGGAAGAACACCATCGCCACCGACCACACCGCCGGCGCGCCGCCGAGTTTCGGCAGCACCATCTTGGCGAACATCGGCTGAATGGAGAACAGGAGTAGCGCCGAGACGAACAGCGTCGCGGCGTAGAGCAGCGGCATCAGCCGGCCAGCCACCATCTCGCGCGGAAGCGCGATCCGGTCCGAAGCATTTGAGAGCGACATGGAAATCCCCGGCACGCCGATGCCCGAGACGGTAGCCAGCCGCCCCTAAGCAAGGCTTAACCGGCCGGCGCGGAACGGCGGGATTTCCGATGGTAAACGCGGGCTTGAGGCCGGAAATCAGCCCTCGATCAGCCCTTGCCGGTGTGGCCCCAGGCAGCGTCCCAGTCCTCGCCGGCGGCGTCGATGACGCGGCCGTCGGCCTCGAAGAACTTGTTCGGAACCTGGAAGATCGCGAGCATCAATCCACCTTGGGGACACCAGGCGACGTGGCGGCTGCCCTCCTCGCGCCAGATGTATTCGCCGGCCTTGCACTCGATGCCCTCGGCCGGGCCTTCCTTGTCGACCAGCGATCCCTCGAGCACGTAGGTCTGCTCGATATTGACATGCTCGTGGTCGGGCAACACGGCGCCCGGCGCGAACTTCATCAGCGCGGTCATCAAGCCGGTCTTCTTGTCGAACAGCAGCGTCTTGGCTTCGCATCCGGGAAAGCGCGTCTTCTGCCATTCCATGGTGTCGGGGCGAACCAGATGGGAATGGGTGTCTGCGGTCGTGGCCTTCGGCGTCACGGCATCCATGGCAATCCTCCCGTTGTTGTTTTGCGGCAGATTAGCAGAATTGCAGCCGGCCTCACCACAAATTCTTGCCGTCGATCACGGTCACGGGCACCGCGTCGAGATCGAAATCGTCGAACAGCCGCGCATTGATGCCGATCTTCGGGTTGTCGAAATCGGGCTTGCCGGTCGACCAGTCCGGCGATTCCGAATAGGTGCCGCAGCCGCAACCGGCACAGAAATGATGTTTGACGGTGCGGCTGCCCCAAAGATAGGTCGCGACGTTTTCAGGCGGCGACGTCAGTCGGAATTGCGCCGGCGTGTAGTAGGCCCACAACGCGCCGCGCTTGGCACAGAGCGAACAGGTGCAGCGGGTGACGCTTTCAGGCGTCTCGCTCGCCTCGAACTGCGTCTGGCCGCAATGACAGCTTCCCTTGATCGGCACGATGTGGTCCTCCTGTGATCAGGCAACCCTCATAACCGCCGTCTGCTGACAACCTGATGTCAGCAGCATGCAGGTTGCAACCGGACGGCGTTGCTCGTGCATCAAGGAAGTTGCTAGGCTTTCGGTTCCGGTTCGCAAGAAGAGCGGAGGTCACGTTTCTTGGGTTTTCTGTTCGTCCTCATCGTCGGCCTCGTCGCCGGCACCATCTCGGGCATCGTCGGCACCGGCTCGTCGATCATGCTGATGCCGGTGCTGATCTATCAGTTCGGCCCAAAGGAAGCGGTGCCGATCATGGCGGTCGCCGCCGTGATGGCGAATTTTTCGCGTATCCTCGCCTGGTGGCGCGAGGTCGACTGGCGCGCCTGCCTTGCCTATTCGGTCACGGGCATTTCGGCCGCCGCGCTCGGCGCGCGGACGCTGCTGGCGCTGCCGTCGCACGCGGTCGATATCGCAATCGGCCTGTTTCTGATTGCGATGGTGCCGGTGCGGCACTGGCTGGCCCGGCATCAATTCACCATCAGCCTCTGGCACCTCGCGGTCGGCGGCGCCTTCATCGGCTACCTCACCGGCGTCGTGGTCTCGACCGGCCCGCTCAGCGTCCCCCTGTTTCTGTTCTACGGATTGACCAAGGGCGCATTCCTGGCGACGGAAGCGGCCAGCTCGCTCGGGCTGTATTTGAGCAAATCCGTCACTTTCGAACGCTTCGGCGCGCTGACGGCGGATGTCGCCCTGAAAGGCCTGATCGCCGGCTCCTCGCTGATGTCGGGCGCCTTCATCGCCAAGCGCTTCGTGCTGAAACTCGATCCCAACGTATTTCGCCTGCTGATGGACGGCATCATGGTCGTGGCCGGGCTGTCGCTGCTGTGGTCGGCGGCCTTTTCCTAAAATTTGGCCGAAGGCGGCGGGGCGATCTGAACCAATCACCGTGAATCTCCGACGAAGGTGACGCGTGTCACATCGTTTCGGCATGACCGTCCATATTGGCTTGTCGTAGTTGAACTGCCCACGCCTGGAGAGACTTCGATGAACAAGGGAATTATCGGCACCGCCATTGCCGTCATTATCGTTGCCATTATCGCCGCCGGTAGCTGGTACACCGTCGATCAGAGCGAGCGCGGCGTGCTGCTGCGCAACGGCGCCGTCGTCGGCACCGCGCAACCCGGCCTCGGCTTCAAGATCCCGCTGATGGACACCGTCGAAAAGGTCAGCGTCAAGACCACGACCTTCACCTGGGACAAGATGAACGCCTACTCCTACGACCAGCAGCCGGCGGACCTGAAGATCAGCGTCACCTTGCACGCCGCGCCGGAAAAGGTTGCCGACCTCTATGCGAAATTCGGCGCGTTGCAGACCGCGGTCAATCAGGTGGTCAGCCCGGTCGTCAACCAGCAGGTCAAGGTGGTGTTCGGCCGCGGCACCGCGGCGAAAGCAATCCAGGAGCGCGGGCCGCTCAACAGCGCCATCAAGGACGCCATCACCTCGACCTTGAAGGATGATCCGATGATCATCATCGAGAGCGTGCAGCTCGAGAACATCGAGTTCAGCCAGAACTACCTGCACTCGATCGAGCAGCGCATGCTGGCCGAGGTCGAGGTGCAGAAGCTGCAACAGAACGCCGAGCGCGAAAAGGTCCAGGCCCAGATCACGGTGACGCAGGCCACTGCAAAGGCCAACGCCGTCCGCGCCGAGGCCCAGGCCAATGCCGAAGCCACGCGGCTGAACGGCGAAGCCAGGGCCTCCAACATCAAGATCACGGGCGAAGCCGAAGCCGCCGCCATCGAAGCCCGCGGCAAGGCGCTCGGCAACAACCCGAACCTCGTCACCCTGGTGCAGGCCGAACGCTGGAACGGCGTGCTGCCGACCACGATGGTGCCGGGCTCATCGGTGCCGTTCGTGTCGGTGAAGTAAGTCTGAGACGATCGGCGGCGGTGAAGCCCTCGCTTCATCGCCGCCCTTCGCGTTAAATTGATACACAACGCAACACAAAGTGTCCGCGGTTCATATTCCCTTCGCAGACCAGCCGGATAGATTGCGCCGACTTCTTCGCTGGGGCTGAAGCAAGTGGGCGCATTGATTTTTGATTTCGACGGCGTGATTGCCGACAGCGAAGCGATCGCCAACACCGTGCTGGCCGAGACCGTCAGCGATCTCGGACATCCCACCACCATGGACCAGTCGCTGACGCGCTACGCCGGCAAGCGCTGGGCCGACGTGATGGCCGAAATCGAGAAGGTTACCGGCAAGAAGCTGCATGCCGGCTTTCCCGAAGACCTCAAGCTTGCCACCCTCGAGCGCTTTCGCACCGACCTCAGGGAAGTCAGCGGCGCGAAAGCCTTCATCAAGCGCTTCTCGCACCTGCCGCGCTGCATCGCCTCCTCCAGTTCGATCGATCGTCTCGAACTCTGCCTGTCGTTGCTGGCGCTGGAACGCGAGTTCGGCAGCCACGTCTACAGTGGCGACATGGTCGCACGCGGCAAGCCCGATCCCGACATCTTCCTGTTTGCGGCCGACAAGCTCGGCGTCGATCCGAGCGACTGTCTCGTGATCGAGGACTCAGCCGGGGGCGTCAGGGGCGCCGTCGCAGCCGGCATGACCGCGATCGGCCTCTGCGCCGCCAGCCACATCCGCGACGGTCACGGCCTCAAGCTACGCGAGGCCGGCGCGGTGCATCTGGCGGATTCATGGGCCGAGGTGGAGGATTTCGCGCAGGGATTTTTCGGAGATTAACTCGAGCGCCTGCGTGGAACGGCGCTGGGCGACGCTATCGGCGGCCGCGCGGCAATCCCCGTTGGGGCGGTTCCAGCGATGTCAGCGGGCGCGGTTGTGGGGCCCACTTGCCCAATTTGTAATTGTACAATTGTCGAAAGCACGTACACTTGCGAGACGCGCAGGTGGCGCGGTGACTATGAATTTTCAATTCCTGGAGGTGACATGAAATCGCTTGCCTTGAGCTTTCTGTTATCACTTTTCATCATCGCAGGCCAAGCGACGGCAATGCCGCTGGATGGCTCATTGCCTGACGGGCAGAGCAGCAATGTCGTGCATGCCCGGAAAAAAATATTGAGCTGCAGCGGTCTTTGTTCCGCTGAGCTTGCGCGCTGTAATAAGGCAGCGGACGTCTGCACTCGCCAGATGTGCACAGAGGAGGATTTTGCCGCCCAGGCCGCCGCGATGGATCAATGTTATTCAACCTACAAAAGCTGCATGCCTGGATGCGCGAAAGCCTCCGTAAAACCAAAGTTGTAATCGTCACCCGCATCGCGAAGTCTACTGGATCATCATGATGATGGCGGCCGGCCTGACCGCCCTCGGCCTGTGCGCCGCCAGCCACATCTGCGACGGCCACGGCCTCAAGCTGCGCGATGCCGGCGCGGTGCATCTGGCGGAGACGTGGGCGGAGGTGGAGGATTTTGCGGTGGGTTTTTCGAGACCTAGGGCGTGGACTCATAAAGGCGCAGCCATAGCCTGATTGACACGAGTTGAACGAAGGCAAGGGAGTTGGCGGCAAGCCTGTCGTGCCGCGTCGCGACTTCGCGAATCCGGGCCGATGCGGGGTGTTGCATCGACGCAACATCGCTTCCGGATTCTGTTTTGCCGGTGGCCCGGCGCGACTCGTGGCATGTGGAACATTGTAGGGTGGCGCAGGCAGATCCCGGCACCAAAGGTAGCGTGCGTAGCGGGGGGAGGGATTTAGACCGGCCGGACCTTATTTGGCCCTTGCGATGCGGCGGAATTTGTCGCTCGGGCTGTTGCGGCCGGTCATGCGCGTGGGGCAGGAAAGTTGAGGCGCAGGCATAGCAACGTCATCGCGGCTGCGCGCCGGCTTTTGCTCGCAGCGAACTCGGTCGCCGCGCTGGTGATCGGCGCCAGCGCGCCGGCGCTGGCCTGCAACGAGAACGTCGACCCCAATGGTCTCCTGCCCCTCGGTGACTTTGTCACCATCGGGCCGAACACCTGCATCATTATCAGCAATGCGACAAAGTCTGACGTCGGTATCGCCCATGACGTCACCCCCGGCAACCCGATCGCAGTCCGCTTCAACAATGCCACGGTCTTGAACGGCCCGGTCACTATTTCCGGAAATATCGACGCCGGGACCGGGATTGTCGTGCTCAACAACAGCGTTATCCCCGACATCGGCATCACGGGCAGCGTCCTCGCCTCGACGGGCCCTGGAATCCTCGTCGATGCCACCAGCCAGGTGACCGGCGGTCTGGGTTTCAGTGCGGCGACGTTCACCGGAGGTTTCAGCAACGCCGGCACGATCTCGGGAGCGGTCGGTTTCCTTGGTTTTTCGCAATTTAGCGGCGGCTTCATCAACACCGGCACGATCTCGGGAGGTATCTCTGTCGCTGGTGGGCAATTTAGCGGCGACTTTACCAACAACGGCCCCGTCACCGGGAGGGTGTCTTTAGTAGCCGGGACGTTCAGCGGTGGCGTCACCAACAATAGCAGCATCACTGCTGCCGACGTCTTTGCACTTAGTATAGTCGCAGGTACCACCTTGTCCGGCGGCTTCGTCAACAACGGCACGATCACGAACAACTCCGCCGGTCTCGCAAGCGCTGTATCACTGGCGGCCGGAGGATCCATCTCGGGCGGAGTCGTCAACAACGGCACAATCAGGGTGACAGCGGGACCGGTGGGACAAATTACGGCTCTTCTCGCGGGAGGCAACGGCTCCTTTGCAGGCGGCATCACCAACGACGGCACTATTCGGGTCGATAGCGCCGGTAATGGAACAGGGATCAACGCATCGCCTGGTGTATTTTCGGGTGGCATCACCAACAACGGCACGATCGCACTCAACGTGGTGGCGGCGGCTAGCCTCCGCGGCGACGGCGGCATCGTCGTGTTTCCAAGCACGTTCTCCGGCGGCATTACCAACAACGGGACGATATCGATCACGCCCGGCGGCCCTAGTTTTGTGGCCGGCATCGAGGTTCAACTCACGGGCGGCACGTTCTCCGGCGGCATCACCAACAATGGCACCATCAGCTCGCCTGGCTCCGGCATCGAGCTGGGTGAGGTCACGCTTGGGGCGGGCGTGACTGTCACCGGCGGCATCACCAACACCGGCAGCATTAACGCCGCACGAGGTATTGTGCTTGGCTATCTCGGGTTCGGCGGGACTCTTTCCGGCGGCATCACCAACACCGGGACGATCACCGCTTCGGAAGTCGGGATTCAAGCGTCGTTTTTCAACGCCATCGACATCTTCAATTCCGGCACGATCAACGCGACTGGCGGGCTCGCGATCGACCTCACCGGCAACGCCGCCGGCAACAGTCTCACGCTCGGACCTGGCTACGCCATCACCGGCCTGGTCAAGGGACAGGGCAGCGACACCTTCCAGCTCGGCGGCGTGGGCAACGGCACGTTCGACCTTTCGCGGATCGGCACGCAGTACACCGGCTTCACCACCTTCAACGTGGTGAGCGGCAACTGGACGGTCAGCAACACCGATACGCAGACGCAAGGCTGGACGGTGAGCGGCGGCACGCTGGCCGGCACCGGAAGCCTGCCGGGATTGACGGTCAACACCGGCGCCACCTTCGCGCCGGGCAATCCGGGCACGCCCGGCACCTTCACGGTCACCGGCAATCTGGCGCTGAACGCCGGCGCCGTCTACCAGATCGCATTCAACGGCGCCAATGCCAGCAAGACCAGCGTCGGCGGCACCGCGACGCTGGATTCCGGCGCGCATGTGGTGATGGCGAACGGCAGCAGCTTCAACGTCGGGCAGACCTACACGATCCTGACCGCGGCCGGCGGGGTGAGCGGGCAGCTCGATCCGGCCATCGCGACCGGCGTGCTCTACAGGGCAAAGCTGAGCTACGACCCGAACGACGTCTTCGTGACGTTCTCCTACAACAC
>Ga0157378_10006635_pt1 | contig 10114 bp, 9 predicted proteins | sample M65metaG_FD_115309 | JGI IMG/M metagenome (GOLD analysis project Ga0157378, IMG submission 115309) | Miscanthus rhizosphere microbial communities from Kellogg Biological Station, Michigan, USA - M6-5 metaG | ecosystem: Host-associated > Plants > Roots > Rhizosphere > Soil | place: USA: Michigan... | reverse complement strand
CGGGGCGAGATAGGCAGGATTTAAATAAGATACTAATACCCCTAAAGTATCTAGTGTTGTTGAAGGCGGTGCGGCGAAAGCCGTACCCGCCCGAAACAATTCAAATTGTTATCGAAAAAATAGCGATGGGTTTGAAACCCATCGCTATTTTTTCGAATTGCTTTTAATCATTTTCAATTCGTCGCTAAAAGATTTATCCTTATGATGCATCCGCTGATTGTAGATATAAGCCCGCACCCTTTTCAGATTGTCCGGACTAACACTGAAGACAGCAAAACCATCTTGCCAGGCAACATAGTTGTCGGGGTCATCTCTAAACTGCTCCCATGAATTTCCTTTAATGGTCTTAACTACATCAGCTATTGATTGATCAGTGCGTAGTCGTATTAATAAATGAACATGATCTTCTATGCCATTAATACAGTCCAGGTATATTTCATTATCTCCCGCGATGGTTTTGATTGCATTGTAAACCTTAACACTGAGTTCAGGTGTCAAAAGAGGTTCACGGTTTTTTGTAGACCATATAATATGTAGCCATACGGCGGAATAACTGTGAGGCATGGTGAAGGTTTAAATCAAATATATCCAAAATTATTTAATCCTAGCGATGGGTTTGAAACCCATCGCTAGGATTAAAGCCGCCTACTCCGCCCTCAAACTTTCAACCGGGTTAGCATTTGCCGCCTTTACCGTTTTGAATGCGATAGTGCAAAACGCTGTAATTACTCCGGCTGATAACGAAACGGCAAATACCCACCAGCTAATATTGATACGATATGGGAAATCATTCAGCCATTTATTCATAAAATACCAGGCCAGGGGCAGCGCTATGATATTGGCAACAATAACCATCCTGAAATATTGTTTATAAAACAGCATAACGATATTACCCGCACCCGCGCCTACCACTTTACGGATACCTATTTCCCGTGTCTTCTGCGCTACGGTATAAGTAATCAACCCCAATAATCCGAGGCATGATATAAAGATCGCCAGTGACGCAAAAATACCGGTCATTTGCTGTTCACGCTGATCCTGGATATAATCCGCCTGGAATATCTCGTTCAAAAATCCGTAGGAAAATGGTGTATCCGGGTTAAGTTTCTTCCATTGGTCTGAAGCATATCTAACAGCCACGGCGGCGTGCCTGCCATCAACCTTTGCCACAATGGTAGTGCACCTGAGCGGGTTAACGGCCATGATAGCGCAGGGGCCAATAGTGGCATGCAACGAAAAGTAGTGATAATTTTTCACGACACCCGATATCTTATAATTATACACTATACCATTGTGCAGATGTGATACATATTTGCCCGGTGCGGTGTAAGGATCAAACCCTAACAGCTTTGCGGCTTCTTCATTCAGGATCACCTCCTTGCCAAAGTCATGCAATTCCATGTCCTCCTGCATATTGGTATTGGTGAATGCCTCCGGCTTAAAATTACTGCCCGCGATAAGCTGTAAACCAAGTGTTTTTAAATAATTCTGATCAGCAAAGTCGAAGAATACGATCTGTTTGTCGGCTATCGTCTTATCCGCCGGATATAAATTCATATCACCGGATACCAGTGGAGCGGTGGCCGCGGTAACCGATTTAAAATTTGCATTATTGCTCAGCCGGCTTGCCAGCAAAGCGCTATTCCGCTGGGCCTGTTCACCATTAAGGTTCAACACCAGTTGCTGGTCCTTATCAAAACCTGTCCTCGCGTTCAGCATAAAATGCAGCTGGTTCCATATCACAATGGTGGCAAAAATGAGGCAGGTTGAAATAACAAACTGGGATACGATCAGCATTTTGCGCACGCTAAACCTGCTGGTTGCTTCGGTTACCTTTCCTTTTAGCACCTTAACAGGTTTAAATGCCGACAAATAAAAGGCCGGGTACAAACCGGCGAGCAGTCCGGTCACTATAGCAATCAGCGTCAGCCATAAGATCAGACTGCTGTTTTCTTTTGCAAAGAAAGACAAAGCCTGGCCCGTAAAACTGTTAAATACCGGAAGAAACACAAACCCCAATCCTATGGAAACAATTAGGGCGCCAACGCTTATAATAACCGTTTCTATCAAAAATTGATAGCGGATGGCTGCCTTCCCCGCTCCTAATACCCGGCGCACGCCGACCTCGCGGGCCCGGCTTATGGCCTGGGCAGTTGTCAGGTTCATGTAATTGATGCAGGCCAGCAGCAGTATCACTAAGGCTATTGATGATAATAGATAAAGGTATTTGATATTGCCCTGCTTATAGGCCAGGTAATCCTGGAACTCAGATGAATTGAGATGGATATCCCTGAGCGACTGCAATGAGTTTGCAATATGATCGCTGTGCGCTTTCAATTCGGCTCCGGCATGACGTTGCAGGTAAGCATTCAGTTCTTTGATCACATGGCCGGTATCACTTCCGTGCCTTAACTTTACATACGTATAAAAGTTATCATTCACCACCCAGCTGGTGTTATTTGCCATTTGCTCGCGGATGTGATCGCTATTGTTTGAGGCAAAAAAACCGGCTTTGATGTGGTTTAAAAAATCTTCCTTAAAAACCCCGGTAACCGTATAAATAACGCCGGCGGCTTTTAACGTCTTCCCTATAGGGTACACTTTTCCAAATAATTTCCCCGCCAGTGATTCTGAAAGAACGATCGTATTCGGGGCGGCAAAAGCTGTCTTCCGGTCGCCCTGTAAAAAATGAAAGGAAAGGATCTGAAAGAAATTCGGGTCGACCCAATAGCCGGAATCTTCGGTGTACGGCGTCGAAACACCGGCACCCTGCGCCTGTACGATAACAACTCCGTTTGTCGGGTCCAGCCGGCTTGCCTGTTCTATTTCGGGTATTTCATTTAAGTATTTGGCATAAGGCAGGCCAACTGTTGGTGCTTTGCTGCCGTCTTTAAAAGTGGATGTAACCCTGTAAATATCATCACGGTTGTCAAAACCCTTATCGAAACTTAGTTCATGCTGAAAGAAAAGAAAAACCAGCGCGCAGCAGGCAAGGCCAACAGCCAAGCCTGAAATATTAATGGCAGTAGTGGTTTTATGCTTCCAGACATTACGGAAAGCCAGTTTCAGGTAAGTTTTGAACATACTGTTGTGGTTATACTCAAAAATAACTCTTTAAATTAGAAAGGGATTAGGAAGCGATTGATTTAACAATTTTTAACTGCGGGCTTCGTTCCAAATTTTAAGTAAATTTACTTCGGTACATTTAAGTAAGAACAAATTGCACCTCATGAAAAAAGCGATCGCACTCGTCCTGTTATTTTTTGCTGTAAAAGTTTATGCTGATGATACGGCCAGGCTGCAAGCCATGCTTGATGCAGGCAAAGTTACCCTGCCGGCTAATCACGCTCCGTATACTATTACCAGCATCAACCTGACGCATAGCCTGAATGCCAACGGCAACGTGATACGCTGCCTGACCGACGACCAGGGCATAGTGATGACTAAAACAGGTGTAAAGCTGTCCAATGCCGAGATAGTTGGGCTGGATGATACTACCAATCCATCCGGAGCGTCGGGCATACAGCTCAATGGCGACCGGGATACGGTGGATCATGTTTATATTCATAAATTTCCGGCTTATGGCATTATTGGCGGGGACGGCAACCGGCCGGTGATCACGAATAACAAAATAGCTGACATCGGGTACATGGGTATTTTCCTGTTTTCAACCCATCACAGCATCAGAGGCGGCATTGTAGCATCAAATACTTTCGACCGGAGTATGCTCAACCCAAATACCGTGACAGAAGGCGACATCATGCTTCGCGGAACGCCAAGTTTTGCTTCATCCGGCTGGAAGGTATACCGTAATACGATGTTGATGCCTATTGCACCGAAGGACCTTACGGCCATGTGTATGGAATTGCGCAATACACCCTACAGCCAGGTATATGATAATACCTTTATCGGCGGCACCATAGGCGTTTCCATCGTGCGCAACAATTTTGTAACTGTTTATAATAATAAATGCATGAAACAGCGGGAAGAAGGCATTGAAGTATGCGACAGTGAAAATACTATGGTGAGGGATAATATCATTACCGATCAGTTAAACATGGGTATTATGGTTGACGGCTTTGCTCCTTTGGGCAACAAGTTTGACACTTTGCTGAACAATACGATATCAAGATGCAACGGCTATGGCATACAGTTGTTTAAAGACACTTATAATACACACATCCGCAATTGCACTATTACCACAAAAAGTAAGGCTATCAATATTCAGGGCGCACATACGGTAACTGTGCAGGATTGCATACTAACAGGCAATGGCTATGGAAGCACAGCTATTTTCCTGGACAATTCAAAAGGCAAGATAACCATGAAGGGCGGCAGCATGAAGGGTTTTGAGCGTAAGCTTTTCATTTACACCAATAAACAGGTAAAAACTGACGATATTTTGATAGACGGCGTTAAGGGATCGGACAACATGGGCGAATCAGATAAAAACCTGTCCGGCGGCGGCGAGATAGGCAGCAATATCCGGATAAAGTAATCTTAAGACACCGTCAATTCACCACGCAAATCAGTTTCCAGTAATTCCTTAATGATCATCGGGTCTTCATACTGGCCCAGCAGGAACATCATTTTGGTGATGGCGGCTTCGTAGGTCATATCATAACCGTTGGCTATGCCCATATCCTTTAGCTCTTTACTGGTTTCGTAACGGCCAAGTTCAACTGTACCCACTTTACATTGCGAAATATCCAGGATCACTTTACCTTCGCTGATAGCACCTTTCAGCAAATCGGTGAACCATTTATCCGTCGTGGTATTACCCGCGCCAAAGGTTTCCATTACTATACCGCGCACGTCCGCACCCAGTATATTTTCAACAACTTTAGGGCTGATGCCGGGATAAAGTTTCAGTACGGCCACATCGCTTGCCAGTTTCTTGTGCACTTTCAGCGGCCCTTCAACCGGCTGGCGGATATCATTAATACTGAACTTCAAATGCACGCCTGATTCGGCCAGGATAGGGTAATTGGGCGAACGGAAAGCCTCGAATTTTGACGAATTATACTTAAAGGCCCTGTTACCCCTGAATAATTTATAATCAAAGTAGATACAAACTTCAGGCACACGCGAACGCTCATGCTTCTTGGCTTTCGCGATCTCGATGGCGGTCATCAGGTTTTCCTTCGCATCCGTACGGATAGCACTGATGGGTAATTGAGAACCTGTAAAAATGATCGGCTTGGCCAAATTCTCCAACATAAAGCTAAGCGCAGATGCGGTAAAGGCCATGGTGTCTGAACCATGCAATATCACAAAGCCATCTACATTGTCATAGTGATCCCTGATCAGGTGGGCTAGTTGACACCAGATATCGGGGTTCATGTTGGATGAATCGATGATCTGTTCGAAAGAATGAACCAGTATTTTGCAGTTTAACTTCTCCAGTTCAGGAACATTCTCCATGATCTGTTCAAAGTTAATTGGCTTAAGCGCCTTGGTTTTGGGGTCGGCCATCATACCGATTGTCCCTCCGGTATAGATGATCAGTATCTGGTTCATGAATCGGGGCTAATCAAATAAAATGTAAATATAAAAAACGTTCACACGCCAAACACAATTTTTGAGTTGGCGGTAGTCACTGCAGCAACTTCTTCAACGCTCATCAGATGCAGGTCGGCTACTTTTTCAGCAACGTATCTCAGGTACGAACTTTCATTGCGCTTCCCACGATGCGGAACGGGCGTAAGATAGGGAGAATCTGTTTCTAAAACGATATGTTTTAAGTCAATTTCCTGTACAACTTTGTCCAGGCCAGAGTTTTTGTAGGTAACCACCCCGCCAATACCCAGGTAAAAACCAAGGTCGATCAGTTGATGGGCCTGCTCCAGGTTGCCGGTAAAACAGTGAAGAATCCCGCGCAAGGCATCATCTTTTTCCTCTTCTAAAACCGCAAGCACTTCGTCAAATGAGTCGCGGCAATGAATAACGATAGGCAGTTTTAATTCTTTTGCCCAGTTGATCTGAGTTTTAAAGGCTTCGATCTGAATGTTTAATGTGGTTTTATCCCAATACAGATCAATTCCAATCTCACCAATGGCATATATTTTATGTTGAGGAATAGCTTTATGAATGGTATCCAATTCCTGCTGCCAGTTCTCTTTTACATCGCAGGGATGTAAACCAAGCATGGGGAAGCAGTACTCAGGAAATGAGGCTACCTGGCTCATCACCAGATCAATAGATGCCGAGTCAACATTAGGTAAAAACAAACGGCTTATCCCATTATCCAGGCAGCGCTGCATCAACTCTCGTCTTTTTCCCTGGTCGGTCTCGTAATATTGATGGGTGTGTGTGTCGGTCAATATCATGCTGCAAAAATAAAAAGCCCCGGCGAACCGGGGCCAATATGTTAGCTTTTCTTTTTTGCGACCGTATGTTTTTTGGCCGTTGTTGCCTTTTTCGGAGCAGGCTTTGGTGCCGCATGTTTTATCGGTTTCACCTTCACCAGTTCCACATCAAATATCAGTGTACTGAACGCAGGAATATCATCTCCTGCGCCATCAGCGCCATAACCCAGATCAGATGGTATGATCAATTTTGCTTTTGAACCCTCATTTAATAATAAAAGCCCTTCATTCCAGCCTTTTATAATTGGAGTAGTTCCTAAGATTACTTGCAAAGGCTCATAGTTACGACCGGGCTGATTCAGGCCTGCTTTTTGAGCTTCAGCCTGAATGCTTGAATCGAAAACCTTGTCATTGGTTGTACGACCGATATAATTAACCAATACGGTATCGCCCAACTGCGGCTTTGGTTTTTGTGAAGGCTGTGTGATCACATATTTCAATCCGGATGGGGCAGCCTTAACAACTAGTTTATGATCCGCAATATATTTATCACGATCAGTAGCTTCTGATGCTTTAACCTTTTCATTTGCTGCATTTTTCTCGTCAATGGCCTGCTGAAGGGATTGTATTTTGTCAATTTTTATATCAAATACGAGCCAGCTGCCTTTTTTAAGGAAAGCCGGACGCTGATCCTCATGACCTTTAAAAACAGAATCAGTGGGTACTTTTATAGAGGCACTATCTTTTACGGCTAATAATGGCAATGCGTCCATCAAGTCGGCTACGTTTTGGCAAGGCTGTACTTGTATTTTTAACGGGTGTCCCATTGTATAGCTGCTGAAAAGAACTGAATCCTTCTCTGTCTTTTGCACCACATCAAAGGTGATCACATCATTTAATTTGATCTTATCGCCCGGATTATTTGTCACTACTTTTACAAGTGCACCCTTAGGAGTTTTCACTGAATTATCCTGGGCGTTTGCGTAAATACCAGCAGTTAAGGATAATACAGTTAATAAAGCAATTTTTTTTATCATGGTATTAAAATAAAAGCCCTCCGGTTTACGCAGAGGGCTATATATTAGTTGTTATAGTCGTTATTTTTTAGCAGGCACTTGTGCTTGTTGTTGTTTTGCCTGCTGTTGCAATTGCTGAAGGGTTAATGGCGCAGCTGGTGCAGGTTTTTTAGCATTGGGATCAGGATGAATAATATCAACTACCTCAATGTCAAATACCAATGGGGTAAACGGCTGGATAATCTGGTTGCCTTGTTCGCCATAAGCTAAGTTAGAAGGGATAACCATAGTCGCTTTGGAGCCTTTGTTTAAAAGCTGTAACCCTTCGTCCCAGCCAGGAATAACCGCCTTAACACCAACTACAACGGGTATTGGTTTATATTGCATCATCGGGTTGAATGTTTTCTCCTTCTGTGCAACTTCCTTCACATTTGTTTCGAACAATTTGCCATTAACAAATTTGCCTACATAGTTTACCTCTACTGTATCACCTACGGCTGGTTTGTCGCCTACACCTTGCTTGGTAATAGTGTAGTTTAAGCCAGACGCAGTGGTAGTAACTATCAGTTTATTATCCGCTATATATTTTTTGATTTTTGCCGGCTCAGCTTTTTTCAATACTTCAGCCTGAGCTTTCAGATAAGTGGTGATCGCGTTGTTAAACGCAGTATCGGTCATTTTACCTTTCGGGATCACTTTATCCACCTTTACTTCATAAACGATATACTTGCCTTTTAAAGGAGGTCTGCGCATACCTTTTTTCATGATCGAGTCGATGTTGGTTTTTATTGTTGCGCTATCACCTTCGCCCAATAACTTAACACCGGCAAATATATCTCCGGCAGTTTGTGCTTTTTGCAGAAGGGTAATGATAGGACGGCCCTGCTCATAAGTGCTCATCAAAACTGAGTCGCCATCAGTTTTAGCTATCAATTGAAGACTAATAAAGTCGCCCTCTTTTACTCTTGGAGCTCCTTTGTCAACGTGTATATCATATAGCATACCGCCGTTACCTTTTTTAAATCCGCCGTTACAGCTTGCTAATCCAATTGCTGCAAGAGCAAAAAACATTAAGTTTTTCTTCATCATTTATTGTATTAATAGTTTTTTATATTCTGGTAAAATTTGTTTGAACTGATTGATGACCTCGTCAAGGGTGTTTGTTGATGTACCGCCAGCTGCATTGCGGTGGCCGCCACCATTAAAATATTTTTTACAAATCTCGTTCGCAGGAAACTCCCCCCTTGACCTTAACGAAAGTTTTACCTTATCCGTACGTTCTACTATAAAAGCAGCCAGCCGGATACCTGTAATTGATAAAGCATAATTCACAATTCCTTCTGTATCACCGGTAATTACATCATACTCTTGCAATTCCTGCTTATTAACGGAGATAAACGCTGTATTGTATTCGTAAATTACTTCCAATTTATTTTTCAGGCAATGCCCCAGGAACCTTAATCGGTCTTCTGACGAATTGCTATAAACCAACTCGTGAATGTGCCAGTTTACAGCACCGGCTTCAATCAGGTCGGCAGCAATGCGGTGCACAGCAGGTGTGGTGTTAGGCAGACGGAATGATGCGGAGTCGGTCATGATGCCGGTATACAAACAGGTCGCCACATCCTTATTCACCAACGTTTTATTCTGCAGTTGATTTGCGATAAAATCATACACCAATTGCGCGCTTGCACAAGCATTGATATCCCAATGACGGTAATCATCGAAATCCTCCGGTTCCAGGTGATGGTCGATCATTACTTTGACAGCACTGCTTGCACGAACCAGTTCGCCTAATTCATTTATGCGGCTCAGCGTGTTAAAATCGAGGCAGAATATGATCTCAGCATCTGCAACCAGGGTTGCAGACTCTTCCAGGTGCTCTGTAAAAATGATGACGTTCTCGTTGCCAGGCATCCAGGCAAGGAAATCGGGATAGTCTGTTGGGGTAATAACTTGTGCATGATGCCCCTGCTGTATCAGATAGTTATATAGCCCCAGCGACGACCCCATTGCATCACCATCAGGTTTATGATGAGTAGTGATCACAATTTTTCGTGGTTGGCTTAAAAGATCTTTAAGTGCAGCTAAATCCAGCATCAATTTTCAAAATAGCTGCAAAGCTAAATAAATAAATTAAATACGAAGTATCTAATTATAAAGCCAAAAGGGTTTATTTTATAAAGTTTAAAACGCTACTTTTGCGGCAATTTAATAAACACGATGGAAACTAATAAAACATTCACTATGATTAAGCCCGACGCAGTGGCTAATGGCCATATCGGTGCTATTTTAGATCATATTATAAAAGGTGGCTTCAAGATCACGGCTATGAAATACCTTTGGCTTACTCCTGAGAAAGCCGGCGAATTTTATGCTGTACACAAAGCACGTCCTTTCTACAACGACCTGGTAACTTTCATGTCTTCAGGACCGATCGTTGCTGCTATTCTTGAAAAAGATAACGCAGTTGAAGACTTCCGCAAACTGATCGGTGCAACCGATCCTGCTAAAGCAGAGCCGGGAACCATCCGCAACCTGTTTGCAAAATCTATCGATGCAAATGCCGTTCACGGTTCAGACTCTGATGAGAACGCCAAAATTGAAGGTGACTTCTATTTCTCAGCTTTCGAGAAATTCTAAATTATTTTATTCAGGCGTAGCGCGTAAGTCGCAGAGTTGACTCACCCGGTCTTTGCTACGCTCGACCACCCTATCTATCCGCTAGCTAGCAGATAGATAGGGTTTTTTATTTTTTTCTTTACCCTCTTTTTGCGCAGCAAAGAGAGG